>Ga0265299_10000253_pt1 | contig 70849 bp, 57 predicted proteins | sample AusTroGonzalo_MG_4_FD_193485 | JGI IMG/M metagenome (GOLD analysis project Ga0265299, IMG submission 193485) | Bovine rumen microbial communities from tropical cattle in Woodstock, Queensland, Australia - Gonzalo_02 | ecosystem: Host-associated > Mammals > Digestive system > Stomach > Rumen ... | reverse complement strand
AGCTTGTAAGACTTCCCGTCAGGCGCAACGCAAAGCAAAAAAACAATTGCCACAAACTGAAGTGGTAAAGCCTGCTCCCAGCACTCCTGTTCCCTCAACACAGCAGCAAACTCAGACCCCCTTTCAGCCTTATACTTGGGTTTCCTATCGCGGTAGCGCCAATATCGAATTGGATGGCCAAAAGTATCAGTGCGATTATTTCATGGTCAACCGTATTGACAGCATCTTATATCTAAACCTTAGTGTGATGGGACTTGTTGAGGTGGGTCGTTTGGTGGCCACTCCTCAGGAGGTGATTTTTGTCAATAAGTTAAGTAAGGAATATTATAAGGGTGACTACTCCTTTGTGGAGAAATACCTGAAGGCGAAAGCTGATTTCTATACCCTCCAGGCCATTTTCAATGGGGACGAATCAAAACTTAAAGCCTATAAGGATATTACGTTCTCCTACCATCCTGTTATTGAGGAAAATACCAACCGCCCTTTCTTCGACAGTTTTAGTATAAGCATGAATGGTGGTCAGCGTAAAGCCGACCTGCAGGTGAAGTACCCCAAGTTCAACACCCCTGGTCCTACCAGCATCAAAATCCCCGAAGGCTTTAAGCTGATGACGCTGTAAGATAAATATAAGGGCTGCCACGGTGTGACAGCCCTTAATAGTAATATGTAGTAGGATTCTTTATAGGTCTAATCCTTCTAACAGATCAATAGGATTGTCGGCAACCACCACATCGGTTTCGATGCGGACACCGATGCCTTCTTCCACAATGTAGATACCGGGCTCACAGCTGAGCACCATGCCGGGCTGGAACACCCAGTCGCGTTCGCCTACATCATGGACATCAAGACCGATGAAGTGGCTGGTGTTGTGCATGTAGTATTTCTTGAACAGCGGGTGGGCTGGGTCTTGTTTTTTCACATCCTCTTCGGTGTAGAGTCCAAGTTTAATCAACTCCTCGTCCATGCGCTTGAAGACAAAGTCGTTGATTTTATGGATGGTCATCCCGGGAGTGAATTTGGGAATAGTATCTTTATAAATAGAAAGAACTGCATCATAAACCTGCTGCTGGCGAGGGGAGAACTTTCCGTTGACCGGGATGGTGCGGGTACAGTCACCGGCATAGTTGGCATACTCAGCACCGAAGTCCATGAGTAGCATATCACCATCCTTCATCATCTTATCATTTTTAATATAATGTAAGATACAGGTGTCGGCACCGGAGGCACAAATAGGAGCGAATGAATGACCGGAGGCGCCGTTGCGTATCATTTCACCTATCAGCTCGGCTTCCACCTCATACTCATAGACACCAGGTTTGACCACGGCTTTGGCTTTACGGAAGGCTTTGGCGGTGATGTCGCAGGCGTGTTTCAGTGCTTTCAGCTCTTCTGGCTGTTTGACAGCCCGTAGGGGGTTGATGATGGGAGCCAGGCGGCGGTAGTTGTGAAGGGGATAGTCGTGCTGCAACTGCTCGGCCATGCGTACCTCGCGTGTGGGGAAAGTGTTTTTGGAACGTGAGCTCTCAGGCAGATGGAGATATACATTCTTGGCGTAGAAGAGCAGGTTGTTGAGGGTGCTTTCAAAATCCTCGACAAATTTCACGGTTTTGATGCCCGAAAGGGCGGTGGCTTGCTCCTTGCTGAGTCGGTGACCGAACCAGGTAATCATCTCAGGACTGGGGTTCTTGATGAACAATACCTCGCGGCAATCAGGGTCTGGGTGCCAGGGAGCAAGAGCCAGACAGGTTTCTTCCTGGTCAATACCGCAAAGGTAGAGTAGGGGAGAGTTCTGACGGAAGGGATGGGTGGTGTCGCCGCAACGGGGATACTCATCGTTGGAGGTGAGCAACACGATAGAGTCTTCCTCAATTTCCTGAATCAGACGCTTTCGGTTGCGGATGTAAAAATCTTGACTAAGGGGTTTGTATCTCATGTTTGTTGGTTTTTTGACTTCGTGTTGGTGACTTCGTGTTGATGACTTCGTGTTAGTTATTTTATGTTGAGGAAGTTTTATTTTCTAAGTTCGAAATTGCTGCCGAGGTAAACCTTGCGTACCTGTGGGTCGGCTGCCAGTTCTTCTGCGGTGCCGGCTTTCAGCACACTTCCTTCGAACAGCAGGTAGGCACGATCGGTGATGGAGAGGGTCTCGTGAACATTGTGGTCGGTGATAAGGATGCCGATGTTCTTGTCTTTCAACTTGGCCACAATGGTCTGGATATCTTCTACGGCAATAGGGTCAACGCCAGCAAAGGGTTCATCGAGGAGGATGAACTTGGGGTTGGAGGCTAAGCAGCGGGCAATCTCGCATCGACGGCGTTCGCCACCCGAGAGGTTGCTACCTTTGTTCTTTCTCACCTTCTGCATGTTGAACTCCGAAATCAATTCATCCAGGCGGTCTTTCCGTTCAGCTTTGGTCAAGTCGGTAAATTCAAGGATAGCCATGATGTTGTCTTCCACACTCAAGCTGCGAAATACAGAGGCTTCCTGAGGCAGGTAAGCGATACCCATTTGCGCACGCTTGTACATAGCCATGCCGGTGATGTCGGTGTCGTTGAGGAAAATATGGCCTTCCAAAGGCTGGATGAGACCGACAATCATATAGAACGAGGTGGTTTTGCCGGCACCATTGGGTCCCAACAGTCCTACAATTTCACCTTGTTTTACCTCAATGGAGACGTGGTTGACTACCGTACGGTGCTTATACTGCTTGACTAAGTTGTCGGTTCGTATTGTATTAATCATAATTATCAGCTTACTTTTTTGCTATCCCGGCCTTCAATTAATGGTTGTCCATTTCGTTTTTTACACGGTCGGCAATCATGTCCACCAGATTTTGGAGAGGTTTCTTCACCATCGCGCTGAGGAAAATGGGAATTTCAGCATCGATGTCGGCATGCAGGTCTGTTCCGTTGTCACTGCCATCCAAGAAAATGGCGATGCTTACCGGAATGTTTTTGTCGTTGCCGGCAGTATAGATGATTTTGGAGTATTCTGTCTTTTCTGTAATGGAGAGGCGCATGGTGGCGACCCCGGGAATGACAAACTGACAGTAATCTTCACCTGCTTCCCAGTCTTTCACCTGTTCGGGAAGGAACTTTTCAAAGTAACTTAAATTGCATAGTTTAGCGAAGATATCGCGGTCGTTTGCTTGTACGTGGATGGTCTTTCCGTTGACTTTCATTGGGTATATAATTTTGTTTGCAAAGATAGTGAAAAAAATCAGTATTTTTGCAAATTCAAATGAAAAATGGAATAATGAGCAATATTTTGATTACTGGAGCCAACGGACAGTTGGGGAATTGTTTGCGGGATTTGGCGCACAGCGACAGCCGTCACGAGTTTTTCTATACGGATGTGGACGAGTTGGACATTACCAGCCTTGAACAGTTGGAGGACTATGTGTCCAAACACAATATAAATATTATAATTAATGCAGCAGGCTATACGGCTGTGGACAAAGCGCAGACTGATGTAGAGCGTTGTTTTCTCATCAATCGCGATGCCACTCGAAACCTTGCCCTTGTGTCTAAGCGTCATGGGGCTTTTCTGGTGCATATCTCCACTGACTATGTTTTTGATGGCACTTCGCAGCATCCTTATAAACCAACCGATCCGGTGAATCCGCAGTCGGTATATGGCCAGTCAAAGGCCGAAGGCGAGCAAGCTATTATGGAGACGGGCTGTCGGGGAGTGATTATCAGAACCTCATGGTTGTATTCGGAATATGGTAGTAATTTTGTGAAGACGATGTTGCGTCTGGGACGCGAACGTGACGAGTTGAGGGTGGTGGACGACCAGATTGGTGGTCCCACCTATGCTGGCGACCTGGCACAGGCGATTCTGACCATTATTGAACATAGAGATTCCATTCAGGGAACAAAAATATATCATTTTGCCGGGCAGGGAACCGTTTCATGGAACGAATTTGCTCGTCAGATTATGCGAAATGCGTCATTGTCGTGCAAAGTTTTACCTATTAGCACCGCAGAATATGGAGCGGTGGCTCCGCGACCTGCCTCATCTGTTTTTGATTTATCAGCTGTCAGTGAGGATTTTAGCATAGAAATTCCATTTTGGAGGGATAGTCTGCTTAAATGTATGCAAAAGATTGTAAACCAATAGTTTGTATATATTTAGAAGGAAAAAAGCAAAAAAAAATGCGTCAAAGTATTGTCAGGTAAAAAAAAAGATGTATTTTTGCAAGCCCAAAATGAAAGTCATTAGGGAACGTTCTTTCAATTCATAATAATAAGCCGTTGTAGCTCAGGGGTAGAGCACTTCCTTGGTAAGGAAGAGGTCATGAGTTCAAATCTCATCAACGGCTCTTTTTTTATAGATTTTTATTCAGCAAAATAATTTATTAAAAACCTTAATTTATAAGAAAATGGCAAAAGAAAAATTCGATCGTTCGAAACCACACGTAAACGTTGGTACAATTGGTCACATCGACCACGGTAAAACCACTCTGACCGCAGCTATCACCACTGTTTTGGCTGCTAAAGGTTTGTCAGAAGTAAGAAGCTTCGATTCTATCGATAACGCTCCTGAAGAAAAAGAACGTGGTATCACCATTAACACTGCTCACGTTGAATATCAGACAGCCAACCGTCACTATGCACACGTTGACTGCCCTGGTCACGCTGACTACATTAAGAACATGGTAACTGGTGCTGCCCAGATGGACGGTGCTATTCTGGTTGTTGCTGCTACCGATGGTCCTATGCCTCAGACAAGAGAGCACATCCTTTTGGCAAAACAGGTAGGTGTTCCTAGAATGGTTGTTTTCATGAACAAGGTTGACATGGTGGATGACCCCGAATTGTTAGACCTCGTTGAAATGGAAGTTCGCGAACTGTTGAACTTCTACGGTTTCGAAGGTGATGATACTCCTGTTATCCGCGGTTCTGCTCTTGGTGGATTGAACCAAGAACCGAAGTGGGTTGAGAAGATCATGGAACTCATGGATGCAGTTGACACTTGGATTCCGCTTCCTGGCCGTGACAAAGATAAAGACTTCCTCATGCCTATCGAAGACGTATTCTCAATCACTGGTCGTGGTACCGTTGCTACCGGTAGAATTGAAACTGGTATCATCCACACTGGCGATCCCGTTGATATCATCGGTATGGGCGCTGAAAAACTGAAATCAGTTGTTACCGGTGTTGAAATGTTCCGTAAGATTTTGGACGAAGGTGAAGCTGGCGATAACGTAGGTTTGCTGCTCCGTGGTATCGACAAAGACGAAATCCGTCGTGGTATGGTTATTGCAAAACCAGGTTCAATTAAACCTCACAAAGAATTCAAGGCTGAAGTTTATATCCTGAAGAAAGAAGAAGGTGGTCGTCACACTCCGTTCCACAACAAATACCGTCCTCAGTTCTACTTCCGTACAACTGACGTTACCGGTGAAATCGTTCTTCCCGACGGCGTAGAAATGGTTATGCCTGGCGATAACTTGACTATCACTGTTAAGTTGTTATCAGAAATCGCTATCAACAAGGGTCTGCACTTCGCTATCCGTGAAGGTGGTAGAACCGTTGGTGCTGGTCAGGTAACTGATATCTTAGACTAATACTGACACACAGTATAAACAAAGGGCTGGCTATAAGCCGGCCCTTTGACTCAGGAGAGTAGTTTAATGGTAGAACAGTGGTCTCCAAAACCATCAGTGAGAGTTCGATTCTTTCCTCTCCTGCTAAGATGAAAAAACGAGGATGAAAATCCTCGTTTTTTTTATGCTTGTTCACCTTAGTCTCGGAAATTTTACGTACCTTTGCAGGTTAAATTTATTATTATGCAAAAACTGACCATACATACCATCAACTACCTGCGTAGCGGCTACGAAGAGAACGATATCACCCCCGAAGATTATATTTCTTCCATCGCTGAATACGATGCTCAAGGCAATATTATCTCTGAGAATAGCTATAATCCAGACGCCACTTTGCAGTCGGCCACCGTCACCGAATACGACGATAACCATCATCCCTTGTTGGTGAAGAATTATGACGGTGAGGGTATGCTGTGCGAGCAGGCTTCATTTGTATACGAGGATGGTCGCCTGATGGAACAAAAGGTGTGCTATGGTGAGGGTATGCCCGAATATACTACCCGTATGGTGTATGAGGATGGCCGCCTGGTACGTCGCGATTGCTACGATGAGGATGAATTTTCCTACACCGAGCGTAAACTTTCGTATGATGAGAAGGGTCAACTGGTAAAGGATGTGGAGTTTGATGAGGATGGAAACGAAATGTATGTGACGGTGAACCAGTATGACGAGAAAGGACAGCTAACAGGAAGAGTGCGCGACGAGATTCAACAGAAAGACCGTCGTAGCGTTGCTTTTGAATATGACGAAAATGGCAATAAGATCAAAGATTTGATTTACAACTACGACGAGATGCTGATTGCCAAGATGTATTATCGTTATGATGCCGACAATCGTCTGGTGGAAGAGGAAGAAGAGGATTTGGATCATTACCGGAAAACCTGCTATGAGTATGAAGGGGAGAAACCAGTGAAGATTTCGGTGTTTAACAAGGAGGGCAATTTGCAATCGTGGACGGCCTATACTTACGACGAGCAAGGCCGAATACTGACACAAGACGCATACGCCAACGACGAAGTGAATCCTGCCGTATGTCGTTTGATGAATCATACTGACTATACAAGAGAATAATCATGGCTAAATCTAAATCACAATTCTTCTGCAAAAACTGCGGGCATCAGTCGGCCCAGTGGATAGGTCGTTGTCCCTCGTGTGGCGAGTGGAACACCTTCGAGGAGGAAGTTGTGGTGCGCCAGGAGGCTCCGAAGGGCAAGTCGAATGTGGTAATCAAGCAAAGCCGACCCAAGTTGTTCAGCGAGATTACCTTGCAGGAGATGCCGCGTCTGCACTCGCATATCAACGAGTTAGACCGTGTTTTGGGCGGAGGCATTGTGGCAGGCTCTATCACCCTGTTGGGAGGCGAGCCAGGTATCGGCAAGTCTACACTGTTGTTGCAGATGGCCCTGCTGATGACCGAAACGAGAATTTTGTATGTGTCGGGCGAGGAGAGTGAGAGCCAGCTGAAGATGCGGGCCGAGCGTTTGGGTCGCCCCGATGCACTGAAACATTGCTATATACTCACGGAGACTTCCACCCAGGAGATATTTAAGCATATCGAGCAGTTGCAGCCGCAACTGTTGGTGGTCGACTCCATCCAGACCTTGCAGAGCAATCTGTTGGATTCCGCCTCAGGCTCTGTGTCGCAAATCAGAGAGTGTGCCGCTGAGTTCCAGCATCTGGCTAAGTCAACAGCCATTCCGGTGTTCCTTATTGGCCATATTACCAAGGATGGTACGCTAGCGGGACCGAAAATACTGGAGCACATTGTGGATACGGTGTTACAGTTTGAGGGCGACCAGCATTATGGTTACCGCATTGTGCGCTGTATCAAAAACCGCTTCGGCTCTACTTCTGAGTTGGGTATTTTCGAAATGAACGAAAATGGCTTGCGCGAGGTGCTGAATCCTTCCGAGATACTGGTTTCGCAGCACGACGAGAACTACAGCGGTAGCGCTATTGCCGCGGTGATGGAGGGCAATAGGCCCATTATGATAGAGACCCAGAGTTTGGTCAGTTCGGCAGTCTACGGCACTCCTCAGCGCTCGGCTACGGGCTTCGATACCCGCCGCATGAACATGCTGTTGGCGGTTCTGGAGAAGCGCTGTCGTTTCAAAATCGGTGCCAAGGATGTGTTTTTGAATATTGCCGGGGGTATCCATGTGGAAGACCCTGCCATCAATTTGGCAGTGGTAGCTGCTATCTTGTCGTCAACGGCTGATGTGGCTATTGACGCAAAGACCTGCTTTGCCGGTGAGCTGGGACTGAACGGTGAGGTGCGTCCTGTGACCCGTATCGAGCAGCGCATTATGGAGGCCAACAAGCTGGGCTTTACTCGCATGTTCGTTTCCAAATACAATCTGAAAGGTGTGAAATTGAGTGGCCTGAAAATTAAGCTGCTTCCCATTTCGCGTGTGGAAGAAATGTTACCCCTGTTGTTTCAAGAATAGTTGATATGAGAAAATACTGGTTATCGATATTGCTTTTGTGCTTTTCGGCAGGTCTGCTGGCCCAGTCGAACGGTAACTATGTGTATAATTTCCTCTCGCTCAATTATTCCAGCCGTATTGCGGGCTTGGGTAGCAACCTGATTTCGGTGCAGGACGATGATCCGTCTATTATCATGACCAACCCTTCGCTGATTAGCGACCGACATCATACCTCTTTGGTGATGAACTTTACCAATTATTTCAGGGGCAGCAATTACATATCAGCCTTGTATTCCCATTCGTTTGGCGAGAAGATAGGCAGCTTTGCCTTTGAGATGCGTTATGTGGGCTACGGACGTTTTGTAGAGACGGATGCCACGGGCATGGAAATCGGTTCGTTCCGTGCGGGCGATTTGGCGGCCATCGTAGGCTGGGGTAGGGAACTCGGTAAGGGGTTCTCCATCGGCGCCAGCTTGAAGATGATATATTGTGGCTATGCCGACTACAACTCTTTCGGTATCGCTACTGATGTGGCCGCAACTTATCACAACGAGAAAAAGCGGCTGTCGCTTACCTTGCTGTTCAAGAATATGGGTTCAGAACTGAAACCCTTTACCCCTGGCAACTTCGAGAAGCTGCCCTTCGACATCCAGCTGGCCTTCTCGCAGAAGTTTGCCCATATCCCCGTGCGCTATCACATATCTTTGCACTCACTCTACAAGTGGAATATGGCTTATACCGGCACCGACAACCCCTTGTATTCCAAAGATGTGATTTCGGGCGAGGTGCAAACCCCTTCCAAAGTAGCTACGTTTTTCGACAATATGTTCCGCCATGTGGTGGTGGGTATCGAGATTATACCGGTGAAGTACTTGTCGTTGTATTTCGCCTACAACCACAATATCCATCAGGAGATGAAGATACCCCAGAAGCGTAGTTTTGCGGGCTTCTCCTACGGTTTTATGATTAACATCAAGTCTATACAGTTCGGCTTCTCGCGCAACCATTATGCGGTGGGGGCTGTTCCCAACAATCTCACCTTCAGTGTGAATATTGAAGAGTTGAGCAAACTTTCAAAGGAAAATAAACAGAAAAAATTAATACGTCAAAATCAAAATTAAAATGAAGAGAATCAGTTTTTTAGTACTCTTATTGCTGGTCATTAGTTTTAGCTTTGCCCAGAAGGTTCAATACTCTGTGTTGTCGAGCGACAACAACGGCGTTACCCTGAAAGTGGACATGCCGGCATACACCTCCACCCAAGTGGATATCAATGGCCAGACTTACCAGAAGTTGGCTTTGAAGGGTGCTTACGCAGTAACGGAGTTGGGTGTTCCCGAATTGATGATTTCGGGAAATTCCTTGATTATTCCCGAGAACAGTCAGCCTACGGTTTCGGTGGTCAGTGCCGACTATGAGGTGGTGGACAATTTCAAGCTGATTCCTTCAAAGGGTGTGATTAAGAGAAGCGTCAATCCCGATGATGTGCCCTATCAGTTTGGTGCCCGTTACCAGCAGGATGCTTGGCAGTTTGAGAGTCCGGTGCACTTGTCAAAGACTTTCTACATGCGCGATTTCCATGGGGTTACAGTGAATGCTTTCCCCTTCGACTACAATCCTGTTCAACAGCAACTGAAGGTTTACCGCTCTCTGACCGTGCGGGTGAACTTCAATGCTCCGTATGTTGCCCAGCAGGCACGCAAAAACTGTGCTGAATTTGAGGATGTTTATCAGAATTACTTCTTGAATTACGAAAGAAGCCGTTATACCACTATTGGCGAATCAGGCGAATTGCTGATTATCACCCCGGCACAGTTTGTGGAGGCTTTGCAGCCTTACGTGAGCTGGAAAATCAAGAACGGATATCCCACTACCGTGGTCACCTTAGAGGAAATCGGCAGTACCAATACGGCTGTTAAAAACTACATCACCAGCTTCTACAACGAGCACAATCTGGCTTTTGTGCTGATTGTGGGCGATGGCAATCTCTTCCCTTACTTCACCAAAGACAATGAGGTGTCGGATAACTTCTATACCGAGATTGTGGGCAACGATGAGGTGCCTGATATTATCTTGGGCAAGATCTCCGCAGAGAATGCCACTCATGTGACTACCCAAATCAATAAGTTCATTATGTATGAGCAGAATCCCCAGATTGTATCTCATTTCTCCACTTTCCTGGGTATTGCCTCTTCTGAAGGTCCTGGTTACGACAATGAATACGACTATGAGCATATCCGCAATATCGACAACAAGCTGCAAGCCTTTACCTATACCAACGGCTATGAGCTGTTTGACGGCTCTCAGGGTGGTATGGATGCCAGTGGAAACCCTACGGCAGCCAATGTGACTACGGCTGTGAATGCAGGTGTGGGTATCATCAACTATTGTGGACATGGAAGTGAGACAAGTTGGGGAACCACCAACTTTAACAACAGTAACATCAATGCTCTTACCAATTACTACACCCTGCCATTTATTATCTCGGTGGCTTGCTTAAACGGTAGCTATGTCAATCAGACCTGTTTCGCTGAGGCCTGGCTGCGGGCTACCAAGAGTGGTGGTGTGCCCACGGGTGCGGTCAGTACGGTGATGTCCACCATGAGCCAGCCTTGGCAACCGCCTATGTGTGGTCAGGACGAGATGATCAGGCTGCTGACCGGTGCAGAAAACACCACCGTCAAGCGTACTTTTGGTGGTATCGTATTCAATGGACTGGCCAAGATGCACGAGATTTATCCCACCACTTCTTCGCAGGGTTTGCAGACCATGCGTACCTGGGTTCTCTTTGGCGACCCAACGCTGCAAGTGCGTACCGCAATGCCGCAGGCCCTGACCGCTTCCCACATGGAGCAGATGTTTGCCGGCCTCACCGAGTTGCAGGTCTCCTCTCCCGTAGAGAATGCCAAAGCGGTGCTCACCAAGGGTAATACGATCTTGGCTCAGGGCTATATTACTGGTGGCAATGTAACATTGCACTTCAACGAGACATTGATTCCTACCGATACGGTCCATCTTTTGGTGTCAGCCTTCAACTATATTCCTTATCAGGCCGACATTGCGGTGATTGTCAGCAACGAACCCTATTTGGTCTATACCGGCCATGAGATTGAGAATGCCAGCGGTGAACCCTCTTACAACGAAACAGTGGGTGTGACCATGGATTTGAAAAATGTGGGTGGAGTAGCCTCTTCCGACTTCACCGTGGAGGTGACCACCGATGATCCATACGTTACTTTGCTGCAAAGTACTTTCAGTTCCGCCGGCCTGCAGCCTAACGAAAGCGTCAGCCTGTCGAGCGCTATCCGCTTCAAGGTGGCTTCCAATGTGCCTTATGGTCATGTGGCCAATTTCCACATTGTGATGACGGCCGGTGAGTTTGTGACTGAGCAGGACTTCCCGCAGTTGCTGTATGCTCCCAAGTTGGCTATCGGCAATTGTGTGGTGGACGATGCCGGCTCAGACATCAATGTCAATGGACGTATCGACTATGGCGAAACGGTCAACTTGAAGATCCCCTTGCAGAACATCGGTAACGCCAAAGCCCAGTTTGGCTTTGTCTCCATCCAGAACCTGAACGACAACATCAGCTTCAATTCTCCCATGACTTATACGACACCCTTCATGGAATCTGAAGCCACTACGGAGTTGAACTTGTCGGTGAGTGCCAACCCCGATGTGCAGGATGTGGCCTTTGCTGAGTTCAAGCTGGTTTATACCGCTGGAATGTATAAAGCCGAGAAAACTTTCAGCTTGCTGATAGGCGCCAATATCGAGGATTTCGAAACAGGCGACTTCTCTTCCTACGATTGGAATCTGGGAACCTCCAACCAGTGGCAGATTACCGTTGTCAATCCTTACGAGGGAACCTACGCTGCCCGCTCGGCCATTATTGGCAACAATAAGTCTTCTTCCCTGAAGCTGTCGGTGGAAATCAATCAGCCCGATACGCTGTCGTTCTACTACTATGTGTCGTGCGAGCCCGAAGGAACCAATTGGTGGGGACAAACTTCCATGTATGACTATCTGTCATTCTCTATCAATGGTACCCAGAAAGATGCCTGGGCAGGCGAAGTGGATTGGACTAAGGCCGTTTATCCGTTGGAAGCCGGCTCTTATACCTTCGAGTGGAAATATACCAAGGATAATTACCAGACCTCTGGCGAAGACTTGGCTATGATTGACTATATCTCGTTGCCCGCCTTCAACCGTGGCGGTAGTGCTATACACGAGGCCGCTGCCGACGGCATGCTCATCTCCTGCTATCCCAACCCCGCCAGCAATTATGTGGTGGTGACAGGCGAGCAACTGGCCGGAGCCTCCAATGCCAGAGCCGATATCTACAGTGTGCATGGTCAGCTGTTGAAGAGCGCTGCACTGACCGACAGCCAGACCACCATCGATATCAGCAACCTGGCTACGGGCACCTACCTGATGATTGTATGGATGGGCGAAGAGAGCGTAAAAACTGTTAAAATTCTGAAGAACTAATATGGATAGACCGCTGATTTTGATTGTCAACGACGACGGCTACGAAGCCAAGGGTATGTATGCCCTGGTGGAAGCCGCTAAAGAATATGGAGAAGTGGTGGTGGTAGTGCCCGACAGCGTGCGCTCGGGCATGGGGCATGCCATCACGATGAACGAACCGCTGCGTGTGAGCCTTTACAAGGAGGCGGATGGTATCAAGTATTACCGCACCAACGGAACCCCCGTAGATTGCGTAAAACTGGGCCAGAAAGTGGTGCTCAGAGGCCGGAAGATAGATATGGTGCTGTCGGGTATCAACCACGGCTCCAATTCGTCTGTCAGCCTCATTTATTCGGGCACGATGGCAGCCGCCATCGAAGGCTGTTTTGAAGGCTCCCGAGCCGTCGGCTTCTCGCTGCTCGACTACTCGCCCAATGCCGACTTTACAGCTGCCAAGCATTATGCCAAGATGCTCATCCCGAAGTTGCTGAAAACGGATTTTCCGCTCTATACTTCGCTGAATATCAATATCCCCAAAGGAAATATTGAAGATATCAAAGGCATCAAGATTACCCGCCAGACCAAGGGCTACTGGGAAGAGGACCTGGAAGAGCGAATCGACTGTTTCGGACGACCCTACTACTGGCTTTCGGGCCACTTGGTTGACCAGGACGGAAAAGAGGACAGCTGCCAATGGGCGTTGACCCACAACTACATCTCCATCCAGCCGGTGCAGGTCGATTTGACCGCCTATCAGTATATGGACAATTTTAAATTCTTGGAGGAATAATGGGAAATTTTGTAGAAAAACTGCGCAGGGACTCGCTGCCTATGGGTCTGTTTATCGGCCTCATCTGTCCTGCCGTTTGTTTCGGCCTCTTATATGCCATTATCACGCTGGTGCAACATCAAACCGGCGCTCTGAATATGGACCGCATGGTGCAGAAGCTGCTTTTGCTGAGTGTGGTGCCCAATGTGCTCATACTGCGTTATTATCTGGTGAAACTCAAATACGATCTCACTGGACGTGGCATCCTGCTGGTCACCTTTGCCATCGCCATGCTCTTTGCTGTGTTGGAATTTGCTTTGTAAGTCTTGCCCTTTTTTAGGCCAATAAAAAAAAGGGAATCCGCATTGCAAAAAAAAAATAATGATCTATGAAAAAGCATACAATATGCCAGGAAAAACACTTGCGGATTCCCGATGCAAAAATAGCACTTTTTTGTGGATTTAATGCACTTTTTCTTCGATAAGCTGCATTTTTTTAACGAGAACAGGTAAACCGTCTGTTTTCTTCCGCCTTTTTTCTGTCCCGTTCCCCCCAACCGTCGGCATTGCCCCCGCACGCATCGTCAGGGCATGTTTTCAGCAATAATCTCTCTTCCCTCCTGTTGTCGAAGAATGAGTCGTTGTGTAAAGTTACACTCCGAAAGATGGAAGCAATTTATGTGATTGGAAATCAAGTCCCTTAATAGTTCTCAACTGATGTTCTGCTGTTTCACGAAGCAATTCGAGGCGATCCGCTTGCGAAACATTATGTTCAATTAAAATAGCATTGTAGCTTTCAAGATTCGCAAGAACCAATAGTTGATGCAAATCCGCAAAGTCACGTATATTTCCTTTTTTGTCAGGATTGCTGTCACGCCATTCTTTTGCTGTTTGACCAAACAATGCTACATTTATCAAATCTGCCTCATCTGCATATACGTATGACTTTTGTTCCTTAGTGAGTTCTGCTATAATGAGATTCTCTTTTATGGCATCGGTATGAATTTTATAATTTAATTTGGATATTTCACGATTAAGATTCCAATTCAGTGAGAGACGAGAATTCTCGTCAGTCTTGAGTCGTTTGTAATCAAGAATAATGTAAAGTTTGAATTCTGGTGAAATCCAGCCTGCAAACTCAAGTGCTATGTCAGAGTGGGCAAAAATACCACCTCCGTAGCGACCAGATTTTGTGACAATGCCAATACCGTTCAATACTTCATTCCATTCTTTGATAGAAAAAGTGTAGGCATTTGAGCCTGCGTCTTTTTTAAACGTATCGAATTCGATACGTTTAAAATCAGGATTATGCAAACACTCCCATAGTCCAATAAATTCAACAATATCGCGACCTCTAAGCCAGTTGTGTACGGTTATACGAGGTTCAGTACTTCTATAACGAGCAATATCTGTAAGCGAGATATACTCATTCTTGAGATCGGTTGTATAGACTGATATATCTATACCCTTAGCATGGATTTTTGCTTTCTTTTTCATTTGTCAAATTTTAATAATTATTTGCCTGCAAAGATACGACAAAGAAATTAGAAAAACAATACTCCAAAAGGGTGTATTTTGCTAAAAATCAGCTTGCTGCGAAATCCATTTTTCGTTCGAAAAGTAGCACTTTTTGTGCGAAAACAGGTAGAAAATGCATGATTTGTGGTTTTCAGGAAAGTTAAGAAAATGCAAGGGCGGTACAGAAGGTTTCGGAGTTTTTTCTGTTGAAATCGCAGGCCGTCAGGTCTGCAGAGTTTGGTAGTGCCGCAGGCACGACATTCTCCATAGCCCCGCACGTCAGTGTGGGGGAGAAGGCACGCCATTTCAGTAGCCCCGCACGTCAGTGTGGGGTAAGGGGAGCATAAATATGGGTGGAACACGTCAGTATGGGGTACGGCGACCAGCCTCTTTGCGTACCTACTGCGTATCTATAGCGTATCTATAGAGTATCTATAGATAGCCATAAGTGCCCCTCTTACCAATTTCCCATGTATCAGGTTTCAAGTTTCAGGGTAGGGAGGTTGGATGACTTACATATATAGCTATATTTCTGCTAAAAAAAGCTAAAACTACCGTTAATTCGATATGATTTTTCGAGTGGTTGATTTTTAATACGCTATAAATCAATGCTATGCTTGTAACCAAAAATGCAAATGTATTGCAATTTACCAGGATACCAAGCTACCAAGACCTTTGGAAAAATATTCCTGGAATTGGGTAGGAGGTGCATGAGTGTTATATGAGACTTATATGAGACTTACATGAGAGTTGGAATACTCTCACTCCAGGAATATTCCAGTTATATTTTGGGTTGGTATCCTGGTATCCTGGTAACTTCTAATGCAAAGCTATTTTTGATTATTGTATTTTGTTGAATTTTAGTAAATTGTGTTTTATTACTCGATAAAATCCACTCAAATTTACACCTTTTACGTTGATTTTTTAGAGAAATTTAACAATAAATGTTATGCTGATACCTTAAAATGTCAACTAAATTCAGTCGAACATCACAAAAGTGACAACCATAATCAGTCGTAAGTTTACTAAGAGGGGTAGAAGACCCCAAGAAGACTCCTAGAAGAGTGGTTGAAGAGTGTATGAGGATGTGAAGCCTCCAACGGGTGCCCGCAGGAAGAATGAATCTCCCCTTCTGTTGTAAATTGTAATTGAAAAGTATACCATAAAAGTTGCAGCAAATTTACTCATTTACAGTGAAAAAATATTTGTATCTTTGCAGTGTATATACGAAAAATAAGGGAAATGCTAACTGACAGAGACAAACGACCATACTATCATATACTTAATACCCTTGTTCTGGTGTTACGGCAATTTATAGGGGTACTCATAATTGTGGTTTTATTTTCCAATCCTCTCTTTGCTCAGCAAAAGCATGCTTTGTTGATAGGAATATCCGATTATCCCAAGTACAAAGATGTTGAGGCTTCGTGGACTAAAATTCATGGTACCAATGATGTGCAGTTGATTTCTCCATTGTTGGCAAAACAGGGGTTCAAAATTATAGCATTGACAGACAATGCTGCTACTCATAAGGGCATTGAAAATGGATTTAAGAAGCTGGAAAATAGCATACATTCTGGAGACATAATTTACATTCATTTTTCTGGTCATGGTCAAGCTGTCGAGGATGAGAATGGTGACGAGGTGGATGGATGGGATGAGGCTTTTATTTCTTATGATGCTCAACATCAATACAAGAAGGAGGTGTATCAAGGAGAAAACCATCTGCTTGATGATGAGTTGAACAGGTATTTGAATTCTATAAGAAAGAAGGTGGGTGAGAGGGGAATAGTATATGTGGTGATTGATGCTTGTCATGCAGGTTCTTCGTATCGTGGCGAAGAGGATGAAGACAGTGTTTGTGTTCGTGGCACTGATATTGGATTTAGCAAAAATGGTAAAACGTATGCCCCGAGGATTGATAAACGGGGAAATATACAAATTTCTTCTGAAAAGGGTATGGCGCCCATGTGCATGCTTGAGGCATGTAGAGCATACGAGGTGAATACTGAAATCAAACAAAATGGTAAGTATTATGGTCCTATGTCTTATTATATCAGCCAGCAGTTGTTAACCACATCCCTGTCTTTTGACACTAAATGGATAGAGGAAGTGCGGAAAAACATGGACAAGGACAACCGATTAGTAAGACAACACATGGTAACTGAAAGTTCACACTAATTATGCCAATTATATCATTAAACAGGAAACGTGATAAAGTCTTGAATGACTTTGCGAGGGAATACCGAGAACGAACTCTCACGTATCTTCGTAATACTTTTTTATTGAGTATGGAAGATTGTGAGGATGTGTTTCAGGAAGCCTCAATCATTCTATATCGGGCTGCTGTTGATGGTAAATTAGACAAGCTCGCAGCTTCGCTATACACATATTTTATTGGGATTTGTAATAATAAAGCTCATGAGCAACTTAGGGCAAACGACAAGTTGCAATTGTCTTCAATAGATGCATTTGATAGCGAAGAGGGTGAGCAACGGTATAACGTGATTTTAAGTAAGGCTGATAAGATTCTCAATATGATAGAATCAAATGAGAAAGCAGAAAACGAAAGAAACCGTATAATTCAAGACTTGGTTAAAAAACTCCCTTCTCCTTGTAATGAGCTACTTTGGTCTTACTATCGAGATGCTCTTTCCATGAAGGCGATAGCTCAGATGTATAATTATGCCAGCGAGAGTGTCGCCAAGGTGACCAAACATCGTTGTCAAGATAAATTTCGCAAGAGTTATGAAAGTGCGGTAAGTATAATGTAAATCTAACAACATGATTATGGATGAGACTTTATATAATAACGAAGAGAGAATTGATCGATACCTTCATGGTAAAATGACACCAGAAGAGGAGGTCGCGTTTGAGTCGGATTTGAGTAAAGATGACAGTTTGAAACGGCAGACTGAAGCAATGGCAAGAGTTGTAAAAGGTATGGAAGATGTAGGAAGAGAACATGACAAGCATTTGATTGACAAAATGAAAGCTTCGTCTGAGAAAAAGACCTCTTCTTTACGTTGGATATCTATTGCGGCTAGTTTTGCACTCATTTTTACTGTTGGCTATTACATCTACGATTACTCTGCTACAACCAGACTTGGAAAAGAATATGCGTATGCCTTTCCCGTATCTGAAGTTGTTCGAGGAGAAGAAGATGAGGATGTGGTAAAAACATTAACTTTATTATTTGACAATGTTGCGGATGGGAAAGACTTAGACAATACGATAAGGCAACTTGAAGAGTTGTGGAAGTTGTCTCAAAGTGATACGTATAATGAATACACAACATACGAACCCTATATTGGCTGGAATCTGGCCATAGCATATTTGCGAAACAACGATAAGAAAGAATCAAAGAGTGTCTTGGATAGAATTATAGAAAATGAAAATGAAGAGAGTGCCATGAAGGAAAAAGCTGTTGAAGTTAGGAAAAAAATATAAGGCATGAAAAAGATTGTTGTTATAATATTTTTGATTGTTTATTCTACATCTTCTTTTTCACAAGAAGGGAATTTATTTAAGCCTTTCTTTGAACAAGCTATGATGCTCAGTGATAACAACGAATATATAGCTGCGGAAGAACAGTATAGAAAAGCACAGAAATTGTTATTATATGAGTTTGGGTTAAATGATATCACAAATGCTACTTATTGTCATATTCTTTATAGAAGAGCACACAATCTCTTCTTAATTGATGGAATGCAAGATTCCTCATATGCATGTTTTAAGGAATTGTATGATTTATCTAAATCACCTGTTGATTCTATTTCTGGGGAATGGTTTAGAACGGAGAGTGTGATTATGCTTTCTACCATAGACCTTGAAAAGGGAAGGGTGCGAGAGTGTTGTGAATTGCTTGAAAATGAAAAGCAAATGATGGATAATTTGAATTCCGATACTCGATTACAGCATAAATATTTTTATTATAGGAATTTAGCAAGAGTATACGAATATATAGTTGTCAACTTACTTCCTGGGAAAGAACATGAATTTAATTTTTTAAACTCGCAGTATGTAATTGTCAGAGATAGAGGATTTTATAAAGAATATATTTCTGTTTTTAAGGAATTGGTGAATTTATCAGTTAGATATAACAAAGGTGATGTAAAGAAATTGACCGAAGATTATCTATTATTAGCAAGTCATTGTAGAGTGCCAGAAGATGGTTATACTGCAGAAAAAACTTTTGAGAACGCATTTTCAATGTGGAATAATATTAAGGATCACGATGACATGACTTATTTGAGGTTGTGTAAAGGATATTTGTCTTTTATAAATAGATATGGATCAAGTTATGGTTTAGGAAAGTCTTTAGACCAGAAAATTGAAAAAGAATTTGATAGTATTATTACCTCAGATAGTGCAGTTGTATCAATTATTGATTTAATGGATTTTTATTCTGTGCGTTTACGGGATAAAACAATGGACAATCCCAATAAGGAGGTCTATGTGAAAAGATTATGTGATAAACTAGAATTAGCCACGGCTAATAATTTTTTAATTCTATATTATGTTTGCGAAGAGCCGGCCATGGATTCGTTGGAAGTCATTAACAATAAAAAAATTCTTACTGAATACCTATCTTTGTGTTCTATTTATTATTATGACAAAGAAAATTTTTCAATGGGTGATCTATTATTAAACAAGGCTAGATTTTTTTCGTTATTGCTTCCTTTGGGAGACGTGTTTTTATTAGAGGATTTGAATAATGCCGTTGCTAAAAGTGCAGAAATAATTGGAGATGAAAAATTGTTTTATGATTATAATTCTTTAAATATTACTGGAAAACTTGCTAGAGGAATAGACCCTTCTATGAAAGGTTGGCTTGTCGCATGTAATAATGTTGATAACGATACTCGAATTGAAAAGATAAATGATGGAATTAACATATTTGGTAAAGGAAAATATGATAAAAGACTGTTAGATTTTTATCTAAAGTTAATCGAATCTTATTTTGAGAATAATAATGACTCAATGGCAGATGAAAATATTTCCATTGTTGATAGTATTCTTACATTGATGGAAACAGATGGTGATAAGTTACCTGACAGAATGATAAGTGATTTATTATTGTACAAAGCTAAAAGTGCATTATGTAAAGGTGATATATCCAATGCAGAAATGTTCGCTATTGCATCAAATGAAAAAGAGGGAAATATTGATGCTATTGAATTTATATCAGAAATTCCTTCTATTGACGAAAGATTGATAGATAGCATTGTGTATAATCAGTTTTGTATTACTAAGTCGTTTGTTCAGGAAAGTTATCCATTTTTATCTGAAAAAGAAAGGATCGCTTTCTCTCAAAGCCGACAATTTCAGTGGTTCTTAAGCATTCCAAGATATTCAGATAAGTATCCCGATGATACTCTCATATTATCAATAGCATATAATTCGGCTTTAATTAGTAAAGGTACAAACCTTTCAGTTTCCTCTGTGATTATCAACAGTGCTCGTGGAAGTGAAGACAAGAATGTTAGAAAAGCATTGGATTTTTATTTACAACAAACTACAATTGATGTTAGTGATACAAGTGATAGAAGACGTGGAAATCGAAAATCATTTTTAGAAGTATTGGAAAAAGAAATGCAACGATCTTTGATGGTTACATCTCAAGATTTAGAAAAGTACTTTTGTGATTGGAAAAGTATATCATTTTCTCTTTCAGAAAATGAAATGGCAATTGAATTTGTTGAATATGTTCCTTTTGGGAATATTGGCGAAGATGAACTATATTTGGGAGCACTTTATATTACAAAAGGTGGTAACCCTCATATAATTAGAATTTGTAAAGTGACAGAAATAGATTCCTTTAAAAGACACTTTGAACAGAATGGATTACAATGGTTGTCTGGCATTTATGACAATATTTGGCAACCGATATTAAAAGAAAACTATAATGTAAACAGATTATGGTTTGCGCCTTCCATTCATTTATCCCAGATAAACATCGAATCAGCCTTGCCAGATTCTATAGATGCATATCGGGTTTCTTCAACTCGCAACATCATAACAATGAATGACACTCCTGACTATTCTAAAATAGCATTGTTTGGCGGATTAAATTATGATGATAAAGATACCTTAAAAAATGATATAATGTCAAATATAACTGCCTATAATATTATTCGAGGGTCTAATATTGACGAAGAAAGAGTAGGTCTGACATATCTTCGAGGTAGTCTAAACGAAGTGGTTTCTGCGCAGAAAATACTTTCAAGAGTTAGTCAAAATATTCAGATGTTTGTTGATAGGAAAGGTACAGAAGATCGTTTTAAATGTTTGTCAGGCACAGGTATTAGTTTATTACATATTGCTACACATGGTTTCTATATTAAGAGTGATGAAAATGTCTTCAATATTGGAAGTCGAGTGATGAGAAAATCGGGATTGTTTATGTCGGGTGTCAAAGCTATATGGAAAGGTTTTGCTGAGAAATATTCGGGAGATGATGGAATACTATTATCAGAAGAAATCGAAAATTTGGACTTTAATAAACTAAATTTGGTGGTGCTGTCTGCATGTGGTACGGGACTTGGCAATCCTACTAACGACGGTGTTTATGGTCTGCAAAGAGCATTTAAGAAGGCTGGAGCGCAAACAATAATAATGTCACTATGGAATGTTGACGATAATGCGACGGCATTGATGATGGAAACATTCTATCAAGAGCTGATAAAGACCAATTCCAAACATCGTGCATTTAAAAATGCGCAAAAAACTGTACGTGAGGTGTTTGAAGACCCATATTATTGGAGCGCTTTCATAATGTTAGATTAATATATTGACTTTTTTCTCGGATTCAAAAAAAGTTGTATTTTCGTTATAGTCAATCAATTGGATAATTGGTTATCATGCTGGTAATGATACTGATAATAGTTCTATAGATTGTTCTATAGCCAAAGAAATTCGACCACATTATTCAAGTGCTACAGCTATTGTTTTTATTGTGATTCAAGGCAGTGGAAAATCTAAAGATTAATCGTATTATATTATAATACAATTAGTTACAAAATATTCAAAAAGACATAGCATTACAACTATTGCGGAACAAAAAAATTCATACCTTTGCGTAAAATCATAAAAATGAGAAAGTCATAGACCTAGTACTGCAAGGCCTTTTTCATCAGGAGCAGCTGCTATGAATTTATGTATTTCTCGTTTTGACCAAAAAATAATTTATATAATACATTTAAATTCCAAAGTTATGAATACTAAAAATGTAAAAGTCGCATTTAAAACCAATCGTTCTAACGATTTTACTAAAGTTGATCAGTATGAGGCAATACCACGAAAGACAGGCATGGATTGTAATACAAATTTATTTCCAGGAGAGTTCCCCTTTTGTGGTAATTGCATTCATTATTCAGGGCCTAAAGTGTGTCCTGTTGCAAGAGTCTCTGTTGATAGCACAAGTGACGGCACTGGTTGTGTTATGACGGGTGCCTATCAAAAGAAATCTAACGCTATGGATTCTGTAATGAGAGTTCATTAGTCATCTTTAACAATGACCAAATATACAGAACTTAAAATTTTATGATTATGATTAAAAATAATGTCAAAATTCAATTTGTTACAAATCCCAAAGTGTTAGAACAATCAGATGTTCTGTTTTGGGATAATTATGAAGAAAAAGTACGTGCTGATATTAAAACAGGCAAAAGTGGAACCTATACTGTTTATTTGAAGCATCAAATGCCTCGAAGTGAAATGGACAGATGTGTTCTTGAACTTTGTGAAAAAATTAGTTGGGATGGACATCCTCCGATTTCTTTTGGTAGTATTGCTCGACAATATGTCTTTGCAGGAGAATCACATTGTGATGAAATCGTAGTTGAGGCCAGTTATCATTTTGTAGTGTAGGCAAAAAATTTCTCCTCCCCCTTGTTAACCTTTTGCTTGTTTCTGTCATAAAAGGGCAGAAACAAGCAAATAGGTTAGCATTATGGAGAACATAGAATTTAAGATTGACGAGGAAAACATTGAGCAACAGAAAGCTTTCAACCTCGTAGCAAACACTAATACTAGTCTTTTTATTACTGGTAAGGCTGGTACAGGGAAAACCACCTTTATTAGGGAAATACAGAAAATGGTCGACAAGAATTTTCTTGTATTGGCTCCAACTGGTATTGCTGCTATGAATGTGGGAGGTCAGACAATTCATTCTTTCTTTGGATTGCCGTTTGAAGCTATTGGTCCTAAAACCATTTTTGAGGTCTCACGAGAAAAGAGAGACACGCTCAAATATACTGATACAATTATTATAGATGAGGCTTCGATGGTGCGTAGTGATTGGGTGGATGGTATAGACCGTTTTCTCCGTTCATTAATGGAAACGCATTCTCCTTTTGGAGGAAAGCAAGTTGTGTTTGTTGGAGACCTGTTTCAATTGCCTCCAGTATTAAAATACGGAACGGCCGACTATGAATTGTTATGCGACATGTATGGTTGTGGTATGCCATACTTTTATAAGGCCAATGTGCTGAAACGGATGAATCTGCCTAAAATTGAATTTCTGAAAGTTTATCGCCAGAAGGATCAGGAATTTTTGGAAATATTGAACAGAATGCGTGTGGGTGAGAATACTGGAGAGGATTTAGACATCCTTAATCAACATGTGAGTTCTGACGATAAGGTTGGAGATTATTCTGTAACTCTGACGGCATACGTAAAAATGGCAGACGGAATTAATGATAAGAAACTGGATGACATAGAAACTGAAGAATTCTGCTATGAGGGTGAGGTTGAGGGTAACTTCCGTATGCAGGATTCTCCGGTTCCGGTTGAGTTGAAGTTGAAAGTGGGTGCGCAAGTGATTTTTTGTCGCAACGATTTTGTTCATGGTTGGGTAAATGGAACTATCGCCAAGGTTGTTGAGTTGGGTGATGACCATATCAAAGTTGCGTTAGAAAACAGTAGAGAGATTGATGTGAAAAAAATGGTGTGGGAAAGTAGAGAAAGCGTATACAACAAGGAGACGAAAAAAGTGGAATCGGTAGTTGTTGGTTCGTTTACCCAGTATCCTTTGAAACTTGCATGGGCTATTACTATCCACAAATCACAAGGCATGACTTTCGACCGTATGCACTTTGATCTCACTCGAGGCACCTTCGCTCCGGGACAGGCATATGTGGCTATTAGTCGTATGCGTACTTTGGATGGATTGACATTGAGCAACAAGATTCGCCAATCTCATATTATGCAAAATGCTGAGATTCGGGCTTTCTCCAATTCGTTTAATGATGTGGAGATGATTGACGATGAGTTGACTTTTGGTCAGGAGTATTACAAGTACTTTGCCAGCAATGACTATGACAATGCGGCAAAGGTATGTTTGTATCATTCAATGGAAAAGATGAAAGCAGGAGATTACCGCAATGCAGCCCTTATCGCCAAGAAAATGTTTGATGTGATGTTTGATGACAGGTGTTTGGAAGGCCTGACCAAAGATGTTCCATTACTGAAAGATTGCAGTATGACATGTAATTTCCTCAATGCAGTGGTCTGTTTGTATGGTGAACGCTTAGAGGAAGCCATTGGCTATGCCGACATGGTTCTTGACCGTCGTGCTTGCCTTGAAGCTATGTTTATCAAAGGGAAAGCTTTACAAGGATTGAATCGCTATGAAGAAGCTATGGAGGTGGCTCAACTGATTCGCAAAACATGTGAGGAATCAGAGGATAAAATCTTCATCGACAAGAAACAATACCTCTTTGAATCGGAACTCAATATCCAACTAGCTAATCCAAACATTGAAACATGTAAGCACTTGGTTAAACTTGTTCCTTCTTATCTTCCTGCATATTTATTGATGCGCAAAGAATCTCTCGCAAACAACTTGATCATAGAAATGGACGAAGACGACGAAGAAAATTTGTTGGTATCAGCTTTTAATGATGCGACTGTCTCTAATGATGATTTTGAAGCAATACTAAACGAAACAGAAAAGGCAAGCTTGACATTTAGGGTGTTTTCACGAAAGGTACGAAAAATAAATTTGTCGGCTTGTTAACCTTTGGCAGTTATTAGTCATAAAGAGTTGTAACAAATAAAATAAACGAATAATGGAAAAGATTATTTTGTTAGTAATTGCGGTAAGTCTCGCGTATGGTGTCGGCTGCTTGGGTCGCACTCGGAAAATAGGTTTTGGACTGGCATTCGCCATTTCGCTGCTCAATGTTGTCATCGGATTGATTGCAGTGCTTTGTTCAAAGAAAATTGAAAATGTTGAACCTAAAAAAATGGAGGACTAGATTATGAAATTTTTTGGATGGATTTGTATCGTTTTTGGAGGACTTGCATTGATAGGTGCTATAATTGGAGGTAACAGTGCTTTTGGACCTATATTCTGGTTAGGCTTAGGTATAGCATTGCTTTATTTTGCCAGTAAAAAATCAAAAGAAAATGAGGAAAAATAATAAACGATAAAAAACAAACGCTATGGATAAAGAAAAAATGACCACCGAAGAAATTGCTGAATTCAATTCAAAAGTAGAATTCAATGAAAGTGCTGCCAGTTGGGTGATGGATATTCTGTGTACTATCATCGCATGGCCAATGATCATACTTGCTATTCGCAGAAGAATGAAATACAAAGAGAAAATAGAGATTGACTATAAAGAAACAGAAATTGCACAATAAAAAACGAGCAAGATATGTCACTTTTAGATAAAACAAGAAAAGAACTCATCAATATCATATTGAGAAAAGATGATGTAGAAAAGAAACTTATGGACAAAATCAAATTATTAGAGAAAGAGAAAAAACAATTGATAGAAGAAAGTGAAAAGATGAAAATGGGATACAGTGACGACGATATTGATGCTATTTTTGATGGTGACTTAAGTGCAAGCTGGAGTATTTAATCACATAGAAGGACAAAACATGAATCAAATGAAAGAATATACCCCAAACAAATATAATATCTTCGCTAAGAATTCACACTGGACTCAGGATGAGAAAGCTGTGATAGTTGAAACTATTGATAGCGTTTTTGCAAAGTATGATTTTGGGAAATGCTATCCTCCTATGTATGAAAGGATTTTTCTTAATAATGGTTCTGGTCCTGTTCTCGTCATGGATGACTGTATGGAAGTTATGGTTCCTGAAGTGTTTGATACTCACGTTTGGTATCAGTTTAGGCAGTCGTATGAGGAGTGTAGAAAAAAGGGTATAATGATAGAACCATCAATAGAATCCGTAAAATGGGAATATTTTACTACATTGATCTCACTGGATACAATAGAAAAGGATGTGTATAGTATAGCAGAAACGGTATCGGGATATTCAAAGATATTGCAAAAGCATAGGGATTGCATCAATCAGCATTTTGACGATGCACAAAAAGCCCGTGGTTTTTTCTTTATTTTGAGTTGCTTTCAACATGATATGATTTATGAGACAGGAGAGTTGCTGTATAGAGATGAACCGCAGGATGGTCATATTCTTAATATTCCACTGTCTTTTAGAATGTCTGACAGTTGTGAAGAGGCTCAATGTTTCATGCAAGACTTGCATGATTTATTAAAGCGCTTGGAAAGAATGCCTGTTTTCTCTCCATTTAAGATGTCACAGAAATCTGTCTATGAAGAACACCCGGAGTTATTTGAAAATTTGTATCCCAAAGAAGCTTATGAGGAAGACTATCTTCCTTTTTAGTCGTGAGAATCAGGAAACACTAGACAAATAGAACAAGAACAGTAAAAGTTATGAAGAAAATATTGTATGTTGTATGGTGTGTACTGGCCTTGGTGGCCTGCAACAACCCAAAACAAGCACCTGTTGAGGAGGAAGCTACCCAGACATGGCCAGATTTGTTGCAGAGATGGGCTGGTGAGTATAATATTGATGATCCACAACGGCTTGCGTTGATTGATTTGGTTGATTCGGTTTATTATCTCATTATTGATAGCACAGTGTCTGAAGAAACTCTTGAGGGGCCGATATGCAGAATGACGGAACGGATAGAGGAGGTGCTTGTCAACGATTCGTTATATGGTTTTACTCAAATGATGCGTGCCTCTGCACAATATATAAGCTATTGTATTATTTTCGATGAGAATAGAGCCTCGTTATATGAATATGGTTTCAACCTCATCTCCGATTCCTTCCTTTGGCATACCTATAGCGGAGAAAGTATGGATATGATGTACACTTCGTTGTTTGACAAATCATGGGAGGCGATAGAAAGAAAGGCAAATATTACACTCTCAACAACCGATGATGATACCATTAATATTGCCAGCATTGTTATTACCAATTTCTATGATTATGCAATGGAGAATATTAAGATAGCTTTTGATGATGAAGAAGGCAATCCAATGGGAGTGTTTTTTGAAAAAGATTTTTTTGTTGATTCAACCAATGCTGACAAAGGTGTAAAGGAAATACTTCTTCCTATGGATGTACTTATGAAATATATAAACTTGTCGAGCACCTGGAGTATTACCTACGAAACCAGCCATGACACAGTCTCTTTGGCTGGTGTGCCAAATTATTACTTTTATGAGCAGCTAAGAGACTGCCCACGATTGCTTGCAAGAATGGAGAAGATCAGGAAACAACAGAAAAGTAGTGGACACTGAAAATTCGTATTTTTGCAAAAGAAAATTAATACAACAACACATAAAAACTAACGATTATGCTTCCAGATTTTGGTGATTTAATCAAATGCCCCTATTGCGGTGAAGAGAAAATATTAATGAGTTTGATGTCCGGCAACACTTTTGGTGCAGAGTATTGGTCTGACGGCAAGAGGATAGCCCCCTCGCTTCCAGAAGTGTCTTTTGTGCAGAAATGCAAGCATTGTGGAAAATATTATGTAACATCCAGGCAAGAAGTTCAAACCAGTGATAAATATTCTTCTGAGACTGGCGATTTGACCTATGAAGAGTGGAAAGAAGCTTATTTTCAATTTAAGGAGGAAGGAATAGACGGGGAAGATATGGTTGGTGTGAAAATAAGGCTCGTTCAAGCCTATAATGACTATTACCACAGAAACAAGAATACTACAATCCCTTCAGATGAGGAATATCGCTTTATTGTTGGGATTTTAATCAATGACATCATCAATTATTACAACTTGGAGGACTTTCTGTTGCTCAAAGCAGAGTTCTATAGAGAAGCGAATGAGATGGAAAAATGCAAAGAGGTACTGGCCGAGTATGCCCAAAATGGAATTGAGGACGAATATGCAAAATTTTATCGTGATATAAAAGACAGAGCGGAGAGAGGTGATAACATTGTGTTTCGTAGAGAAATGTAGAAGAAAATAGTTCAATCATGATTGCTATGAAGAAATTGATTATCATCGCATTTTGTGCCCTTTTACTTGCTGCCTGCAACAATCATCACAATGTTAGTGCAGGAGATGATGCACTTGAAGAGGAGTTGACATACGTTAAGAGGGATACGATTGTCATTAAGGATAATTATGCGGCATACATTAATGAGAATATCGATACTTCGGTTTATCAGAAGTGCTGTATCTGTTATATCGATAATGATACCATTCCTGAATTATGCCTGTTTGGCTGTTGCTTTGCGGATGGGGCTATCATTTTGTCTCAACACAACGGTGTTGTTACCCGCAGAGACTGCAACTGGTCTCCCCATTATATTGAGCGAAGCGGTTTGATAGACGATGGCTATGCACATTCTGGAATATATGGTGACCGAATCATCCGGCTGAAAGATGGGGTGTTTGAGGAGCTGCTTTGTGCGGAAGCAGTGTGGCATGAGGGAGAAGCTGGCCATCCGGCTTATTTTGTTTACACGATAAACGGTAAGGTTGTTGACACACGCTATGGCGAAGAGGTCAATGAGGAAAGTTGCCCAAAGATGAATGATGCCATAAAACAAGCATATTCTTCGAAGGGTACGAGTAAGTCTATTTATGAGTCATCGGGAGGGGGCTATCACTATGTGTTGGCAAAGCCTTTTCGTCAAGAGGTGACGGGTTGGCAATTAGGTTATAAGGGGAAGCAATATCCGGCCAAAGTGCCAGGATTTATTCAGGATGACCTTAAAAGAAATGGCCTGCTTGCAGCGGGACAGAATGAGGACTGGATACGGGAAGGAGTTTGGAGCTATCATACCAGCATTGATCTGAAAGATTTTCCTGATAACAGGAAGTTTCTGGTTATTGGCGGTTTGGCGGGAGTAGGGGAGTATTATGTGTCTTACAGCGGGGAGGAAGCTGGCGGAGTACATGGGTACTTTAATTATGTGACATCAAATGATACCTTTGATATTTCTTTCCCCATTGAAAGGGTGGATGTTGAGATTATCTTCAACCGGTCGATAGCTGAGAAGGTTGATCCGATATATGACATCCCCATGGCCGACCGCAAAGCATTTGCGAAGACTATTGCCAACCAGGGAAATTGGCAATGGGGCCAGCCTTTGCCCCATTGGGGCCTCTGGCGAGGGGTGTATGTTATGTAAAATAAATTTGGTAAATTGCGAAAATTTTGTTATCTTTGCAGGGTGATTAAAGGAATGTAAGAACTTATGAGCGAGGAGCAAACATATATCAACTTCGATGAGTATATCCGGCAGGGAGAGCCTTCGAAACGCGAAGCAGCCTATGCTTGGAGTACGGCTATCGGCCTTCAGGCGGTAGATGGACTGAAGACTTCGGACTACCTGAACGACTTGGCCCGCAGGAACATCGAAGGCGAGATTACCATCGATGAGGTGGATCAACTCCTGAAAAGCTATTACGAACGCAAAACCGTGCGTGAAGCCGATGACGACAATAAAGAGGAGGCCGACAAGGCTTCGAAGAATATAAAGAGAATTCTCTCTTCGGATACGCTCGACTTTACAGCTGACGGGCTCATCAGCCTGCATCGCCGCATCTTTGAAGGGGTGTTGAAGCATGCGGGCGAACTGCGTACCTACGATATCACCAAGAAGGAATGGGTGCTGGAGGGCGACACGGTGCGCTACTTGAACTGGGAAGACCTGCGGCGGGCTTTGAACTACGACATTGAGCAGGAACGGGCTTTCGTTTATAAGGGCAAGAGTCAGGACGAGATGATTAGTCATCTGACTCGTTTTGTGTCGGGACTATGGCAGATTCACGCCTTCAGCGAGGGGAATACCCGCACTACGGCCGTCTTCACCATCCTTTACCTCCGCTCGCTGGGCTTTAATGTAGAGAACGACCTCTTCGCCCGCCATTCATGGTATTTCCGTAATGCGTTGGTGCGTGCTAATTACAGGAGTATTGTAAAAGGCGTTGAACTGTCTCCCATCTATCTGGAGCGTTTCTTCCGCAACTTGTTGCTCGGAGAACAATGGGATTTGCGTAACCGGTATCTGCATATTCATCCTACCAAGGAATGGAGTATACAACCAAATCTGGCAAACCCTATAAGTACAGGACAAGTACCCCTCAAGCACCCCACAACTACCCTACAAGCTCAGGACAAGTTGCATACAGACAATCCAGATATTATAAGGATAGTGCAGGCTATAGGTGAGCTGGAACTTTCGGTGAAAGAAATGATGGATAATCTAGGACTAAAAGACAGAAAAAATGTTCTGAATCTTTATCTCAATCCCGCCATTGCCGACGGCTACGTCCGTCTGCTCTATCCGGACAAACCCCACCACCCTCGGCAGAAATATCTGCTGACGGTGAAGGGTTTGGCTTTATTTAATGAATTAAAGAAGTAAGCTAGCTGACCAGCGCGGCGGCGCCGAGGATGGCAACGTCGTTTTGCTTGAGCTGCGAGACCATCACTTTGACCTTGCCACGGTAGTTTTCAAGAATGTTGCGGTCGAACGACTTGATGACGGGGTCGAGCAGCACCTTGCCGGCTTTTACGGGACCGCCCATCAGGAAGACGGCTTCGGGAGAGGAGAAGGCTACGGCATTGGCCATGGCCAGTCCCAAAATATTGCCTGTGTATTCAAATACCCGCAGGGCCAGTTCGTCGCCTTGGTTGGCAGCGTCGCCAATCATTTTGGAGTCGATTTCTTCGGCCGGCACTTTCGACAGGATGCCATCGTAATAGGGGTCTTGAGCCATCATGTCGAGGCAGGTTTTGCGGATGCCACCTGCTGAGGTGTATTGCTCGAGACAGCCCTTGCGTCCGCATTTGCAGCTACGGCCATCGGGGAAGACGATGGTGTGGCCCAGCTCTCCGGCAAAGCCATCGTGGCCGTAAAGCAGTTTGCCATCGACGATGATACCACTGCCTACACCGGTGCCCAGGGTGAACATGATGAAGTGCTTCATGCCTTTGGCACCCCCATAGACCATCTCGCCGTAAGCGGCAGCGTTGGCATCGTTGGTGATGACCGAGGGCAGATGAAGGCGCTCTTCCATCATCTTGGCCAGATAGATGTTGCCTTTCATGTTGAGGTTGGGGGCATTTTCGATGCAGCCCGTGTAGAAGTTGCCGTTGGGCGCACCGATGCCGATGCCTTTCACTTCCACCTGTTGCTCATCGATAAGCTGACGGATGGTCGCGGCCAAATCGTCGGCATACTGGTTGGGGTCACTGTATTGTGCGGTGGGGAGGTTCTTGCGGGCCACCACTTCACCCGCGGGGCTTACCAAGCCGATGTCGGTGTTTGTTCCACCAATGTCTATTCCGATTGCGTACATTTTTGATAATTGATAGTTGATAATTGATAATTGACAATTTGTATTATGTTTGCGTCACTACCCCGCCCTTCGGGCACCCCTTCTAAAAGAAGGGGAAAAATCAGAAGCCGGTGATGGTGTTGATGTATTCGACACCGATGAGGCGGTCGTAGAGGGAGGTTTCGTCGGTGAAATAGACGAACACCCAGTAGTCGTTGTTAGTTTGCCAGTGGCTGCCTTCAATGTAGGTGGCATCGATGTCGGTGCTGCCGAAAGGTACATAAACGTATTGGTAGTTGTAGATGCCCTGTTTGAGATACAGCTCGGCCTCCCAGTAGTTGGTTGTAGGGTTGTATTCGAGTTTGGCATCGTCTTGAGTCTGCCAGTCGGTGAGCTCACCGAAGACATAGATGTTGCCTTGGTCGACGGGGAAATCGCATTTTAGCGAGAAGCGGGTCATCACATAATCTTCGCGCTCTTCGCCCGGGTAATCGCTACTCTCGTAGTAGCATTTGCCCTTGAGGGTAGTAGTGCCCTGATAAGCGCCGTAGGGTCTGGCAATGTCTTCGAGCACGAGGGCGTAGTAGCCTTTGCCATCATAGCGTATGGAGGCAATGCGGTCGCCGTCATAGCGCAGGCTTTTGAGCGAGAAGGTGCGGAACTCAGAGCTGCCATAGAAAGTATTTTCGTTGTTGTCGTAGTCGAAGTTAAACTCGCCAGGTTTGCTGTAGCGATGGCGCAAGCCGATGATGGCGTTGTCCCAGCGGCTGTTTTGCATGATGGTGGCGCTGAGGTTGCGGGCTGGGTCATGGATAATCATGTTGCCTACGTTGACGGTGAAGTCTATCTCTTGTGCGGTTCTATTGTAGCGCACATCAGTGGCGGGATGTTCATGGCCACTGATGGTACAGCTGCCGCTTTCTTTCACCATAAAACGACGGGTGAGAATGGGATTGTCGGGGGTGTCGTCATAGACAAATAGCAGGTAGTTGCCCGACTTGGTGATATTGAGCATATTGTTGGGGAACAGCAACTTGAAATGCACATAGCTTTGTACGGTGTTGAACGAGTAGGAATGTTCGGTAAGCTCGTCTTCGATATAACCGTCAATATAGTCGAAAGGGGTAAGGTCGGAGGGTTTCCAGTCGTGGGTGCAGTGGATAACGGTGTATTTCAGGTAGCGGTTGTCGTTACTGGACAGGTCGTCGAAGTTCAGCATCAGTTGCTCACTACTACCTAAGGTGATGATGGGATATCCCATAGGAGCGGTGGCTGGCGCAAGCTTGATGCTGGCCAGGTCGGGAACATAGGTGCGATTGTCGTAGGCTATATTGTCGAAACCCTGTGCACTGAGACTCAGAGCGAGTGTGAGGGTGAATAAGAATAGACTTATGTGTTTCATTTTAATAAGGTGTTATGTTTACGTCACTTCCCTGCTCTTCGGGCACCCAAAATTTTTTTGTATGTAAAAACTATCAGGCCGATAAGCAAGATATAGGCGGTCCAGAGGAGGGCAGTCTTCCAGTAGTTGAGATGGTCGAGGCGGGGATGGTAGAGGGCATCGGGACTTTCGTGGCGGGTAATGGGGTTGAGCCACAGCTCGGTACCATCGGCAAAGGTGAGCACGGTGCGCACATACTGGTTCTCGGGCTGAATGATATAGGAGGCTTCGTTGATATCGGTCTCGGTGAGCAGTACTTCTCCTCCCTGGCCAATAAACTCGGCTTTGCTAATGGGCTTGGTGGCAGCTACCCGCAGGGTGTCGCCACACAGGTCGGCTTTAGTGAGATAGGGTAGGTGCTCGTTCAGACGTTCAATCTTATGCGGAATAGATTCGGTGTAAGTGGGGTCCATAGGGAAGGCCACCCCCACTGCTTTTCCAGCCACCAATGCGGCTAGCAAACGACTGCCCTCGTTGACGGGACTGTTGATGAGGGTGAAGCGGTTGGCCGGGTCGTTGATATTGGCCATATTATGGGCATCGTCGCCACCAATCAGATAGACCAGATGGCCGTTAGACAGGGCCATATCCCAGTGGGCAGGCGATTTGCGGTAGCCGTTGAGCACCTCCATCAGTTTGTAGTTGCTGAGGTATTTGAAATCGCTCACCAGATAGCCTTTTTCCACAAACGAGGGGTGGGCAGGGACAGCCAGCTCGGCCTGTTGGCTTATCTTGTTGAGGGTGTGCTGTTTCATGCTGAGGGTCTGCCACAGGGGGTAGTCGATTCGGCGCACCTTGCGGGCTCCCAGTCCCAGCTGGTGGATTTTGAAGATACCGTAGCCGTGTTCGTAGCCAGGCACATAGCTGGGGTTGTCGTGGTCGTAATCGCAAATGCTGTTGTAGTTGGAGATGCCCACATGGTCGAAACCGAAAAGATGGTAAACACTGTCCACCAGCTCGGTAGTGTTGAGTCGTCCGTTGGTGAGGCCTCCCGCAGTGCGGGTATGAGCATGGAAGTTGCACTTCAGCCAGGCGGTGGAGTCCATTCCCTCGTATGGATTGTGCAGGTAGTTGCCGCTGAAGGGGGTGGGCTCGTCGAAGTCGTATATCGGAACAAAAAGGCTGAGGCAGAGCAGTAGGGCAATGAACAAGCCCAAGAGACTGAGGATAAGTTTGCCGATGAATTTCAAGATGCGCATTGGTGTCATATATTAGAGTGCAAAATTACATGAAATTCTCGAAATATACGTCATTGTGTAAAAAAAACTATTTTTTGCCCTCCAGTTTATATACACAAACATACTCCACCACCCGTCCGCAGCGATAGATGGGGAAGGTATCAATCGGGGTAACGCTTTCGAAATTGGGTTTCAGCCTCCAGCAGGGGTCGCTATAGTTGTGGCTTTGGTTGAGAAACCAATAGTTTTCCCCTTTCTGAATGCCACCCCGCTGCTCGTTAATCCACTGATATTTGTGGGTGTTTTCCAAATCTCCAAGGGTATATAGTTGGAGACCTAAGGGGCGGGCAATGTAGTAGTCGATATTGGCCGCGGGAAACCAGTTGACGGCAATGATGCCATTGTCGGCCCGCATTTCGCCCAGGGCTATCAGGCTGTCGCGTACTGCCTCAAAGCCCTTGCGCTTTTGCTCCCAGCCATACATGTCGAGGGTGATATCGCCCGTGCCCATCGTGTATATTGGGGTAGGTTTGTTGGAGGCAAAAAGCGACTGGATGCGACCGGTTTTGATTTCAAAGCTGCCTATGCCTACGGCTGTCAGCATCAACAGCAAAGCAGCAATGATGACGGCTGGAATGCGGTATAGACCGGTCATGTTTTCCTGTCGCTCGGCCAGCCAGGCACCCGCCATTGGAATCAGCAAACACAGGGCCGGAGCACTCCAATGGGGCAGGGTTTGACGGGTGAGTGAAAAATAGAGGAAGAGACCCACCCAGGGCAGGGCTGTGAGTACCAATAGACGGCTGACCGTGTTGGCGCGACTGGCTTTCGTTTTGAAGAAACTGACTAAGGCAATGATGATCAGTATATAGACAATGGGATTGTTGTATATCAACTCTCCCGCCAATTCGGCACCAAAATAGTCGAATCGGGGCTTGCCAAACAGGCTGACTCGGTTGCCATGAAAGGTGAAGCTTGCAAAATCGTGTTGCAAGTTCCAAATGAGGATGGGCAACAGGCAGATAGCGGAAATCAGTATGGCAAGATACAAATAGCCATTTTTCAGTTCCTTCCTGTCGTAAATCAGAATATACAAACCTATACCTACCCAGATAAAGACAGCGGAGTATTTTGACAGCATGGCCAGACCCGCACACAAGGCTGCCAACAGCAGGTATGCACAGCCGTGAGAATTGGAGGATGCATTTTGTTTGTTCTTGAAATACCTGATAAAAAACAGGACAGAAAGTAGCAGGAAAAACATTAGCGGAGTGTCGGGCATAATGAAAACCCCTGTGATGATGAAGGCATAGAGTGAGGCGGTGTATAGTAAAGCGGTATAAAAGCCTGTGATTTTGTTTTTGATTTCCTTGCCAATGAGATAAATCAGCCAAGTGTCCACGGTCATCAAAACCACGGAAGAGAGACGCAGGAAGAATTCGCTGTCAAATAAAAGATTGCAACTGAATAGCTGCATCATCCAACCCACCATACCCGGATGGTCGAAATGCGACCAGTCGGGGTAAAGAGCAAAAGTCCAGTAATATACCTCGTCGTTGCCCAATTCGAAGAAGGCTGCTAAAAATCCACGGATCACGATGCTGACTAGCAATAAGATAATAAGAGCTTTGGGGATGTTTTCTTCACGGATATTCATTTCCTTTAGTGCTGTTTGATACGAAAAAGCAAAAATACGAAATTAATCAATGTGCCAATAATTTTTCGTATTTTTGCACGTTTTTTTAATAGGGATAAAAATATAAGATTATAGTTGGCGGAAGAGTGTGTTTTTGAATGATTAGATCAATGGTTGAGAAGATAAAAGACAAGTTACATTGGAATATTTTGGACAGCTACATCTTCAAGAAATTCTTGGGGTCGGTAGTGTATTCCATTGCCTTGCTGATGACCATTATCATTGTGGTGGACATTTCCGAGAACCTACAGCGTTTTCTGGATAACAACGCTCCAATGTCGGCCGTGATTACCGGTTATTATTTCAACTTCATCCCTTATTTTGTCAACCTGTTCATCCCCCTGTTCACCTTTATCAGTGTGATTTGGTTCACCTCGAAACTGTCGGCCAACAACGAAATTGTTGCCATTCTGAATGGTGGGGTGAGTTTCTACCGGATGTTGGTACCTTATTGTGTGGGGGCACTGACCGTGGCCGCTTGTGCATTGGTGTTGGCCAACTATGTGGTACCAAGAACCAACAAGGGCTTACATGAATTTAGGCAAACCTATATGGAACACAGCGCATTGGCCCGTCTCGATATTCATATCAAGAATTCGTCTAATAGCTATATCTATCTTGAAAGATGGACTAAGGCCGAGAAGGTAGGCTACCAGTTTACCTACGAGGAGTTGGGAGAAAAGATGATGGACTACAAGCTGAGTGCCCAGCGGATTGTGTATAATGAAGATACGCAAAACTGGTCGCTGTATGGCGTGACAGAACGTCGTATTGTAGATGGACAAGAACAGTATGCTACTTATGTACAGTTGGATACGGTGTTCAACATGACTCCTGCCGACCTGAACCAGGATGTGTATATCAGCGAAACGATGATTACCCCCGAACTAAACCGCTTTATCAAGGAGGAAAAGGCCAGGGGCTCTACGTTTGTTGACCAGTATGTCATTGAACAGCAACGTCGTCTGGCCAATCCATTCGGTATTATCATCATGACGTTTTTTGCGGTGAGTGTGTCGTCCAGAAAAACCAGAAGAGGGGTGGGCGTACATATCTTTATCGGTATGGGACTGGCCTTCTCTTTTGTGTTCTTCCAGCAGATCTCAACGGTTTTCTCGGTACAGGGTAACTTCCCTCCGGGTCTAGGCACTTGGATACCAAATATTATATGTTTGATTTTATGTGCCATACTGTTAAGGTCAACACCGAAATAAAGTTTAGAGTTTAAGGTTTAGAGTTTAGAGAAAAAATACAACAATGGGATTTTGGGATAAGTTTAAGGAAATCAAGAAAGAAAGTCAGAGTCCGAAGCAGATACTTCGCGACTGTGGACTGATAGTGTTGGGAACTTTCATCATGGCCATAGGCTATGTGGTGTTTGTGTCACCATTGAAGCTGGCCCCTGGAGGGGTATATGGTATTGCTATTATTTTGCACCACCTGTTTAATTTCCCGATAGGTTTGTCGGGTATCTGCCTTGACTTGCCCTTGTTGCTTATCGGCACCTTGTGGTTGGGCCCGAAGTTTGGTTTGAAGACGGTGGTGGGCATAGTTTCACTTTCCGGTTCCATTTCTATATTGGAGTATTTTTATGGTTACGACCCGCTGATTGGCCTTGCTTCCGATCCGTCTATCCCAGATCCCGCTGCCAACTTTATCGTTGCTTTGTGTGGAGGTGTGCTCATTGGTATTGGCTTGGGAATAGTCTTCAAAACCCGTGCCACCTCAGGCGGTACTGATATCGTAGCAATGGTGATTGGCAAATATCTGAAGCATGTTCCCATTGGCACTTTGCTGATTTGTGTAGATTCATGCGTAGTGTTGTTGGCTTTGGCTGTTTTCAAAGACTGGACTATTCCCTTGTATTCGTGGCTGATAATCTATGTGAGCGGCTATGTGGTGGACAAGGTGATTGCCGGTTTCAAGTCGGGCAAGGCAGTGCTGATTATTTCCGACCACTACAACGAGATTCGCGACCGCATTTTCAGTGACCTGGACCGAGGAGGTACGTTCCTGCACGGCGAAGGTATGTATAACAATGCGGAAAAGAAGATTATCTTCCTGTCGATTTCCCGTAAGGAACTGCCCCAACTAATCTATTTTGTACACGAAATAGACCCCAATGCCTTCTTGTCGATATTAGAGGCTTCTGAAACTTTGGGTTACGGATTCCAGTCGCTGAGAGAGCAAGCTCTAAGTAGGTAATATTACTCCCTTCCTAGTAATTCTGCGGCAATATCCCAATTATTATTGGCGATGAGTTTGCGGATTTGAGAGGAGCGCACTTTCACATCATTCATGGTGAATTCAGGAATCTCAATAATCTCCACCCCATATTCCTGACAAAGGGTTTCCATCGTTTGATGGTTGCCTTCTCGATGATGGCCAAACGAGTGGCCAGGACCCATTACCACCGCTTTGGCTCCTATTTTGCCAATGATGATATCTTTCAGGAATTTCTCGGAAGAAAGTTGGGAGAACTCTTTGGTGAAAGGGATGATGATCAGGTAGTCGATGCCTTCTTCCTCAATCAGCTTGATTTTCTCTTCCAGGGGGAAAATTTGAAAGAAATCGGAATTGGGATGCAACACAAGTTGTGGATGAGGGTCAAAGGTGACAGCCACACTCACTCCGTTGATTTGACGGCTATGCTCTTTAACACGTTCGAAAATCTGACGATGTCCCAAATGGATACCATCGAATGCACCCACGGTTACCACCGGGTTTTGCAGAGGAGGTACAGCATCTAAATCAGTAATGATTTCCATTTATCTCAATTTTGCTCCTACTTCACGCTCGTAAGCGGCAATCAACTTGTTCATCACCTTATTGATTTCCTCTTCGGTGAGGGTCTTTTCGGGATGCTGTAACACGAAGTTCAAAGCATACGATTTCTTGCCCTCTTCAATCTTGTCGCCTTCATACACGTCAAACAATGTGATGTTCTTCAACAGTTTAGAGCCGTATTTGAAACCAATCTGTTTCAAGGTTTCGTAGTTCACATTCTTGTCGATAATCAAAGCCAAGTCGCGTTTCACTTCGGGGAAGGCGGGAATAGGCTTGTAGTTGACCTCAGCCCTGCACACATCAAACAATACGCGGGTATCGATTTCAGCATAGTAAACTGCTTTCTTGATGCCGAAATATTTCAGCACGTGAGGCATCACCTCACCAATACGTCCCAGACGTTCGCCATTGGCGTAGCATACTACCTGGTTAAATACATCGGTGCTTTCTTCGGTTCGGATGTCCAACTGTGCAAAATCGACATTGGCCTTAATCAAAACATTGTTGACAATGTTTTTAAGGTAGAACAAATCCAAATCCTTGGAAGTGAAGTTCCAGATATCCTCGTAGGTCTTTCCTGTAGCAAAAAGGGTGAGGAAATTTTTCTCTATAAAACGTTCGGTAACGGGATCTTCTTTCTTGCTTTCGGGATTGAGGTGATAGGTCTTGCCGAACTCAAACAGGCTCAGAGAGTTCTGCTTGTTGTTGAGATTGCGGGCAATGTTTTCCAAACCGGAGAACAGCAATGTTTGTCTCAACACTCCCAGCTCGCTGCTAAGGGGGTTCAACAGGTTAATAGTTTCCTGCTCGTTGATGAAATCAAACTTCTGGGCATACTCGGCTCGTGTAAGCGAATTGTTCATTACTTCGAAAAAGCCGTTGTCGGCCAGATAAGTAGATATCTTCTTTTGCAACGTTGCAAAATTGTGTGTCTCTATATGGTTCATCGGATATTGAAGTACTGTGGGTATTTCAATATTATTGTAACCATAGATTCTTAAGATCTCTTCAATCAAGTCGATGGGACGGACTACATCTACACGGTAGAGAGGCACGGTTACCAGCAATTGCTCGTCGCCCGAAGCCTGCACTTCCATACCCAGGAGCATCAGTATCTGGTTGACCACATGCTTGTCAATGACTTTGCCGGCCACTTTGTTGATGGCATCGTAACGCAATGGAATTTTGGGATGGGCAATTTCATTGGGGTAAACATCCACAATGTCGGAAGTGATAATGGCCCCTGACAGCTCACGAATCATAATGGCAGCACGCTTCAAGGCGTAGATGCAAATGTCGGGGTCGCCACCACGTTCGAAACGGAAGGAGGCGTCGGTCTTCAAACCGTGACGCTTGGCCGTCTTACGGATGCTGACGGGATTGAAGTAGGCGCTCTCTAAGAAAAGACGCTTGGTATTGTCGGACACACCTGAGTTAAGTCCGCCATATACACCACCGATACACAAACCACCCTTGGTGTCGCATATCATCAGGTCTTCTTGACTCAGCTTGATTTCGTTACCATCGAGTGTAGTGAAGGGGGTGCCTTCTTTCAGATTCTTTACTATAATCTTACCTCCCTGAATCTTGTCGGCATCAAAAGCATGGAGTGGCTGGCCAATCTCAAACATGATGTATTGGGTCACATCCACAATATTGTTGATGGGGCGAACACCGATGGATCTCAGTCGGTTTTGCAGCCATTCGGGAGATTCTTTTACGGTGACATTCTCGAGGGTAAGACCTGTGTATCGGGGACAAGCTTTGGGATTCTCGATAGAGATGTCGATGGGGAAGTTTCTAGAATTGACGTTAAAATCAAAGTCATTGGGCAGCATCAATGCCGAGCAGGGCACATGATTGACTTCCAAAGCGGCATGCAGGTCGCGAGCCACTCCATAGTGAGAGATAGCATCGCTACGATTGGGGGTAAGACCAATCTCGAAAATCCAGTCAGACTCCACTTTGAAAAGCTTAGCGGCAGGCGTTCCCACCACAGTTTCGGGAGGCAGCACCATGATGCCATCGTGGGAAGTGCCTACACCAATTTCGTCTTCAGCGCAGATCATGCCTTCAGACACCACTCCTCTCAGTTTGGATTTCTTGATGGTAAACGACTCGTCGCCATTATACAATACTGTGCCGATGGTGGCCACAATCACCTTCTGTCCTTGCGCCACATTAGGAGCTCCGCAAACAATGTTCAAGGGGGTCTCGCCTCCCACGTTTACGGTGGTTACATGCAGATGATCTGAATCGGGATGCGGTTCGCAGGTAAGTACTTCTCCTACCACCAGCCCTTTCAAGCCGCCTTTTATCGTTTCAAACTCTTCTAAACCTTCAACCTCTAAACCGCAATCGGTCAAATATTTACCAGCTTCTTCGGCGCTGAGGTCGCATTTTACGTATTGTTTTAGCCAATTATAAGAAATCTTCATCGAGATATGATTTTAAACAAAATGCAAAAATACAAAATTTTTTAATGTGCTAATATTATTATTCTTTCATTTCTCCAATCGTTGTGCATGGATTGTATCCCAATTGTTGTAGCAAGTGTACATGGGCAGGAATAACCGCCTCAAAACGAGTCCAGTCCTTGCGTTCTTTGGGCGTCCACACGGTTTCGGCCAGTGCACACAAACGGGGCAACAGCATGTATTCGGCATGGTCGTAGGTGAAAATAAACTCTGACCATAGGTTGCACTGAGCCCCTTTGATGCACTTGGCCTGTTCGGCTGTCAGCGTGTCGGGAATGGGCTCGAAGGCGTATGCTTTGCCCAGGGGAACATAGCCACCGATGGCTTTGGGCTGGGTTTCGGGAGTGTCTTGATAGTAGTCGAAATAGCAGAAGGCGGTGGGTGACATCACCACCTCGTTGCCCAGTTGGGCAGCCTTGATGGCACTTTCGGCACCTCGCCACGATTGTACAGTGGCAGTGGGGGTTACACCTCCATCCAGGATTTCGTCCCATCCAATGATTTTCTTTCCGTGTTGGTTCACCTCTTTCTCAATCTCGGCCACCATCCAAGCTTGTAGTTCCTCTTCATTAGCCAAGCCAAGGTCTTTGATTTTCTGTTGACATTTGGGACAAACCTTCCAGTTGTCCTTGTAGGCTTCGTCGCCACCAAGATGTACATATTCGTAAGGAAACAGTTCCATCACTTCGTTGAAAACATCTTTTAAAAAGACCATCACCGAGTCGTTTCCGCCACAGAGGATGGCTTTGGGAGGCCAGTAGGGTCCAATGGCCACGCAGTAGGGATAGTCGTCGCAGGCAAATTGCGGATAGGCGGCCAGGATAGCTGAGCTATGGCCAGGCATTTCAATTTCGGGAATCACATCTATATGACGCTCAGCAGCATAGGCAACAATCTCGCGAATCTGGTCTTTGGTAAAGAAACCACCGTAGGTGCAGGGCTCGCCTTCTTGGGCGGGTTCGGCCTCGCCCCAGGGTACATCGCTGCGGTCCACACGCCATGCCCCAATATTGGTCAGCTCGGGATATTTGTCAATCTGTATGCGCCAGCCATGGTCGTCGGTCAGGTGGAAGTGGAACTTGTTGAGTTTATACAGGGCCATTACATCCAGATGTTTTTTCACCTCGTCGATACCGAAAAAGTGACGACAGACGTCCAAATGACTTCCTCTCCATTCGAAACGGGGATAGTCGGTGATTTTTACCCCTGGAATAGCCAGCGCTACCGGAATTTCGTTATTGGCATTGGCGGGAGCCAGTTGGAACAGCGTTTGGAAGCCATAGAATAAGCCGGCATCGGTGCGGGCACTGATGAGAATGACGTGCTTGTCCACCGTCAGCTGATAGCCCTCGTCCCCCAAAAATTCATTATCCTTGTCGGTAATTTCAAAAAGGATGATGTTTCGTAGGGGAGAATCCTGTATTTTGGGTTGGAATCCGAAATAGTGACTGTAATTGTTTACAATGTATTTTCGCGTGAGATTGTCTTCCCCGAGATTCAAAAAGGACAATTTTGTGCGCTTGTCGAGGATGAAGTTCTTGGTTGAATCGACCTCAATAGACACTGGTTCAGGTACTAAAGCGATTTTTTGGGGTGTTGGTTTTTCACTACAACTGTACAATAAAACCGCTAAACAAAACAGCAAAAAAATTTTTTTCATATTAAATTGAATTTAGTGGGTGCAAAAATAATGCATTTTTCCAAAAAAAAAGTTATTTTTGCAAATTCAAAAAAAACGAATGCTATGACACCTGTTTTTACTACTATTTTATATGCTGCATTAATCCTCGGAGCCATCGGTCTGATTGCGGCTGTAATTCTATATTTTGTTTCCAAAGCCTTCAAAGTGGTGGAAGATCCCCGCATTGACGAGGTGGTGGAACATCTTCCTGGGGCCAACTGTGGCGGTTGCGGTTTTGCCGGATGCCGTGCTTTGGCCGAAGCCATTGTAAAAGCCAACACTTTGGAGGGATATAAATGTCCCGCTGGTGGTGATATGAAAGCTATTGCCGCAGTGATGGGTCTGGAAGCGGCAGAAGCAGAGCCTATGGTAGCGGTGGTACGCTGTAATGGAACCCGTGAAAATGCCCCAGCAAAGGTCAGCTATGATTCGGCATTGTCTTGTCAGTTTGCCGCCTCAATTTATGCTGGCGAAAGTGCCTGTCCGTTTGGCTGTCTTGGTTGCGGTGATTGTGTGAAAGCATGTAAGTTTGATGCTATCCATTTAGATGAGGTGACTACTTTGCCGGTGGTGGATGAATCTAAATGTGTGGGTTGTGGTGCCTGTTCAAAAGCATGCCCCAGAAAGGTTATTGAAATCCGTCCTAAAGGAAAACTGGGCAGAAGAGTTTTCGTTTCTTGTATCAATAAGGAAAAAGGTGCTGCCGCACGCAAAAACTGTAGCGCTGCTTGCATCGGTTGTGGCAAGTGTGCCAAAACCTGCCCCTTCGAAGCTATCAAGGTGGAGAATAATGTGGCCTATATCGATTTCACCAAGTGTAAGAGTTGTCGCAAGTGTGTGGCCGAGTGTCCTACAGGAGCCATTCATGCGGTGAATTTCCCACCTAAGAAAGAGCCTGTTGCCGCTCCTGCCGAAGCCGCAGCCCCAGCAGCAGAAACTACGACTGCCAATGTGCAATAATTTTGCAAAACAAGAAACTTTAGAAAAAAAGAGAATAATCAATAAGTTGTAATACATGAAGACTTTTAAATTGGGTGGTATTCACCCGGAAGAGAATAAATTGGCAAAAAAGAGTCCTGTTGAACTTTTCCCGATTCCAAAGCAGGTGACTGTATTCCTGACACAACATTTGGGAGCCCCCGCCACTCCTGTGGTTCAAAAGGGTGACCAAGTGAAGGTGGGACAACTTATTGGAAAAGCAGAGGCCTTTATCTGCGCTAACATTCACTCTCCAGTTTCCGGTAAAGTGGCTAAGATTGAACCCGTTGCTGACTTTTTGGGTTATAAGAAAGATGCCATTGTGATTGATGTAGAAGGCGATGAATGGGCAGAAGGTATAGATACCTCTACGGAACTGAAAAAGGAAATCACACTGACGAAGGCTGAAATTATCGACAGAATGAAGGCCTGCGGTATTGTCGGTTTGGGAGGTGCTTGTTTCCCAACCCACGTGAAATATATGGTTCCACCTGATAAAAAAGTGGATTACCTGTTGATTAATGCGGCCGAGTGTGAGCCCTATATTACAGTAGACTACCGTATGATGCTGGAACGTGCTGACGAGGTGATGGTGGGTATAGAAGCCATGTTGATAGCTTCGGAGGCACCAGTGGCACTGATTGGTGTGGAAGCCAACAAGCCGGATGCTTTCGAGCATCTCACCAAAGTGGCTGCCAACTATAAGAATATTCAGGTGGTAAAACTAAAGACGAAATATCCACAAGGTGCTGAAAAACAGTTGATCAAGGCGTTGACCAACCGCAATGTGCCTAATGGCAAACTGCCTATTGAGGTGGGTTGCATCGTCAATAATATAGCAACAGCATTTGCTATTTATGAGGCTGTACAGAAAAACAAACCCATTATAGAAACCTTTACCACAGTCAGTGGTAAGTCGGTGACTAACCCCAAAAATTTCAGGGTGAGAATAGGAACTTGTATCAATGACATTCTCAACGCAGTGGGTGTTCCTGAGGATACAGGAAAAATTATCTCTGGTGGTCCGATGATGGGTAAGGCCATTTCCAATCTCAATGCTTATACTGTGAAGGGTATGTCTAGTTTGCTGATTATGAGTGAGAAGGAAAGCAAACGTGGCGAGGTGTACGAATGCCTGCGTTGCGGTAAGTGTGTACATGCCTGCCCAATGGGACTGGAACCTTATATGCTGCATGCGTTGACAGATCTTCAACGTTATGAGGATTGTGAGAAATATGGTATCATGAACTGTATTGAATGCGGCTCATGTTCCTTTGGTTGTCCCTCCAATCGACCGATTCTGGATATGATTCGTGTGGGTAAGAACAGAACCGGTGCGATGATTCGCGCTAGAAAATAAGGTTAGAGACGAACTCTTTCAAGGCTTCTTATTATCAAAGAAACTAATGTATGATTGTGATTACGGGTGCTGCCGGTTTTATGGGCAGCAGTATGGCTTTGCATCTTAATGAATCAGGACATAGTGACTTGATATTGGTGGATGATTTTACCCGAGAGGAATCATTAGAGGCTATAGAGGACATACAATACGTAGACAAAGTACCCCGTGATTTATTTTTTGATTGGGCAGAGCAAAACAGGCAACATATCAGTTTCTTGATCCATTTGGATACGAGTTTTCATGAAGATATGCTTGAGTTCTCGCAGCGTATGTGGAGCTTGGCAGCGATGCATAGAATACCCTTGCTATATTTGGCTTCTTCTGTAGAAGACTATGTTTCGTTTTCCATACAAGGGAGTGGAACGATAGAGTGGGGGAATGTTGACAACAAGTGTGAGGAAGTAAGACATAAATTTGACCATTGGGTAACATTGCAGAAAATGGTACCACCATTATGGGCTGGGTTCAGTATGACGGAAGTTTACGGTGCTCGTGAATATTACGGAGATAACCATGTGTCATCGGTTATGCAGGTGCTACGGCAGATATATCAAAATGGAAATGTAACTATTCCATGTCTTCCTATATCGGAGATAGCCATACAAGAACCCTTGGTGGACAGAATTTATGTGAAAGACGTGGTGACCATTCTCACCTGGTTTATGAATCATTTGCCAGTGAGTGGTTTTTATCGATTGGCAACAGGATATCCCCGACCGTTGAGTGTAGTGGCAAAGACTGTGTTTTCTGTACTAAATATGGAAGAAAAGATAACGTATGTCCCATTGTCGTTCATTGGTAAAGAAAATTATCAGAATAAGAATGAGTTGCCTTTGGGCAATTTGAGGGCTGTTGGATACAAAAAAAATTTCACGCCATTGGAGAAAGGAGTCCGTTTTATGGTGAAACAGTATTTGAAAAAGCATCCTTTGTAGAAAAATATTCTACTGAAAATCAGATAGTTGATAAAAAATAAAAGAAAAAAGCAGAAAAAATATCCCTTGAGTGGATATTTTTTTTATTTTTGTTATTCCAATTAAGATTCTGTAATCATCATAAATCGCACACAAAAAAACATCTCAAATAGACAAAGAATGGCAACAATTACGGATAAAGAGATTACCAAAATGCTGAAAAAGTTTTTCGGCTTTGACAGTTTTAAGGGCAATCAGCTTAAGATTATCAAGTCTCTGTTAAAGGGAAAGGATTGTTTTGTAATCATGCCAACTGGTGGCGGAAAATCCCTGTGTTATCAGTTACCTGCTTTGATGAAAGAGGGAACAGCTATTGTTATTTCTCCGCTGATAGCTTTGATGAAAAATCAGGTGGATGCCATACGTAATTTTGGTACGGAAATAGGTATTGCACATTTTCTGAACTCTTCTTTGAGCAAACAGGAAATAAAAGATGTGAAGGAGGATTTGCTCTCGGGCAAGACTAAACTGCTGTATGTGGCACCAGAATCCCTGACTAAAGAAGAAAATGTAGACTTTTTCAGAGATATCAACATATCGTTTTATGCTATTGATGAGGCGCATTGTATTTCGGAGTGGGGGCACGATTTCCGTCCGGAATACCGTCGTATCAGAAATATTATTGACACCATTGGCAAGAAAGTGCCAGTGATTGCGCTGACAGCTACCGCTACCCCCAAGGTACAGGGCGATATCCAGAAGAACCTGGGTATGGATAAGGCCGAAGTGTTCATTTCTTCGTTCAATCGTCCGAATTTGTACTATGAAATTCGCGAGAAAACCAAGGATGTGGACAAAGAGTTGGTGAAATTCATCAAGAATAATCACGGTAAATCAGGTATTATTTATTGCTTGAGTCGTAAAAAGGTGGAGGAACTGGCCGAATTTTTGCAGGCCAACCAGATCAAGGCTCTTCCATATCATGCCGGTTTGGATTCCCACACCCGTGTGGAGAATCAGGATGCTTTTTTGATGGAAAAAGCAGATGTGATAGTGGCTACCATCGCCTTTGGTATGGGTATTGACAAACCCGATGTACGTTATGTTATCCACTACGATATGCCCAAGAGTTTGGAAGGATATTACCAAGAGACAGGTCGTGCTGGCCGTGACGATGGAGAGGGAGTTTGTATCGCTTTCTATGATCCTAAGGATTTGAACAAACTGGAGAAATTCTCTACCAAGAAATCAGTGGCAGAACAAGAGATTGTGAAACAGTTGTTGGCTGAAACTGCCTCGTATGCCGAATCAACTTGCTGTCGCCGCAAGCATCTGTTGCATTATTTTGGGGAGGAGTTTGATGAGGAAAATTGCCATAATTGTGACAATTGTAATCATCCGAGACCCAAGATGAATGCCTCCGACCAGATATGTCTGGCCATTGAGGTGATACAAACAGTAAAGCAGCAATTCAAGGAAGATCATATTATTGACATCATCAGAGGAGAGAAAACCACTTCGGTAGAGAAATTCAAACATCAAAAACTCAAACAGTTTGGCGAGGGTATGGATTACGACCAGAATTTCTGGGCTAGTGTGTTGCGTGTGGCTATTTTCGAGGGTTTGATTGTGAAGGACATTGAAAACTATGGTCTGCTGAAGGTAACCAAGAAAGGTGAGAAATATTTGGTCAATCCTTATTCGGTCATGGTAGTCAAACCCAAGAATATGGTGGATGCCGATGATGAAGGGGATATGATGGATGAGCCAATGGCTTCGAAAGGGGATGCCTTTGACAAGACTTTGTTCTCACTGTTGAAGAATTTGAGAAAAGAATTGTCCAAAAAAGAGAATCTGCCACCATACGTCATTTTCCAGGATCCGTCGTTGGAGGATATGTGTATCCAATACCCAACTAATATTGAGGAAATGACCCATATTACAGGTGTGGGTGCTGGTAAGGCCCAAAAATATGGCAAGCCTTTTGTGGATTTGATCAAGAATTATGTGGAGGACAATGAAATTGAACGTCCACAGGATTTTGTGGTCAAGACGGTGGTGAACAAATCGGCCAACAAGGTTTACATTATCCAGAATATAGACCGTAAAATTGCGTTTGAAGACATTGCTATTGCCAAGGGTATGGAGATGGATGAGCTGCTTTCGGAAATTGAAAGTATTGTATCCTCTGGTATGAAACTGGATATCAACTATTATATTGATGAGGTTATCGATCCTTATCATCAAGAGGATATTTTGGATTATTTCAATAATGCTCAATCTGATTCGGTACTGGATGCCCTTGAAGAACTGGGAGAAGACGAATATAGTCTGGAAGAAGTTAGAATAATGAGAATCAAATATTTATCAGAAGTAGGAAACTAAAAGTAAATCATTAAGAATATGGGAGAAATGGAAGAAAAAGTAACTGAAATTATCAACGAAGAAAAAACACAGGAAACTTGTGAGACAAAGAAAAAGTGTAATTGTAATCTGTGCCGCAACATTGTGGAAGCAGTGCTTGTGGTAGCGGTAATCGTACTGTATGTGCTATATTTCTTTTTTCCGAGGACCACAAGCCATAAGTCAACACCTACCAATGTGGTGAATACTGAACCACGTTCGGGTGAGATTATCTACATTAACATTGACAGTGTAAATGCCAATTATGAATTGGTGGACATCTTGACCAAAGATATAGAGGCTGAGATGACCAAGCAAGAGGCTGTTTTCCAAAATCGACAGGCTGCATTGGAAAGAAAGGCTGCACAATTCCAGCAGAACTATCAGGCTGGTATTCTGACCCAAATTCAGGTAGAGAATGCCCAGCAGCAGTTAATGCAGGAGAGCGAGTCGTTAAAGGCTGACTATGAGCGTGTGATGGGCGATTTGGAAGCTCGTCAGGCTGCCGCTTTAAAGCAAATAGCAGACTCGGTTATCAATGCAACCAGACGTATCAATGCTGAAAGAAATGCCTCGTTTGTATTCTCTTACCAGTATGGCGGTCAGATGATAGATGCCGATCCCAGCAAGGATGTGACCGATGAATTATTGGAAATCCTCAACGAACCCTTTAATACCAAGAAGAAATGAGAAAGCTTGGATTGCTGTTGCTGACTTGTGTGCTAGTCCTGTCCATCCTATCTTGCAGACCTAAAACTCAAGAGTCAAAGGATGATGCTGTGGTTGAAACTGTAGAATTGAATCAGGATGCCCTTGGAGCCGGTACGATTGACAATAATGATACACTACCAGGCAAAACGGTGGTAGAAAAGTATGGTGACAATCAAGCTAAGATGGTAGCCTTTTACAAGGTGGATGAAAATGGCCAGCTGACAGATGAAAAATACCGGGAGGTATATTATTACGACAGCACCCATTATAAATATATTGAAGGCAACTTGGACCAAAGCCGACGTGATGGAGACTGGTATGCTTATCATAAAAACGGTAATCTCTGTACGGAAGCCCATTATGTAAATGGCAGAGAAGAAGGCGAATACAAGGTGTATCATGACAATGGATACCTGTATTACTGTGGAAATTTCAAAAACGGCTTGAAAGAAGGAGAGTGGAAGTTATATGATGAACAGGGTCGGTTGATGTACAGTCAATTATATGAGAATGGAACATTAAAGGAAACAAGAGAACCAAATAATAATAACAATAAAAAATAGTATAATTATGGAATTACCATTTGCAGAAGCGTGGAAAATCAAAATGGTTGAACCCATTAAGAAATCCACTCGTGAACAACGTGAAAAGTGGCTCAACGAAGCCCACCAGAATGTCTTTATGCTGAAAAGCGACTATGTTTACATCGACTTGTTGACCGATAGTGGCACAGGCGCCTTGAGCGACCGCCAATGGGCCGCAATGATGATGGGCGACGAAAGCTACGGCGGAGCCCGCTCGTTCTTCCACATGAAGGATACCATCACCGAAGTCACAGGTTTTGAGTATGTCATCCCTACTCATCAAGGCCGTGCAGCTGAGAATGTGCTGTTCAGCTATCTGGTGAAGCCCGGTCAGATTATCCCCGGCAACGCCCACTTCGATACCACCAAGGGTCACATCGAAAGCCGCAAAGCCTTCGCTATCGACGTGACAGTGAAAGAAGCTTACGACACCCAATTGGAAGTGCCTTTCAAAGGTAATGTGGACCTCGAGAAGCTGGAGAAGATCCTGCAGGAGAACAAAGGCAATGTGCCATTCTTCGTTCTCACCGTCACCAACAACACCGTCGGTGGACAGCCCGTCTCGATGAAGAACATTCGTGAGACCTGCGAACTCTGCCACAAATATGGTGTGCCGGTTAATATCGACAGCGCCCGTTTCATTGAAAACTGCTATTTCATCAAGACTCGCGAGAAGGGATATGAGAACAAGACCCTGCGCGAGATTGCCCTTGAAATGTTTAGCTATGCCGACAGCATGACCATGAGCGCCAAGAAAGATGCCCTCGTTAACATGGGTGGTTTTATTGCCACTAATAAAAAGGAATGGTACGAAGGTGCCAAGATGTTCTGTATTCCTTTCGAAGGCTTCCTGACCTATGGCGGTATGAACGGTCGTGATATGGACTGCTTGGCCGTTGGTTTGAAAGAGAACCTCGAGTTCGAGATGGTGGAAACCCGTATCAAGCAAGTGCATTATCTCGCTTCCAAACTCGACGAATACGGTATTCCTTACCAGCGTCCTGCTGGTGGTCACGCCATCTTCGTAGATGCCGACAAGGTGTTGACCAACATCCCGAAGGAAGAATTCCCCGCCCAGACGTTGACTTGCGAGCTTTATCTCGAAGCTGGCATCCGTGCCTGCGAAATTGGCTATGTGTTGGCTGACCGTGACCCCGTGACTCGCGAAAACCGCTTCGGTGGCAACGACTTCGTGCGTCTCTGCATCCCTCGCCGTGTGTATACCAACAACCACATGGACGTGATTGCTGCAGCCTTGAAGAACGTATACGACCGTCGCGACACCATCAAGCGCGGCTTGGAAATTACCTGGGAAGCTGAGCTGATGCGTCACTTCACTTGCCAGTTCAAGAGATTACAATAACAATATAGAAAATGAAATATTTGCTATCTACCATACTGCTTATCGCTTTGGCGATAAGCAGTATTTTGGCAGCTCCCCTGAAAAATGTGCCGTGTACTATTACACAGCCTAATGGTGAAGTCATTCACTGTTATGTGAGTGGTGATGAGTTTTTTAATTATTATCATGATGCCGAAGGTTATACCATTATCATGAATCCCGAAACAGGATATTATACCTACGGGATAGAGGTGAATGGTCAAGTGGAACCCTCCGAATATATTGTAGGACGAGTGAATCCTGCTACTACAGCTGCGTTGGTACCAGGAGCGCGTATCAGTGATGAGATTATTATGGCTCGTCGGATAGAAAGAGCACGACAAATCCATGATTATAATACGGCAATACCCATGCGTCCTACTACGAATCATGGACAAATGACCAATATAGTGGTGTTCATTAGTTTGGCAGGGGATACGGTGTTTCCAAAAGCATTCAGCGAGGTAGATGCAATGTTTAATGATACTTCAAGCAGTTCTGCCGTCTCTTTGAAAAATTACTATCAGCATGTGTCCTACAATCAGTTCAGTATCCAAACGTACGAATTTCCACAGGTAGGTCCGAATGATGTGATTATATCCTACCATGATAATCATCCGAGGGATTATTATATGCCGCATACCCCTACTAATGCATTAGGTTATACTGATGATGCTGGTAGAACAGAAAGAGAGTTTTCTTTGCTACAACGAGCTATCTCATATATTAACCCTTTGGTGCCAAATGATTTGGTTTTGGATTATGATGAAGACAATCAAGTGGACAATGTAGTTTTCATTATTAACACTGGTGTGGCTGGTTGGAGTGACTTATTGTGGCCTCACCGTTGGGTTATTTATGATCGATCGGTTTTCCTTAAAGGGAAAAGAGTTTATGATTACAATCTTATTTTGGCAGAGGATAATTATTATTTCGACATCGGTACTTTGTGCCACGAGATGTTCCACTCTTTAAGTGCTCCGGACTTATATAACGGGTATGGTATGAATACTTTTGTAGGCGCATGGGATTTGATGGAGAGTACTACCCAAGTTCCGCAGAATATGAGTAGTTATATGAAGATGAAGTATGGCACATGGATTGAGGATATTCCAGAAGCGGCAGAAACCGGTCTTTATACTATTTATCCTGTATCCACCTCTCCTAATTGTGCATACAAAATTTACCCTGACCGTATCCAACACCCCAATCAGTACCTTGTTGTGGAATATCGTAATACACAAACTTTATTTGATGGTACCGTTTATGGCACGGGAGCAGTGATATACCGCGTAAATACAGACTATCATGGTAATTCTGCTGCAGATTATATCTATGAATACCCCGAAATATATGCTTTTAGAAAGAACTCGCATCCACAGAATGGCACGGCCATTCCGTCTCCAGGAAATATGCACCAGTCGTATTTCGGTGATGGTGATTTGATCGAGTTCAGTGCCTATACAAATCCCTATCCGTTTTATGCCAATGGTACCCCTATTACGGGATTGCGTATCACCAATATTCACGACTATGGAGACAGTCTCCAGTTCGTTTTTGTAAAGGGCGATGTGTTAATCGACACCTTCCCATGGATTGAACCTTTTGAGTCAGCAGACCTTCCCTATTACTGTTACAATGAATATGTAGATAATTATACGCCATGGATAACTCATTCGGGAAGCCAATCCGGTTCCATTACTACTGCCCATTCTGGCAACAGTAATGCGTTGTTCTATTCCTCTGCTAATAGTACTACCAAACTTGTAATGCCTAATTTTGACTTTACCTTCTTGCAGAATCCGGTACTGTCATTCTGGTATGGTAAAAGTAATAACGATACATTGAATGTATATTATAGAACATCACCTTCTGATGAGTGGACACTGTTGCAGAACTATTCAGGAACAGTAAATGAATGGACACAGGCGACACTAAGTTTGCCCAATCCTTCATCCAATTATCAGATTGCCTTTGAGGGTGTTGGCATGAATGGCTCGGGACTGGTGTTGGATGATATTACGGTGACGGGAACTCCTATCACAAGCTTTACCATTACGGCCTTCGCAGGCGATTATGGTCAGATTTCTCCTGCTGGCAATGTAGAGGTTTCTTTACATGAAGACCAAACCTTCACCCTCACACCAGCGCAAGGTTATACTGTCAATGAACTTGTTGTTGATGGTGAAAGCCAAACAAGAACACTGGTTTATACTTTTGAAAATGTGGTGGCTGCACACACTATTGAGGCGACTTTCAGAGTGGCTAATCCTACCTTGAATGCTACGCCAGCAGCCTTGTATTTCTCAACCCCTGGCGGAGAGATATCTACCCCGAAATCTATCAATGTGTTGGTGGGTGATTTTACCACTACAGAGGATGTTACCGTGCAGGTGGAGGCTCCGTATCAGGTTTCCAATAATATGGAAGATTATGGCTTGCAGACCACTGTTCCTTACAATGGAGGTATGGTGTATGTAATATTCGCACCTCCCTTTGGAGGTACCTATAATAAGACTATGACTATCATGAACCAATATAATACGGCTACTGTTGCACTTAACGGTACTTCAACGGGTATTGAGGATATACACGGTGAGGAGATGCAACTGTATCCCAATCCTGCCGGTGATGTACTGAATCTGATATTTAGTGAAAGTAATCTTCCAGAAGTCATTGAGATTGTAGATGTATGTGGAAGAAAAGTGATGTCACAAAATGTTGTTGACGGAAATGTTATCATCAATATTAGTGGCTTGCAGGCAGGTGTCTATTTTGTGAAAGCTAACAATATTGTAAAGAAGTTCATCAAGAAATGATGAAAATCGATATAATTGAAAAAATAAATTAATAAGAGAAAATATGAAACGTGTACTTTTTACCATACTGCTTGTCGTATTTGGGATAAGTTGTATTTTAGCAGCTCCGCTGAAAAATGTGCCATGCACTCTTACACAACCCAATGGGGAAGTTATTCACTGTTTTGTGAGTGGCGATGAATTTTTTAACTACTATCATGATGCTGAGGGTTATACCATCATCATGAATCCCGAAACAGGATATTATACCTACGGGATAGAAGCGAATGGTTTAGTGGAACCCACAGCGTATATTGTAGGACGTGTAAATCCTGCTACCACCGCTGAATTGGTGCCAGGAGCGCGTATTAGCGAGGAGATTATTATGGCTCGTCGGATAGAAAGAGAACGGCAAATTCGTGATTATAATACGGCAACCCCCATGCGTCCTCTCACGAATCATGGACAAATGACTAATATAGTGGTGTTCATTAGTTTGGCAGGGGATACGGTGTTTCCGAAAACATTCAGCCAGGTAGATGCCATGTTTAATGATACTTCGAGCATTTCTTCTGTATCTCTGAAGAATTTCTATCAACATGTATCCTATCATCAGTTCAGTATCCAATCGTACGAATTTCCTCAGGCAGGTCCCAATGATGTGATTTTATCCTATCATGATAGTCATCCAAGGAATTATTATATGCCATATTCCGCTGCTAATACAATGGGTTATACTGATGATGCAGGCAAAAGAGAAAGAGAGTGTACTTTGCTTATTAATGCTATTTCGTATATCAACTCGATGGTGCCTTCTGATTTGAATTTGGATTACAATGACGATGGTCAAGTGGATAATGTTGTTTTTATAGTCAACACTGGGGTAGCAGGTTGGAGTGATTTATTGTGGCCTCACCGATGGAGTTTTTATGATCGTTCAGTCTTTCTTCAAGGCAAGAGAGTTTATGACTATAATCTTATTCTGTCAAAGGATAGCTACTATTTTGACATTGGCACTATGTGTCATGAAATGTTCCACTCTTTGAGTGCTCCGGATTTATATTCATCTAGTGGAAATGCATCGTATAATGGTCGTTGGGATTTGATGGAAGGTACCTCTAATCCTCCACAGAACATGATGGCTTATATGAAACAAAAGTATGGGCATTGGATTGAAGAGATTCCCGAAGCTGACGCCAATGGCATATACACCATTTATCCGGTATCTACTTCGATGAATTGTGCCTATAAAATTATTCCTGACCGTATCAACCATCCGAATCAATATGTGGTAATAGAGTTTAGAAATAATTCCACTATTTTTGATAGTACTGTTTATGGAACTGGTGCTCACATATACCGTGTTAATACCGATTTTAATGGAAATCATGGTACGGATTACAGTGTTGGGTCTTATCCGGAAATCTATACCTTCCGTAGAGGTGGATTTCCTGGGGCAGATCCCTATACGGGTCCTAGTGGAGATAATAATCTTAACCAATCATGTTTTGGCGGATATAACATGAAGGAGTTCAGTGAATATACCAATCCGGCTCCGTTCTATTGTAACAATACACCTATGAAGGGCTTTCGTATTACTAATATTACTAATTTTGGTGATAGTTTACAATTCCGTTTAACCAAAGGTTATACCACCATTGACACTTTCCCATGGGTAGAACCTTTCGAGTCGGAAGAAATTCCATACTACTGCTACAATGAATATGTGAATAACTACACACCATGGGTAACTCATTCGGGAAATCAGTCAGGCCCTATTACTACTGCCCATTCCGGCAACAGTAATGCGATGTTCTATTCCACCACTAATAGTACTACCAAACTTGTCATGCCGAATTTTGACTTTACTTTCTTACAAAATCCGGTACTGTCATTCTGGTATGGTAAAAATAATTATTATACACTGAATGTATATTATAGATCATCTCCTTCAGACGAGTGGACGTTGTTACAGAACTTTTCGGGAAATGTAACAGAGTGGACACAAGCTACACTCAGTTTGCCCAATCCTTCATCCAATTATCAAATTGCCTTTGAAGGTATGGGTATGAACGGTTCAGGCTTGGCGTTGGATGATATCACTGTGACGGGAACCCCTGTAACAGGCTTTACCATTACGGCCTCCGCAGGCGACCATGGTCAGATTTCCCCTGCAGGCAATGTAGAGGTTTCTTTACATGAAAACCAGACATTCACCCTCACCCCTGATCAGGGTTATACTGTCAATGAACTTATTGTTGATGGCGTAAGCCAAACAAGGGCGCTGATTTATACTTTTGAGGATGTGGTGGCATCACATACTATTGAGGCTAGTTTCAGAACGGCAAATCCTACTTTGAGTGCAACACCTGCTGCCTTGTATTTCTCAACCCCTGGTGGAGAGGTGTCAGCACCAAAGTCAATCAATGTATTGGTGGGTGATTTTACGAATACCAGTGATGTTACCGTGCAGGTGGAAGCTCCGTATAAGGTTTCCAATAATCAGGAAGATTATGGCTTGCAGACCACTGTTCCTTATAATGGAGGTATGGTGTATGTGGTATTTGCACCACCCTTTGGAGGTACCTATAACAGGACTATGACTATCATGAATCAGACCAATACTGCTACTGTCGCGTTAAATGGTAGTTCAACGGGGATTGAGGATCAGCAAAGTGAGAATATGCAGCTATATCCCAATCCCGCTGGTGATGTACTGAACTTGGTATTTAGTGAAAGTAATCTGCCGGAAGAAGTTGAGATTATTGATGTTTGTGGAAGAAAAGTAATGTCACAGAGTGTTGTTGATGGGAATGTTACCATCAACATTAGTGGCTTGCAGGCAGGTGTCTATTTTGTGAAAGCTAACAATATCGTAAAGAAGTTCATCAAGAAATGATCATCATAAACAATGTTCTAGTATCTGACGACTTGTTTGACAGCCAGTTCTGTTGCGATCTGACTCAATGCAAAGGTATGTGTTGTGTGGAAGGAGATACTGGAGCTCCCATTGAACCTGAAGAGGTCGGCGATTTGGAAGATAATTATCCCCTTTTTAAAAAATATATGTCTGAGGAGGGGATTCGTAAGGTGGAGGAAGAAGGAACTTTTGATTACGACATGGAGGGTTCTTTTGTCACCCCTCTGCTGAGTGATGAACGTTGTGCATACGCCTATTATGATGAGGAAGGAATTGCCAAATGTGCCATTGAAAAAGCCTTTGAAAACGGTGAGATTGATTTTCAAAAACCCATCTCCTGTCATTTGTATCCCATTAGGGTAAAGAAATTGCCAGATTACGAAGCTTTAAACTATCACAGGTGGTTTGTATGTATGGAGGCTTGTGAATTAGGGCATCGTTTGGGATTACCGGTTTTCCGTTTTTTGAAGAACCCCATCATCAGAAAGTATGGCGAGGATTTCTATCGTCAATTGGAAGACAATTACTGTGAGATTAATGCGGCTGGTGGTGTGGTGATGAATGCAGAGAAGGAAGTGTTGATGATTTACCGTCGTGGCAAATGGGATTTCCCAAAAGGAAAAGTGGAAGAGGGTGAGACCATAGAAGATGCGGCACTAAGAGAGGTGAGCGAAGAAACCGGACTGACAAAATTGTCGATTAAAGAACCGCTTCCCTCGACTTTCCATACCTATAAACTAGGTGGAAAATGGGTGGGTAAGACCACTGCCTGGTATATCATGAATGTAGGAGCGGAAGAGCCATTGATACCTCAAACGGAAGAAGATATTGTGGAAGCTCGTTGGGTGAAGATTTCAGAGGTTTCAAATCTGTTGAAGGATTCATATCCCAACCTGCAGGAATTATGGAAAAGTATGAAGAAAATATTATAGAGACGCAAGCTGATTCATCTCTATCAAAACTGATAAACTAAAACTAGAAACTAAAAATACAAAAGCAATGAAACCCCTTGTAGGAATAATTATGGGCTCGAAGAGCGATTGGAATACCATGAAGGCAGCATGTGATGTGCTGGAAGAATTTGGTGTTCCTTACGAGAAATTTGTCATCAGTGCACATCGTACTCCTGAAAAGGCTATAGAATATGCCTCAACAGCACGTGAAAGAGGACTGAAGGTCATCATTACCGGTGCGGGAGGTGCTGCTCATTTGGCGGGCATTACGGCTGCCAAAACCACACTGCCCGTGATAGGCATTCCTATCAAGAGTGCAGCTCTTAATGGATTAGACTCGTTGCTGTCTATCGTGCAGATGCCAGGAGGCATTCCAGTAGCTACGGTAGCTATTGACGGTGCAAAGAACGGGGGTCTCTTGGCCGTTGAGATGCTGGGCGCTTTTGACGACAGCATTGCAGCCAAGTTGGCAGACTATCGTCGCACTATGGAAAAGAAAGTGTTGGAGTCAACTTTGGATTAAACTAAATGTTTAAGGTTTACAAGGCATCGGCAGGCTCTGGCAAAACCACCAGTCTGGTGGCGGAGTATTTGTCGCTATGCCTGCTGAATCCTAAAAAGTTCAAGCATATACTGGCTGTCACCTTTACCAATAATGCGACAGCCGAGATGAAGGATCGTATAGTCAAAACTTTGCATAGTTTTGCCTTTACCTCACCTGATAAATTCGGGGACTCGGAAAAGGTTGTTTATGATATTCTGAAGGAAATGCCCGAATTTCAGCATATTGGTGAGCAGGAGTTTCAGCAGCGCTCCATGAAGTTGCTGAAAGAGATATTATACGATTATCCTGATTTTACCATCAGTACCATTGACAGTTTCTTTCAGCGTATTATACGTTCTTTTGCTTTCGATTTGGGTATCAATCTGAATTATAATGTGCAAACTGATTTGACAGATTGTTATAACCAAACGGTGGATATGCTGTTGAACAAGTTGTCGAAGAGCGACAAAGGTTTGTTTGGCAGGTTCATGTTCATGGTGGATAAAAAGATGAATGAAAAAGGTCGGTGGCAGCTAGAAGGGGAGTTGAAGGATATGTTGTCCACCATTTACAATGAAGATGCTTACGAGGCCTCAAAGGCGTTGGATGCATTGTATCAGCAGAAGATTCAGCGGGATGGTCATGAATCCAATATGTTGGAGTCTCTGGTGATGTCGTTGAATCAGAAGAAATCGGCTGGAGAGGAGGCCTTGAAAGACGCTATTAAAGCATTGCAGAAGTTGGTGGATGTATTGGGTGACGATCCCTCTTTATTTGTGGGTGGGAAGACGGGCTTTTATGGCTGGATGAAAACACTGCAGCAAGGCATAGAAACACATGATTCTGCCTCTTTGCTGAAGGCACCAGGGGCCAGTGTGTATAAGGCTATTGAGGCCGACTCGTTGCTGAAAAAGCCTTCACAGGAAGTGCTGCAAATGCAGCCTAAGATAGTGGAGGCCTTTCATAAGGTGGAAGAGGCCCAGCAGGCTATCAGTGATATAAGCGCTATCATGCAGTGCTCATCTTCTTTATTGTTGCTGTTCGACTTGAAGGATATCATGGAAGATATCAAGTTGAGAGACAATCTGTTTTTCTTGAGTGAGTCGAACGGTCGCATCTATGATGAGATTAAGGATGTGGATATTCCCTATATCTACGAGAAAATAGGAAGTAAGTACTCGTATTTCTTTATTGACGAGTTTCAGGATACTTCCAAAATGCAATGGGAGGATTTTAAACCTTTGATAAAGAATGCCATTGCAGGGATTAATCAGTTTAACGAGGCGGGAAGCACCATCCTTTTTGGTGATGTGAAGCAGTCGATTTACCGTTTCCGCAATGGTGACTCATCACTGCTGAATCAGTTGTCATCGAAAGAAGGGGTACGAGAAAACCTGAGTGCAGATATTATTGGCGAGGATGATTTCCAATTGGAATCTTTGGATGTCAACTATCGCTCGTTAAAGGCGGTGGTTGATTTCAATAATCGTTTTTTCAAGTATTTGTGTGAGCACCATTTTGGGGAGAATAAATTGCTGAACAGCTACTATACTGACGTGGCACAAAAGAATCCCAAAAATGAGGAGGGATTTGTCTCTATCAGATTTATGACAGAAGAAGATGGGGTCGATTATCTGTTGGAGGAGAGTTTGAAGGCAGTGAACAATGCACTGGGAAGGGGTTATCGCTATGGGAATATCGCGATTCTGGCTAAAGCGAACAATACTTGCAGTAAGATAGCCAATTACCTGTCCTCTAACAATGTTCCTGTAATATCTTCAGATTCGTTATTGTTAGGTTCTTCTGAGGAAGTGGTGCTGATGGTAAATACGCTGAAGTATTTGCTGAATCCGAATGACAAGTTAGTACAGCTTGCCATTGCGGGCTACTTTGGTAAGGAACAGTTGACGGATGCAATCCATTATATCAGTCAGGAAGATGGATTTGCTCAATATATCCGCTCGTTGGGCGATAGGGTGAATGCTGATCTGTTGTTGGATGTTGGCACTTTGCTTTCATTCCCAGTATTTACCATCATTAAGGAATTGTTGTCAGCCTATCATTTGTCGGAGGCAGATGCATACGTTGTAGCTTTTATAGATGCTGTGTACGAGAATTTCAATGCACAATTCAGTGATGTAACCCAGTGTGTGAAATGGTGGGATGAAAAAGGCCGGTCTTTGTCAATAAGCTCATCGAAAGAGACTGATGCGGTAACGGTGATGTCGGTCCACAAGTCGAAGGGACTGCAGTTCCCGGTGGTAATCTATCCCATGAAAAGCTACAAGATGTCGAATGGCAAAGATACTGAATGGGTGAAAGATGAACAAGAAAGATATGGCTTGCCCTATTTTTTAGTGAAAACAAGCAAGAAAGCATTAGAGAGGACTTCTTTTGCCTATATTTCGGAAGAGGAGTCGGTGATGACCGACATCGACAATGTAAACCTAATATATGTGGCTCACACCCGTGCGAAAGAGGCTTTGTATATCATTACGGGGAACCCTGATAAAAGAGGCAATTATGCCAAGTTCTTGAAAGGATTTGTGGAGGATTACAAGTCGTGTTTTTCAACGAGCTCGGAAACTGATGAGGCTCTACCGCATGAATATTGGTTTGGTAACAAGAATTATACTAATCAAAACACAAAGGAATCTTGTGAAACATCATCGCAACCTGTGGGACAACTATATTGCTCTAATTTCACTTTAAGGTCTGAACAGTTGGTTTGTGGCAGAAGGATGAGCGAAAAGCAGGAGTTGGGGGTGTTTGTTCACGATTTTCTATCCACACTACAACATTTCCCACAAAACGAGGATGAATTGTCTGCATGTTTGTCGACGGTGGGGAGTGAGGATGACCACAAACTGTTGGAAACTGTTTTGCGTGAAATTATGAATGATGACACCTTGAAGCCGTATTTTGCTCCAGGCGTAAAGGTGATGAACGAAACTTCCATACTTTGCCCCAACGGAGATTTGCGTCGGCCCGACCGTGTGGTGTTTATGGATGATGAGGTAATGGTGATTGACTATAAGACAGGGCAGGAAAATAAGGATTATCAGGCGCAGTTGAACGGATATTGCACTTTGTTGGAGCAAATGGGATATGAGAATGTGCATGGACGATTGATATATTTGTAGAAAGAAAACTAAGTATTAAACTTGTTGTTATGATTTGTGTCGTGAATATATATAGATTTATAGATATGAGTAAGAAAATAGTATTATTATGCACTATCTTGGGGCTAACGTTGATGTCGTTTGCCCAAGAGCAGTCGATGCGTTTCAGTTTGGAAGATTGCTTGAAATATGCGGAAGAGCATAATTACACTTTGCAGAATGCCAAATTGGATCAGTCGGTATCGGAAATCAATTACAAACAAGCCAAGTTGCAGATGTCGCCTACGGTATCCGCTTCGGCCTCGCAGGGCTTCGCCTATTCGCACAATTCTGTGAATGGTGGGGCTGACTGGACGGGTAATTACGGGCTTTCGGCAGGTATTACCTTGTTCAACGGTTTGAATACGTTCAATACCATCAAGCAGCGCAAGTTGGACATTACCCAGTCTTCGTTGCTTTTTGAGCAACAGAAAAACCAGTTGAACATCCAGATTGTGCAGGCCTTTTTGAATATATTGATGAACGAGGAGTTGTCGGTATATCAGAAGGAGGTGATCACCAAGAGCAGGGAGCAGATGCAGCAGGGTTATCAGCGATACAAAGTGGGGCAAATTTTGGAAAGCGACTATATGTTGCTGGAAGCCCAATATGTGTCGGATTCAGCTAACTATGAAAACACCATGCTGAATCTGAATAACAACTACATCACGTTGAAAGCTTTGTTGGCCATCAGTCCTTCTACCCATATAGATATTCAGAAGCCGGATACAGCATCTATGCTGAAAAACCTGATGATCCCGAGTTTGCAGGAGGTCGTTGATAAGGCTTTCGATTACTTGCCTGAGTTGAAATACAGTCAAAACCGTATTGAAAGAGCCAATTACGATGTGAAGATTGCTCAATCTTCTTATTATCCTTCTCTCAACCTGAATGCGGGTGTGAGCACGGGATATGCTTCGGGTAATGGGAATTTCGGCACACAGCTGGGCAACCGCTTGGGAGAGAATGTGGGTCTTTCGCTCAATATTCCCATTTATAATCAAAATCGTGCGCGTGCATCGGTGAAGATGGCCAAGATAGGAGTGCAACAGGCGGAGAACGACTTGCAGGAAAAACAGATCAATATCTTGCAGGATCTGGAGAAGTACTATATTTCAGTAAATGAGGCCGAGAATGACTATAGGGTGGCTGCTATTCGCGAAAAAGCCTACGCTGCCAATTTTTCAGCTTATAATATGAAATTCATGTATGGCTCCATCACCGCTGCTGATTTGTTGACTCAACAAAACAATTATTTGCAGGCATTGAATACCTACATGCAGAATAAATACTCTTTTGTTTTGCAGCGTAAGATTTTGGATATTGTGATGGGCGTGCCAGTGACGTTGTAATATATTCGAAATAAAATCCTCCTTCTTTTCCGAAGGGCAGGGTAGTAATATGAAAATATAAATGTAAAAACAAAAACATAATGGAAGCGAAAAAAAGAAAAAAATGGATTATCTGGGGCATCATTGCCGCAGTAGTCATTATTGTTTTGGTGGCTCTTTCTGTCTTGAAGAAAGGCAAGTCGCATGAACTGATGATGAACATCGAACGTGCCCGTATCGACAGTATTGAGGTGACGGTGACCGCCACCGGTGAGATTCAGCCCGTGTATAAGGTGGATGTGGGTACACAGGTTTCAGGTAAAGTTGAGAAACTTTACGTAGACTTTAACTCTGAAGTAAAGAAAGGCGATTTGCTGGCCGAGTTAGACCGCTCTACTTTGTTGGAACAGGTGCAGCAATCAGAGGCTCAGGTGTCGAATGCCCAGAGTAACTTGACGCTGGCTCAGCGTTCCTACGACCGTACCAAAGCTTTGTTCGACAACAAAGCCGCTACCCAAGAGACCTTGGATGCTGCAGAAGACGATTTGATTAGGGCTAAAAACCAATTGGTGACCGCCAAGTCAAACTATCAGAAAGCTAAGGTGGATTTGGGCTATGCCATGATTTATTCGCCTATTTCGGGAGTGGTGCTCAACAAGGCAGTAGAAGAAGGCCAGACCGTGGCTTCTTCTTTCAGTACCCCTACTTTGTTTACCATTGCCAACAACCTGACTGAGATGCAGGTGGAAGCCAATGTGGATGAGGCTGACATAGGCCAGGTTAAAGAAGGTCAGCCTGTGACGTTTACCGTGGATGCATTTCCTGAAGATGTTTTCACGGGTACGGTAAAACAGGTGAGACTAGAGCCCACGGTGACCTCCAATGTGGTGACTTATACGGTTATTATTGATGCACCTAACCCTGAAGAGAAACTGTTCCCGGGAATGACGGCCAGCGTATCCATTATCGTGAAGAAAGAGGTGGGTGTGTCGGTGCCGATGGAAGCTTTGTATTTCACACCTGATATGACTGAAATGGAAGCTATGAAGAAACAAGGATTGGAATTCAAAGGCTTGTATTCCAATCAGGAAGAGTTGACACAGAGCCTGAAAGATGTGGGCAGCAAGACTGTATGGGTTAAACGTGCGAATATCGTAGAACAGGTGAAAGTGAAAGCCGGATTGAATGACGGGGCCAAGTCGCTGGTTAGCGAAGGGGTTCAAGATGGTGATGAGGTGGTGCTTTCTATCAGTGAGATGAAAATGCCGGGTAAACCCCAGAAAGATGGTAACAACCCCTTTATGATGGGACCTCCCCAACGTAAACAGAGATAAGTTATGAGCAACGAAATTCTTAAGATAACAAATCTGAAGCGTATTTTTAGGGTGGGCAACGAGGATGTGCACGCGCTGAATGGGGTTACTTTTTCCATTATGGAAGGCGAGTTTGTGAGCATTATGGGTACCAGCGGTTCGGGCAAATCCACCTTGCTGAATATTTTGGGCTGCCTCGACCGACCCACTTCCGGTGATTATTGCATTGACGGGGTGTCGGTCAATACGCTGTCGAAAAAGGAACTGTCCACTATGCGTAATCGGAAGATAGGTTTTGTTTTCCAGAATTACAACTTGCTGGCTCGAACCACCGCCATCGAGAATGTGGAGCTGCCGTTGATGTACAACTCGGAAGTGTCGGCCAAAGAGCGTCGCGAGAGGGCAGTGGAGGCCTTAAAAGCAGTTGGGCTGGAAAACCGTATGATGCACTTGCCCAATCAGCTGTCGGGTGGTCAGCAACAACGTGTGGCCATTGCCCGTGCCTTGGTCAACGACCCGGTGATTTTGCTGGCGGACGAGGCTACCGGTAATCTCGATACCCGCACTTCCTACGAGATTATGAGTCTGTTTCAGGAGTTGCATGGCCGAGGAAAAACCATTGCTTTTGTGACCCATGAACCCGATATTGCGGTGTTCACTTCTCGCACTATCAAATTGCGCGACGGTAATATCATTGAGGATGTGCCAGTAGAAACGCAGTCGGCTGCCAAAGCCCTGCAAGAGTACAAAGAGTTTAAGATTTAGGGTATGAATGTATTGAATCTTGTCAAAATAGCCATCAAGGCCTTGCTGCGTAACAAAAGCAGGGCGTTTCTCACCATGTTGGGTATCATCATCGGTATCGCCTCTGTGATTGCAATGGTCAGCTTGGGCCAGAGTTCCACCTTGAGTGTCCGCGAACAGTTGTCGGGTATGGGTTCCAACATGATTATGATTATGCCTGCCCGTCAGATGAGAGGTGGCGTGAATATGGGTAATTCCAGTGCCAAATCATTGGACATGAAAGACCTGCGGGCATTGGAACAGAATACCCGTTATGTGGCGCATGTGTCTCCTTCGGTGAGCACGGGGGCACAGTTGGTGTATGGCTCTAACAACCATCCGGGTCAGATTCAGGGTGTATCGCCTTGTTATCTCGATATCCGTATGTACAAGCTGGCCAGCGGCATCATGTTTTCCGAAGAGGATGTGCGGACTTACAACAAAGTGTGTGTGGTGGGAAAGACGGTGGTGGACAATCTGTTTACCAACGGTGAGAATCCGATAGGGCAGGTGGTGCGTTTTGGTTCCATCCCGATGAAGATTATTGGGGTATTGGAATCCAAGGGCCAAAATCAGATGGGACAAGACCAAGATGATATTGTGTTGGCTCCTTATACTACGGTGCAGAAGCGTTTTATGGCCATCACGCATTTCAATATGATATTTGCTTCCGCTACCTCTGAAGAGGAGTCGGAATTGGCCGCCACAGAGATTACCTATATCTTGCGTGCCAATCATAAAATTGCAGAAGGACAGGAAGACGATTTTGATATTCGTACGCAGGAGGAATTGTTGAGCACCATGAGTTCGGTGACCCAGATGCTGACGATGTTGTTGGCTGCCATTGCCTCCATCTCACTGATTGTGGGTGGTATCGGTATTATGAACATTATGTATGTAACCGTTACCGAGCGTACCAAAGAGATTGGTTTGCGTATGGCTATCGGGGCTCAAAACCGTGATATCATGTTGCAGTTCTTGTCTGAGAGTGTGATTTTGAGCTTGATAGGCGGTGTGATTGGTATCATTCTGGGATTGATACTGTCGTATGCGCTGTCTTACTTCTTGAAATGGCCTTTTGTGGTGAGCCAGACTTCCATCATCATCTCATTCTTTGTGTGTGCTGCCACAGGTATCTTCTTTGGCTGGTATCCTGCCAAGAAAGCGGCCAATATGGATCCTATTGCTGCTTTGCGTTACGAGTAAAACTCTCGGAACACCAATCCTCTTCCTCCACTGATTTCTACAGTGAAACGGTTGCTTGTAGCCTTGTTCAGGCTGCCTTCCCATAGCTGGGTGAAGCGGCGTTTGTGAACTGGATATTGCAAGTCTGTAAAGCTAAATTCAGCTTTCCCGTCAAAACTGAAAACCGACACTTCTTGTTTGGGAACAGAAGAGAAGGTGGTGCTCTCAGCAATAAATGAAAATAGTCCGTAGTTGCTGACCATGATGAGGTCCATCTGTTCGGCATACATGTTGAGTATCGACAGGTTGGCCAGTTGATGGTCATCGCGCAGCCCGGATGCTCCTAATACGGCAATATGCTCGTGGTTGTGGTCCCTGCAGTATTTCAGGGCCTTCTGCAAGTCGTTACACTCCTCGTCTTTGTCTTCAATGATGATCTCTTTGAACTGTTGTCTTTGCTCATCCGAGATGGAATCGCAGTCGCCAATCACTACATTGGGCTTGATGCCGATTGAAAGCAGTTTGTCCAAAGCTCCATCGCAACACACAATGAGGCGGGCACGTTGTAGAAATAGCATTGGTATTTCCCCTTGTGGGGCTTCTCCATTGCCTACAATGATGGTGTTATAGCGAGATAGCTCGTGTGCAAACAGCTTTTCCATTATTCTTTAGCCAAAAAGTCCTGGTCTTGCAGGGCCTTCTTCAGTACCTCTGCAAAAAACTCGTTGTCTTTCTTGGTATATCTTCTTTGGGTGAAGACCTGTGCAAGATTGTCCAGCTGGTTTTCTTCCAGTATTTTGAGGGTGTTGGGATGGGCTTCCTTTTCTTTGTATAGCTTGTTGATATCGTATTCTGAGTAGTCCTGGTAGGTCTCTTGGTGAATTAGGGCTTCTACGGGCAGCTTGTCGGTCAGTTCGGGATGTTCGTCGGGATGACCGATGGAGATGCAGGCTACTGGGATGACGTTTTTGGGCAGCTTTAGCAGTTCGATAAACTTGTCAATCTGATAGGTGATGGTGCCCAGCCAACAGATTCCCAAACCCAGCGATTCGGCAGCTACGCAGGCATTCTGGGCGGCAATGATAGCATCGGTAACGGCCCACTGATATGATTGCAAATTGCTGTAGCAGTCGGTGGCGGCACCTCTGAACTCGCAGTAGCGGTTGAAGCGGTGCAGGTCGGCACAGAAAGTCAGCATCAGCGGGGCATTGGTGGCGATAGGCTGGTTGAAATGCAAGGGGGCTGCCTTTTCCATCATTTGCTTGTCGGTGCTCACAATGATGCTAAACAGTTGCATGTTGCCCAAAGTGGAGCCATTGCAGGCGCTGCGCAGTATCAGTTCCAGGTCTTCTTTGCTGACGGCTTCTGCAGTAAATTTTCTAATGCTTCGGTGTTGCAGTATTGTTTCGATAGTCTGATTCATAGATTTCTAGTTAAATTTATGTTTCCAACGGCGGTGGCTCCATAGCCAGTAGGCGGGCTGTCTGCGAATGGTCTGTTCCAGTAGCTGCACATATTTGTCGGTTATGGCTCCATGCTCCATTTCGTTGGGTTTATCGGTGATTAATTCAAATTCAAGATGATAGTGCCCGATGCGGTCTTTGATTACCTGATAGTAGATAACGGGCATATCGTATTTCTTGGCATAGTGCTCGGCACCGAAAATGATGCCTGAGCGTTGGTTCAGAAAGTCAGTCACATAGCAGCTTTTGGGGTTGCTGGGCGACTGGTCGCTGAGCATCATGTAGCAGCAGGGAGTATGGTGGGATTCATAGCCTTCGAACACCTGACGTACGGTGTCGGCAAACACCACTTCCGTGCCGTAGCGGGTGCGTGCCCTGTTGATAAGCTTCTCGAAGTTCTTGTTGCTGTTGGCTTTGCCCACGCCCACTCCGTGATGCTTGAACTGCAGGTCCAAACTCAACACCAGCCATTCCCAGTTGTTGTAGTGGCTCGACATCAGTACCACACTGCGACCCTCGTCAAAAAAGCGGTTGACAATTTCCGGATTCTTGCTCCAGTATCGTTTCTTCACTCCACGACGGCTGAGGGTGAGCATCTTCAGCATCTCGGCAGCCAGTTGTGCCAGGTGCCAGTAGTATTGTTTTCTGATTTTGGCCAGTTCTTTCGGACTTTTCTCCGGGAAAGAGTTTTGCAGATTCTGGTCGATGACTTTTCTCCGGTATCTCACCACATAATTCAGAAAGAAATACAGAATGGCCCCGATGCCGTAAAGAATAAACAGCGGCAGCAGCGAGAGAGGGTAGAGTACAAACCAGAATAAGAAATGCATGACTTTACTTGAAGAACGCTCGTATTATATCCATGCCATTGGCATATATCAGAAGAATAATCAGCAGGGTGAAACCAATGGTATTGGCCACACCGATGAACTTGTCGCTGGGCTTGCGGCCGGTAATCATCTCCACCAAGATAAACAGCAGATAGCCACCGTCCAATGCGGGAATGGGGATGATGTTCATGAAGGCCAGGATGATGCCCAAGAAGGCGGTCATACTCCAGAAGCGCTCCCAATCCCATACCTTGGGGAAGATGCTGCCGATAGTGCCAAAGCCGCCTAACTGTTGAGCTCCTTCTTTGGTGAACACCAGCTTAAACTGTTTTACGTAGGTGGCCAGGGTTGCAAATCCCTTTTTGATGCCCACGGGGATAGACTCAAAGAAGCCGTATTTGATCACCTTGCTGGTCAAATAAAAGGAGGGATCAACGGGATAAACCCCGATAGTGCCTTCGTCGGTCAAATGAAGGCTGGTCTGATACAGGGAGTCGCCACGATAGAAACTCACTTCCACCTCTTGGTTTTTGTTTTGGGCAAAAGCGCTTTTGTAATCGTAGAAAGAGAAGCAGTCTTCGCCATTGATAGCCACTAACGAGTCACCATGCATCATGCCGGCAGCGGCAGCGGGATAGTCTTCCATGACCATATCCACCACAAAGGGGAAGTTGAACTGGCAGAAGCCTGCATTGTCACCGGCAGCCAGCACCTGCTGTCCGAAATCTTTGGGGATGGTGATGCACACTATTTCGCCGTTGCGGTCCACCTTCACTTCCTTCACATCGTCAATCAGCAGGGCAGTGGCGAATTCGCCCATGGTTTCGGGAACCTTTCCATCCACAGAGATAATCTTGTCGCCATTCTGGAAGCCGATGTTTTGGGCGGTCTCGGTAAACTGCAAACCGTAGGTGGCTTCGGTTACGGGTACATATTCCTCGCCATAGTGGTACATGAGGCCCACATAAATGATGAGGGCGGTGAGGAAGTTCATTAACACTCCTCCGATGATGATGAAAAAGCGTTGCCAAGCGGGTTTAGCCCTGAATTCCCAGGGTTGAGGTTCGGCAGAAAGCTCATCGGCTTTGGTGGTCTCGTCCACCATGCCGTTGATGGAGCAGTAGCCGCCCAAGGGCAACCAGCCGATGCCCCATTCGGTGCTTTCGGGATAGTTCTTCCATTCTTCCGGTGCTTCTGTGGAGAAAAAGCTAAACTGGTATTGGTCGCCGCATTTTTTCATCCTCATAATCGAAAAACCGGGGTTGAAGAAGAGGTAGAACTTATCCACCCGTGTGTGAAACAGTCGGGCAAAAAAGTAGTGTCCTAACTCATGCACAAATACCAGCAAGCTCAAACTTGCTATTAATCCTAAAACCTGCATTCCAATTCCCATAATCTCTATAATTTCTATTTTTTAAGTAGTCGGTTTCTCACTTCTTTGTCTGTTTCCAGATATTCCTCAATGCTCTCGGGGCGGGCAAAAGGTATTGCTGCCAGCTGGCTTTCGATGATGTCTGGAATATCGGTAAAGCCAATCTTGTCCTGCAAAAATAGTGCCACTGCCACTTCGTTGGCAGCATTCATCACACAGGGACGGTTGCCTCCTTCGCGCGAGGCCTTGTAGGCAATATCCAGACAGCGGAAAGTGGCCGTATCGGGTTGCTCAAAGGTGAGCGACGGATAGTTGGCAAAGTTCAGCCTCGGAGCCTGGTTGTGTTCGCGATGAGGGTAGGTGAGGGCATACTGGATGGGCAGTTTCATGCTGGGCAGTCCCAGCTGGGCTTTCACCGAGCCATCGGCAAACTGTACCATCGAATGGATGATGGACTGCGGATGCACCACCACCTCAATCTGGTCGAGACTTACCTCAAAGAGCCATTTGGCTTCTATCACCTCCAGTCCCTTGTTCATCAGGGTGGCACTGTCGATGGTGATTTTGTTGCCCATGCTCCAGTTGGGGTGTTTCAGTGCCTGCTCTTTGGTCACACTTTTCAGGTACTCTAAGTTTTTGCCCCTGAATGGTCCTCCCGAAGCGGTGATGATGATTTTCTCCACGGGATTTTGCCACTCGCCAGCCAAACACTGGAATATGGCCGAGTGCTCTGAATCGACAGGCAACAGCGGCACGCGTTTCTCGCCAGCCAGTCGGGTCATCAGTTCGCCTGCCACCACCAAGGTTTCTTTGTTGGCCAGGGCGATGGGTTTGCCACAGTCGATGGCGCGATATACGGGTTTCAGGCCAGCTACGCCCACAATGCACGACAGCACGATGTCGATGCTGCTCATCTCCACAATGTCGCATAGCGACGCCTCACCGGCAAACACCTTGATGTCGTCATCCCATAAGGCGTCTTTCACGTAGGTGTATAGATCCTCTTTGATGATTACCACCGCATTAGGCTTGAATTTCTTGGCCTGGCGGATGAGCAGGTCGGCATTGGAGTAGCAAGCAAGTACTTCAACTTCAAGCATATCAGACAGTTCGTCAATCACCTCCAGTGACTGAACCCCCATCGAACCGGTAGAACCTAAT
>Ga0265299_10000252_pt1 | contig 70907 bp, 52 predicted proteins | sample AusTroGonzalo_MG_4_FD_193485 | JGI IMG/M metagenome (GOLD analysis project Ga0265299, IMG submission 193485) | Bovine rumen microbial communities from tropical cattle in Woodstock, Queensland, Australia - Gonzalo_02 | ecosystem: Host-associated > Mammals > Digestive system > Stomach > Rumen ... | reverse complement strand
TTTCAATCAGAGTTGATGCTTCACCGTTTAGATATCTCTGAACGGCGACCAATCTCTTTTCAATACTGTGTTTACTCATAAAAATGACCTCCAAAAGTCTTTGTCTAACTTTTGGGGGTCATGTCACGAGGGTAGGGGGAGGGGCCCACAGCCGCGACGTCGTTAGACGGAGCGTTGCGAAATGGGAGGGGCCGGAACGGAGCGAAGCGTAGTGGAGTCCCCCTGGAGGGTATCCCTTCCTCTGTCCTGAAGGTCCAGAACGTGGACCTTCGCGCAAAGAGATGCCCGATCAGGTCGGGCATGACGGGAAAGAGCCAGCCATGACGGGGGTTACAAGCACCTCACCAAATCCTCCAGGCTGCCAACAACCTTATCAAACAACTTGTACATCAGTTCTGGCTCCACCATTTCGGGGATGTAGACGATTACGCGCTTGCCTTGGCCGGACATCCAGCCGGCTTCGGTGTGGGCGCTGCGGCCGCATGGGAGGACGAGGACGCAGGTGTCGGCCTGCTCCAGGGCTTCCAGATCGGCGGCGAACTGTCGTTCTGACAGCGGATGGTGCAATCCCTCGGCGTACTCCTCGAAGGTCCAGTTGGGGGCGTTTTTGTCTACGTCTGTCCAGTGGAAGCCGGGCCCGCCGTGCGGAGGGTTCCGGAAGTCATAGACATCGTGACCTTCGGCCCTGAGGCGCTTTACCACCTCGGGGTAATACGGGTTCCTCCAGCTGGAGGCAACATAGATACTTGCCATAGGCCCAAAACTATTTCAGGATTAGCTCCTGAATGAACGAGGCGGTGCGGTTGTCGGGGGTGAAGAGGTCGTCGGTGGAGAGGAAGGCGTTCATTTTTTCCACGAGGACGTCGCGCTGGAAATACAGTTGGTTGCGGATAACGGAGGAGCTGAGGGTGATGTAGAGCTTGCCGCTGCGGAAGAAGCGTTTGAGGGTGAAGGGGGCGGCGCCGGAGCAGGCGTCCCAGGCGGCGAAAACCCGCTGGGTATTGAGTCCGGTGGCCAGTTTCATAGACTTAATGTACTGCTGGACAATCTCTTCCATGCCCACCGCTTCCTTTCTATGAATCCTCACCGCCATAGCCTATACACGGGTAAAAGCGCCGCCGGAAGCGGTAAAGTACGCACGGTCTTCGGTAATACGGTCCACGATGCCGGAAAGGCGCGCGGCGTCCGTATCCGTAATAAAAATCTGGCCGAAATCCTGGCCGGCGACCATGCCAATCAAATTAGCAATTCTATTCAGATCCAGCTTGTCGAAGACATCGTCCAGAAGCAGCATGGGCGCAAAACCGTAGGAGCGTTTCATGATTTCGTACTGCGCGAACTTGAGCGAAACCAGGAAGGATTTCTGCTGCCCTTGCGAGCCGGCGCGGCGGATGGGATGGCCGTTCATAGTGAAGAGAAAATCGTCCCGCTGGACGCCGGAAGCCGTGTAACGCAACCTAAAGTCTTGCTCCCGGTGCGCCGCGAAAACCTCTGACAATGAACCGTTAAACAAATCAGACTTATACTCGATGGCCACCTCTTCCCCACCCCCGGAAATGAGTTTGTAATACTCCGCCACAACGGGCTGCAAGTCCTTGGCCAGACGCGCGCGACCAGCGTGCACCGTAGCAGCCGGACCGGCCATCCGTTCGTCCAGAACGGCCAGCAGCGAAGTGTCCGGAAGCGGGTCCTTGAGGATTTTATTGCGCTGGGCCAGCAGGCGGTTATAGGCCTGCACAGCAGCCAGATATTCGCGGTCCATCTGCGAAAGCACGGCATTGGAAAGCCGCCGGCGTTCCTCACCAGATTCGCTCACCAGGGCGATATCCCCGGGCGATACCATCACCAGCGGAAGCACGCCGATGTGCTCGCCCATGCGCACGTAGGGTTTATCGTCCCTAACCAGCTTTTTCCCATCCTTGGTGACCTGCAGGGCAAAACGCGACTCCAGGCCGTTCTCCATGGCATAGGTGCCACCTAAAGTAAATCCTGCCGTTCCATAGCGGAAATTGGCCGCATCCGGGGCCGGGAAGGCGCTTTTGGTCATGGACAAATAATAGATGGCATCCAGCAGATTGGTCTTCCCTTCCCCATTGTTCCCGCTGATACAGTTGACATTGGGGCTGAACGAAAGTTCCTGGAAAGAGATGTTCCGGAAATCCTGTACTACTATTTTCTTGAGTGTGGGCATAAACGAGCGCAATAATCAATTGCAAATATATAATATTTTTCGTAAATTTGCGGGCTAATTGCAAGTCAAACGATAAGTAAAAACAACAAAATAGTATGGCAAAAGTAACTAAGAATGCGGAAGAGCTCCGTCAGCAGAATATGCAGGAAGCTGTTTCCAAGACAGAAGATTTCTTCAAGAAGTATGGCAACATGATGTACGGCTGCATCCTGGCCATCCTTATCGTAGCCCTGGCCGTCCTGGCCTACAACCGTTTCATCCTGCAGCCCAAGAAGCAGCAGGCCACCGAGCAGATGGCCCAGGCAGAGCGCTGGTTCCTGGCTGGTGAATATGAACTGGCCCTCAACGGTGACGATAACGATCCCGGCCTGCTGGATATCATCGACCAGTATGGTTCCAAAGCCGGTGAAGCCGTGTACATGTACGCCGGTGTCGCTTCCCTTCAGACGGGCGACTTCCAGGGCGCTATCGACCAGCTCAAGAAATACGACGGCAAGGATCCCATCCTGAAAGCCCGCGCAGAGGCCTGCATCGGTGACGCTTACGCCGAGCTTCAGGATTACAAGAACGCCGTTTCCTACTACCAGAAGGCTGCCAAAACCACGGACAACGCCCTTGCCGCCGCTTATCTCCTGAAGGCCGGCATCGTAGCGGAAGAGGCTGGCGACAAAGCCCAGGCCCTCTCCTTCTATAAGGAAATCAAGGACAAGTGGGGCAACGCTCCCGAGTCCATGGAAATCGACAAGTACATCTCTCGCATCGAAATCGCCGAATAATTATGGGAAGAGCGTTTGAATTCCGTAAAGAGCGCAAGATGAAGCGCTGGGGCCACATGGCCAAAACCTTTACTAAACTGGGCAAAGAAATCACCATCGCCGTCAAGCAGGGCGGTGCGGAAGTAACCGGTAACCCCCGTCTCCGCGCCCTCATCGCCGAGGCCAAGAGTGAGCAGATGCCCAAGGAAAACATTGAACGCGCCATCAAGAAGGCCACCGAGGCCAAAACCGGCGACTTCAAGGAGCTTATCTATGAAGGCTTCGGTCCCTTCGGTATCGCCTACCTGGTAGAGGCTGCAACGGACAACAACACCCGCACCGTGGCCAACGTCCGCAGCTACTTCACCAAGTGCGGCGGTTCCCTGCAAACCAGCGGTTCCGTTGCCTTCATGTTCGACCACAAATGCGTATTCCGCATCAAGGAAGATCCCGCCAAGCCCATCGACGTAGAAGAGCTGGAGCTGGAGCTCATCGACTTTGGCGCAGAAGAAGTGTTCAAGCAGGAAGTGGAAGACGAGGACGAGAACGTGCATGTAGAGATTTCCATCTACGGAGATTACACCGCTTACGGCCAAATCCAGAAATACATCGAGGAAAAAGGCTATGAGCTGGTTTCCGGCGGCTTCGAACAAATCCCCAACGTTGACCTGAAGGAAGTAACCCCTGAACAACGAGCCACGCTGGAGAAACTCACCGGCCTCCTGGAGGACGATGAAGACGTTACCAACGTCTACACCACCCTGGCTCCCGAAGCGGAGTAATGCGGAAAGTCCTACCAATTATCTATTTAACATTACTTCTCACTATGTCGTCCTGCGGCGTAGTGAGATTTCGTAATGCCCCCACGTATCATGCGGGGGTACCCAACAAGGTAGGATATAATCACCAAGGCATTATAGAGGAGGTTTATCACGATTGCAGCGTGCCCGGTCCCACGCAGCGCCGGATGATTGTCTATCTTCCCAAGGACTACTACGAGAATCAAAAGCGATATCCGGTCTTTTACCTCCTGCACGGAGCCCGCGGCTACGAAACCTCCTGGGTCCGCAAAGGCTTTGTCTATGAAACCACCGACAGCCTTTTCCGGAGCGGCCTGGCCACGCCCTGCATCGTGGTGATGCCCAACATGAACCAGTACAACAACGACCGTGACTTTGACGATTCCCGCTACAAGGATGCCTTCGAGTCCATCCTGGAGGTGAACGGCGTGGTGGAAACCGCCTTCATGGACGATGTTGTGGCTACGGTGGACAGCCTGTACAGAACCATTCCGGACAAGGCGCACCGCGCCATTGCGGGCCTGTCCATCGGCGGCTGGCAGAGCGTCTGGATTGCCCTGAACAACCCGGAGAGCTTCGACTACATCGGCGCTTACTCCCCTTACACCTGGTGCATGAGCGCCCCCAACGCCTATCGCCGGCGTTTCTATAGCGGCCTGTACCGCAAACTCAAGGTACAATTCCAGAACCCGCCCAAGGGCTATTACCTGTATGCGGGTAAAAAAGACATGATGCGGCCCTCCACCCAAAGCCTTCACAGGGTGCTGGAGGAACGTAACTATGCGCATGAGTACATTCTCTACCCCGGCGGCCACGACTGGCCGGATGGCTGGATAGACGAATACCGGGATATGCTCCAGCGCGTGTTTAAAGACCAATAAACTATGAAAATTCTTTTTGTTTTAAATAACTTATATTCTACGGGAAACGGTCTGGCAGCCTCGGCCCGCCGCACGGTGGAATACCTGCGGAAAGCCGGTCACGAGGTCCGTGTTATGTCCGGTCCCAACCACAAGGATCCCAGCGTAAAGCCGGATTACTTGCTGGAGGACTACAAGTTTCCCATCGTCCAGCCCATCGTGGTGGCACAAGGCTACGGCTTTTCCCAGAGCAATCTGCCCCTGATGGAAGAGGCCGCCAAGTGGGCCGATGTCATCCACCTGGAAGAGCCCTTCGTGATTGAGTGCCGCATGATCAAAATCTGCGAGAGGCTGGGTAAACCCATCACGGGAACCTACCACCTGCACCCGGAGAACATCACCAACTCCCTGGGCCCGCTGGTGCACTGGAAGCGCCTGAACTGGAAAATCCTGACGGCCTGGCGGGAGCACGCCTTCAATCATTACGATTGCATCCAGTGCCCCACGGAAAACGTCATGGACCGCCTGCGCCGTTACCATGTTAAAGCGCACTGCATGGTCATTTCCAACGGCCTTGTACCCGATGCCTGCATCCGCCCGGAAACGCCCCCGGCAGACTACGAAAGCCCAGAGCGGCCGCTCAACGTGGTTTATATCGGCCGCCTGTCCCGTGAAAAAGACCAGCCCACGCTGCTGGAAGCCATGAAACACAGCAAGTACGCAAAACGCATCCAACTGCGCTTCGCGGGCAAGGGTCCCACCGCACGGAGAATCCAACGGATGGCCCACAAGATGTACACGGACGGCATCTTGGCCTATGACCCCATCTTCACCTTCGAAAACCGCGATTCCTTGCGCCAGCTGGCTGCCAATGCCGATTTGTGCGTCCATTGCGCCACCATCGAGGTAGAAGGCCTCTCCATCATGGAAGCCATGCAGCAAGGCGTCGTGCCCGTCATTGCCCAAGGTCGATACAGCGGCACTTCCCAGTTCGCGCTGGACCGCCGCAGCATCTTCCCGGAGCAGAACCCCGAGGCCCTCGCCCACCGCATCGACTACTGGCTCTCCCATCCCAAGGAGCGCTGGGAGATGGGCAAGAAATATGTGGAGCACATGGAGAAGTACGACATCCGCAAATCCGTGGAGCAACTGGTGGAAATGTTCCAGATCGCTATTGATTCTAAGGCCAAAAAGCAGTAGCTTTGTAACATGGAAACGCAAACAAAGTCAAGCTATTACAAAGTTGCCGGCCTGTGCTTCCGTCTGGATGGACCCGTTCCGGAACTGGCCAACCTGGCGCCTTTCCGCTGCCAGGAGGAGAATGAACTTCTGTTCACCCTGGAACTGGTAAGCAGCATGCCGCTGCTGAGCGCCACGCCGGTTTACTGCACGGACGATGGTCCGGGTTTCCCGGAAATCGCCATCGACCAGTTATCTGACGATAGTTATCGTTTCCGTATGCGTCCCCTGCCCGGCCAGCCCGTTGCGGCCGAACTACGCACCAACGACAGTTTCACCCGGGCCCAGCTCATGTTTGTGGGAGGAGATACCCATTTTGCCCTTAACAACTCGCTCATGCTGCTGTATGCGTTTGCATCGGCCTGCAAAGGCGTGCTGGAAATGCATTCGTCCGTAGTCGTGAACGACGGAAAAGGGTACATGTTCCTGGGCAAGAGCGGCACCGGCAAAAGCACCCATAGCAGCCTGTGGCTCAAGCATATACCGGGCACCATGCTCCTGAACGATGACAACCCCATCCTGCGCCTGATGCCGGACGGCAGCGCCCGCGTATTCGGCTCGCCCTGGAGCGGGAAAACCCCTTGCTACAAGAATTTGGACTTCCCGGCAGGCGCCGTCGTGCGCATCCGCCAGGCTCCGTTCAATAAAATAGAAAAACTGCCGCCCGTGCAGGCCTACGCCTCCCTGATGGCATCGGCCTCCAGTTTCCGTCCGTTCAAAACGCTGGCGGAAGGCTGGCACACCACCCTGGAAGGCCTGGTGGGCGTACTCCCCTGCTACGTGCTGGACTGCCTGCCGGACCAGGCCGCAGCGGAACTTTGCCACAAGACCGTCCATGGATAAACGCATCGTCGCCAACGAAATCCTGCTGGAAGAAGCCGCAGCGCTCATGCAGGAAGGACGGGACGTAACGTTCACGCCTCTTGGAAGCAGCATGCTGCCTTTCATCCGCGGGGGCAAAGACGCCGTCCGGCTGCACAAGATGGACGATGTAAAGGTGGGCGATATGCTCCTGGTCCGCCTGGACGGCCGCTATGTGCTGCACCGCTGCATCGGCAAGGAAGGAAAACAGCTTACCTTGATGGGCGACGGCAACCTGATGGGAACGGAAAGCTGCACCACGGACGATGTCCTGGGCACCGTTGTAGGCATCGTCAAGAACGGAAAAGAGCGTAAACCCGGCGACGGGCGCCTCTGGCGAACCACCCTGAAGCCGTTCAGAAGATATATTTTAGCCATATATAGGAGATTACCCTTATGAAGATTAAAGACGGATTCATCCTGCGCTCCATCTGCGGAGAATTCATTGTGGTGGGCGAAGGCCTGGCCCAGGTGAATTTCAACAAGATGCTCTCCCTGAACGAGAGCGCCGCCTACCTCTGGAAAGAGGTGGAAGGCAAAACGTTCACCCAGGAAGACCTGGTACAGCTGCTGCTGGACAAATACGAAGTGAGCCAGGAGCAGGCCGCTGCCGATGTGGAGAAACTCACCGCCACCTGGATCCAAGAAGGCGTCGTAGAAGCATAAGATGAAGAGTTTCAAGGCCTGCGTCAAGACCATCTGGTCCCTTTCCCGTCCCGTAAGGTGGCGGATCGCCATTACCGTGGCGGTCGGGGCCGTGGGTACTGCCGTATCGCTGGCCTTCGTCTCTTACAGCAAATACCTGGTTGATATCGTCACTGGAGAAAACCCGGACCCGCTGGGGCCCGCCGTGGGCTTCTTTATCGGCATCCTGGTCCTGCAGCTCGTCACCATGCTTTTTAGCAACTGGTGGAATGCCTACAATCAGGTTAAGACGCAGAACATCCTACGCAAGGACCTTTTCGGCCATGTGATGAAAAGCCGATGGGACGGCCGCGAGCGTTTCCTCTCCGGGGATACCGTCAACCGCCTGGAAGAGGACATCCGCGTGGTGGCGGAACTGATTTGCGACCGCATCCCGGGCATCCTGGTCACCATCATCCAGCTCCTGGCCGCCAGCGCCTACCTGCTCATCCTGTCCCCCAACCTGCTTTGGGTGCTCGTCATCCTGATGGGCGCCGCCGTGCTGGGCTCCAAGATGTTCTTCCGCCAGCTCAGGGAACTCATGGCAAACATCCGCGCCCGCGAGAGCGAACTCCAGCAACTCATGCAGGAAAGCCTGCAGCACCGCGTGCTGGTCCTCACCCTCACCAACGTGGAACGCGTGCTGGAGAAATTCGGATGGTTACAGGCCGATGTCGAGGACAGCACCCGTAAGCGCCTCAATTACAACGCAGTAGCGCGCGGACTCATGTTCTTTGGCTTCCAGGCCGGCCACGCCGCCGCCTTCCTCTGGGGTGTCTTCGGCATCCGCGCCGGCACCGTCACTTTCGGTACGATGACCGCCTTCCTGCAACTCGTCGGCCGGGTACAGCGTCCCATTGCCGATTTCGGTCGCCAGGTTCCCGCCTTCATCACCGCCCTCACTTCGGTGGAGCGCCTGATGGACCTGCAGGAACTGGAGCAGGAGCCGCTGGAAGCCCCGATCATGCTCCCCGGCGCGCCCTCCATCACCGTCTCGCACGTCACCTACAACTATCCGGGCGTTTCGGAGCCCGTGCTCAAGGATTTCTCCTGCACTTTCCCTTCCGGGCAGATGACCGCCATCGCCGGGCCTACCGGCATTGGAAAAAGCACCCTCATCCGCATGATTCTAGGCTTGCTGAAACCCACCGAAGGGCAAATCACCATCGACAATCATCCCGCCGGAAGTGCCCTAAGGGGCAATTTCATGTATATTCCGCAGGGGAATTCCCTTCTTAGCGGCACCATCCGTTCCAACCTTCTGCTGGCGGCGCCCCATGCTACGGAAGAAGCGCTCCGGGAGGCGCTGGACACCGCCATGGCCCAGTTTGTCTGGGAATTGCCCAAAGGCCTGGACACCCCTTGCGGTGAGGTGGGCAGCGGCCTGAGCGAAGGCCAGGCCCAGCGCATCGCCATTGCACGCGCCTTGCTGCGTCCGGGCGGCGTACTTATTCTGGACGAGAGCACATCGGCCCTGGATCCGGAGACGGAAAAACGGCTGCTGGAGAACCTCCACAGCCGTTATCACGGGGAAAAGACCCTTTTATTTATCTCGCATCGCGAAGCCGTTACGCAATCGGCCGATGCTATCGTGCGCCTGGACTAGGCCCGGGACACGGTTTCCTTCAGGATTTCAGAAACAGTGGGATGCGGGAAAATCACCCGCTCCAGTTGCTCTACACTCATGTGTTGCTCGATAGCCAGGGCCGCGCCGTGGATGAGCTCAGATGCCGGATTGCCCAGCATGTGCGCGCCTATCACGCGGTTATCGGCGTCCAACACCACCTTGCACACGCCCTCTCCCCGCTCGTTTTCCGCCACGAAGCGGCCGGAAAATGCCATAGGGAGCGACAGCACACGGGCGCCTTCCAGGGCCCCTACGCCCGCCACTTCCGGATTGGTGTACACCACGCCCGGAACGGCATTGTAGTGCATCTCGTCCTGGATACCGCGGATGGTATTCAGTGCCACCTCCCCTTCCCGGCTGGCGGTGTGGGCCAGCATGGAGAAACCGGTGACATCGCCGGCGGCATACACGCCCGGCACGTTGGTGCGCATCTGGGCATCGACCTTAATACCGCAAGGTTTGCCGGCCGCATTGCACGCGAGTTCCACGCCGATAGTTTCCAGGCCGATGCCCTGCAAACGGGCCCTGCGACCGACGGAAACCAGGATTTTATCTCCCTGTGCGCGGCAGGTCTCCCCTTCCGGCGTCTCGAAAATCACCTCGTTCCCTTCCACGCCCACGACCTTGCAACTGAGGTGGAACTTCACGCCCTTCTTCTCATACTGCGCCTGCAGCATGGCGCTGAGTTCGGCATCCATCGGCCCTAAAATCTTGGGAAGCATCTCTACTACAGTTACTTGCGTGCCGATGGAATTGAAGAAACTGGCGAACTCCATGCCGATGACGCCGCCGCCAATCACCACCAGCGAAGCGGGTTGCTCGGTGAGGGAAAGGATTTCCCGGTTGGTGACGACGGTGGTTCCCAGCCCCTCACGGAGCCCCGGGATGGGAGGCACTACGGCCTCGGAGCCCGTGCAAACCAGGATATTGCGGGCTTGGTACTCTGTCTCGTTGCAACTGAGCGTGAAGGCATCGTCACGCTTTCCGGTGATAACCCCTTCCCCGTTTACGACCTCCACGCCGGCATTGCGCATCTGGACCTTGATGCCGCCCACCAGTTTTTTCACCACTTTGGTCTTGCGCTTGAAAATGGCGCCAAAGTCGATGGCGGATTCCGGCACGTTCACCCCGTACCGGTCCGCGTGGCGGGCCGTATCCAGCACCTTGGCGCTGTACAGCAGGGTTTTGGTGGGGATGCAGCCTTCGTTCAGGCACACGCCGCCCAGTTCATTCTTCTCGATCAAGAGCACTGACAGACCGGCTTCTCCGGCTTTTCCGGCAGCCACGTATCCGGCGGGACCACCGCCCAAAATTGCAATATCGTACATAGTTAAGATTTGATATACAAACTTAACGAAAATTCGGGAAATAATCCCTATTTTTGTGCGATGATAGAAAGTCAAGAAATATTTCAGGACCTTAAAAAGGCGTTGCTGGCCAAACTGAAGGAGGCGCTCATCTCCGTCATTCCCGTCATCGTCCTGGTCTTCGCCCTTTCCATTACTCCCTGGGTCGATATCACGGCCAAGGAGTTGTGGATTTTCCTTGTTTCCGCTTTCTTCCTCATTTTCGGCATCGGCCTGTTCAATGTAGGGGCCGATATGGCCATGACCCCCATGGGCCAATACATCGGCGAAGGTCTCACCAAATCCAAGAAGCTGGGCATCCTGCTGAGCGTGAGCTTTGTGATGGGCCTGCTCATCACCATCGCGGAACCGGACCTGGCGGTTCTTGCCGGCCAGGTTTCGGCGGTCATGAATGGTACCACCCTCATTTGGACGGTGGGCATCGGCGTGGGGCTCATGCTGCTCCTCGGCGTCATCAAAATCGTCTTTCACAATCAGCTGACCAGCATCCTCCTGTTCGGATACATGCTGCTGTTCTGCTTTGCGGCACTCCTCATCGAACGGGGCAACGGCGCCCTGCTGGGCCTTTCGTTCGACTCCGGCGGCGTCACCACCGGCCCCATCACCGTACCGTTCATCATGGCCCTGGGCGTGGGTATCGCCCTTACCGTGGGTGGCCACAATGCCAGTGAAAACAGCTTCGGCCTCATCGCCCTTTGCTCGCTGGGTCCCATCATCGCCGTGCTGGCCCTGTCCTTGCTTTCGAAGGGCAACCTGCAATTCTCGGTGCCGGATTACTCCATGGAAAAAGTGCTGGAAGACGGCCTCAAAGAGCACCTGCTGCTCACCATGTGGGATGTAGGCAAGTCGCTGGTCCTCATCGTGGGTTCCTTCTTTATCCTGCAATTCACCGTCCTTAATCTGCCTATCACCAAAATCGGCCAGATTCTCTTTGGAATCATCTATACTTTTGTGGGCCTGGTGTTGTTCCTGGCGGCCGTGGAGATGTCCTTCATGCCCATCGGCTTCAAGATTGGCCTGCAGCTGTCGCAGCATCATGCGGGGCTGCTTATCGGCTTTGCCTTTATTATCGGTCTGGTGGTGGTGATGGCGGAACCGGCCGTGCACGTGCTCAATTCGCAGGTAAACGACATTACCGGCGGCGAGGTAACCAAGTTGCAGATGATGATCGCCCTCTCCTTGGGCGTAGGCATTTCCATCGGCCTGTCAACCCTTCGCGTGTATTACGGTTTTTCCGTGCTGTATTACCTGGTGCCCGGTTATCTCCTGTCGCTGGGCCTCTCCTTCTTCGTCCCTAAACTCTATACCGCCATTGCGTTTGACTCCGGCGGTGTAGCCAGCGGTCCCCTTACCTCCAGTTTCATCCTGCCCATGGTGGTGGGAGCCTGCGTTACCCTGCAGGGAACCGGCAACGTGCTGGATTTCGCTTTCGGTGTAGTGGCGATGGTGGCCATGACGCCGCTTATCACAATCCAGACCCTGGGCTTCCGCGCGGTTGTAGCGGCCAATCAACGCAAGAAAGTGGCCATGCGCCGCATCAAGGCTGCCGCAGACGACCAAATCATCTATTTTGAGTAGCGCGCTATGGATAAGAAACAGAGAAATATCGCTCCCGTTAAACTGGAACTGCTCCTGGCCATTGTCCATAACAGCAAGCTGGCCTATTATTCCAGCATTATCCAGTCGCACCAGGCCAACATGCAATTTACCGTAGCGGCCAAGGGTACTACCCATCTTATCCTGAACTACCTGGGCCTCTCGGCCGACCGTCCCAAGACGCTCCTCACCGCAGTGGTGCGCTCAGACCAGGCCGGGGACCTTATCGAGCAGCTCAAGGGAACCTTCAATAAAGGCGGAGACTACAAAGGTGTGGCCTTTACCGTCCGGCTCACCAGCACCATCGGCGCACTGGCCTACGGCTTCATGGCCAACGAAAGAAGTATAAAAGAAGAACAATAGATATGGCTCATTATCAACTCATTGTCTGCATTGTGAACGCAGGCTTTTCCCAGAATGTCATGGAAGCGGCCCGCGCTGCCGGTGCCCGCGGCGGTTCCATCATCCGCGGCCGTGGCTCGGCCAATCCGGAAGCGGAAGAGTTCTTCAACATCTCCATCCAGCCGGACAAGGAGGTGGTCCTTATCCTGGTTCCTAACGATATCAAAGACGCAGTAATGACCGCCGTCTTTAAGAACAGCGGTCTTTCTACGGATGGTCAGGGTATTGCCTTCTCCCTCCCGGTGGAGCGCACTACGCTGGATTAGCGGCCTGGTGCGTAAGTAGTTGAGCACTAAAACCTTACAATAATGGACGGGTACCGAAACGATACCCGTCCATTATCATAAATATTTGATAGCAAGTTAGTTACATAACAGGAACTACCTTATATAAAGATATACTTGCAAATAAACAAGGCTGCTAAAATCCACATCGTAACCGAGATATCCTTGAAACGGCCGGCCACAGCGTGGCAGAGCACGTAGGAAATCACACCCAGGAGGATACCGTCGGAGATGCTGTAGGCCAGAGGCATCATGATCAGGGTGATGAAAGCCGGAATGGCCTTGCAATAGTCGTCCCAGTGGATACGGGTGACGGAGTGCATCATCATCACGCCCACAATAATCAGGGCCGGAGCCGTAGCAGCACCCGGGATAGCCAGGAACAACGGGCTGAAGAACAGAGCCAGGACAAAGCAAATGGCCGTAGAGAAAGCCGTAAGGCCGGTACGTCCGCCCTCACCTACGCCGGAAGCGCTCTCCACGTAAGTGGTGGTGGTGGAAGTACCCAGGCAGGCGCCGAATACAGTGCCGATGGAATCGGCCAGGAACATCTGCTCCATGCCGGGAATGTCGTCCCTGCGGTTGCCTTCGGGAACTAGACCGGCACCCTGGTGCACGCCGATGATGGTGCCCATGGTGTCGAACATGTCAATGAACAGGAAGGTGAAAACCACCACCAGCATATCCAGGGTGAGGACATTGTGCCACTCGAACTGGAAGGCGATGGGCTTCACGCTGTCCGGGAGGGCAACGACGCCGTTCAGTTTGGTAATGGCCTCCCCCGTTGCCGGATCCTTAATCACCAGGCCCAGCAGCGTGGTGGCCAGGATGCCCCACAGCATACCGCCACGCACCTTGGCCATCACCAGACCGGCGGTGATGAACAGGCCGATCATGCCCAGCAGGGCCGTACCTTCGGTGATATGTCCCAGAGACACCAGCGTAGCGTCGTTATTGACGATGATACCGGCATTCTGCAGGCCGATGAAAGCGATGAACAGGCCGATACCTGCGCCGATGGCTTTCTTCAGGGTACCCGGAATGGCATTGAGGAGCCAGGTGCGCACCTTGGTGAGCGTAAGGACGATGAAGAGCAGACCTTCGATGAGCACAGCCGTAAGGGCGAACTGCCAGGAGTAGCCCATGCCCAGGCAAACGGTGTACACGAAGAAGGCGTTCAGGCCCATACCCGGAGCCAGGGCGAAGGGTTTCTTGGCATACAGGGCCATGACAACCGTGCCGATAATGGCCGCGGCAGCCGTAGCGGTAAATACCGCACCGCCGGGCATACCGTCCAGAGCGCTGAAGATAGCGGGGTTCACGGCCAGGATATAGGCCATGGTAAGGAAGGTGGTGATACCGGCCAGGATTTCGGTACGCACGTTATGCTTCGACGAATCGAAGCCGAAAAGTTTTTCAAAGACTGGTTTCATAGTTCAGGCCTCCTCTATTAGAAAACCCACTTGACACCCAGGCAGGGACGGGCCCAGAAGCCTCTGGCGGAACCAAAGTCGAAGGAGAGTTCCACCTCACCGCCCACATTCAGCTGGGGAACACCGAACCACTGACCCACGGCATACCAGAGCTGCGGCTCGGAGATGAAGACCACGTGGGAAATTTCGGGATTGGCCAATGCATTCCCCGCCGCATCCGTGTACAGGATGTGATCCTGCCACCAGAAATCGGCAAAACCGCTGAAGGTCAGGCCTTTGGCGCCGAAAAGGTCACGCAGACCCCACACCACGGTGAACTGCATGGGAACATTGCTCTTGAGAGTAGGATTGTCACGATAGTCAATCCACTTGTAGAGCACCTTCAGGTTAAGCGTATTCCTGTAGTCCTTGCTATGGAAGAAGTAATCCAGACCGGCCAGCACGGCGTTGTTGATGGGGTACTTGCTGTAAATACCACCGTTGTACTCCACGTGGAGGCTCAAACCACCCATCTTGGTGTTTTGCCAGAAATTCAGGCAACGGGCAATCTCCATGTAGGTTCCGTTCGGGGAGAAAAGTTTTCCGTCGATGCGGTTGTTGAAGTCGTGATCGACAAAGAAGAAGGTGTTGCCCCAATTGTCATTGTAGAAACCTTCGATGGTGGTGGTTACGTGCTTACGGTCTTTACCGAAGTCGTAGAACACCTGGATGTTGGTCTGGGCCTTGGCCACAGTGAGGGCCGCAAAAGCGATGCCCAAGGTAAGAATAGCTTTTTTCATAAAACGTAGTTTATGTTAATAATATAGTGAGAGTTTATTTTCTCAGCGAGGGGTTGATTTCGAAGTTGACAGCTTTGTCGGCGTTGGGGTTGGCGCCGAATTCATAATCCTTGCCCGGCAGGACAGCGTTAAGGACAACACCTACCAGGGCAGCGATGGCCAGACCGCTCAGCGAGGTGAAGCCCAGGCTGATGGCGTCGTTGGCGCCGTATTTGATACCGATGGCCAGCACCAGGATGAGGGCCATGACAATGACGTTGCGGCTCTTGGTGAAATCGACCTGATTTTCAACCACGTTACGCACACCCACGGCGGAAATCATACCGTAGAGCACCAGCGACACACCACCGATGGTGGAAGCGGGCATGCAGGCGATCAGGGCGCTGAATTTGGGGCAGAAGCTCAGGATGATGGCGAAGACGGCGGCGATGCGGATGACGCGCGGATCATATACCTTGGTGAGGTTGAGCACACCGGTGTTCTCACCGTAAGTGGTGTTGGCCGGAGCGCCGAACAGGGAGGCCAGCATGGTGGCAAGGCCATCGCCCATCAGCGTGCGATGCAGACCGGGATTCTCCAGGTAGTTCTCGCCCACCGTCGAGGAAATGGCGCACATATCGCCGATATGCTCCATCATGGTAGCCAGGGAAATGGGGACGATGGCTATGATGGCGCTCACGACGAGGCCCCAGTTGGGATTGGTGAACACGTGGAAAGCGGTATCCTCCCAGCGGAACGGAACGCCTACCCAGGCGGCTTCCTTGAGGGCGCTGAAGTCGCACAGGCCGAAGCAGGCCGCCACGATGTAGGAGCCCAGCACACCCAGCAGGATGGGGATGATCTTGATCATCCGCTTACCCCAGATGTTGCATACGATAATAATAATGATGGCCAGCAAGGCAATCCACCAATTGCTATTGCAGTTCTGGATGGCGCTGCCGCTCAGCGTAAGACCAATCGCGATGATGATGGGTCCCGTGACGATGGGCGGGAAGAAGCGCATCACCTTCTTGGCGCCAAATGCGGCGATGAACCCGGCCAGCACGAAATAAAGAATGCCTGCCGAGAAAACTCCGATGCAGGCATAAGGTAAAGATTCCGAGGCAGTGAGTCCTTGTTGAGCTCCCAGGGCGACAACGGCTGCGTAGCCACCGAGGAAAGCGAAGGACGAACCCAGGAAGGCCGGTACCCGCATTTTGGTGAGGAAATGAAAAATGAGCGTTCCCAAACCTGCGAAAAGGAGAGTGGCGCTCATCGAAAGACCGGTAATAACCGGGACCAGAACTGTGGCTCCGAACATGGCGAACATGTGCTGGAGACCGAGGGTAAGCATCTTGCCCTTTCCCAGAGAACGGGCGTCAAAGATACCTTGCTGTGTTTTTGTCATAAATATAAAGGTTTGTTAAGTGTAGTTCTAACCCTTAGGGTCTATTATGACCGGACAAAGGTAGTTAATAAAAATTTTTAGCACAACCTTTTTCGACGAAATCGGGTAAAAAAGTTTTCAACAAAACTTATCAACAGGTGGAAATTTGTTCAGATGTTCAAATGTTTGTGCCTTCGTTTTCAAGGTGTACGACCTATGATTATTTTCCTTAACTTCGTACTGTTGACACTAACACATAATCACATAAATCTTATGAAAAAAGTAATCCTTCTTCTTGCTTCCATGGCCATGGCTATGAGCCTTCAGGCCCAGGAGTTGTCCAATTTTGCTTTCTGGGGCGGTCAGAAACCCATCATCTCCCCTGAAATCCAGAACGACAGCGTCACCTTCCGCCTCAAGGCCGACTACGCCACTGTGGTTAAGCTCAACGGTTCCTGGATGCCCAACCCCTGGATGGATTCCATCGACATGAAACGTGGTGAAAACTGCGTATGGGAAGTGAAGCTTCCTCTCCCGGAGCCTGAGATTTATACCTATCATTTCATTGTGGACGGTGTTTCCGTAAACGATCCCCAGAACGTTCTTGTTCAGCGTGACGGTACCCGTTACCTCCCCATGCTCACCGTTCCCGGAAAGCGCACGGAGAATTATGGCGAGGCTAACCAGCACGGCACCATCAGCCATCCCTGGTATCACAGCGAAATCCTGGGCATGGACCGCCGCCTCACCGTTTACACTCCTTATGGATACGAGGCCGGTAAGAAGAAATATCCTGTGCTTTACCTCCTGCACGGTGCCGGTGGTGACGAAGAAGCCTGGAGCTCCATGGGCCGCGCCGCTCAGATCCTTGACAACCTTATTGAGAAGGGTCTTGCCGAGCCGATGATCGTGGTGATGCCTAACGGTAACCCCGGACAGGCTGCCGCCCGCACCCTGAACATCCCCGAGAAGCCGTACGACTGGCGCGATCCCGCCAACCGCGACCTCTATGTCAAGAGCCTCTGCACGGAGATTGTTCCGTTCATCGAGAAGAACTTCCGCGCTGTTGCCAAGCCCGCATCCCGCGCTATCGCAGGTCTGTCCATGGGTGGCGGCCACACCATCTCCGCCTCCATCCTCTATCCTGAGATGTTCGACTACATTTGCCCCCTGTCCGCTGCCGGCAGCGCAACGCCCGAGCAGATTGCCGCTCTTAAGAAAGCTGGCGTAAAGCTCTACTTCCTGGCTTGCGGTAACACCGACTTCCTGTTCAAGGGTGCCGAAGAAATGCACGCCAAACTGCTGGAGCAGGGCCTGGAGCACGAGTACTTCGTATCCGAGGGCGGTCACGTCTGGTCCAACTGGCGTCTGTATCTGAATACCTTCGCCCAGAAACTCTTCAAGTAATGTATAGAAGAAACATGATTATGGCGGTCCTTGCGACCGCCATTTTGTGCTCCTGTGGGCCCAAGTGGCAAAGCCGGGAGGCTGATGGCTATAAGCTCATCACCCAGGACGGTGGCCCTTGCCTCACTTATACTTCGGCCCCCATCTTGGAGCAGGACCGTTACGCGTTCAAAGACCTGAACCGGAACGGTGTGCTGGACCCTTACGAGGACTGGCGTCTCTCCGCCGAGGAGCGCGCCAAAGACCTGGCTGGCAGGCTCTCGATTGAGGAAATCGCCGGCCTCATGCTCTACAGCAGCCATCAGGCGGTACCTGGCAGCGCCTATGGTTTTGGTGCAGCCAGTTATGAATCGGAGGATCACAAGTCCTGGGACCTCACCGTGCAGCAGAAAAAGTTCCTCAAGGAGGACAACCTCAGGGCCGTGCTGGTAACCAGCGTGGAAAGCCCTGCCGTTGCAGCCCGCTGGAACAACAACCTGCAGGCCTTTGTGGAAGCACTGGGCCAGGGTGTTCCCGTGAATATTTCTTCCGACCCCCGCAACGAGACCGCTGCCACGGCCGAATTCAACATGGGTGCCGGCGGGCAGATTTCTCTCTGGCCCACTCCCCTCGGCCTTGCCGCCACTTTCGATCCCGCATTGGTGCGGAACTTCGGTGAAATTGCTTCCCGTGAGTATCGCGCACTGGGTATCGCCACGGCCCTCAGTCCGCAAATCGACCTGGCTACCGAACCCCGCTGGAGCCGTTTCAACGGTACCTTCGGCGAGGATCCAGCCCTGGATACCGACATGGCACGTGCCTATGTGGATGGCTTCCAGACCAGCCCGGAAGGCGGTTGGGGCATGGAAAGCGTGAACGCTATGGTAAAGCACTGGCCCTCCGGCGGCCCTGAGGAAGGCGGACGCGACGCCCACTTCAACTACGGCAAGTTTGCCGTTTACCCCGGCGGAAACTTCCAGACCCACCTGCGCAGCTTTGTGGAAGGCGCCTTCAAGCTGGAAGGCGGCACCGTCGAGGCCAGCGCCGTGATGCCTTACTACACGATTTCCTACGGCATCGACCCTTCCGGAAAGAATGTTGGCAACAGTTACAGCCAGTATATTATCGGTGAGCTGCTTCGCGGCAAGTATAACTACAAAGGTGTAGTTTGCACCGACTGGAACATCACCTATGACAACAGGGCCATCGAGTCGTTCGACGGCAAATGCTGGGGTACGGAAACCCTGACCGTGGCCGAAAGGCACTACGAGGTGCTGAAATCCGGCGTGGACCAGTTTGGCGGCAACAACGACAAAGGTCCGGTCCTGGAAGCCTACCAGATGTGGGTTCGGGACTTCGGCGAGGAAGCGGCCCGCAAGCGCTTTGAGGAATCGGCCTGCCGGCTTTTGATGAACTCCTTCCGCACCGGCCTGTTTGAGAGCCCCTACACCTCTCCCGAAACGGCTATGGAGGTGGTTGGCCAGCCTGCATTCATGGAGGCCGGCTACCTGGCCCAGGTGAAGAGCGTGGTCCTGGCGAAGAACCATGCAAAGGTGCTGCCTCTGTCGGGCCGTCCCAAGGTGTATGTGCCCAAGCGCTTCTACCCGCAGATGCCCGGCATGTTCGGCCTGTCGATGGGCCCCGAATCGCATTGGGACTTCCCTATCGACCGTGCTCTTGTAGAGAAATATTACGAGTGGGTCGATAGTCCCGAAGAGGCCGATTTCGCCCTTGTACTCATCCAGGAGCCTTCCACCGGTGCGGGCTATGACGTGGCCGACCGCAAGAAGGGTGGCAACGGCTATGTGCCCATCAGCCTGCAATATCGACCTTACAAAGCTGTCTATGCCCGTTCTGAATCCATTGCCGGCGGCGACCCCAAGGAGTCCTTCACCAACCGTTCCTTCAAGGGGAAGAGCGTAAAAACGTACAACGAGGCCGATCTGGACCTGGTCATCGACACCCGTAAAAAGATGGGCGACAAGCCTGTGGTGGTGACGGTGAGCCTCTCCCGTCCGGCCGTCCTCTCCGAGCTGGAGCCTTATGCCGACGCCATTCTCCTTCGCTTCGGCGTGCAGAACCAGGCGGTGCTGGACATTCTGAGCGGCGCGTATGAACCCTCGGGGCTCCTGCCTATGCAGATGCCAGCCGATATGCGCACGGTGGAAGAGCAGTACGAGGATGTGCCCCGCGACATGCGTCCGCTGCTGGATGCCGACGGCCATGCCTGGGACTTCGGCTTCGGTCTTAACTGGAGCGGCGTTATCAATGACGATAGAACACAAAAATACAAATGATGAAGAAAATGTTTGTTTTGGCGGCGCTCCTGTGCTGCCTGCCCGCCTGGGGCCAGTGGTTCCGCGAGCCTACTCCCAACGACACCCTCCAGTCCGTGCGCGTACTGCCCGACGGGAAAGTGCTGTTCCAGATTTATGCGCCCAAGGCATCGTCGGTGATGGTCACCGGCGACCTCCCCTGGGACAAGCCGGTTAAATTTGAGAAGGCCGATAACGGCGTGTGGAAAGGTGTGTGCGAAGGCCTAGGCGACGGCTGCTTCCGTTACAGTTTCACCGTGGATGGCGTGAAGGTCCAGGACCCCAAGGCTCCCCTGTCGGCCGAACAGGCCTCGGTGCTTACTAAAGGTGAAGGGTATGTTCGGAATGTGCCTCACGGCGCCCTCTCGCAGCGTTTTTACTGGTCCAAAACCCTGAACTGCCAGCGCCGTATGCACGTTTGGACGCCCGCCGGTTACGAGAAATCCTCCGCTGCCCTGCCGGTGCTGTACCTAATTCACGGTGGCGGCGACAATGACGCCTCCTGGCCCGGCGTAGGTGCTGCCGGCTGGATCCTGGACAACCTGCTCGCAGAGGGCCGTATCGTCCCTATGATTGTGGTTATGCCTAACGGAACCATCCCTTCCGGCGACATGATGGGCGAAGTTCCCCTCTTTGCCGATGACATGGTCACCAGCATCATTCCTTTCATCGAGGCCAACTATCGCGTTGTGTCCGACCAGGCTCACCGCGCCATGGCTGGCTTGTCGATGGGTGGCATGGAGACCATCGAGACGGCGTTCCATCATCCGGAACTCTTCTCCCACGTGTGGGTGCTCAGCTCCAGCTTCTCCCCTGGCAAGCAGAAAGAATATGTGGAGCAGATCGGCCTGAACAAGATGGCCCCGGCCCTTAACAGCAACTTCAAGGCGCTGGTGTTCACCCAGGGCGGCCAGGCAGACATCGCCTACCGCAACTGCCAGGAAGCCCTTGGCTACCTGAAAGCCGCCGGTATCAAGTACGACTACATGGAGAACGCCCAGGCCGGCCACAGCTGGACCACCTGGCGCGCCGACCTCCAAGTCCTCGCCCCCACCCTGTTCAAGTAGCGGATCTTTGCTGCCCTGGCCGTGGGGGGGGTGATCGCTATAACATTGAGCATCAATTATTTACTAGAAAATCCTCGTCGCGTTTTGCGACGAGGATTATTCTATATTGTGCTATGTATCAATTACTTAGCGATCACTGCAGCGCGGCGGCGTTTGAGCCAATGCTCGGTGAGCCACTTGCGGGTGGGCTCGTCGAAGGCCTTGAACAGGGCGTAAGCCATGCCGACGGAGAAGAAGAATACGCCCACGGCAACCAGTACGTGCTGCCACAGGGGGGCATTGGCATACTTTACGGCAAAACTCATCTGGGCGTAAATCAAGGGATAGTGCGTGATATACAGCGGGAACGATACGTCGCCCAGGAATTTGCAGAAGCGGGTGGAGAAAGCATCCGTGGTTTGGGAGCCGGCACCGGTTAGGACGATGAGCGGGAAGAGCACGAGAATGCTCGCGGCCTGGAACAGACCGTCCGGAACGCCGCTTTTGCCGCCGATGCAAGGCATGGCCAGGATACCTGCCAGCACAAGTGCGCACCACCAGAAACCACCGCGGATGCGGATGGGAGAGCCGCTGGGGTTATCCTGGGTCATCCTACCCGGAAGAATGCGGGAAATAAGCAGGCCGCAGAGGAAGGGATACAGCAGCCGCGTAAAGCCTACATACATCTGCTGCCCGGTGATGCTCCAGCCGCCGATTACAGTATACTGAGGCCCATCAGGGAAAAAGCCGAACACATCCCAGCCAAGGGTAAGGTCCAGGGTAAAGAAGGCGCAAAATACGCAGAGAACCGCCAGGGCAATCTTAGGCAAATGCCTGAGTACCAGGGCATACAGGATATTTCCGCAGTATTCCAGCAGGAGCGTCCATTGCGGCCCGTTCAAGCCGAATTCCTCGTTCCAGCCGCGGATATCCATCGAGCCTCTGGTGGGAATCATCAGGAATCCACAGAGCACGCAAAGGAGGATTTTCCACAGCGGAGCCTGCAGGATATTCGGGAAGGCATCGGCCCCAAAATATAATAGGAAGAAACCTACAAGCGTGCCGATGATGACCATGGGATGCAGGCGCGTGAGACGACGCTTGAAGAAGCCCCAGGTGGTCATTTTGTCCCAACGGTCATCGTAGGCGTACCCGATGACGAAGCCGGACAGGACGAAAAAGAAATCTACGGCCAGATAGCCGTGGTTGATGATTTGGTAAGCGGGGCCTTTGGAATAAGTCTCGAATAAATGGAAGACTACGACCATCATGGCCGCCACGCCGCGCAGTCCGTCCAGAATCTCGTATCTGGGCTTGGATGCCAGGTAAATGTTTTCTTTTGCCATAGATTACAAATATAGTCAATTAATCCGGATGAAAAAACGCCGCCGTATCTTTGAAAAAAGCAAGAAAATTGCTAAATTGTAGCCATGAAACGTTTTGCCATTACCCTTATGGCGCTGGCCGCCTTTGTAACGGCTTCCGCCCAACAGGCACTGGGGCCCGGTACGGGCCTTGTGTCTCCCGAGATTAACCCGGACCATAGTGTGACTTTCCGCCTTCACGCCCCCAAGGCCATAACAGTGCAAGTCACAGGTGACTTCCTTCCCACTCATCCCATCCAGTTCGAAATGAATGGGAAAACATTGGTTTACAATGCTCCCGGTGTGGTAGATTTGCAAGAAGGCCCCGGCGGCATCTGGACTTACACAACAGAACCTCTTCCCGGAGAATTGTACTCTTACAGTTTCCTGGTCGATGGCAGACGCGCGCCGGATCCGTCCAACGTCCACCAGAACCGCGACGTTGCCACTTGGACCAACATCTTTACGCTCAGCGCCCAGGAAGGCGACGCCGGATGGTACTATGAAGTACACAACGTGCCGCACGGAACGCTGTCCCATGTCTGGTACGACAGTCCTACGCTGTCGGCCCAGCGCCGCCTGACCGTCTATACGCCCGCCGGCTACGAAGACGCCCATGCCAAGTATTATCCGGTGCTGTATCTCCTGCATGGCAGCGGCGGAGACGAGGACGCCTGGACCGACCTCGGCCGCACCGCCCAGATTCTGGACAACCTCATCGCCGAGGGCAAAGCCAAACCCATGATTGTGGTCATGCCCAACGGCGTATGGTTCAACCAGGCTGCTCCCGGTGCCGCTGTGAACATGTTCCAGCCCACGTTCGAGAACAGCCGTTCCCAGAGCACCCGGGAAATCGAAGACAGCTTCCCGGACGTAATGAAATTTATCGAGAAGCACTACCGCGTGGCCAAAGGCTATGGCAACACCGCCGTGGCCGGTCTGTCGATGGGCGGCCGCCAGAGCTGCATGCTCTCCCTGAAGTATCCGGATACTTTCGGCTATGTGGGCCTCTTCTCCGGCGTGGGTACCGTGGAAGGGAACGAAAAGGCTTTCGCCAAAGTGTTTGCCTATGGTCCCCACCTCTACTGGATGGGCTGCGGCAAGGAAGACGGCGTCATGGTGAATACCAAAAAGCTCAAAGACTGGTGCGATTTCCAGGGCTTCCCCGTCACCCTTTACGAGAGCGAAGGCGGCCATATCTGGCGCAACTGGAGAGTCTATCTGACCATCTTTGCCCAGAAGCTGTTCAAGGACACCCCGAAGTCCCCCAAGCCCGTCAGCATGCGTAGCAACGTAGTGGATACCGACGACTAATGAAACGCTTTTTCCTAACCATTGTCGCAGGCGCTTGCTTGCTCGCTTGCGCAAATCCGCAGGGGCCGCTTCCCCGCGGAAAGGCTTCTCCCGAGTTGACATCGGCCTTTGAATCCTATATCCAGGCCGTCGCCGACAGTGCTGTCGATATGCACAGCGTCATGGTCCTGCAGCATGGGAAGGTCCTGTGCGAGCATTTCTGGGCGCCCGACACAGCGCACATCATGAACTCCGTCTCAAAGACCTTCACGGCCACGGCCGTCGGCTTTGCCATCTCCGAAGGACTGCTGTCGCTGGAAGACCGCATCGTGGACTTGTTCCCGGAAAGCGTGCCGGCCAATGCCTCTGACACACTTTCGCGTGTCACGCTGCGGCACCTCCTTACCATGAATTCCGGCCATGGCACCGACCCTACCTATGCAACGCGCGTGAAAGACTGTGACTGGATCAACGCCTTCATGAGTTGGCCGTTCCAGTATGAGCCCGGCACCTGCTACTGCTACAACAGCCTGGGAACCTACCTGCTCTCGGCTGCCGTGCAAAAAGTGACCGGAGAAAAGATTGTCGATTACCTGGACAACCGCCTGTGGCAACCGCTGGGCATTTCCAAGCCGTTCTGGCAGGAGAGCCCCGCGGGCATCAACACCGGTGGCTGGGGCCTGTACATCCACACGGAGGACATGGCCCGCATGGGACTGTGCCTCCTGAATGGCGGCAAGTTTAACGGCAAGCAGGTGATTCCTGCCGATTGGGTCCGTGAGATGACCGCCAACCAGGTACCGTCCGTGGGCGCCGGCCTCAATGAAAACCAGGTGAAGGAGATTCTTGCCCAGCATCCCAACTTGCCTTACTTCCTGCCCGAAAATAGCGACTGGGTGCAAGGCTACGGCTACCAGATGTGGCGCTGCCGCCACAACGCCGTACGCGCCGACGGTGCCAACGGCCAGTACATCCTCGTGATGCCCGACCAGGACGCCGTCATCGTCACCACCGCCCATGTCAAGGACATGCAGCAGGAAATAAACCTGATTTGGGACCACATTTTCCCCGCACTGCAGTGATCGCTAAGTAATTGACACATAGCACAATATAGAATAATCCTCGTCGCGTTTTGCGACGAGGATTTTCTAATAAGTGACTGAAACTCAATGCTTTAGTGATCACCCAAAGCTAGAGGGCATCAGTGCGCCAGCATCCAGTTCATGGGGCTGTCCTGGGAGTAGTCGTCCAGGAGCGGGACCCAGGAGAAGTGGGCCATCATGGGCGAAACGCCCCAGCTGATCAGGTCTTCGTCGGAATAGATGAGGACCTTGTCCTGGGTGGCTCCCAGGCGTTTACGGGCTTCGGAATAGGCGTAAGTGCTAGCCACCTTGCAGGTGTTGTCGGTAGCGGCGTGCACAAAATACATAGGCAGATTCACGAAAGCCTGCACATCCATCGGGCTCAAAACCATCTCAGTACCATTCCACTTATACACCACAGGACCGTTCCAGGCTTTTACCAGGTCATCCACAAACTGGCCGGGATACTTCTCATCGACCTTATGAATAGGGACGATGGGATCCATGGCGCAGCATGGAATGGCCGCAGCAAAACGCTCAGCGAACTGCATCATGAAACGCATGGTGCAACCGCCGCCACTGGAGGCGCCGGCGCAGTACAGATGCGCTCCGTCCACGGTACCATCGGCAATAAGTGTGTCGATGAAAGCCATCTGGAGAGCATTGTTGCGGTCGATGAGCTCGATCTTCTCGGGGAAGAGCGACGCGCTGTAGTGGTAGTTAGGATTGGCGATGGCAAACACCAGCGCGGCACAGGGAATCCCCTGGGAGGCCAGCGATACCAGGCAACGGTTGGCGGTTGCTACGGTCTGCATGTCGCGGTCGTATTCGCCGCCGCCGATCTGCCAGACCATCAGGGGCACGTTCTTAATCACGTTTCCGGAAGCATCCTTGGGCAGGTGCAGCATGTATTCGCGGGTCAATCCGCCAAAGGAGAATTCCCCGTGAATACAATCGTCAAGGATGGCCATATGCTGGGCACTTACCTGCTCGGGCATCACGTTCAGGGCCGAATCGACCGCGCAGTGCAGTTCCCAAGGTATGCGCTTGAAGAAGCCTTCCATCTTGCCATCCTTCCCAAAAGGCTTGGCCTCGATGCGAAGCACATTCTTCTTGCGGGAAAGGACGATACCATCCTCTTCGTAGGCTTCGGCGAACTTGCCAGTAGCGGCATCGACAAACGCACCGGACGTATTGTTGACCAGGTCGAAGTCGGCGGCGGTAAGGCCCTTCAGCGAGCGGGGATTGGACACGGTGATCTCGATGGCATCCACCAGGACGCCGTAGTCCCCCACCTCGGTGCAAATTTCAACCTTCTCCACTTGGGCAGAAGGTCTGGGGCCGCAGGCTGCCACCAGCAGCGCGGCCCCAAGTACCCATAATTTCTTCATACTAGATGTTTACAGTAGCATTCTGACGGATGTCGTCGGAGGCGCTGCCCAGCAGGAGTTCCAGTTCAGCGTTCTCCAACTGCCACTGGGCTGCATCCACATCCCAGTAACGCAGGTCGTTCAGCGAAACCTCCAGGGTAACCTTACGGGTCTCCCCTGCCTTCAGCGTAACGCGCTTGAAAGCCTTGAGTTCCTTGGCAGGCCACTCCACGGCGGAGTTCACACGGTGCACATAGAGCTGGACAACCTCATCGGCCTCCATCTCACCGGCATTGGTCAGTTCAAAACTGACCCTGACGGCATCTTTGGAAGCCTTGGCCGACATCGGTCCGTAGTTGAAGTTCACATAGGACAGACCGTGACCAAAGGCGAACATCGGCTTCACTTCCTTGGTGTCGAACCAACGGTAGCCCACCAGGGAGCCTTCCGTGTAGTGCGACTCGGGCTTAGGCAGGGAGTCGATGAGTTTCTGGCGCTCCTGCGGGCTCATGGCCATCACATCGGGACGGAACATGAGGGAGAACAGGTCGCCGCCGGCATTGGAGCCAGGGAAATTGCCAAGGGCATAGGCCGGAGAATCTTCCAGCTTCACCGGGAAGGTGAAAGGCAGTTTTCCGGAAGGGGCGATGTCGCCGAAGAGCACCTGGGCAAGGGCCGTACCACCCTCGGTACCATTCCACCAAGCCTGGACAATGGCCGGAGAAGCGGGCTCCAGCACCTGCAGATCGGTGGGACCGCCGGAAACCAGCACGCTCACGAGGTTGGGATTGGCAGCACGAAGGGCCTGGACCAGTTCTTCCTGGCCGCAGGGCAGTTTGATATCCTTGCGGTCGCTGCCTTCGGTTTCGATACTCTTGTTGGTACCGCCAAAGAACAACACAAGGTCAGCCTCCTTGGCAAGCGCCACAGCCTGCTCCAGAAGAGCGGGATCGGCAGGCTCGTCGATAGCGGCAGCCTCAAGCGGATCGGGAGCAGCACCGGCAGGCCTTCCCCAACGGAAGATGCCAGGGAAATTCTTGTAGCCGGGAGCATACACCACCTCCACACCGGATCCGGCACGTTTGGTGATGCCTTCCAGCGGAGTCACCTCGTACAGAGCCTTCACACCGGCACCCATACCGCCGCTTTGGGTCTTCAGGACGGCATTCTGGCCGATAACGGCAATCTTCTTGACATCGGCCTTGATGGGCAGCACACCCTCGTTCTTGAGCAGGACGATGGACTTCTGTGCCACCTGCAGGGCAATCTGCTGGCTGGCCGGCTGGGAAGTCATGACGGTGTTGGCAACGTCGGCAGGAACAGCCTCGATGGCCATGCGGACGCGAAGGATTTCCTTCACCTTCTCATCGACCATAGCCTCGGTAAGGGCACCGGTGGCGATGGAGTCGATGACAGGCTGGCCCAGGTAGTTGGAGCCGGTCATCTGGACGTTCAGGCCGTGCAGCATGGCACCCATGGTGCTGTGCGTGCCGCCCCAGTCGGAAACGGTGAAGCCTTTGAAGCCCCACTCGCCGCGGAGGATCTCGTTCAGCAGGTGCTCATTCTCGGAGCAGTAGTCGCCGTTCACCTTGTTGTAGGCCGGCATTACGCTCATGGCGCCACCTTCGATGATGGCACGCTCGAACGGCTTGAGGTAAATCTCACGGAGGGTACGCTCATCCACGATGGCATTCACGCTACCGCGGTTGGTTTCCTGATTATTGACGGCGAAGTGCTTGATACACACGGCCGTTCCCTCGTCCTGGCAACCCTTGGTGTATTCCAGGGCAAGGGCGGCGCTCAGGATAGGGTCTTCCGACAGATACTCATAGGTACGGCCGCCGACGGGCAGGCGCTGGATATTCACGGCCGGGCCCAGGATCACGTCCTTGCCACGGAGCCGGGCTTCCTTACCCATGCCGGTGCCATATTTGTAAGCCAGTTCCTCACTCCAGGTAGCGGCAAGTGCGCTTCCCGTAGGGAAATAAGTAGCGCTGTCCAGCGTCCAGCCGGCGCTCATGAAGCCATTGGGCTGGCCTTCTTCGCGGATACCGAAAGGACCGTCGGCGTAGTTCATATCGGCAATGCCGAGGCGCTCTACACCGGCCGAGGACATGTTGGTCTTGGAATGCAGCATGTTCACCTTCTCTTCCAGGGTCATCTGGGCGATAAGGGCGTCGATCTGCTTGTCATTTACGGTCAGTTTGTCCTGCAGGTTCACTGCCTTTTGACCGCAGGCAGCCGCCACTAAGAGGGCGGCTGCAAGATAAAGGGTTCGTTTCATGGTCTATTTGAAGATCAGAGGAACAAATTCGCTGAGGTAAATACGCCAGTTGCGCCAGATGTGACCACCCTCGGTTTCCATAAAGGTGTAAGGATAGCCTTTTTCGTCCAGCTTCTTCATGAAGTCCCTGTTGGCCTGGATAAGGAAGTCGGTCTTGCCGCAGCCAATCCAAAGCAGCGCGGGCTTCTTGGCGAAGTAGGTGTCCAGCTTCTTGTCGAAGTCCTGGTAAATAGGGCTCACGGAAGTGTCGTTCACACCGATAGCAGCACTGAACATACCGGAATAGTTGAACAGGTCCGGATAGTTGATGGTGTTGTAAAGGGTGTGGAAACCGCCCATGGAAAGGCCGCAGATAGCACGGCTCTGCTTCTTGGCGATGGTGCGGTAGTGGCTGTCGATGAACTTGACAATCTCCGGGAAAGCGGTCTCGAAGCTGCCTTCCATGGTCTGAGGAAGCGCCATGGTAGGACGGGTGTAACCATCGGCATTCTCCAGCGGAGCAGCCTCCTGGGAGATGTTGCCATTGGTGAATACCACGATCATGGGCTTGGCCTCGCCGCGGGCGATGAGGTTGTCAAGGATCTGGGTGGCACGCCCCTGGGTTACCCAGGCGTCTTCGTCACCGCCAATGCCGTGAAGCACATAGAGCACGGGATACTTGGCCTTGGAGGTCTCGTAACCGGCCGGGGTGTACACGGTCAGGCGACGGTCGAAACCGGCCTTGTTGGAGTGATACCATACCTTGGAAACGGAGCCATGGGGCACCTTGTGAATGGAATAGAGGTCGGAACGCTCCCCTGCCACCGGTACAAGCAGTACGCTGGTCAGGCTGGCGATATCACGGTTCACGAACACGTTGTTAGGGTCGATGGTGGTAAAGCCGTTCACCCGGAACGTGTAGGTGTACATCTCAGGAGCCACGACAAAAGGAGTGGTGTATTCCCAAACGCCGTTAGGGCCTTCCTTAAGTTCGGCCACGCCGGGAGCATCGTACTCCATTTTGTTGCCGTTCATCTCGAAGGTAAGCTTCTGCGTAGGGAGGAAGTCACCGGTAACTTCCACTTTCACGGCCTTGGGGGCCTGGAGGCGGAAGGTAACGGTGCCGTCTTCGTTAATCACGGGAGACTCCACCTGAGGACCTCCCCAAAGAGCCTGCTGTGCATTGGCGCTAAAGCCGATGAAAGCAGCTGTGAGTAAAAGTGCTAAACGTTTCATTTTCAATTGTTACGATTAAAAAGATTCACCAGCCTTTTTAAGGGCCTTGGGAAGGCATTCACGCCAGAAGTCCCAGGTATGGCCGCCATCACGGGCAATCCATTCAACCTGAATTCCCTGACTGGACATATAGTCCGCACAGGTCTTGGAATCTTGATTGTTGACCGTAGCATCCTGGTTACCCACTTCAAAAGTGAAGGGAGGGAAAACAGACTTGTCCGTCTGCGAATCCACCAGCCACTTGAACATGTCGTAGGAGGACGCCGGGCTCATGGAATAAGCATAGGTGAACTTAGAGGGATACTTCAGGGCGTGATACAGCGTACCGAAACCACCCATGGAGAGGCCGGCCACAGCGCGCTTGCCGCTGAACTTATATTTGCTCTCTACGGCAGGCATCAATTCCTCGTGCATATATGACTCAAAGTCACCCATGTAGAAGGTCAGCTGCGCATCCGGCATCACGATAATCATGGGGGTGCCACCCGCCTTTACATACCTGGCGGCAATCTCGGCGGCATTGCCGCCGTGAACCATACCATACTGAGTGGTGTTTTCCAGCCATGCGTTATTGTCATCTCCCGCCCCATGAAGCAGGTAGAGGATGGGATAAGCCTTGTTCTCGTCAAACTGGGGAGGAAGCCACACATTGTACTTCATGGACTGTTTCATGTACGTACTCTGAATGGTCAGATCCTTGAGCTCCTGTCCGTTGGGATACAGAAGGTCCAGCAGATTCTGTTTCTCGGGCTCAGTCCCGGAGGTATTTTTGCCGCAGGCACTGGGGATGAGCATCCCCAGTGCCGCTGCAAAAATCAGTAAAGAACGATTCATTATTCAGCAGAGAGTTTACCTACGTATTTAGCATTAACTACCGTAGATTCAAGGATAATGGTATAGACATCGCCATCAACCTCAACGGTCACGACACCATCGGTGATATACTTATAGGTAGCTACGTCATTCTCCAGGGTGTACCAGGTAGTACCGGAAGCACCGAACATACCATCGTAACCAATGCCGAATTCACCGGAGTTGATTGCACCGCCTTCGGCGCAAGCCGTATAAGTACCAGCAGCAATCTTACCATCTTCGCTGTAGATTTCCAGCTTAAGATAGTTACCATTACCAGTGTAGGTGTTGCCCCAGGCGCCGGGTGTAGCGACAATATCGGAAGTTCCCATTTCGATGCCCACCATCTTCATGCTATACAAGGCAAGATAATCGGTAAAGTTGAAGAACTCGGTCAGGGAAACGCCCTCGAAGCCGCCGCCTTCACCACCGCCTTCGCCATAGCCATAGCGGGCTTTGATCACAGAAGATTCGATGGAAATCTTATAGTCATCACCATCAAGCTCAACGGTAACAACGCCATCGGTGATATACTTATAGGTAGCTACGTCATTCTCCAGGGTGTACCAGGCAGTACCGGAAGCGCCGAACATGCCATCGTAACCAATGCCGAATTCACCAGGTCCGATTTCACCGCCTACAGCGCAAGCCGTATAAGTACCAGGAGCAATCTTACCATCTTCGCTGTAGATTTCCAGTTTAAGATAGTTGCCATTACCAGTGTAGTTGTTGCCCCAGGCGCCAGGCGTAGCGACAATACCGGAAGTACCCATCTCGATGCCCACCATCTTCATGCTATACAGGGTGACATAGTCGATAATGCCAAAGTTCTGGGTCAAAGAAACACCGTCGTAGGCGTCGCCGCCACCACCAGCCGGAGTCAAGGCTTCGATTTCGCCCTCAAACTGAGCCCAATCGGGATAGGTATCCTCAGAGCCCCAGGTGATGATCCACTTGTTACCCTTCTGCTTTACAGAAATGGTTCCAGAAGTGATCTTTTTGGCAGTGGCCGTACCATTTACCGTCCACCAGCAGGTACCCCAGTTTTCGAATACCATGCCGATACCCCAGAGGTCACCGGGATCCCAGCCGATACCGAATTCGCCTTCATTAATGACGCCACCCGCTGCAGAAGCGGTGTATACACCCTCGTGAAGGTATCCGTCAGCACTATAGAGGTCAACGGCCAAGTAGTTACCACTACCGGTATAAGAATACGTTGCAGCGTCATAAGAGACACCGGGCGTAGCCAGGGACAGGGTCACGGAATTGGTGCCGCTGTCCACATTGCTGCTAGCAGTAAGTACAACAGACAGCGCCACCGGTTCCGGATCGGGTTCGAACTCCAGCTTGCCGGCCCAGTTAAGTTTGTAGGCCGCTCCATCAGCAGTGAACACTACGGCCAGAATCGTGTAATTATCTTCATTCTGGGTAACAGTGATGTTGCCGGACTTGACATTCTTGCCTGCCACCGTAGTTTCACCCAGAATGTAATTACCCTTCTTGGCCTCATCTTCCGTAGCCTCGGTATAAGTATTGGCGGTAAGGTAATACTGATCCCCCACCAGCGTAGCTACCAACGGATAGGTTCCAGAAATCTTGAGGTCGAAGTAGCGCTTGCCATCAAGCTTGTAGGCCTCGCAGGTAGCGGCACCGGTAGCAAAGGTCTCAGTCGTAGGCGCAGGGAAAACCCCGGTCAGAGGAGGCAATTCTGTGCGGGTACAACTAGAGAAGCCCAGCACAAGTGCTAAAGTGGATAAAAGAACTATTTTTTTCATAATCTACTAATAGCCAGGGTTTTGTTTGATATTCTTGTTGAGGGTAGTCTCCGTATAAGGATAAGGGAGATGCTCGTGTTTTCCGGTCTTGAAGCCGGCATTGGAGGAAGTCTTTCCAGTAGGAGTCATGGTTACGGTACCATTGGGGGCGCACAGCGGATACAGCAGGCCGTTGTCCTTCATCTTGGTAGCAGCGTCACCCCAGCGGAGGAGGTCCTGGAAACGGAGACATTCACCCACAAACTCATGGCGCTTTTCACGCTTGATGTCATTAAGGGTCACGCCATTGAGGGCGGGCAGCTGTGCACGGGTACGAATACGATTCACATAAGTAGTGGCCTTTTCGGTCTGATAGTTGCCACGCAAATGAGCTTCAGCTCCGCAAAGGAGAACCTCGGCGAAACGCATCCAGCGAACGCTGCGGTAAGTGGCCCAACCAGAGTAGATAGCCTCTTCAGTGGTGAGACGGTTTTTCCACATCCAATAACCAGCACTGATGACGTTCTTTTCAATGGTAACGCCCATAGACCTGATTTGATCGTAGGTCTTCATGGTCTCGGAAAGACGATAATCGTCACCGGCAGCTACGAAGGAATCATACAGGTCCTTGGTGGGATTTACAAATCCCCAGCCAGCGTTGAAGCACACTTCCGCAGGAATGATCATCTCTTTGCCGGAAGCACGCCAGGAGGTCATCAGATACAGAATGGTAATATTATCACCCATATTCTCATTGTCGTTCACACGCACGCTTTCGAACATGGATTCACAGTTATTGTTGTAACGGGCCTGCATCATGTTACCGAAGACATCTTCCGTGAACAGATCGTACAATTGACTGTCCACAACCTGATCGAACACCTTGGCGGATTCCTCAAACTTCTCCTGCCAAAGGTAGGCTTTGCCCAAAATGGCCTGGGCGAACTGCTTGGTCACACGCCAGACGGTTTTGTCGTTCAAACTACTCTTCTGGGGAAGGGCACCGGAAGAAATGGCCGTATTCAGGTCGTTCTCCACCATAGCCCACAGTTCTTCGGTAGAACCGTTGGGAACGGAATACTCAGAAGGAGCCAACTGGTGATCAACGATGGGCGGATTACCCCACAGGGTGATGAGTTCGAAATAGGCCCAGGCACGAAGCGTATGGGCTTCGGCTACCACCAGGGCGGCAGTTTCACTGGTTGCGGGATCTACATTATCCAGGATAACGTTCGCTTTGTACACCAGCTTATAAAAGGTGGTGAACATATCTTCGACGTAATCCTCTTCGGAAGTGAAGGAGAATTCATTCAAGGCTTCCAGGTCCACATTGTCACCGCGGGCAGCACCGCCAGCGTAGAAGTCGTCGGTGAGCATGTTCTTGCAAAGTTGCACGCTGTACTCCCAGCCGCGGACTTCCAAATACATGGCAGCCGAAGAGGAGATCAGGTTCTCTTCCTTTGAATAATATACAGACTTGTCCAACACACCTTTGCGGGGGATGTCCAACTTGTTATTGCAGGAAGAGAGCGTAAGGATGGCAGCACTGACTGCGATAAGTATATTCTTGATATTCATGACGCTTTCTCTTTAGAAGGTAATATTAACACCGAAAACAACTTTCTTGGAAGTAGGATAGTTACCCTTGTCCACACCCATGGAGTTGCCTACACCCACAATTTCGGGGTCGAAGCCCGGATATTTAGTAAAGGTAAAGAAGTCATCCAGGGAGACGTAGAGGCGAAGGTTATCCACGTAAATCTTACGGGTGAGCTTGTTCGGGAACGTGTAACCCAGCTGGATCTGCTTAATCTTCATGTAGGAACCGTCAAACACGGCACCGCTGGAAACGAGGAACTCGGACCAGTTGGTAGCGTTGGCAGCCGGCATCGTACCATTGGTATGATTGGCGGTCCAACGATCTTCCGTGAAATAGGTAAGACGGTTAGAAGAGTAGTCGATGTTGCTGAGAGCGTTGAAGATCTTGTTGCCACCGGCGCCCGTGAGGAACACCACAGCGTCAATGCCCTTCCAGCCTGCGTTGAAGGTGAGACCGTAGTTGTAGGTAGGAATACCGGAACCTAAGTCACGCTTGTCCACCTCGGTAGGAGCATTAGTAGTGCCCAGCAGTTTCTGGCCGATGACCTTACCGGACTCGTCCAGCACATCTTCGTAGTGGTTGAAGAGGGCGTCACCGTTGGTAGAATCCACACCAGCGAATTCATAACCCTCAAAATGCCAGGCAGGGTAGCCAATCTCGAAGCGGGTAACGGTACCATAGTTACGGATAGATACGCCGGTGAGACCGTCCTTCAGGGTGGGGTGCAGATAAGTCACGCGGTTCTTCAGGGTAGAGAAGTTACCGGAGATGCTGTAGAAGAAATCTCCTACCTGATCCTGCCACTTGATTTCCAATTCAAAACCGGTGTTACTGACATTACCGGCATTCACCGGAGAAGCGCTCACACCCACCACGGTGGAAGGAGTAATACCAGTGACGAGGAGGTCTTTAGTGAGTTTGTTGTACCAGTCGAGACCAACAGTCAGGCGATCACGCAGGAAGCGCAAGTCAAGACCCAAGTCAAACTGTTCGGATGTTTCCCATTTGAGTTCGTCGTTACCGGTTGAACTGGGGGAATAAGCCGTGATGTATTCATAGGCTCCGCTGGGGAGAACGGCACCGGTAGGATAGTTACCGGGAGAAGTAATGTCATTTGCATAAGCATAGCCGCCCAGGGAAGCGAGGGAACCGTTCTGACCCCAGCTGACACGCAGTTTAGCAAAATTAACGGCCTTCTTTGCTGACTGGAAGAAAGGTTCCTCGGAGATCGTCCAACCAGCAGATACCGAAGGGAAGTAACCCCAGCGCATAGGCTTGGGAAGAATGGCCAAGTCGGCGGCATCAGCACGGAACGAAGCCTGCACGTGATACCTGTTGGCGAAGTTATAGCCAACACGGCCGAAGTAAGAGAGCTTGCGGGAATAGCTTTCCATGCCACCGCCCACGCTCTTCACAGCCGTGGGAGTTGCATAGGCGATGTAGTAGAACAGAGGGTCGTTCTGGACAAGACCGAAGTCAATATCATCACCATTTTCACTACCGGAAACACCTGCAGAAGTGCTGTAGGAGCGGTTCTGGCTGTAAGACATACCCACCATGGCCGACACGGTGTGCTTACCGAACATCTGCATGTAGTTCGCAAAGTTTTCCCACTGATAGTACATGCTGTTAGATGTGGATGAATTCACACTCATGTAGTTGGAATGGGAGAAACTGGACAAATAGTACTCTTTGTTGTATCCGTACGTATCACCGGAGCTCAGGCGGTAACCGATACGAGAAGTAATAGTGAGCGGCTGCCAGGGCCTGAAATTGATGGCCGTAGAACCGTTGATATTGAAACCCTTACTAATGGAATAAGTAGCGTCACGCATCACGAGAGGGTTCACATTCTCAGAGAGATTGAACTGGGAAGCTGCATAGTAGTTACCGTTTTCATCTTTCAAAAGAGTATGACCGGCATCTTTATAAGCACGCATGAAAGCGGGCAGATTCTCTTCCGTGTAGGTAGTAGGCGTAAGCGGATCCAACTGCAGGGCAGCAGCGACGGCAGAACCGTAGTCTGAGCCGTCACTGACGGTACGGGCCTTGTAATATTCGACCTGGTTATTGGTCTGAACCTCCAGCCATGATTTGAATTTCCAGTTACCGTTCACCATGAAGGTAACACGGTTGTACACATCGGCTTTCCCCTTGAACATACCATCGTTATCCAGGTAGGAGCCTGAAATATACAGACCACCGCGGTCATTACCGGCCTGGAAAGTGAGGTTGTGGTGATGCATGAGGGAATTCTCGAAGGCATAACCTAACCAGTCCGTATTGGTCTTGAAATCCCAGTTGGTATAAAGGTCAGGCAGGGAGATACGGGCGCGCTCAATATAATACTGGGCGTACTGCTCGGCGTTCATCACCTTGGGAACCTTGCCCAGGCTTTGGGAGGTGAGCTGATAAGAATAGCTGATCTTGCCGTCGCCTTTACCGCGGCGGGTGGTAATCAGAATTACACCGTTACCGGCCTGTGCACCGTAGATAGCAGCCGAAGCAGCATCCTTCAGCACTTCCATGGACTCGATATCGTTAGGGTCAATACCGGAGATGGAGGAAGCAATACGGCCATCCACGACATACAGAGGGTCGGAGCTGCCGTTGGAGGAAATACCACGCACACGGATAGTGGGAGTGGAACCCGGTTTAGCCGAAGATGAGAACATCTGCACACCGGCAGTCTTACCACCAAGGGCCTGTTCGGGAGAAGTAATGGTACGGTTCTGGATGTCCTCGGCCTTCACCTGAGAGATAGCACCGGTGAGGTCGGACTTTTTCTGGACACCGTAACCCACCACCACAGTCTCTTCGATCATCTGGGTGTCGGGTAACAATTTAATGGTAAGGGTTTCGTTACCGTTGGCAACAACTTCCTGGGTAACGTAGCCAATGGTGGAGAAAACCACCGTGGCACCCTTGGGAACCGAGAGCGTAAACGAACCGTCCACATCGGTGATGGTACCGTTGGTGGTGCCCTTCTGGACAACACCAGCAGCAATCATCGGCTCGTTCTGCTCATCAGTAACAATACCTTTCACGGTCACGTTCTGTGCGAACGCGGCCCATGCGGTACAGAGCGACAGTGCAAGCACCGTCAGAGATTTCATTACTGAATTTCTCATTGTACGATTGGTTAAATGGTTAGTTAATAGATGATAGTATATCAATTGTCAAAGTTTTTGGCCAGGTTTCCCACGCGGGCATCCCGTCGGCCTCCGGCTTGCCGGTCTTGGCAAAGGAGGTCCACAGGCGGCTTACGCGGTGACCCAGTTCAACAGCGTCGACTCCCCCGCCCGTGTATGTACGGTGAAGGAGCACGTTGTCAAAGACAAAAGGAATTTCGATGCAGTGCGGACTACCCAGGGCACCGTCCAGTACCGGCGTTTCCCAGCGGAACAGGTACTTGTAAACAGGCGCACAACCTGCCTGGGTGCGAACCTCGGCCTGTTGGTCGGCCAGGGGCTTGAAAATGGGATCTTCCATGTTACGGGTAAACTCATGGTAAGTACTACCTACGATAACAGGAATGTCCTTGGAGAGCGCCAGGGCTTCGGGAGTGGCGGGCTGGAAAGGAATGACCTCGCCGTCCACAACCGGAACCTGGGCGTACAGAATCATGGAAAGGAAGTTCTCCGGAAGCGTACCGTCTTCGCGGGCTTCGTTTGTAACGCGCTGAAGGGCTGCATTATAGGCTTCCAGCAGTTTCTCGTAAGGGATCTCGGCCAAAGCGTCCACCTTGGAAGGAGCAATGCCCAGTGCCTCCACGGTATAGGCGCCCACCTTGCGGGACACCTTGGGAACGGCCAGTTCGGTAATGGAGCCGCTTTCCACGATGGCTTTGCCAAAAAGGCCCTGGGCCGAAGGCATGGCCATGAGGGTGCAGACTTTACCGCCGCCGCCGCTCTGTCCGAAGATGGTCACATTGGACGGATCTCCGCCAAAATTGCCGATATTGTCGCGTACCCATTCCAGGGCCTTGACGATATCCAGCATACCTACGTTACCGCTCTTGGCATATTTTGCGCCATAAGCGCTGAGGTCCAGGAAACCCAGCACATTGAGCCGGTGGTTCAGCGTTACCACAACCACGCCGTGGTCACGGGCCAGGTTGGTGCCGTCGTAGGAGATGAGTTCCTGGCCGCTGCCGGCGCGGAAACCGCCACCGTGAAGCCAGACCATCACCGGACGCTTGGCACCGTCATTGATGCCTTCCGTCCAAACGTTCACCCGCAGGCAGTCTTCGCCGGGGAAACCGTCGTCCCAATGCATGGTGAAAGCCTGGTTGTCGTCCTGCCAGCCAGCGCGCTTGTCCTGGGGGCAAGTGGGGCCGTAAGCCCTGCTGGAACGGACGTCCTTCCAGGGTTCCGGGTCTGTGGGCGGCATAAAACGCTGTGCCTGGGCATAAGGGATGCCCTTGTAGATGAACACGCCATCGTCGATGTAACCGGCCACGGGGCCGCTTACCGTTTGCACGGTGGTATTCTTAGCCGATGTTTCTAGCTCTCCCTGGCAGGCTTGGGCAGTACGCCTGGAGGCGTTCGGACCACAGGACAGGGCCAGCAAAAAACAGCCAATAACAGGAATGAGGTGTTTTAGTATCATCGTTACGTAGTTTTACGATGCAAAGTTGGCGAAAGTCCGCCGCAATCTCTTTTTATTATTGTCAAATGCTTTCATATGCGTACGTATACATCCTTTCATTTGTTCACTTTTGTGCGTAAATGTTCAAAAAAGTTCTATATTTGTACTTATGAACAGTAGATGGTTAATAATTCTCGCTCTGGCACTTACCGCCTGTGGTCAGCGGCAGGAGATGGAAATCAGCAGCGTGGTCATATCGGACCGCCTTTCCAATCAGCGAATAAACAGTTTTGCCCAGGATTCCGACGGCCACATCTGGATGGCCACGGGCCGTGGACTCAACAAATACGTAACGCAAGACTATTACCAGTATTTTTGCGCAGAGGACTCCCTGAGCCTTCCGGACAACCAGATCAACAACGTGTTTTTCCAGCGCAACGGGCGCCTGTGGGCAAGCACGATGAACGGCGTAGCCTGGCTCACGCCCCAGGACCGTTTCCAGCGCGTGGAGATTCCCGACGGAAACAGGAATATATCGACCCTGATGGAAAACCGCGAGGGGCAGATGCTCCTGAGCAACGGCAGCAAACTATTCGTCTATGACGAGTCTTCGGAGCGCCTCCGTACGGTTCTCCGTGACCTCAATGCATTCGGCTCCCCGGCCATCATCATGGGCTCCGACAACCGGATATGGGTGAACAACGGCATGGCGGTGTGCGTCTATAATGCCTCCTCCTTCGAACTTATGGGCCGCATAGAAACGCACTTTCTCTGCTATCACATTTGCGAAGTGGGAAACGAGTTGTGGCTCTCCGGCATGGGTGGACTGGACATTCTGGATACCCGCTCGCTTCAGTGGAAACCGCTTCCGGAGGCCATCAGCCGCAACCGGGGCATCATGGAGGGCGACGTTGACCTTATCTACGCCATAGACGGCCGCAACATCCTGCTGAATGTCATCGGAAAAGGCATGTACTATTATTCCCGCGCGCGCGAAGAAGTTCTCTTCGAAGAAGACGGCGGCTTCCCCTTCTCGATTCCCGATGCAGAAATCCGTACCATTTTCCGCGACAAAGACCACAATTTGTGGTTCGGCACCACCGACCAGGGCTACGGCGTTTCGTATGAGTATAAGGACCAGTTCAACAGCAACAAGTTCATTACCGACGCGTTTGCGCATAAAACCGTTGTCTCGGTTACGCCTGACCATAGCGGAAACGTGTGGATTTGCACCCAGCATCACGGACTGTACTGTTATAATATCGGCAGGAAACAACTCAAGAGCATAGATGTTTCGCCTCTCATTCCGGACCGCAAGGTAGGCTTTATTCGTTGCTCAAAGGTATTCTGCGATGCAGACGGGTACCTGTGGCTGATGTTCTCCGACAAGTATCGCGTCCTTCGCTGCCGCTACGACGGCCAGGCGCTGCATCCGCTGGACCAGGTCGACTTCCCCGCCCCGCTTATTGCCATCGCCCAGGATGACCAAAAGAATATCTGGCTGGGCGGCTGGAGCCCGGAACTGATGCAGTATAATCCCGTAACCAAAACCGCAACCATGGTTCCTATTGCGCTCCAGACGGAATGGACCGCTACCGTTGATCTGATGATGATGGAGCCTGGGAAACTGCTTGTGGGCAGTTTCGGTCAGCCAATCGTCTCAGTCAATACCTACACGCGGGAAGTATCGGCCACCCATGTCACCGAAGAAGGACTGAACCAACTGGTCAGGCGCTCCGTACTTATTCCCAATGTCATATTCAGAGACAGCGCGGGCGATATCTGGGTGGGAACCACGGCAAACGGACTGTTACGCTATAATCTAAACGACAAATCCAGCCAGATGTTTGCCGATGTCCCCTGCCTGGATATCACTTCCATCCAGGAAGACCGTCAGGGAAACGTCTGGGTATCCACCCTCAACGGCCTGGCCAAATACGACCGGACCGTCAACCGGATGGTAACCTACTTCGAGAACGACGGTATCGGCGGCAATCAGTTCAGCGACCGCGCCTCGTGTCTGCTGGAAGACGGAACTCTGGTATTTGGCGGCACCCACGGCCTCACCTGGTTCAATCCGCTGGAATCGCAGGCCGTCCGGACCGTTCCGCTGGTGTTCGAAAGCCTTTCCATCCACAATAAGCTGGTGGCACCGTCGGCTGGCGGCCCCATCGAGACCATGCTGTCCCACAAGCCGGAAGTCACCATCCGTCCCCACCAGAACGCGTTTGACATCTCTTTTGCTGCGCTCGACTACAGCGAGTTCGAGCAAGTCCGCTACGCATACAAGTTGGAAGGCTTCGATCAAGACTGGGTGAAAATCGACACCCGTCACCACGCCTATTTCGCCAATATACCTCCCGGACACTACACCTTGCGTGTGCGCATCGCCAACGGCAGTCATACGGTAGCATCGACCCAGGAAACCCTTCGTATACACGTGCTTCCGCCATGGCACAAAACCTGGTGGGCGTACCTTCTTTTCATCCTGGCCGGTCTTTTCCTCTTGTCGATGGCCTACACCTTCTACAGGCATTTACGCCGCGTACGCAAGGAAGCCGCCAAGCACATCCGTGAGGTACGCCGCGAACGGGAAAAGGCAGAAGAAGCGGAGCGGGCCGAAAAAGAGCTGAACAAGATCCAAATGAACTACTTCTCCAACGTGGCCCACGAGTTCCGTACGCCGCTCACCATGATAGCCGGGCCGGCGTCACAGCTGGCTACGTCGGAGGGTATCCGGGGACAGGACCGCAAGCTGGTGGATATAATCCGCCGAAACGCCACCTGGATGCTGTCGCTGGTGAACCAGCTGCTGGATTTCAACCGGATCGGCAACAGGAAGCTGCAGATGAAGGTGGCCAAGATGGACATTGTGGAGCCCTTGCGGGAAATCGCCGAACTGTTCGGCTACAATGCACAGTCCAAGGGCATAGAATTGAGCACCCACGGCCTGGAAGACAGCTTTGTCATGTGGGTGGACGGTGACAAAGTGCAGAAGATTGTGATGAACCTACTCTCCAACGCCCTCAAGTTCACCCCTCCCGGAGGAAAGGTGTCGCTGTCCTTCGATGTTATCTCCCGTGAGGAAGCCGCCGGCAAATTCCCCCTCACCGAGGCCGATAACGACGGTCAGTATGCCTGTATCAGCGTTGCCGACAGCGGCTGCGGCATTCCGGAGGAAGAGATGGAAAGCATCTTCGAGCGTTTTTACCAGACCGGCAGCGGCAAGGAAAACTACGGCTCCGGTATTGGACTATACTATGCCCGCGCCCTGTGCACACTGCATCACGGCTACATAAAAGCCTGGAACCAGGAAAGCGGAGGCGCACTCTTCAGCGTAGTTTTGCCCGTCAGCGCCTCGTCTTACAGCGAGGACGAAAGAAGCACGGAAGCACCTGAGCTTCAGCTGCATACCCTGCTGAGCACGCAAACACCGGACACCTCCGCCACACCGGAAGAAGAAGGTGAACGAAAGCATATCGTCATTGTCGATGACGACATCGACATTGCCAACTACCTGAAAATCCTCCTCAAACCCACGTACAAGGTGAGCGTGTACTTCGACGCTACATCGACGCTGAAGGGCATGGAGGAAGAAGGGGCGGACCTGGTGATTTCAGACGTGATGATGCCCGGCATGAACGGCTACCAGCTGTGCGAGAACATCAAGAATTCCTTGCAGTTGAGCCACATCCCCGTTGTGCTGGTAACCGCCAAAGTAGCCGTGGAAAACCAGGTGCAAGGCCTGGATAAGGGGGCCGATGCTTACGTAACCAAGCCATTCCAGCCCGCATACCTGCTGGCCCTGGTGAAGTCCCTGCTGGAAAACCGCGAAAAACTGCATCGTCAGTTAGGTACCGTTACCACTGCTGAGGAAATTGCACCGGAAGCCCTCTCCCCTCGCGACGCCGCCTTCATGAAGGAACTGTACGAACTCATGGAAAAGGAACTGGCCAATACCGACCTGGATATCCTGCGCATGACGGAAATGATGAAGATTTCCCGCACGAAGTTCTATTATAAGGTAAAAGGCCTCACCGGAGAGAACCCTTCGGTGTTCTTCAAGCGCTATAAACTGAACCGTGCTGCAGAGCTGCTGAAAGAGGGCAAGTACAACATGTCGGAGATTGCCTACATGACCGGCTTCAATACCCTCTCCCACTTCTCCACCTCCTTCAAGAAACAGTTCGGCGTTCCGCCGTCGGAGTACGCAGGGTAAAAGGAGACCCCCGGTCAAGCCGGGGGTGACGAAGGAGAAAAAAGACCCCCGGTCTCTAGCCGGGGGTGACATAAATATTAGTCATGGCCGGCCTTGACCGGCCATCTCTTTATTTCTGCGGCAGGCAGGCGGCGTGGGCGGCCCAGGACTGGGCTTTGGCCTGCTTGAAGTGGGCCTTGGCACGGATGTCGGCCACGGAAGCACCGAAGTGGGCTACGTAGTTGCCGGCAGCCATTTCCCAAGCGCTGGTCTCAGGGTTGAAGGAGGCCAGGGTGTAGGCATCTACCTTCATGGTGAGCACCTGGCTTTCACCGGGCTGCAGCTCAGCAGTCTTGGCGAAGGCCTTGAGCTCACAAGCGGGTTTCTCCAAACCACCTGCAGGAGCGCTCACATAGAGCTGGACAGCCTCTTTACCGGCAACGGAGCCAGTGTTCTTTACAGTGATGCTGGCGACAACGCTACCATCCTTCTCTACTTTCACAACGGGCTTGCTGTACTCGAAGCTGGTGTAGCTGAGGCCATAACCGAAAGGATAAGAAACATTCTTGCCGGCGGTGGTGAAGTAGCGGTAGCCAACATTCAGGCCTTCGGCATACTCGGTGTAATCCACATCTTTCTTCAGCTGTTTCTTGACAGCAGCGGTAGAAGCGAACGGATTGAAGGAAGGATCGGCCTTCACGTTTGCCGGGAAGTTGAAGGAAGAAGGAATGTCGTAGTAGCTGATCGGGAAGGTCATAGGCAGTTTACCGGAAGGATTGGCGGCGCCGGAAAGGACATCGGCCACGGCATAACCACCCTCCTGACCAGGAGTCCAAGCGAGCAGGACAGCATCGGGAATGTGTTTCCAGGAAGCGGTCTCGATAACGCCGCCGATGTTCAGGACCACAACCACTTTCTTGCCGGCAGCGTGGTAAGTATCGGCCAGCACCTGGAGCATTTCGCGCTCCTGACCGGTGAGGGTCCAGTCGCCGTCGTTGGCTTTGCGGTCGTCACCTTCGCCGGCGTTGCGGCTGATGGTGAAGATGGCCATGTCGCTGACAGCCTCTTTCTTCTCGATATAGGAACGGGAAACCGGCATTTCGGGAACTACGGCATCGCCAAGCAGGATGCCCCAGCTGTTGGAAGCGTTGTTACGGGCCTCGGTCTTGGCGAGGGTGATGTACTGGTGATACCAGGTCTCGATGTCGGCATCCACCTCGAAGCCATTGACGCGGAGACCTTCGGCAACGCTGCGGACATAAGCCTTGTTCACATTACCGGAACCGGTGCCACCGGCGATGAAATCATAGGAACCGGTGCCGTAGAGGGCCACCTTCTTGACATCCTTCAGAGGCAGCACGCCATTGTTCTCCAGGAGGACCAGGCCTTCGGGGGTGGCGGCGCGGACAAGTTTGGCGTGACCGGCGAGGTCAGGCTTGTTGGAATACTTGTAACCGGCGAAACGAGGGGTGCGCACGATGTACTCCAGCATGCGGCGTACGTTGCGGTCCAGGTCTTCCACAGGCAGGGAGCCGTCCTTAACGGCGGCGATGATGCGCTCGATTTCCTGCTCCATACCGGGTTCCATGAGGTCGTTACCGGCCTTTACAGCGGCCACGGTGCCTTCCTTGAAGCCCCAGTCGGTCATGACGATGCCGTTGAAGCCCCACTCGTCACGAAGGATGGTGGTGAGGAGGTCGAAACTCTGCTGGGTGAAAATGCCGTTCAGACGGTTGTAGGAAGACATCACAGTCCAGGGATCGGACTCCTTGACGGCGATTTCGAAACCTTTGAGATAGAGCTCGCGGAGGGTGCGGACATCCACGCGGCTGTCGTTGTTCATACGGTTGATTTCCTGGTCGTTGGCGGCAAAGTGCTTGATGGATACGCCGACACCGTTGCTCTGGATACCGCGTACATAAGCGGCGGCCATCTTACCAGTGAGATAAGGATCTTCGGAGAAATACTCGAAATTACGGCCGCACAGCGGGTTGCGGTGCAGGTTCTGGCCGGGAGCCAGGAGAACGTCGGCGCCGTATTCCTTCACTTCCTCACCCATGGCGGTGGTGAGTTCCTCTACAAGGGCGGTATTCCAGGTAGAAGCCAGCACGGTACCCACAGGGAAACCGGTGCAATAGAAGGTCTGGGTAGTACCGGGACGGGTGGGATTGATACGCAGACCGGCAGGGCCGTCGGCCAGCACGGTGGTAGGAATGCCCAGACGGGGAATGGCACGGGTGGTACCGGCAGCACCGGAAACCAGCGTTTCGTTGGAAGCGGTGAGGGAACCGGCTGTCATGGAGCCCCAGCCGCCGCCCACTACGAGCGTGGCTTTCTCTTCAAGGGTCATGGCCTTGAGGACAGCGTCGATGTTGTCTTTTTTCAACATGGGTTGAGCTAAGAGGGAAATGGTGCAGCCGAGGGCTGCGAAAAACACAAAGATTTTTTTCATATCGGATGAATTGGTTATTAATCTTATGCTCAAATTTAAGTTAAATAATACAGATAAAAAAATGTGCGCCATGCAATTGAACATGGCGCAACATATTTGAACAAAGAATAAAATCTTAAACAAGTCCCTTACCGTGGCAGTTCTTGTACTTGAGACCGCTGCCGCAAGGGCAAGGGTCGTTACGGCCCACATGTTTATCGGCCCGGATGGGCATCCGGCTCTTCTGCTCGCCGTTGGTGGAGAGCTGCGAAGGGTCGTTGGTGCGCATCTGCTGCATGTTGCGGTTGGGCTGGGTGGCCGGACGGGCCTCGCGGGCATCCGAAGCGTCCCGGAGCGGGATGAAGGCACGGAGCAGGAAGGTCAGGACTTCCTCGTTCAGCTTCTCCAGCATCTCGGTGAACAGGTTGTAGCTTTCCAGCTTGTACACCACCAGCGGGTCTTTCTGCTCGTAAGCGGCGTTCTGCACGCTCTGACGTAGGTCGTCCATGTCGCGCAGGTGCTGCTTCCAGTAATCGTCGATATAGTACAGGATGATGCTGCGGCTCAGGGCCTTGGCGATTTCGCGGCTCTCGGTCTCGTAGGCCTTCTTCAGGTTCACGGACAGGGTGAGCTGGCGCTTGCCGTTGGTGATGGGGATGGCAATGTTCTCGTACATGGAACCCTGTTTCTCGAACACGGTCTTGATGACGGGATTCACCTTCTCGATCATGGTGTTCATACGGCGGTCGTACACCTCTTTCATGTGCTCCGCCAGCTTCTGGGCAATCTGCTCCGGCTTGGCATCGGCAAAGAAAGCCTCGTCGAATCCCAGGTCGATGGAAAGCTTGGCGATGATGAATTCCTCGAACTCCGCGTAGCTCATGCCTTCGCTCTGTTCGGCGAGGATGGTGGCGGTGTCCTGCATCATGTTCTGCACGTCGATTTCGATACGCTCACCGGAGAGGGCGTTGCGGCGACGGGCATACACAGCCTCACGCTGGTAGTTCATCACGTCGTCATATTCCAGCGTACGTTTACGCCAGCCGAAATGGTTCTCTTCCACCTTGCGCTGGGCATTTTCGATGGCGTTGGAGAGCATGCCGCTCACCAGGGCCTCGTCCTCCTGCATGCCCAACTTGTCAACGACGGCGGCAATACGCTCGGAACCGAACTTACGCATGAGGTCGTCTTCCAGGGAAATGTAGAAGCAGGAGCTTCCCGGGTCTCCCTGACGACCGGCACGGCCACGCAACTGACGGTCCACGCGGCGGCTGTCGTGACGGGTGGTGCCGATGATGGCCAGACCGCCGGCGTCCTTCACCTCCTGGGTGAGCTTGATATCCGTACCACGGCCTGCCATGTTGGTGGCGATGGTAACACGGCCCTTGTGACCGGCCTGTGCCACGATTTCCGCCTCGCGCGCGTGTTCCTTAGCATTCAGCACGTTGGCAGTAATACCGCGGATGCGCATCATGCGGGCCAGGAGTTCGGACGTCTCCACGTCCGTGGTACCCACCAGCACCGGGCGTCCGGCGTTGGAGAGTTCCACCACCTTGTCGATGACGGCGTTGAACTTGCCTTTCTTGGTCTTGTAGATGATGTCGTTCTGGTCATCACGGATGACGGGACGGTTGGTGGGAATGACCACCACGTCCAGCTTGTAGATATCCCAGAACTCCCCTGCCTCCGTTTCTGCCGTACCGGTCATACCGGCCAGCTTGTGGTACATACGGAAGTAGTTCTGCAGGGTGACGGTGGCGAAGGTCTGCGTGGCGGCTTCCACCTTCACGTTTTCCTTGGCTTCCACGGCCTGGTGCAGACCATCGGACCAGCGGCGGCCTTCCATGATACGGCCGGTGCTCTCGTCCACGATCTTCACCTTGTTATCGACAATCACGTAATCCACGTCCTTGGTGAACATGGCGTAGGCCTTCAGGAGTTGGATGACGGTATGGACACGCTCGCTCTTGAGGGAGAAGTCTTCCATGAGGGCGTCTTTCTTCTCTGCCTTTTCTGCAGGGCTCAGCGACTCGTCGTTGGTGATTTCCGCGATGGCGGTGCCCATATCCGGAAGCACGAAGAAGTTGGGATCGGACACGCTGCCGGCCAGGGTATCGTGGCCCTTGTCCGTCATATCGACAGAATTCAGGACCTCGTTGATCACGAAGTACAGCGGATCCGTGACGGTGGGCATCTCGCGTTCGTTGTCCTGCATGTAGTAGGCTTCCGTCTTCTGCATGAGCTGTTTCATGCCGGGCTCGCTGAGGAACTTGATGAGCGGCTGGTACTTGGGCAGGCCCTTGTAGCAGCGGTACAGCAGCAGGCCGCCGTCTTTCTCGTTGCCCTCAGCGATGAGTTTCTTGGACTCGTTCAGGGTCTGGGTGATCAGCGTGCGCTGTTTGTTATACAGGTTCTCCACATAGGGACGATACTCCATGAACTGCTCGTCGCCCACGGCCTTTTCCATCGGACCAGAAATAATGAGGGGCGTACGGGCATCGTCAATGAGCACGGAGTCCACCTCGTCCACGATAGCGTAATGATGCTTGCGCTGCACCAGGTCCGTCATGCGGGAGCACATGTTGTCGCGCAGGTAGTCGAAACCGAACTCGTTATTGGTACCGAAGGTGATGTCGCAATCGTAGGCAGCCTTGCGGGCGGAGGAGTTGGGCTGATGCTTGTCGATGCAGTCCACGGACAGGCCATGGAACATGTAAAGCGGGCCCATCCACTCGGAGTCACGCTTGGACAGATAGTCGTTCACGGTAACCACGTGCACGCCTTTGCCGGCCAGGGCATTCAGGAACACGGGCAGCGTGGCGACCAGGGTTTTACCCTCACCGGTAGCCATTTCCGCAATCATACCGCGCTGTTCCTTATTGATTTTTACGCCACCATTCAGGACGATACCACCAATGAGCTGGACGTCGTAATGCACCATGTCCCAGGTGATCTCGTTACCTCCGGCCACCCAATGGTTGTGCCAGATGGCTTTGACCTCCCCGTCATTGCCGGCTTGACCGGCAATCTCCACGAAGTCGCGGCCCTGGGCTGCCAGGAGTTTGTCGAACTCCGTAGCGGTAACCTCGATGCTTTCGCTCTGGGCGAAACGGCGGGCGGTGCTCTTCACGATGGCGAAGGCCTCGGGCAGGAGCTCGTTCAGGATGGCCTCGATGGCGGCATCCTCGTCTTTCACGAGTTTGTCGCTCTCCGTTGCCAGGGCCTCCTTTTCCTCCACGGGGATGTCTTTTTCCATCTCCAGCTTGATTTCCGCGATACGGTCCTCAAAGGGCTTCTCCACAGCCGCGATCTTGTCCTTGAGGGCCTGGCTGTGGGCACGGAGTTCGTCGTTGGAAAGTTTGTCGATATCCGGATAAACGGCAAGAATCTGATCCAATACGGGACGGATGGCTTTCATGTCCCTGTCACTCTTGCTGCCAAAAATTTTCTTGAGAATATCTGCTATTGCCATTTTGTCATGTAATCTTAAATCTTACAAAGATAAATAACTTCGGCCGATATTACAAATATTATACCTCGTCGTTACGTTAAAAATAGAAGGACAATTGCGCGCGGATAATCAGCATATTGGTATAGCGCCGGCTGTCGCTCTGGCTCAAGGTATTCCAGGTGAGCCCTCCAGACAGAGCAAGGTTGGCGGTAATGAGCCAGTTTCCGGACAGCGTCACAAAAGTATTGAACTTATTGTACATGCCGCCTGTATAATAACTGTCGATATATTCCAGATCCGGTGCCGTACCTCCGCCCCCTTGCAATTCCACAAAGTGGCGGCCGCCCACATGGGGAAGAAAACGCACCCGAAGCAACCCGTTTGCATAAAAACGGCTGCGCATGCTACCCAGCGTCGTCTTTCCGCTCAGGTTAAAATGCTCCAGAGAATAGGTTAGCGTAGCGGTAGCGCCTATCAGGTGTCCATCGTCCCGCAGAAGGCGGTACTGGGCGCCCACTTCCAGTTCCCATGACTTGGGCAGATGTAGCGAAGCGTTTACATCGGCCGTCCAGCGGGAAAAATAGGCCGTGGCATAGCCCACTCCTGCCGATAAACTAACTACAGGGCTAAAGTTGTGACTGTATTGCAGACGGAATTGAACGCCCCTGCCGCCCCCGGAGACATAGCGTTCGCTTTCGCTGTCCCAGGAGGCGTCGCGCCCGGTATAGCTCACGCTTCCAGATAACGCATCCTTTTCCCAATTGTGCTTGTAGGTAGCGCGGAAGATGCCGGTCAGTGGCGAGCCATCCGTCCGGCGGAACAACTCATAACCGGCGCTGACCGTATTATGGAAGCTGCGGTTTTTCAGGGACCGCATCCGGGACAGGAATTCCGCCTCTTCGGGCACCGAAGGCTTATAGCAGCTTTGGTAAACGTAGGCCGAATCCCACTGCCGCTGCTTTTCGAACACCTGCCCACGCGCATAACGGATCTCCTCATCGGCCGGAGCATACACCAGCGCAGAATCCAGGACGACGCCGGCCGAATCCCACTTCTTTTCCTTGCGGAATTTTTCCGCTTCGCGGAGGTACTCCTTGACAAGTTGCTCCCGCGAAGCACTGTCGGGCCTTTCCTGTGGCTGATTCTCACTGGCTTGCTGCGCCGTGACAGGTGCCGGCTGGGCCGACACGGCGGGAGCCGCTCCACAAAGCAGCAGGACGGACAACAGGATGTTACTCGGGCTTCGCATGGCTTCGCACAGATTTGCGGTAGGTTTTTATCTGCGAAATTTGCCCGCAGATGGTGCGGAAATGCTTGAATGGAAGGAGACTGCGGTATTTAAGCGCTTTTACCAGCGTGAACAGGCACACGAAGAGAAAGCGCTCCCAGAGGGGACAGTTCACGTTGCACAGGCGGACGAGCGAGCCGGTGTAGTAGTTCCGGTGGATGACTTTCGCTTTGGCCTCCTGCCGCTGCGCGCGGTCGTGCACGGCCTTGGCCGCCGGCACTATGCCCACCTTATATCCGAGATGCCGCGCCCGGTTGCACCAGTCATCGTCCTGTCCATAGAACGGAAACAGTTCTTCCTCAAACAGCCCAATGGCCTTCAACGCTTCCACCGGTACCAACCAATGCGCCGCCATTACCCTCTTAACTTCAATTACTTGTTCTGCGGAGGATATGGGTTTACGAACCGCCTCCGCTTCGCTCCGGCCCCTCCCAGAAGCCGTTTTTGGGACGGCTTCGCCTTTCCTCAAAACTCCTGTGGGCCCCTCCCTCTTACACGGCCGATGGTGGCCATGGGTTCGTAAACCCATACCCTCCTCCGAACCTGGATACAATTTGGAGAATTGAGGATCAAAAGCTTTGTAGCCATCCTGACACTGGAGGGGACTCAAGACGGCATAATCCGGATGGGCTTCGGCGGCGGCGACGAGGGCTTCCAGGGCACCGGGAGCCAGCCAGGCATCCTGGTTGAGGAGGTACACGTAATCGTAGCCTTTTTTGATGGCCCATTCGAAGCCCATGTTATTGGCCTTGGAAAAGCCCACGTTCTCCGCGCTGCGGACCAGGTGTGCCTGCGGAAAATGCGCGGCAATGTAGTCCGCGCTGCCGTCCGTAGAGTCATTGTCCCAAACAAACGCGTCCACTGTCATCCCGAGCGAAGCCGAGGGATCTCCTCCACTCTCTGTCATCCCGAGCGAAGCCGAGGGATCTCCTGCCACGGAGCGCAGGCAGCGCTCCAGCCAGTGCAGGCCATTGTAAGTAACAACTATGACAAGGACTTTTTTCATGCAAACAGCTTACGGTAAAGAAGCCTGAGTTTCCATGCCAGGGACCAGCGCGAAGCTTTTTGGAAACTGCGTTCCATACGCTTGTATTCCACTGTTTCCAAAGGATTGCAGAAATACCTGGAATACAACGCCTTATGCTTTTCCCACAGCTTCCTTCGAATATCCTTCAGCGCTGCGTCCGTCACTCCGGTATTCCGGGAGCGGCGACGGGTACGGTAGCGGAAACACAACTGAGGCAGGCAGAGGACTTTCGGCTCATCGACATGTTCCAACAGGGAAAGCCAGAAATCCCAGTCCTCGAAGCCCGTTTTAAAAGCCGGGTCAAAAGCGACGGCATTGGAGCGGCGGAAAAAGCAACTAATGTAAAGGCAGTTGCTCGCCAGCATGGTATCCATGGAAAAGGGAGGCAAATCCCAGGCGCTTTGTGCGCCAAAACGTTCCGCCTTTCCATACACAAGGGTAAGCGAAGGGTCTGCATCCAATGCCTTTACGGCGGCAGCCATGTAGTCCGGTTCGACGAGGTCATCGGCATCCAAAAAGAGGATATACTCCCCTTCTGCTAACTCCAGCCCACAGTTTCTGGCTGCGGCTACGCCTTTATTCTCAGAAAACAACTCTGCCACAAAGCGGGAATCCCTGGCGCACCACTCGTTCACCAGCTGCCGAGAACCATCCTTGGAGCCGTTCTCCACAATTATGCACTCCCAGTCCGTAAACGTCTGGGCGGCAACGCTTTCCAGCGTCTCCGGCAGATACTTACCCAGATTGTAACTGGGAATGATTACACTTACAGCTGGCATGGCTTACATTTTTATAAAGAGGTGATCCCACACTTTGAGCATAAACTCAAGCAGTGACCATTTATTCTTATGGTAGTGCTTCCGCAGCCAACGGTATCGGCGGGTTTGGAAAAGATACACATCTTCTCCCGCGAACACCTGAGTGAGAGCTGCAAAACCTGTGAAAGGATCATCAACTACTTGCTTGACTTCCTCCGTGATGCCACCATTATCCCTAAGACGCTGCAACACCTTCCTGTTGTTCAAAATGAAAAGGCTGTCCTGGGGACCGGTTCCAACATTGGTACAGACATAGTGGACAACGAAAGCGTCCTTTAGGAAACGTACCCCATGCTGAATCTGGCAGTTCCAGAAGCCATCCAGCGTAGCAATAGGGTGCCCGCATTTGGAATTGACAAGCGAGAGGGACGGCTGATCCTGGAAGATACCCTTTTCAAATCCTTCCAGATATGCGCTCTGCCACATGGAAAAGAACCTGGCATTTTCCGGCGTATCCCTGACCAGCATTACACCACCGTTATAATAATACGGCTCCGAGGACACATCGTAACCAATCTTTTGGCAAAGATTAATGGTTGCGCTCCTGTGGGGATGGTCCGGGAAGGCACAATGGGTATCGGGGCAGGCTGCAAGCTTATATGGAAGAGCCTCCAGGGCAGCTTCCAAAGGCCCTACCAGTGTATCGGAATCTATATAAAGGAAATCCCCCTCCACGTAACCACGCATGCCGGTTTTCAATATACGGGAGCGTTTGACGGCCGATAAGGAAGGATCCAGATCTATGGCGTGGATGTGGGAGAACAGCGACTTGAATGACTCTCCAAGGGAGCCTCTTGCACCCAAAGATTCTACGGTAGATTTGTCGGCTAAAAGTTCCACATCTGTATGTGGATTGTGGGAACGGGCCCCTAAGGCCGATATGTACGTCTGCTCCAGATAATAGTCTCCGGGGCTGCTCACAAGCACGTAAAGAATCTTTATGGTCATAATACTTACAAAAATACAAAATAATCGGGTATTTTTAGTAATTTTGTCAATTAAAGTAACATCGAAGCTGTGAACGCGTCCGAATCCAATATCAGAATTGCCAAAAACACGGTCATCATCTATATCCGCATGGCCGTTACCATTGTGGCCGGACTAATTTGCAGCAGACTGGTCCTCCAGGCACTGGGAGCGTCGGACGTTGGTATCTACAGCGCGGTGGGAAGCACGGTGGCCCTTGTGGCAGTCATTACGGGCGCCCTGTCCATTACCACCATCCGGTTCATGAACATAGAGCTGGGCAAACCGGACGGGCAGCCCACCAGGATGTTCAACATCTGCCACGTCATCCATCTGTGCGGCGCCGCTCTACTTTTCACTCTGCTGGAAACCATCGGCCTGTGGTACATCCGTTATCACCTTAACGTGCCCGTTGGGAAGGAGTACGACGCAATGTTCGTATTCCAGGTATCAACCATCGTAGCTTGCCTTGGCATTGCCAATGTCCCCTTTCAAAGCATTTTTACCGTACACGAAAAATTTGGAACGGTAGCGCTCATTGACATCATTAACGCTCTGGTAAAACTGCTGCTTATCTCACTGCTGTTCCTGCTGGAAAACAAGGATCACGGGCTCAGGATATATGCAGTAATGATGAGTGTTTCCACCTGGATTTCATTTTTGGTCTATCATATCCTGGGGAGCCGTAAATGGCCGTCCATTGTTCGCTGGCAGCCGGTAAAAGGATGGAGCAATTACAAAGAAGTGCTCGTGTTCAGCAATTACAACTTCCTTGCTTCATCGGCAGTCATCGCCAGGTCGCAAGGCTCCAATATGCTAATCAACGCCTTCTTCGGGACCACCGTCAACGCCGCTTTTTATTATGCCAACACTGTCCAGAATTACGTCAACCAGTTCCTGGCCAACTTTGACACAGCCGCGGCGCCACAGATTGCCCAGAGCATTGGCAAAGGAGATGAAAACAGAGCCGTAGAGCTTACGCAGCGGGTATGCCGGATATGTATCCTGATGTTCCTTCTGTTGTTTTTCCCGCTGTGGGGCAATCTTGATTTCGTCCTTCATCTGTGGCTGGGAAGCAATATCCCGGAGGACACTCTGGTGATGTGCCGTTGTACGCTTTTAGTCGCTGCCGTATCTTCTTCATCGGCCGGCCTGGTGCAGCTTATAAACGCGTATGGCCGCATAAAGTGGTACAAGATTACCGGGGCCGCCCTCTTCCTGCTGTGCCTGCCGTTTGGCTATTACCTGTTTAAAAGCGGATATCCGGCTTACACCATTATCATAAGCTTCATAATTGCCGATATCATAAACCGAATCTTTCAGTTTACCCTGCTTCACCATCAGTTCGGCCTCAATGTATTGGCATTTGCCAAAGAGGCATTTGCCCGTCCACTACTGGTTTGTCTGCTGATGGTTCTGTTCCTTAAAATCTATTCTTACATGCCACTTACAACCACGCTGGCCAATCTGGCAGGACTGATAATCACGTTCGCAGTCACTTCCATCGCAATAGTTTTTCTGGGATTGAATAAAGAGGAGCGCAAACGGATTCGTAAGTCCCTGGGGAAGAAATGGGCAGAGTGGGAATGGGACCATCGTCACCGCCAGCGCATACAGCGTGTCTGGAAAAGAACCTTCGGTTCCAAAATAGACTGGAACAACCCCAAGGATCTGAATGAGAAGATCCAGTGGCTTATCTGCTACACAGACACTTCCCTGTGGACCCGTCTCTCGGACAAAATCCAGGTGCGAGACTATGTCCGCGAAAAAGGTCTCGGGGATATGCTGGTCCCCATATTGGGAACCTGGAAACGCAGCGCCGACATCCCTTATGACCAGTTGCCGGAAAAATTTGTCCTGAAGTGCAATCACGACAGCGGCTCAACGCATATCATTGACTCGAACACCGACAGAGAACAGGTTAATGAGGAATTGGATCATGCCCTCACTGTTCTGCTGGGCTATAAATACGGCGAAACTTTCTACAATCCCATTCCGCCCACCATTCTGGCCGAAGAGTATCTGGATTCCGGCACGGAAAGGCCTGTGGATTACAAAGTATGGTGCCTGGACGGAAAAGCATACTGCATTTTCACCTGTCACGGACGCACCAAGCACCATTTGTACATCAATGTATTTACCACGTCATGGGAACCCAGGGCCGATGTATGCATATACTCCGACCATTTCCGTGACGGAGAATTCCAGGCTCCCAGACCCCAGCACCTGGAAGAGATGGTAAAAGCGGCAGAAACACTCGCTCAGGGGTTCCCCGAAGTGCGCGTAGACTTCTATGAGGTGAACGGCAAACTTTATTTCGGGGAAATGACCTTTGCCAGCGCCAGCGGCATGATGGAGTATTTCACCAAGGATTTCCTCCTGGAAATGGGCTCACATGTTACGCTCCCTTCCAATAATCAAAAAGGCAAGAAATGAACAGTATCCTGGTTACCGGAGGAGCCGGATTTATTGGAGCGAACCTGGTTTTGCGGCTTTTGGACAGCCACACGCCGGTTAAAATAGTAAATCTGGATGTTATCAACGACTACTACGACCCTTCGCTCAAAGAGTACAGGCTTGGACTTATTCGGGAGAAGGCCGCCCTGCATCCGGAGCATAACTACAGCTTTATAAAAGGCACAATTGCCGATAAGGTTCTTCTAGAAGAGCTGTTTTCACAGCATTCATTCGACACCGTTGTGAACCTGGCCGCACAGGCAGGTGTCAGGCACAGCATGAAAGAGCCCGACGCATACATTGAAAACAATATCGTTGGCTTTTTCAACATTCTGGAGCAATGCCGGCACTATCCTGTCAAGCATCTTGTCTTTGCCAGTTCCAGCAGCGTTTACGGCGGCAGCAAGAAAGTGCCGTTCAGTCCAGAAGACCGTGTAGATACCCCCGTAAGCCTGTATGCCGCCACCAAAAAGAGCGACGAGCTAATGGCACACTGTTACAGCCACCTGTTTGGCATACCGGCCACCGGCCTTCGCTTTTTCACGGTTTACGGTCCTGCCGGAAGGCCCGACATGGCCTACTTCGGCTTCACCGACAAGCTCAGGAAAGGCCAGAACATCCAAATCTTCAATTATGGCAACTGCTTCCGCGACTTCACCTACATCGACGACATTGTAGAGGGAATCGTACGCGTAATGGCAAAACCGCCGCAGGCCCGGCACGAAGAAAACGGCTTTTCCGACGCCCCTTACGCCATCTACAACATTGGCGCAGGACATCCGGAAAACCTGCTGGACTTTATCAACATCCTGCAGGAGGAGCTAATACGTGCCAACATTCTTCCCAAGGACTACGACTTTGAATCCCACAAAGAACTAGTCCCCATGCAAGCCGGAGATGTACCAACCACCTATGCCGATACCACCTCCCTTGAAAGAGACTTTGGATTCAAACCAAGCACCACTCTGCAAGAAGGCCTAAGGCGCTATGCAGAGTGGTATAAGCAGTACTATCTCAGTAATTCAGATTCTTCGTCGCTTCGCTCGGAATGACATAATTATTTGGCATGAGATTCTCTCGCTTCGCTCGGAATGACAACTGTCATACCGAGGCCCAGGGGGCCGAGCGTATCTCTATTCCGGCTTATAGGAATCTTTTAGGGCGGTGGTTTTGTTGAAGACGGGGTGCTCCGGCGTGGAGTCCTTATCGGCAACGTAGTAGCCGGTGCGCTCGAACTGCACGGCGATGCCGGAGTTGTCCTCCAGGAGGGCAGGTTCTGCCCAACCCTTGCCAATAACCAGGGATTCCGGATTCAGGAAGTCCTTGTAGTCCTTGTCTTCCGGCACCTGGGACATGTCTGCCAGGGTGAAGAGTTTGTCGTAATTGCGCACTTCCATTTCCTTGGCGAACTGGGTGCTCACCCAATGGATGGTGCCCTTGACGGGACGATATTCCGGTGAAGGGTCGTAGGTGCACTTGAGTTCCACCACTTCCCCGTTCTCGTCCTTGATGACCTCGTTGCACTTGACGATGTAGGTGTATTTGAGACGGACCTCGCCGTCCGGCTTGAGACGGAAGAACTTCTTGGGAGCGTCCTCCATGAAATCGGCACGGTCGATAAGCAGTTCTCCGGTGAACGGAACGCGGCGCTTGGCACCGTCCGGTTCTGCCGGGTTGAGGGGGCAGTCGAACCACTCCACCTTGCCTTCCGGCCAGTTGGTGATGGTGAGCTTGACGGGATCCTGCACCACCATGTAGCGGTTGGCGCGCTCGTTGAGGTCCTGGCGGACGCACCACTCCAGCAGCTGCAGGTCCATGAGCTGGTCACGCTTGCTCACGCCGATTTTGTCGCAAAACATGCGCAGGGCCTTGGCCGTGTAGCCGCGGCGGCGCACACCGCAGAGGGTTGGCATGCGAGGGTCATCCCAGCCGCTCACGAGACCCTTCTGCACCAGCTCCAAGAGCTTGCGCTTGGACATCAAGGTATACGTTAAGTTAAGGCGTGCAAACTCGTACTGGTGAGAGGGATAGATACCCAGCGTTTCGATGAACCAGTCGTACAGCGGACGGTGGACGTCGAACTCCAGGGTGCAGATGGAATGGGTGATGTGTTCGATGGAGTCGCACTGGCCGTGGGTGAAGTCGTACATGGGATAGATGCACCACTTGTCCCCGGTGCGGTGATGGTGCGCGAACTTGATGCGGTACAGCAGCGGGTCGCGGAACATCATGTTGGGATGGGCCATGTCGATTTTGGCGCGGAGCACCTTTTCACCCTCGGCATACTTGCCGGCCTTCATCTCGCGGAAGAGCTTGAGGTTCTCTTCCACGGAGCGGTCCCGCCAGGGGCTGGGCGTACCGGGTTTGTCCACGGTGCCGCGGCCGGCGCGGATCTCGTCCTGGTTCTGGTCGTCCACATAGGCCAGCCCGCGCTGGATGAGTTCCTCCGCCCAGGCGTAGAGCTGGTCGAAGTAATCGCTGGCATACAGTTCCTTGTCCCACTGGAAGCCCAGCCACTTGATGTCCTCCTTGATGGACTCCACGTACTCGGTGTCTTCCTTGGTGGGGTTGGTATCGTCGTAACGGAGGTTGGTTTTGCCGCCGTACTTCTGCGCCAGACCGAAGTTAAGGCAGATACTCTTGGCGTGTCCCAGGTGCAGGTAACCGTTGGGTTCCGGCGGGAAACGGGTCATGATGCTGTCCACTTTGCCTTCGGCAAGGTCTTTCTCTATGATTTCTTCCAGAAAATTGAGTTTACGCTCTTCCATAATCAAATTTTAATAAGCCCTCAAAGGTACGAAAAAATCCCCACAAATGTTCAGATACAAAAAAAATTAGTATTTTTGCATGTTTAATCAGACTAAAACCTAAAGTATATATGGGACTTTTACACGCGAGACTGGCCAAATATGACCTTCCGCAGAAGATGCAGGAAAGAGGGATTTATCCCTACTTCCGCCAAATCACCAGCAAACAGGGCACCGAAGTTACCATGGATGGCAAGCAAATCCTCATGTTCGGTTCCAACGCCTATACCGGACTCACCGGTGACGAACGCGTCATCAACGCCGGCATCGAAGCCCTGAAAAAATACGGTTCCGGTTGCGCCGGTTCCCGTTTCCTGAATGGCACGCTGGACATTCACGTTCAATTGGAAAAAGAACTCGCCACGTTTGTGGGCAAGGACGAGGCCCTGGTGTTCTCCACCGGCTTCACCGTAAACAGCGGCGTCATTCCCCAGCTCCTCACCAAGGACGATTTCATCATTTGCGATGACCGCGACCACGCCTCCATCGTGGACGGCCGCCGCCTGTCCTTCGCCAAGAGCCTCCACTACAAGCACAACGACATGAAAGACCTGGAGCGCTGCATCAAACGCTGCCCCAAGAATGCCGTGAAGCTCATCGTTGTGGACGGTGTGTTCTCCATGGAAGGAGACCTGGCCAAACTGCCGGAAATCGTGGAGTTCAAGCACAAGTACGACAATGTCGCCATCATGGTGGACGAAGCCCACGGCCTGGGTGTCTTTGGCAAGCAGGGCCGCGGCGTGTGCGACCACTTCCACCTCACCAAGGAGATCGACCTTATCATGGGTACCTTCTCCAAGAGCCTGGCCGCCATCGGCGGTTTTATCGCCGCAGACAGCGTCATTATCAATTACTTGCGCCACACGGCCCGTACGTACATTTTCCAGGCTTCGGATACGCCGGCCGCTACGGCATCGGCCCTGGAAGCCCTGCATATCATCCAGAAGGAGCCCAAGCGCATCACCAACCTGTGGGACGTCACCAATTATGCCCTCCGTCGTTTCAAGGACGCCGGCTTCGAGATTGGCGATACGGAAAGCCCGATCATCCCGCTGTACGTGCGTGACATGGAGAAGACTTTCATCGTCACCAAACGTGCCTTTGACGAGGGCGTGTTCATCAATTCGGTGATTCCGCCGGCATGCGCCCCGGAAGACACGCTCATCCGCTTCTCCCTCATGGCTACGCATACCCGCGAACAGGTCGATCGCGCCGTAGAGGCCCTCACCAAGGTATTCAAGGAAGAAGGCATCATCAAATAATAAAAAACCGGGGCTCTGAACGAACCCCGGTTTTTTTGCACTCGATTTTTTATTTCAATAGGCTGGCCGCCTTTTCTACATCTTCGGCCGCAACCACCACTGAAATACTGAGTTCTTCCCCGCCCTGGGCGCTGGCAATGATATTGATGCCAGCGTCTCCCAGTTTGCCAAATACGGCAGCGGAAGTGCCAGGCAGGTTACGCATGCGGCTGCCGAATACCGTGATGATACCCACGGCCTGGTTCAGCACCACAACGTCGTCCAGCGGGAGTAGCGGATTGTCTTTGAACAGGCCGCGGATGGCTGCCTGAGCCTGTTCCTGCTCCTGGGAGCGGACGGCAAAACTGATGGAATATTCGGAAGAGGTCTGGGCGATGAAACGCACGTTGATGCCCGCCGATGCCAGGCAGGAGAAAATGGCGCCGGACATACCTACGCGGCCCAACAAGCCCGTACCGTACACCGTGATAAGATCCAGGTTCTGATCCGCCAGGACAGCGGTTTTGTGCGCAGAGCCCGAGGAAATGACGGTACCGCTGAATTGATCGTCCTCGATATCTTTTACCAGGATGGGGATACCCGCATTCTTGGCCGGCCAGATGGCATAGGAGGAGAAAGGAGCACGGTCCGAGGCGCAGTAGTGCGCGGCTTCGTCGTAGGTAATGGCCTCGAGGCCTTCCACGCCATGGGCCTCCACATGGAACTCGATGGTTTGGGCCTTAAGGACAGCGGCGATGAGCGCAGCCATCAGATGGGCGCCATCCTTGCCCACACGCACCACGTATCCGGAAGTGAGACGACCGTAACCGCCGGAAATCACCAGCGGGCCGTCGTTCTTGCACCGGGCGATAATCTGCTGCTTGGAAGCATTCCAGTCAAAGTGCTGCTCACCCTTTTCGTCGCTGGTGCAAATCATAAGCTCCGTGCCGTCCAGGAGTTTCCCCAACACGTGCTGATTAACGGCCTCCGCACACAGACGGGCGCATTTGGCCATGACATAGTCCTCGATGGCGATGGACGAAGTTTGCACGTACATGGCCTCCCGCAGATAGGTGGAAATGGTGTCGATGGTTTTTTCCACCATCTCCGTATAGGCAGGCTTTACGGACATGGCCAGGAAGTACTTCTGGATGGCTTCCAGATCCTCCTGGGCCGATTTTTTCTCCTGAATGGTCTTGCGGATGGCTTCGCGGAACATGCCTTCGATGGTGCGCTGCGGCCGGATGACGGCGATGGTGTCCGGCCCGCACAGACGGGCGATCTTCTCAATGGAGCGCTGTTTGAGGACAAATGCTTTTACAATCATGGTGCAAAATTTAATTAGCCATTACGAACCACAAATATAACCATTCCGTTCCGTTTGGTCAAGAGATGCGCAGGTATTTTTCCTTTCTTTGGAGATGTCTTTATTTCTTCTTACCTTCGTAATCGACTAAACCACATTGATTATGACCAAAACCAATAGCCTTCTTGTCCGTTACGGAATTTCCACCATGGGACTCCTGGTAGTAGCACTGGGCGTGGGCCTGTCCATCAAATCCAATCTGGGCATCGCTCCCCTTTCCTGCATCCCTACCGTGCTGAGCCTCCGCTTCACCCATATTTCCGTGGGCACGTTCACCTGGGTGTTCAACCTGTTGTTCATCGTCCTGCAGGCCTTTATCCTGCGCAAAGACTTCAAATGGGAACATGTGTTGCAGGTGCTGCCCATCCTCATCTTCGGTTACATGGTGGACGGCGCCATCTGGCTGTTTGACGCCCTGCAGTCCCCTGCCACCAACTATGTAGTGCAAATCCTGCTGTGCCTGGGCGCCGTGGTGCTCACCGCCGTGGGCATCCGCCTGGAAGTGGTAGGTCAAGGATGGATTCTCCCGGCCGATAACACCCTGCACGTCATCACGCAGCGCACGGGCGCGCGCTTCGCCATCGTCAAAATCATCATGGACGTGTCGCTGGTGGCAATAACGGTGCTGCTGGCCCTTTGGTTCTTCGGCCTGCTCACCGGCAACGGCTACACCATGGTGGTCCGGGAAGGCACCCTGATCCAGGCCGTCCTCACCGGTGCCTGCATGCACGTAACGGACCCGCTCCTGAACCGCTGGCTGGAGCCGGTGGTCGCCAAAGCTAAAGAATAAGGTTATTCCCCCCACACTTCGTGGGCGACTTCCTGGACCAGTCGGAGTTTGTCCCACTGCTGCGCTTCGGTGAGTTTGTTGCCGATTTCGCAGGAGGCGAAACCGCACTGGGGGCTCAGGCAGAGCCGGTCCAGGGGAATGTATTGAGCCGCCTTCTGGATGCGCTCTTTGACCAGGGATTTGAACTCCATCTGGGGCGATTTGGTGGTTATCAGGCCAAGAACCACCATCTTGTCGGCGCTCACGTGGGCAAGGGGCTCGAAGCCGCCGGAACGGTTATCGTCAAACTCCAGGAAGTAGGCGTTCACGTTCTCTTTTTCGAATAGGACCTCCGCCACTTTGTCGTATGCACCGCTATTGGCATAGGTGGAATGGTAGTTGCCGCGGCACACGTGCGTATTCACGAACAGATCGGCAGGCTTGCCCTCCAGGGCCAGGTTGTTGATGCGGAGATTCATCTCCTGCACCTTCTTCAGCCCCGCTTCGTCCGTTCCCCACATGTACACGGCGGCAGGATCCACCAGCATACCCCAGGTGCAGTCGTCGAACTGTAAACGGCGGCAGCCGGCAGCGTACACAAGCTGGATGAACTTGCGGTATCCGGCGGCGAGATCCTGGATGAGTTCTTCGTTGTCGATATAGTATTTCCGGGTATTTTCAAGGGCGAAGGGCATCACCATCTGCGCCAGGAACTGGGCCGGCGCGGGGATGGTCAGTTTGGCCTCCACACCCTCCCTGGCCAGGGACGCCACAAAACGGAAATGATCGACAAAAGGATGATGCTCCCCCAGGGACAGCTTTCCAGTAAGGAACGTATCGTCAATCATGGCTTGCTCGCCATGGAAAGGAAGGCCGGTCTTGGTCGGTGCATGCCCTACCCCGTTGAATCCCCACATGAAATCCAGGTGCCAGGCCTGGCGGCGGAATTCACCGTCGGTAATCACCTTAAAGCCCAGATCCATCTGTTTGTTCACCAGGTCCCGGATGGCCTCGTCTTCTACGGCCTTAAGTTGCTCCGGGGTAATCTCCCCTGCTGCAAACTGGATTCTTGCTTTCTTTACGGCCTCCGGACGGAGGAAACTGCCAACAAAGTCGGCACGCATGGCGGGTAGTCTATTCATATTCTCTTGTTTTCTTTCACAAATATAACCATCGTCGTTCGTTTTTCCAAGCTAAGTAAAACAGGCACAGTTTTTTTTACTACCTTTGTGAGTTGATGAAGAGAATCGAGCACATCCGTACTGCCCTCGCAGTCTTGTTGTTATCGGTAGTTCTGCCGATAACGCTGGTGTTGCCGTTCCATCATCACGAAACGGAAAAATCGGCCACCGACTCCTGCGAACTCTGCGCAAATCATAAGCCGCATCCCGGGCATCTGGAGTCGGCAAGCCATCTGGACAACTGCCTTATCTGCCAGCTGCTGGGAGTCAGTTATCTGCCGGGAAAAGCGGCCGCTCTTCCCTTTAACCAGGAGAACAACGCCCGCTACATCGCCGGCCCTTCCGTTTCCGTCCATTCCGTTCAGGTTCAATCCCTTTCTACCCGCGCTCCCCCTTATTCATTCTGTTAAACCTTTGTATGAAGGCGGCTTGTCCGTCATTGTTTATCAATTAGTTTAATCAGCATGAATAAGACAATTCTTTTATTGTCATCATTGTGCGTATGCGCAGTGATGAACGCACAGGAACATACCGATTCCACAGATATCTTTCACCAGCATCTGGAGCTCAATGCCGTAGTGGTCACCGGTCTCACCGGAGATGTTCACCTGAACGAAGTCCCGGCTCCCATTTCGGTAGTCCGGCCTGTCGATTTGCAGGCCAGGGCATCGACCAATATTATCAGCGCCATCGCCCGGGAGCCCGGCGTGTCGCAAATCACTACCGGCGGAGCCATCTCAAAGCCCGTCATCCGCGGACTGGGGTATAACCGTGTGGTGGTGGTCAACGACGGCATCCGCCAGGAAGGCCAGCAATGGGGTGACGAACACGGCATCGAGGTCGATGGGGCCGGTGTCCATTCCGTAGAAATCCTCAAGGGCCCCGCCTCCCTGATGTACGGCTCCGACGCCATGGCCGGCGTGCTCATCTTCCATCCGGTTCCCGTAGCGGCTCCAGGCACGGTCCGGGGAAACATCTCCACGGAATATCAAAGCAATAACGGCCTTGTCGACTATTCCCTGAATGCCGCCGGCAACCAAAGCGGGTTCGTCTGGGATGCCCGTTTCTCCGACAAGTACGCCCACGCGTACCGCAATAAGGCCAACGGCTGGGTGTCCAATTCCGGTTTCCGGGAAAGGGCGGCATCGGCCATGCTGGGGCTGAACAGGAACTGGGGCTACTCCCGCCTGAAATTAAGCTATTATCACCTGACTCCTGGCATCATTGAAGGCGAAGAGGAAGGGTACACCGGCTACAGGCCCGGACTGCCGTTCCAGCAGATCTATCATTATAAGGCCGTGCTGGACAACACGTTCCGCCTGGGAGACGGCCGGCTGAAAGCCCTCGTCGGCTGGCAGATGAACCGGCGGCAGGAGTTTGAAGAATCGCCCAATGAATATGGCTTGTACTTCCTCCTGAATACCTTGAACTACGACATTAAGTACCAGCGCGAAATCCAAGGCTGGAAGTATTCAACCGGCGTCAACGGCATGCTGCAGAGCTCGAAGAACAAAGGAGAGGAATATCTGATTCCGGACTACCGGCTCTTCGACGTAGGCGTGTTCGCCACCGCTTCCAAACAGTTGGGGACCTGGGTGCTTTCCGGTGGTCTCCGGGCCGATGTCCGCCTCCTGCACAGCCTGCCGCTGGAAGCGCGGTTCGACGATTTCAGCCGCACCTTCCCGGGCATCAGCGCAAGCATCGGCGCCGTGCATTCTTTTGGGGAAAACGTCCATCTCCGCATCAACCTTTCGCGCGGATTCCGTGCCCCGAACCTGAGCGAACTGGCCTCCAACGGGGAGCACGAAGGCACTTTCCGCTATGAGGTCGGCAACAAGGATTTGAAGCCCGAATACAGCTTACAGGGGGATATCGGCCTGGATTTCTCTTCCAAATATGTTTCCGGACAGTTTGCCGTATTCGTCAACAAAATCGACAATTACATCTTCCTGATACGGACCGCGGACGGCATTCCTCCGGTCTATACCTATACCAGCGGGAACGCCCGTCTGTTTGGCGGCGAGGCTCAGCTGGACGTTCACCCCATCCATAGCCTGCACCTGGGTGCGACCTTCTCCTACGTGAACGGCAAGCAGATCGGAGGCACCTGGCTTCCGATGATTCCCGCCCCTCGCCTGCTGTCGTCCATCAAATATGAATTCTCGCATGGCGGGAAGGTCCTGAACAACGCGTTCGTGGCCATAGAAGTGGACTGGAACGCCCGCCAGAACCATTTCTACGCGGTGGATGACACGGAGACCGCCACGCCCGCCTATACGCTCCTGAACATGAGCGCAGGGACCGATATCGTCATCCTGGGAAAGAAGCGCGCCAGCATTTACCTGATGGCCGATAACCTGCTGAACACCGCCTGGCAAAGCCACCTGAGCCGCCTCAAGGAGCTGGGAATCTACAACATGGGACGGAACATCACGGTGAAAGTGATTATCCCTATTTAAAGCCCGGAAAAAACGCTATCTTTGCTCCTATGAAAAAACTAATCTGGATAGTATGGATTCTCTGCGCCGTACAGCTGCAGGCGCAGGACCTTCCGCATTACAAGCGCGTGGTGAAGGAACTCAGCAGCGCCAAATTCCAAGGCCGCGGGTATGCCAAGGGCGGCGCCAACAAGGCCGGCAAGTTCCTGGAGAAAGAGTTCCGGAAGGCCGGTGTCGATGAGGTGACGCTTCAGCCTTTCACCATCGACATTAATACCTTCCCCGACAAGATGGAACTTTGGGCCGATGGGAAGAAGCTCACGCCCGGCGTGGATTTCTCCATGCGCGAGTACTCTCCCGGTGTCAAGGGCGAGTTTCCGCTGTACTATGTCGATACTTTGAACTTCGACCCGGACCGCATTTTTGCCGATTTGGCCAAACCTGAGAACCAAGACTGCATGGTGGTCTGCGACTTCTGGTTCACTTACAAGCACCGCGACGTGTTCTCCAAGCTGCAGAAGGCGGGCGAATGCCCCAATGCGGGCCTTATCTACACCTGGGCCTCCCCTATCAAGTTCTTCAAGGCCTACGGCCATCACGTGGTGGACAAACCCATCATCTGGGTAACCCCGGAGGCCATTCAGGGCGTAAAAAGGGTCAAGGCCAATGTCGATCAAGTCTTCATGAAAGACTGCGAAATCTTCAACGTCATCGCCAAGGTGGAGGGTGAACGCCACGACAGTTGTTACGTGTTCACGGCCCATTACGACCACCTGGGCAACCTGGGCAAGAAAGTATTCTACGCAGGTGCCAACGACAACGCTTCCGGCACGGCTACCATCGTCACGTTAGCAGCATACTACGCCAAGCATCGTCCCCCTTACGACATGTATTTCATGGCCTTCTCCGGTGAAGACGCCAACCTGCGGGGCTCAGAGTTTTATGCCCAGCATCCCCTGGTGCCGCTTGCACAGATCCGGTATCTGTTCAATATCGACATGATTGGCGATAACAACCCCGTCCAGTACTGCGAGTGCAGCAACGAAGGCCTTCGCGGTTTTGCCCTCTTTGAGCAAATCAACGACGAAAAACAGTATTTCAAGGCCTTACACCGCGGGGAGCTGGCGGCCAACAGCGACCATTATTCCTTCGCCACCCGCAACGTGCCTTGCATCTTCCTAATGAACGAAAGCGGCGATGCCTACCAGTATTATCACACCATCTTCGACAACTGGAAAACAGCCATCTTCGACAGCTACGAGCCCGTCTTCAAGCTGGTGACGGATTTTGTAAGCAACTATTGACTATAAACTGGCCATGAGGATGTCTACGATATCCTGCTCGGAGAGCGGTACGTAGGCGTTTTCCAGGCCCTCGTTCACGGCGATGTGGTGCGCCATCTCGCCGATGCGGCTATCGTCAATCCCCACTTCTTGAAGGCTCATGGGCATGCCGATGCTCTTGAAGAACTCATAAGTGGCGTCGATGGCTTTTTCGGCGATTTCCCACTCCGGAAGAGACGCATCGATGCCGAAGACATTCACGCCGTATTTGACGAAGCGCGGCAGCGTGCGCTCGCTTAGGATGTGCTTCATCCAGCGGGGCGTGATGATGGCAAGGCCTTCGCCGTGGGTGATGTCGTAATAGGCGCTGAGGGCGTGCTCGATGCCGTGCATGGGCCAGCCGGATTCGCTGTTACCCAGGGACATAATATTATTGCAGGCCAGCGTGCACACAAACATCATCTCGGCACGGGCGGTGTAGTCTTCCGGATTCTCCAGGCATTTGCGCCCGTTCACCATCAGGCTCTTGATACCCGCTTCGCAGAAGCCGTCGTTCATGAGGGTGGCGTCCTCGCAGAAATACTGCTCCAGAATGTGGTTGATGGCATCCGCGATGCCTGCGCAAGTCTGTTTCTTGCTCACCGTGAAGGTGTACACAGGATCCAGGAAGGACACCTCAGGGAAAAGGAGCGGGTCGATGTAGCCGATTTTGTCGTTGGTCTCCGTGCGGGAAATAACGCCGCCGCAGTCGTATTCGCTACCGGTGGCCGCGAGGGTGAGGATATCGACAATGGGCAACGCCGCTTTCGCCTTTACCTTGTAGGAGATAAGGTCCCAGGGGTCCCCGTCGTAGCAGGCGCCGGCGGCGATGGCCTTGGAGCAGTCCAGCACGCTGCCGCCCCCGACGGACAGGATGACATCGACCTTATGCTCTTTGCAAAGGCGTACGCCTTCCAGCACGCTGGGGTCGTATTTCGGGTTGGGCTGGATGCCGGGAAGTTCCACAATCTCAAATCCTTTCAGCAGTTCCAGCACTTTCTGGTACAGGCCGATTTTCTTGATGCTGCCTCCACCGTAAGTAAGGAGGATTTTCTTTCCGTACTGCGCCATCACCCCGGGCAGTTTCTCCACCACGCCCTTACCAAAGATGAGGCGCGTGGGGGTCCTATATTCAAAGTTCTGCATATTGAGTTAATATTTCGATTTAACGACCTAAAGATAAGCATTTGCCATTCATACAAGAATCATTTTTGATTCAGCAGGCTGTCCAACTGCTTGGCGTAGTTCAGGTTGGCGTCGATGGATTCCTTGCTCGGATGAGGCTTCATGAAATCGGAATAGTCCGGCATGGGGCCTTCCTCGACGGCGACATCGGCACGGGCATCCGTGAAGGCGAAAACCTCTTCTTCGGGAATGCCTATCAGCTTCATATTCTTGCGGTTCATGCGCCGCAGATTATCGGAACAATACGCGAGCCAGGCCTTGAATGCATTGGGCATCTGTAACTGCTTGCGTGCCAGGTCATCCCGTAGCAGTTTCTCTGTGAAAGTTTTGCCGGGATATTCCGAAAAATGATTGAATATCCGCGCCTGATGTGAAGTGTATTCGACCGCTTCTTCGTTAATCTTCCCTTCGATCCAGTTCATCTGCGAGAAACACGCCCCCACATTATCGACAAACTGGAAATTTCCCATATTTTTCCACGTGTCGATGTTGCTGCTGAAGATGGTTTCCGCCGTTTGGTCGTGACGGATGATAGGGGCTTGGAACACCTCATTGATAGCGTCCTGGAAAGGCTCTTCGCCCAGTCTTTCCACCTCTTCTATCGGCAGGCGCAGCAACCATACGGCAACACTGTCCAGGCGGTCCCATACCTCTGCCGATTCATCGATGCTCCGGGCAAAGGATTCGATGCTGCTCATGACCATCAGGGCGGTGAGTCTGCGCTCTTTCTTCTGATTGTTGTGCTCAATCAGTTTGCTCGTGCCGAAGGTCAGGACAATAGAAACGGTTGTGGCAAGGATGGCAACTACAAAGTCCTTCCACCAGCTCCTGTCAAAGAATTTGTCTGGCATAGTTCAATTTCGATTTAACGGCATAAAGATAGCAATTTTGGCGCAGATGAGCATTAGCAAATATATGTACGGCGTTCCGGGGGCAGGTAGAGGATATTGTTTCTATCCACGTCGTACAGTTTGTACCAAAGATCGGTATTCATCACTACGCCATTGACCCGCAGACGGGCATGGGAGTGAACACGGGAATGGGACATAAACATGATGCATTCGTTTTAATACCCCAAAGATAATCATTTTTAATCTTTTCCTCATCAGTAGTGTCGTTCATCCGTGCTACAAAACAAAGTGTCAATGTCGATCTCGGTAAAGAGAGGAATCGGGGTTTGGATTAGTTTGATATAGTGGTTGTTTGTATTACATTTTTTTGTTAGTTTTGTGTCAAAGAAATATTGCTGCTGCGATTTGCTATTGACGGTACAGATCAATCAGAAAAATCCTCTAACGATACAAGAAAAGACTGAATAACTTATGAAGAAATCATTGATTACCATCAGTATTTTGGCATCGCTGGCTTCTTGTGCTTCAATTGCTACAAAGGATGAGGCCATTCAGCCTATGACAGTTAACGATTTAGCTATCCAAGTCAATAAGGATGAAAATCGCGAGTTTTCATTCACCAACAAGCGTTCGGCCTATTGGTATGGCAGGACTCATCAAGACCACTTTGACGCGTTTTTCGCAGGATGGAATATTTCCACCCGCCGTGTCCTCTCTGACTATTCACTGTCGGTTGACGGCCAGCCGCTGCTCAGGGCCGATGCGGAGAATACTTCGGTCGCTCCCGACGGCATTATCAGGCAGTGGTCACAAGCCAGAGAACAGATGACGATGATTGATAACGAGGACCTGATACTGATTGCTGTCGAAGCTCCCAAAGCCCAACATATCAGCATTGGCTTCGACAAACGGCTGATCGGCAAGACACAAGGACACAAGGAGTCAATCTGCCTTTTCCCGGAGCAGACACCCGAGCGGATGATCAAGGTTGTCCCTGTAAAACCTGTCGAAATTCAAACAGACGACAGTACCTTGACCGCACCGGCTGAGGCTGGCGGATTTCTTCTGGCATACGGCACAGAATCGTATTGCGATTCCCTGATCGGCATGTATCGTCTCCAAGGAGACAGTCTGCTGGAAGCCCGCCGAGAGCGGATGAACAGGCTGCTTAGTGAGAACGTGCCGATAAACAGCAATCTGCCGGAACTGGACAAGGCAATAGCCTGGCTGGCACTTACCATGGACGAGCTCATCACCTGTCAACAAGGGAAGGGTATCTATGCCGGACTGCCCTGGTTCAATACCTATTGGGGACGCGACATCTTTATCTCGCTACCGGGCGCAACGCTGGTTACAGGCCAGTTCGGCGAGGCTGAGGAAATCCTCAGAGACTTCGGACGGCTGCAGGACCGCCGCGAGGATTCGCCTACAATGGGACGTATCCCGAATCTGGCTACTCCCGATGGCGTATGGTACAACACCACCGACGGCACTCCCCGCTATGTGATGGAAACGGAGGAACTGCTTCGTTATACGGGTGACAAAAAGTTCCTTCAGGATGTCTATCCTACCATTGTCCTGAGCATTGAGCAGGCTATCGCACGTTCCACCGACAAGAAAGGATACCTGCTTCATGCCGATGCCGATACCTGGATGGACGTGAAACACGAGGTGCCGGCCTCACCCCGTGGCGACAGGGCCAATGACATTCAGTGGCTCTGGTATCGGCAGCTCAAGGCTGGCGTTGGCCTGGCAAGACTGATGAATGATACCACAAATGCCGAAAAATGGGAGCAGAAGGCCCGTCAACTGGCCAATAACTTCGAACATGACTATTGTGATAAGGCCGATGTCCTGATATACGACCACCTGAACAGTGACGGTACGCCCGACAAACAGTATCGTCCCAATCAATTGTTCTGCTTCGAACTGATCAGCGATGAGGACTTTAAGAAGGCGGTTACCATAAAGGCATGGCAGAATCTTGCCTATCCATGGGGAGTGGCTTCGTTGGAACAGCACGATCATCAGTTCCATCCCTATCACCATTGGGACGAGAAATACCATTTCGATGATGCCTATCATAATGGCACGGTATGGCTCTGGCTGAATGGTATATTCATGCAGCGGATGATTGAAATTGGCGAGGTCGAGACCGCATGGCAACTTTTCTGCAATATGAACAGGCAGGCTCTGGAAGAAGGAGCCATCGGCAGTCTGAGCGAATGTGCCGATGCTCACCCGCATCCAGGCAAGCAATGGGCAGACAGGTCGGGCACTTTCCTCCAGGCATGGAGTAATGCCGAACAGCTCAGGGTATGGTACCAGTGTTTCCTGGGTATCCAGCCCGACTTGCTGAATGGCGTGGTAACGGTGAAGCCCATGTTACCAAAAGAGATCAACCGCCTTTCCCTGCGGGTCAAGTTAGGCAAGGGATATCTTCTCTTCAGCTATATAGATGGGAAGTATGACATCCGCCTGGACGGTTTAGATGCCAAATTGCAGCTGATTCTTCCAGAAGGAGATGCTTCTAAGAGCCATATTATCCCGTTTTGTAAACCCGACAACACGATAATCCTGTAACCGAGGTATAGGTGCAAAAAGTAGTTGGTGACACATCACAAAACTATTTGATATATAAACAATTATGTGTAGTTTGATGAAACGCGTTTCATCAAACTACTTTTTTCATGGCAAAAACAAGGCGAGAAAG
>Ga0265299_10000251_pt1 | contig 71134 bp, 66 predicted proteins | sample AusTroGonzalo_MG_4_FD_193485 | JGI IMG/M metagenome (GOLD analysis project Ga0265299, IMG submission 193485) | Bovine rumen microbial communities from tropical cattle in Woodstock, Queensland, Australia - Gonzalo_02 | ecosystem: Host-associated > Mammals > Digestive system > Stomach > Rumen ... | reverse complement strand
CGCGTCGGTGGCTCTGGAAATGGACGATCCGATGACGTTGCAGATTCCCAGCACAACAGCACCTTTCTCCTTGGCCAGATTGATGGCAGCCAAGGTGTCAGCCGTCTCACCCGATTGCGACACGGCAATCACCACATCATGCGGAGTGACCACAGGATTGCGATAACGGAACTCGGAGGCATATTCCACTTTGACCGGAATCTTGGCCAAATTCTCAATCATATAGCTGCCCACTAAGCTGGCATGCCAAGAGGTGCCGCAGGCCACAAAGATAATGTTGTCGGCATATAGTAAGTGCTTCTCATATTGGATGATACCACCGAGACTTACAGTATTACTTTCGGTATGGAGACGTCCCCGCATGGTGTCGCGCACGATAGAGGGTTGCTCGTAAATCTCCTTCATCATGAAATGGTCAAAACCAGCCTTCTCGATACTGTCGAGGTTCATCTTCAGCTCTTGAACGTATGGAAAGGCTTCCACATCTTGGATGGTCTTGATGTAGAGATCCTCGCCCAATTTGATGCGCACCACCTGCTCATCCTCAATATAGACCACCTTTTGGGTACGTCCCACTATAGGCGTGGCATCGGACGCAACGAAATACTCGCCGTCGCCAATGCCGATAACCATCGGACTGCCTTTCCGGGCGGCAATCAGCTCATCGGGATGCCCTTTCTCCACGATGGCGATGGCGTATGCGCCAATCACATGGTTCAAGGCAATGCGAACCGCCTCAAAGAGACTGACATGCTCGCTCTGCTGCACGTCCTCTATGAGGTTGGTGAGCACCTCCGTGTCGGTGGAGGAGTGAAAGACGAAACCGCGTTTCTCCAACTCCTTGCGAAGGCTCAGATAATTCTCGATGATACCATTGTGGATCAAGGCGATATTTCCTGACTTGGAAAGGTGCGGGTGGGCGTTGGTCTCGTTCGGCTCGCCATGAGTGGCCCAACGGGTATGGGCAATGCCGATATGACCGCTGATATCCCGGCCAGCAGCCTTGGCTTCCAAATCGGAAACCTTGCCCTTGGCTTTATACACATTCAGCTGGTTCTCTTCGTTCAACAGCGCCACGCCAGCACTGTCATAACCACGGTATTCAAGACGTTTCAATCCCTCAATAAGAATGGGATAGGCCTCTTGATGGCCCACGTATGCTACGATTCCACACATATTATCGTTGCTTTTATCTAATTGTTTTTGAAAGTGCAAAAATACATAAAAATTCTTATTGCGATTGATTTTCATGCCTTTGCGATTTTTTTTCTCCCCTTTCGGAAAAAAGACTATTTTTGCCGACTTATGAAAAAAGTGATCATCATCGGGGCTGGTATTTCCGGCCTGACAGCGGCGGTTTATGCGCGCCGGTCTGGATTTGAGGTAGTTGTGTTGGAAAAAGCGGGTAATCCCGGCGGCATTTCCACGAACTGGTGCCGCAAGGGATATACTTTCGAAGGCGGTGTACACTGGCTCATCGGCGCCAAAGAGGACGTTCCTTTGCACAAGGTGTGGAAAGAAACGGGGGCCCTTCGGGAGAACAATCCGGTCTATTATAAAGACCCCGTTTACACTTTGGTGGACGATGCCGGGCAGATGCCCCTGCGAAGGAATTTGAAAGAACTGGAAATCACTGGTTTGCGTGATAAAATCGCCCTCGCCCTGCTACGTTTCCATCTGGCTTGTTTCCGTCATTTCCACACGCCCATACAGGACATGCGCGGACTCAAGTCCCGTTATCCCAGAGGGTTCAATCCCCTCGAATTCGTGCGGATGCTGCCCGCCGTCATGTTGACGCCCTTCCTGCTGGTGCAAAGCGCGACAGACTATGCCAGGCATTTCCGCAATCCCCGCATCCGCACCCTGCTGAGCGCGGTGGTGGATCCCCGCATCAATGCGCTCTCGTTCATCTACACGTTGAGCACCTTCAGCGCCGGGGACAGCGGCTACCCCCAGGGCGGCTCCCTGAAGATGGCGCAGAACATGGCGGATTGTCTCACCTCCCTCGGCGGGGAAATCCGCTACCACACCCCTGCCCTCTCCATAGCAAGAGAAGGAGGCACCGTGCACGTACACACGGATTCCGAAACATTGCAAGCCGATGCGGTGATCATCTCCATGGATGCCCGCAAGGCCATCGACAAGCTCTTTGGCGAACCTCTGCAGGATCGCTGGGCGCAACGGATGCGCCAAAACCTGAGAACCACACAGTGCATGTTCATCGGATTGGGTGTCAAGGCCGATTTGAGCGCCTATCCCCGTTCTATGCAGCTGGTGCTCCCGCGTCCTTTCACGGTGGCGGGCATCACCTATAAGACATTGATTGTCAATAATTACGCAAAAGACACAACCTACGCGCCCCCAGGCTGTACCGTGATCACCTGTCTCCTGCACGGAGATAGCTATGCTTACTGGGCGCATGCCAAAAGCGACGGCAGTTACGCGGACAAGAAACGGGAAACCGTAGCGCTTCTGATCGACCGACTTTCCGATAGGATTCCCGAACTCAAGACCTGCGTGGAGGTGACCGACATGGCGACCCCTCTCACCTACGAACGTTACTGCGATACGTTCCAGGGAAGCTACATGAGCCATTGGGAGCCGTTCACGCGTGTTCCGCACGCCCCTATGCGTTATGTCCCCGGCATCTATTTCACGGGACAGCGGGTCAGCTATTCCGGCGGGCTACCCCCTGCCGCTGAGAGCGGATACCGGTCGGCACAAACGCTGTGCAAGGATTTTGGCGTGGAATTCGTAAGCCGCCCGTGACTTTTTTGGGGCTGTTTGGCAATTCGCACGAAAAAACAGTATCATATTATTTCAAAACTATGGCAAATTTCAGTATTTGGGAGGTTCTTTTCCTCTGTTGCTTTGCGGTGAGCTGGCCAGTGTCCATCGCCAAGTCGCTCCGCACCAAGGTCGTCATCGGCAAGAGTCCGCTTTTCATGGGACTTGTGGTCTTAGGTTACGTATTCGGAATCATCCATAAACTACTGTATAGCAGAGATATAGTGATTTTTCTATACGTATTTAATGCTTTGTTGGTGAGTTTCGACCTGTTCTTGTATTTCCTCTATATCGGGCGGAACCGCGAACAGCTGAAAGAGAGTCATAATCAACAATAGACGACGATATTCGGAGGATAACTTGGCAGGCCGACTGCACGGACTCATGACTGGGAAATTTCCCTTCGCACAACCCGGGTGAGAAGGGGCGTTTTGATGCAATCGGGAAGAATTCTTTGGAAAAAGTGGCTGAGAGGGTTGACGACGATATCTTTTTTGCCCCGAAGCGTTTGGGTGATGCTTTTGCGGGCCACTTTTTCGGGCGGCACTAAGGTGAGCCGGCCGAAAAAGCCCTGCTTTTCAATACGTTTGCGTATTCCTTCGCTGGTGGCCATCGCTCCTGGCGAGACAATGCTGACAGACAGTCCGCGGTGACAGAACTCTGCGCGCAAGCCGAAAGAGAAGGTGTTGACGAAGGCTTTGCTGGCCGGATATACCATCTTGTAGCCGACCGGGGTGAGTGCGACCAGACTCGACACATTCAGAATGAACGAACGGCCCTGACGTAGCAGATTCGGAAGAAGTTGATGCGTGAGAAGCGATATCGCCATCACGTTGAGATGGAGGATTTTCCGGATGTATTCGACATCCGTTTTCTCGAAAGCCTGCGAACCACCCAATCCGGCATTGTTGACCAAAAGGAAAACCTCATACTTGTCATTGATTTCAGAAGCGGCGGCCAAGACCTCTTCCTCTCGGGTCAGATCGGCCACAACGCACTCGCTTTGAGTGTGATATGTCTGTCGAATAGAGTGGCAAAGATCGGATATGGCCGGATTGGAACTGATGAGGACCGTCGGTATCCCGCGACGGGCAAGTTCCTCCGCAAAAGACTTGCCCAACCCCCTGCTCGCCCCCGTGACAACGGCGTAACGCTCGGGAGTTTGGTTTAGTTCGGATGATGCTGGAATACTCATGGATACCGCTATTTACAAGATACCTTTCCGATAACAGCGGCGTCGGCAATAGGGCTCTGAAGCATACTTCGACCAGATGTGTGAGGCCGGATTCGTCTCCAGTTGCTGGGAAGTGTAGGCTATCTTAAATCCTTTTTGGAGAAAGACTTCATTCAAATGCTTGTGATACAGGAGATGGACTCCGCTCTTGAAATACTCGGGAATCACTCCCGTGAGGTACATGTCTACAGACTTGTTGTGCTTCAACGCACGGATAATATGCCATAACCCGAACGGGAACAGCCGTCCGTTGGCTTTCCGGAAAGCGTCACTCAGGGTGGGAAGACAGAAGGCGATGCCCACCAGTTTGCCTTCCTCATTCTCCAAGGCTATCACGAGATCGGGGTCGGCGACGGCGAAATTGTTGTCCACCACGTACTTTATCTCCCTATCGGTCAATGGTATGAAATTGAATATTTCCAAGTAGCTTTGGTTGATGACCTTGAAAAACTCGTGCCCGTAGCGTTTAACCTCCGCCTTGTTTTTGAAGTGATGGATATGCACCTTGGTGCGTTTCGAAATCATATCGCTGAGGGTGTTGATTTTTTCGGGAACCTCCAGCACCTGAACCTTGTACTGCACGTAGTCCACCTCTTTCTCGAAGCCGAGTTGTTCAACAAACTGCGGATAATAGGGGAAGTTGTAGTCCGACTCGATGGAGGCGGGCTGGTCGAAGCCCTCCACCAGCATCGCCTGGCAGTCCATGTTGGAGAAGCGCGACGGTCCGCAGATTTCTGTAAGGCCGTTCTCCTTGCCCCAAGCTTCCACGGTAGCCAGCAGTGCCTGCGCCACGGAGAAGTCGTCCACCGTGTCGAACCAGCAGAACCGCACCCGTCGCTGCCCTTTCAACTCATTGCAACGGTGGTTGATGATGCCTGCGATGCGTCCCACGACTTTCCCGTTGTCGTAGGCCAGCCAAAGTTTCAGCGAACAAAATTCCAGAGCAGGATGGCGGGTCAGCGCCTTCTTTTCAGCCGAATCCAAGGGCGGGACATAGTACGGACAGCCTTTGTACAGGTCTTTCGGAAACTGGACAAAAGCCTTTCGTTCCTTGTTTGTCGTTACTTCTTTAATATACATTGTCGGATTACAATAATAGGAACAACTGAGATTTTGAGGTTTAAAACACAGGGGCAAAATTAGCAAAAATATATTCACGTGGTGCAAGAATATCAATATTATTAAAAAAAACAAGCGCAACTTGTCAAAACAAGTTGCGCGTTTTTCGTAGCGGGGGCAGGACTCGAACCTGCGACCTCCGGGTTATGAGCCCGACGAGCTACCACTGCTCTACCCCGCAATGTTTCAGGCTGCAAAAATACACTTTTTTCGAATTTCTGCAATATTTTGCCGAAAAAAAATTTTCGTGTCATATTTTTTGTATCTTTGCCGCCTCAATTGAAAGAGGCTCTTCAATTGACTATTAAGCAGTTAACCTCATTGTTTCATCATTAAAAAGCCCCGTCTCAGGGCAAATTGAGACAAACATTTTATGTCAGAAGAATTATTGAACACTCCCGAGCAAGTCGAAGAAATCGCACAAAATGCGGAAAATGTTGCCGAAACCGCTGCTCCCGTAGTCGAGGAAGCCGCTGCACAAGTGGCAGAAGAACTCCCCGCCGCCGAGGAACAAGCCCCCAAGGCTCCCCGCAAAATGCGCGACTTTGAGAACGCCTACGCCAACGCCCTCGAGAACTTCAGCTGGGACAAGGTCTCCGAACAGAACGACCGCTACTCCAAAGACGAGCAGGCTCGCTTAGAGGATGCCTATTCCAAGTCCTTCAAGTCCATCGAGCAAGGTGACGTCATCACCGGCAAGGTGGTCTCCATCAACGACCGCGAGGTGGTCCTCAACATCGGCTTCAAGTCCGACGGCGTCATCAACGCCTCCGAACTGCGCTACAACCGCGACCTCAAGATCGGCGACGAAGTGGAGGTCTATGTGGAAAGCCAGGAGGATGCCAACGGCCAGATGCAGCTCTCTCACAAACGCGCCCTCATCCTCAAGTCATGGCAGCGCGTGAACGAGGCATACGACAACCAGGAGGTCATCACCGGCTACGTGAAAGGCAAGACCAAAGGCGGTCTCATCGTCGATGTCTTCGGTATCGAGGCCTTCCTGCCCGGTTCCCAAATCGACGTCAAACAAATCCGTGACTTCGACGTTTACGTCGGCAAGACCATGGAGTTCAAGGTCGTCAAGATCAACCACGACTACAAGAACGTCGTCGTTTCCCACAAGGCTCTCATCGAAGCCGAAATCGAGGCTCAGAAAGCCGAAATCATCAGCCGTCTCGAAGTCGGCCAAATCCTCGAAGGCACGGTCAAGAACATCGTTTCTTACGGTGCATTCGTCGATCTCGGCGGGCTGGACGGTCTTATCCACATCACCGACCTCTCCTGGGGCCGCATCAGCCATCCGTCTGAGGTTGTGGAACTCGACCAGAAGGTCAACGTCGTTATCCTCAACTTCGAAGAGGGCAAGAAACGTATCGCCTTGGGTCTCAAGCAGCTCACTCCTCAACCTTGGGAGAAACTCGATCCCAATTTGAAGGTTGGCGACAAGGTGAAAGGTAAAGTGGTCGTCATCACCGACTACGGCGCTTTCGTGGAAGTCATCCCCGGCGTCGAAGGCCTTATCCACGTCTCCGAGATGTCCTGGTCACAGCACCTGCGCACCGCTCACGACTTCCTCAAAGTCGGCGACGAAGTGGAAGCTGTTGTGTTGACCCTCGACCGCGAAGGCCAGAAGATGTCCTTGGGCATCAAACAATTGATTCCCGATCCGTGGGCTAACATCCTCGAGAAATATCCCGTCGGTTCCCGTCACACCGCCACCGTCCGTAACTTCACCACGTTCGGCATCTTCGTCGAACTCGAAGAGGGCGTTGACGGCCTGATCCACATTTCCGACCTCTCCTGGAACAAGAAGATCAAACATCCCGCTGAATTCACCAAAGTCGGTGAGTCCATCGAAGTGGTTGTCCTCGAAGTGGACACCGAGAACCGTCGTCTCAGCTTGGGCCACAAGCAGTTAGAAGAGAATCCTTGGGATGTCTATGAGACCATCTTCACCGTTGGTTCCGTGCATGAAGGTACGATCACCGGCATGAACGACAAGGGTGCCACCGTGATGCTCCCGCACAACATCGAGGGCTTCGCGTTCAACCGTCACCTCCAGAAAGCCGACAAGAGCACGGCCAAGGAAGGCGAAACGCTGCCGTTCATGGTGGTTGACTTCTCCAAGGATGCGAAGAAAATCCACCTCTCCCACACCAAGACCTGGCAACCCGACAGAGACACTGAAGAGCGTGCCAAGAACGATGAGGAGAGACAGAAAGAGCGCGATATTCAGAAAGTGAACGAGAGCAACGTCGAAAAGGCGACCCTCGGCGACCTGAACATCCTGCAATCTTTGAAAGAAGACCTCGAAAAGGAAGGAAAGTAATCTCCTTCTTTTAAGGAATGTAAAAGGCGATCGGCAACGGTCGCCTTTTTTTTCGCCGTAGAGACGCAAAATTTTGCGTCTCTACCATTGCAGAGGAAAAAATATTATCTTTGCGGTCGCAATTTTGAAGTATCAATTTTAAAATTCCAAGATATGAACGAAGAAATGCTGAATCTGAAACCTTCAAAGGTTTTCTATTATTTCAATGAAATCACCAAAATCCCGCGCCCGTCGAAACGCGAGGAGAAAATGTCCTTGTGGCTGGAAGAGACCGGCAAGAAGATGGGACTCGCCACCAAGCGCGACAAGGCCGGCAACGTGCTGATTTCCAAACCCGCAACCCCCGGCAAGGAGAACGTCACGCCCGTGGTGCTGCAGGCGCACATGGACATGGTGTGCGAGAAGAACAACGACAAGGTGTTCGACTTCGACAAAGACGCCATCGAGACGTATATTGACGGCGAATGGCTGAAGGCCAAGGGGACGACCCTCGGCGCGGACGACGGCATCGGCATCGCGCTCGCATTAGCCATCCTCGACGACAAAGAGCTGGAGCACGGCCCCATTGAGGCGCTTTTCACCATCGACGAGGAGACCGGCCTCACCGGTGCCAAGGCAGTGGAAGCCGGCTTCATGAACGGCAAGATGCTGCTCAACCTCGATTCCGAGGACGAGGGACAGTTCTTCATCGGATGCGCCGGCGGTCAGGACACCGTCGCCACCCTACCCTGCGAATATGAGCCTGCGGAAAAGGAGAGCGAATTCTTCAAGATCGAGGTGAAGGGCCTGCAAGGCGGCCACAGCGGCGACGACATCAACAAGGGTCGCGGCAACGCCGTGAAACTGCTCGCCCGCATCCTCTGGAACTCCTACAGCGACTTCGACCTGCGCGTGGCCGACATCAAAGCCGGTAACCTGCGCAACGCCATCGCCCGCGAAGGTTTCGCCATCGTCGCGCTGCCGAAAGAGGCGGTGAACGACTGGAAAGCATACGTCGCCGAGATGGACAAGACCTACAAAGAGGAATTCCACACCACCGACCCGGGCGTCATGGTGACCGTGGAGCCTGCGGAAGCGACGAAGGAGGTTTTCGAGGAGACCTTCCAAATCGACGTGCTGAACGCATTGGTGGTCTGCCCGCACGGCGTGGCAGCCATGTCGCAGGACATCCCCGGCTTCGTGGAAACCTCCACCAACCTGGCTTCCGTGAAGGTGATCGACGGCAACGTGGTCTTCACCACCAGCCAGAGAAGCTCGGTCGAGAGCAAGAAGCAGGCCATCGTCGATAAGGTGTCCACCACTTTCTGGATGATCGGTGCCGATGTGGAGAACTCCGACGGCTATCCGGGCTGGAACCCGAACCCCAACTCCGAAGCTTTGCGCCTGCTCGTGGACGCCTACCACAACGTCTTCCACAAAGAGCCCGAAGTGCTGGCCATCCACGCCGGCCTCGAATGCGGCCTCTTCTCCGAGAAGTACCCCGACATGGACATGGTCTCCTTCGGCCCGACCTTGCGCGGCGTGCACTCCCCCGACGAGAAGCTCGAAATCAAGACCGTGCAGATGTGCTGGGACCTGATGGTAGAGTTCTTCAGACTGCTGAAATAGTAGAAAACATTCATGAATCCAAAGGATCGGTCAGCTGGCCGGTCCTTTTTTTATATCAATTTTGTAGTAAATAAAACAACAAAATGCGGTTGAATTAGCAACAAGTCTTTAATATTTGTATCTAATATTTTTACAATTTTGCAGCGGTAAAACGATTGTTGTATATTCCAAATTTTGATATACATGGCTGATGAACTATCATTTGAACTATGGGACAGATCGTTTGATGTGGAAAAAATCATCCACTTCGGCGAGTTGATCAAGAATAGATTAAAGTTGGAAGGACGAAGCATTCGCTGGTTTGCCCAGCAAATGAATTGCGACCGCAGCAATATGTACAAGTTGCTGGCACGTGCACATTTAGACACCAACTTCATCCTCCGGGCCAGCAAAATTCTAAGATACGATTTCTTCAAAGAGGCCTCGGAAATGCTTCAGAACGCAGGGTTGTAAGGCTATTTCCCGCTGATTGTTCTGTCTTCAACAACCACGACGAAGCCCCTAAATAATAAGATTCATGTACCGGAAAAAGGACATTTTGACAAATTTGGTTCGTTTTCCGGGCCACCTACGGTCGCGAAGCCAAAGCGCGTGACATTATTGACCAAGAGAGTGTATGGACATAACTTCCTGTGACAATGAATAAAAATGACGACTTTTTTAATCAAAAGGGAGCCCATCATAAAAGGCTCTTCTGGACGATCGGAATCATTATGACATGCGTCATTGTTTCTGGGCTTCTCATTTGGATGTCTATCTCCAAAAGAGAAAACCAAGATTCAAATTCAGTGATAGTCAAGATGATAAAATCCGAAGTCATGTGTCCAATCAAAGAAGAAACCACAAAGATCACTTACCACCATCACACGAATTCCGGCATGGCCATATACACGACGGTGGAAATCTTTCCCGACCATTTGGTTTGGAAATACAGCGAAGCTCGCAATGGATGCCATCTGAAAGATGAATGTCATTACGATAAAGAAGATTTTGACAAATTGGTGAAGGAACTCTCAACAATCCAATTTTCCACACGAGATCTGGAAGATTATTCTGTTGGAGGAGCAGGATACAGCTATTCATTTCATCTTAATTCCGAACGTTATTTGTATTTTAACAATTTATACCAGCTTTCGGGAGATTATGACCAGGTAGAAGATCTGATACAGCAATTTATCAAGTCGCACAAGACAAAATGTGAAATTCTTTTCGAAAAATTAGCGAAAGAGCCTCATGAAAAAGGGCATTTCGGGGTGTTTCGAGACCTTCCCCGTGAATTACAAAAATACAAGGTCAAGTAATTCCTCAACCATAATCATCAAAACCTGAGAGTAACGAATAAGGATGCATAAGTATGGAAAACAATCAATTAACAAAAGAAAAGATTCGGGAACTTTATGACAAGGGCTATGCCTATTTGAACTCCGGCAGTGAAGAGGAGGCCTTGAGCGTATTCCGTGAATTGGGCGAAATGGGGATTTCGGCGGCTCAATTCAATTTGGGCGCCATGTATTATAACGGCCAAGGAACCGCCCGCGACTATCAGGAGGCCCTGAAATGGTATCGAATGGCTGCAGACAAAGGATTGAAAGAGGCACAATTTGCTTTGGGAGACATGTATGAGCATGGAACCGGTGTGGAATGCGACCTCGGGCAAGCAGCGGAATGGTACATCAAAGCGGCAGACCAAGGACATGTCAGAGCTTACAAATCATTGGGGAAGGTCAATGCTAAAATAGAACAAAAGGAACAAGGCTATCCCTACTACGTTGACACGCCTTCAGATATCAAACTCGGAGGCATCTATCATGACTGCGGGCAGCCCATTTTTATCACGCAGAAAGGCGGGGTGGGAATGTTGCCGAGCATAGAGGGATGTCTGTTGACCGGAGAATTGTTCCTCGACGTGACCTTTGAGGGTATTGATGCGGAGAAGAAAATGAATCGAAATGCCATCCGAAAGGTATTGGTGGCTGATCAGAACGGAACTTTCTGTAAAGCTGACATCCTTGGCTTCGCCAGACAGGAAGGTGACGAGAACATTTACAAACAGGCGGTCTCGTATTATGCTGGCGATTATGTGAGGTTGATTGTCCGTTCCGAGGAAAGCCTGAACGGTTGGAGGGAACCGTTGGAACTTTTCTGTGATAATTCTGATTCTGACACTGTTAAAACTCAAACCAAAGAGCCAAAAACATCCAAAAGCACCGAAAAACAGGGGAATGTGAGAAATGACTCCCCAGAAAGAGGGACAAAAAGTGTCGAGAAGGAGGACATCAGGTATCAGGATGTAAAGACCAAGAACCCGATTCTGAAATGGACATTCCTGTTACTGGCCGTGATTGGGCTGATACTTCTTTGTGTTTTTTTATTCTCTTGATAAACGAGGCCGTCAAAAGGGGGACATATTCCCCCCAAAGATTTTCTTGGAGTTGACGGGCTTGATTTGCAAATTGACAACAGGCGTCACCGATTCAAGGAATGAAGTCATACACAATGGAACGGACACACAAAATTAACAATTCTGACAATTCTGACCAACAAGTAATATTGAAATTCATTTACGAAATTAAAGAGAAAGAAAAAAATGATTATTTTCGCAGCAATGAAAATCCGTTTATAATAAAAAAAGAAGAATATGAACACACCCCTTCTTATTACTGCGTTTTTGTATAAGATGCAAACCACTCTAGCCGCACTGGTTAGTGCAATGTTGCTTGCTCCTTCGACATCTGCTCAGATGCCGGTTCAGAAGGATATCTTTGAAAAATCAGCAAGAACTGAATATGTAACAAACCCTGCAGATTCTTTATCGGATAATGTTTATGTTTTGAATGAAGATCTCCCCGTTGGAAACAAAGAAAGAGGAGAATTTTTTAATAATTGGTTTTGGGCAATGTTCGCTTGCGCCGATGACAATGGTGAATTTCAGGACAGCAAATTAGGTAATGCTCCTAAGTTTATAAAAGTTCCAAATAAAGATTATAAACAGCTTGCTGCTGATATAATATGTACTTTTGATAAGAACGGAGATAATAAAGTTGATTATAGTGAATATGTAAATAAGTCAGATGCCCTTGTAAATCAAAAAGCGGGCAGAACTTTAAGTCTTTCAGAAAAGGATGCATTTCACAAGAATTTTTTCATCCCGTTATTCCACGGCTTTGGGTTTGACAGAGAACCAAATGATTATTCAGTAGACGAAGTCGCTGCTACTTTATATGCACTTGATCAATACAGCAGCCTTGGTAAAGGAATTTTAAGCGGGGAAGAACTTATAAAAGAATTAGGTTATGTTCTTGAACACGGTAAGCCTGATATGTGTTTTCAAAAAAGCAGAGTAGATTATTATGATAATAATAATTTGCTCAGATAATTTTACAGAGCATATTTTATTTAACCCAATATTAAAAATGTGATTTTTTTATTGTTATGTAAACTTTGTAACGATTTTAAATAATTTTGAAATTTACCTGTTAAAAAAAATACTTTACAGTATTGTATAAGAATGTAAGGGAGTGAAATTATGTCTTGGCGAAAATAGCATCATATATAAAGAACGAAAACAATGGATCAAAAAAACAGTATTAGTAAAAGTCCAAACAGCAAGGCGGTCACTTGTCTGTTGGATTATTTGAAATCAGAACTCGATCTTTATTTCGAAGTGCGAATTGGTTCTTTGGACACGAATATTTCGCCTGAGGTGGTCGCTATGAAAATAACAGAACCAAATAACCAAATAATACTCAACGGCAACCATCCATTGCTAAAAGAGGCACTATCCATTCTGGATTCTCAAAGCAATATCCAAACCATTGCAAAAGACCTGGAGATGTTGGAAAAAGAAATGGGTGAATTGGAACACGAAAGAGAGTGGTGCGACAATCTTCCTTGGGAAGTTCAGTGCGGAACTGGTTACTGTGATGCTAATCAAAGGAAAATATCTGCCAACTGCCATGCTCAAAGTGACAAGAAAAAGAAGATTTGTGAAGAATTTGATCTTTTGTCACAAAACAATGAAACTTTCCAGAAGCTCATAAAACAGGTGTGCGAGATGACGCCACCAAGGATAGATGAAAAAATAGAGTCAGCGCAGAAGCGTTATGAACAGAACGGGAAACCAGAAAGGTCGTTGGCGGAAACCCCAGCGCGGGAAGGTTCTAAAATATACCATTGTCTTGTGGGCGGAGCACTGGGAGATGCTCTCGGTCGTCCTGTTGAAAGATTAAGAAGCGACCAGATGAAGGAGTACTATGGCGAAGAAGGCATTAGGGATTTGGCAACCGTTGGGCTGTTGGCCAGGATCACCGACGACACGCAGATGACCTTGTTTACTGCGGACGGGATAATCAAATCTAAACTGAAGGACCCTGTTGCCACAGAGCCGGACTATACCCTTATATACGATTCCTACCAAAACTGGTACAAAACGCAGACTCAACCTTTTGAGCAGGGAGAGCGAAAAGGTTTCCTGGCCAATGTCCGCGACTTATATAGTCCTGTGGGACCTGGGCGCACCTGCCTGGCAAGTTTGGCTTCCGGAAAGATGGGGACGATAGAGAATCCTATCAACAATAGCAACGGTTGTGGCGGGGTGTTGCGGGTGGCACCCGTCGGGCTGGCCTATCACGACCCCGAAAAGGCTTTTGAAATCGGGGCGAAGTGCGCTGCGCTGACACATGGTGGTCCAGAAGGCTATCTTCCAGCAGGCTTCTTCGCCGCACTTATCGCCTCTATTTTCAACGGGAAAGGGCTGGAAGAGTCCGCCCAGGAGTCTTTGCGCATACTGTCACGCTACGATAACTACGAAGCCTCCTACGAACTGCTTTTCCAAGCCATTGCCTTGTCCAAATCCGATGTCCCTCACAAGGAGGCCATAGAGATGTTGGGCTACGGTTTTGTCGGCTCCGAGGCCATGGCCATTTCGCTCTATTGTGCCCTCAAAAATCCGATTAATCTGAAGGAAGCTCTCATCATGGCGGTGAACCACAGCGGCGACAGCGACTCCACAGGTTCCATTACAGGCAACATTCTTGGACTGCTCATCGGATTAGACACTGTACCCACAGCATGGATCGACTATTTGGAATTGACGGGTGAGATAAGCAAATTGGCAATGGACTTGTCAGAGCCAGGAAAAATTGAGAACCCGCAGCAAGATTATCCCTATGCATAGTGTTAGCAGTCCCTCCCAAAACGAATCAACAGTTTCACAAAGATATCATCATTAATAAAAACTTAAAATTATGGAAATCACCGAAAAACGATTGACTGAGGCCATCCGGAATCACGTGATGGGCAAAAGTATCGATCCTGAATTAGTGGCGTTAGGTGTCACCGATTCTTGGATCAGCCATTTGATTAGAGTGTATTTCCTTGAGGAAAATGCCTCTCGTGGCGCTTCGAGCGACTGCTCGGGAGGCGGTAATCCCCACAGAATAATGGAAGAGGAAGAATACAAGAGAGCGTGGGGATGGTTTAAGGACGTATGCAATGAATTGAACTTGAACCCCTGGGATTGTTTGGGTGCCCTGCGAAAAGCTGGTGTCAGGTGACAGAAATGAAGACATCCATCATGGAACGGACATACAAAATCAACAATTCAGACATCACGGTCAAATTCGGCAACATCCTCGACAGCGAAGCCGAGGTGATTGCGAGCAGCGACGGCTCCACCATACGGATGGGTGGCGGCGGTGTGGCTCAGGCGATTCGAAATGCCGGCGGGGATATCATCAGAGACGACGCCCAAAGCAAGCTGCCCGTTAGTTTAGGTGATGCCGTCATCACCACGGCGGGCCATCTGAAACATCAGAAGTACATCTTTCACTGTATCACGATTGATTATAGCAACGACCAAAGCTGTACGCCTCAGGGAATCTCTAATGAGGACATTCATCAATACATTATCGGGCATTCCATCAACAAATGTTTCCAGTTAATGCACGTAATAGGACTGTCGTCCATAGCTTTCCCCTCCATCGGTGCCGGTGCGGCAGGCATTCCATACGACAAAGTGGCGAAGGTGATGTCGGAAACCATTGCGAAGAATCTGTGCAAGACAAACCGGAAGATGCACGTTGAGATTTATCTTTGGGACAGGTTTGGGAACATGAACACATGGGATTATCTTCCTTTCTTCGAGCATCTTTCGGCTCAAGAAGCATTGGCCAAAAGTGTCTATGAACAAAAAACGGAACGGTTGCACGATGAAAACTCCCTGCAAGTTTCTATGGGAGAAATGCCAGTGCCGGAAACATTATCCTCCGATGTGTTCATCAGTTATTCCCGAAAAGACGCTGAAAAGGTGAAGCTCATTCGGGAAAAGCTGGAAGATTCGGGCATTAAGTGTTGGTTCGATGAAGACGGCATGTACAGCGGTGTCTCTTTCAAAAAGGAGATCGTGGATGCCATCAAAAACACGAAAGTGGTACTCTTCATGTCTTCGGAGCACTCAAACAAGTCGCGCAACGTGATCAGCGAAATCTCCATCGCCATGGAACGTGAAAAGAAAATCATCCCTGTTCGCTTAGACATGTCCCCCTACTCGGAAAGTATTGAATATGACATCGTCAATCATGACTATGTGGTTTTTGACGACAATATTGGGGAGAGCTGCTATGACAAGCTGCTGACCAGAATCGTGTCAACGCTGAGGATGTAAAAAAATGAGCAACACCAATAAGACTGAATATGAAGAATAAATTTGACATTTTCATCAGTTATCGTCGCAAAGGCGGCTTTGAAGTGGCCAAACACATCAAAGATCTGCTGGAACGAGACGGTTATTCCGTCAGTTTTGACATTGACAATTTAGGGAACGGCAATTTCGACGAGCTTCTGCTGGAAAGGGTTTCCAGTTGCAACAACTTCATTCTTGTTTTGGACGCCCATGCTTTCGACAGGAATTCAGATGAAAACACGGAGGATTCAAACGAAGAAGACGAAGATTGGTTGGTGAAAGAAATTGCTGCCGCCTTGCAGGAAGACAAAAACATCATTCCGGTGATGTTGGATGGTTTCACGGAATTTCCCCGACAATTGCCGGAGTCCATCAAGGATGTCCGATACAAGAATGGCCCGAAATATGACAGGGAATACTTCGATGCCTTCTATGAACGGCTCAAAAATTTCTTCAACGAGGCGCCACGGGGCTATGAGGATGTAGGGGTCAAAAACCTTCCCAATAATCTTTTGTGCAGCGTGTTGTTAGAACGTGGCTGGCTGAAATACAACAACAAGAAATACGACGAGGCCATGGAATTTTTCCTTCAAGCAGCCGAAAAGGGTTCCGCCAATGCGTTCAATGCTGTTGCGGTGTACTACAAAGAAGGGCATGGATATGACAATAATCCTCAAAAGGCCGCCCAATGGTTTCGCTATGCTGCAGAAATGGGATATGACAGTGCACAGAGGAATTTGGGCGATTGTTATCTGAACGGGTTCGGAGTCCCCCCGGATCCTGAGGAAGCTTTGAGGTGGTATTTGAGCGCCTGTGAAAAGGGAAATGCAAAGGCGCAATATGCCGTCGCAAAATGCTATGCAAACAGGAAGGGAGTGCCTTCTGACATGAAGATTGAAGACTCTTTGAAAAAAGCATTTGAATTTTACATGATGGCTGCTGAACAAGGCCTTGATGTTGCCCAATTCGCTTTGGCGGAATGTTATGCCAACGGAACCGGTTGCGAAAAAGACCTCAACATTGCTAAAGAATGGTATGAACGGGCAGCGGCGCAAGGGTATGTTGAAGCAAAGGAGAGGCTTGAACGTATTGAATGATGAATAGGAAAGCCATCAAAAGCAGAATTGTCGAAACGCGTAAAAATAATATGATTATGAACGAGAATAAACAACAAGAGATGAATAATGACAGCATCAATGAAAATGCTGAAAACAAAACGGCAGAACTTCTACGATACCTTATTGGTTTAACCAAACCGATTCCATATTGCGACATCAGTGTAAAGGCGATCGGACCAGATGCCGAACCGTGGAAATTCACGGTGGAGTCGCCCGCAGTGTACACTTGGTATGCTAATATGAAGTGTAGCTTAGTGCTCAACAGCCAGCATCAGTTGATACAAGAGGCTCTCTCTATCCTCCAATCTCACCAAGATATGCAGGCACTTCGAGATGAGATATCAGAACTAAGTGACCATTGTAATGCGTTGCGACCTGACCCAGAGGATTCCCACATGTCCCGAATGCCTCTTGAAGTATATTGCTGGCATATTGATGATCGTATGCGGCGCGTGGAAGCTTTAGGCAAAGACATCAAACAACGGGAAAACCAGCTCAAAGAAAAATTCATAACTTTAGTTCAAGAGCACAACTCTTTACATCAGATCATCAAGATGGTAGAGGAGAGGGCATCGTGGATAGAAGGAGAAATCGAGGAAGCACGGAAGCGTTATGAACAGAACAGGAAACCGAAAAGGTCGTTGGCGGAAACCCCAGCGCGGGAAGGTGATGTGAGAATCAAATTTGCTGGTGTAACCAAAATTATTTTCTCTCCAGAAGATGAGGAAAAATTGAAAAATATGAGTAAGAAAGAGGCTTATAAGTATAAAAAAGAATTAATAGATCAAGGTAAATTCACGGAAGAATGGATTCCCGCTGAAGATTGGAATTCAAATCCACAATAACAAAGGTAAACGATGGCAAACTTAAACACAAAAGTAGGAGTGATATTGGCGCGGCTGCAGCCGATACACAACGGACATTTGGCACTGATAGAGAAAGCGTGCAAAGAAAACGAAGTGGTGTATGTACTCATCGGTAGTGCCGACAAATTCAATCAACGGAACCCGTTGCCCATAAGTCTGAGGCAACAACTTGCGGAAGAGGCAATCCAACCGTTGCAAGGCAAGTATCATTACACGACAGAAGATGGTGCGGAAAAGGATGTGATGGTGCATCTGATGCCCCTGGATGACCTAACGGACGAATCGGACAACTCTCACGACTGGGGATTCTATCTTTACAGCAAGGTGGTTTCGGTAACCTACAACCCGAATTTCACCATTTATTACAGCGACGGCTTCGAAATCATCACCACCTGGTTTCCCAGCTTTCTCTTGCGGAATAACGTGTCGTTGTCGTTACTCGCAAGAAACGCGACGGTGGAGGGCATCTCCGCGACAAAAATCCGCCAGTTAATCTTGGAAGAAAACGACGAGGAATTGAAGAAATATGTTCCCGTCTGTGTGTTCGAAACACGAAAAGCCATCAAACAGCATATAGAATTGTCGAAATTGATAAAATAACAAAAGGAGGACATAATTATGAGTAATCACACTGATGGAAGAACACCAAAAATATCAAAACTTTTTAAACGATTTCTAATAATTGTTTCTTATTGACATACAACATACAAAAAAAAACGAACATGAAACAACGAAACATCCAGTCCCTGATCCTGCTTTTCGCTGCCCTCACCCTCGCGGCGCAAAGCAACAGCAGTCCCTGCTACACCAACAACACGAGCAAGGACGATACCACCTTCAGCCAAGACAAGTACACCCTAACGCGGACTTGCTATGCCAACTCTAAGCAGTGCAAAGGTGGCAATTTCAACGAGGCGCAAAGTGAAATCAACCAGAACAACGCCAATTCCAACCCTGCACCGAAGCTTGTATATAGTCAGAAAGATACTATAAAGAATCCAAAAGCCAGAGGCAATGAATTTGATAAATGGGTACATACTTTGTTGCGTGCAACTGATGATTACGAAATGATTGATACTTCGAAACTTAACGGAACGTCTGTGAACTTTATCCTAAAAGAAGGTGAATCTATAAGCGATTTGGCAGAAGCTATAGTTGCATCATATGATCTAAATGATGATAAAAAGATAGATTTTGATGAATTTTTGACCAAGGCTTATTCTTCAACTCTACTTCTCAGTGTCAGTGGTAGCACATATATGAGCAAGCAATTTTACAGAAGTTTGGACGATATCTTTTTGGGATTTGATATAAATGAAAGTTTTAACAAGAAATTTACACTTGATGTAAATGAAGTTGCCGCAAATTTATGGGCAATGAGTGGAAATGATTTAGATGGAAGAAAACCGAAAATGTATATTGACGGTCAGGAGTTGATGCATCAAATGAATTTTATGATGTTTCATGGGGAAGCTGATCCTGAATTCAGAGAGGTTCAGGAAATAACTTACGAAAATATCAAATAATTTAACCGAAAATTATATTATAATGCAAATGATTACGTGAAAATTCACCAGATAATGACAAACTTAAACACAAAAGTAGGAGTGATATTGGCGAGGCTGCAGCCGATACACAACGGACATTGGGCACTGATAAGCATATAGCATTATCGAAACTGATCAAATAATCAGGTGATAGCCTTATTCTAAATATATTATCAATGAGGAAACTATATTTCGGCGGGGGATTCCCAGCTTTTGACGTAAATCACCCCGAGGATTCTCTGAAAGACGACTTCAGAGCACTTGTCCTCGGCGATGTCAGAAAATTACTCTATTTACCTCAAGAGTGTACAACGGAAACGCCCATTTCCGACAACGTTTCCTACGTGGGACCCTATTTCTTTTACGGCGAGGAGATTAGCGCCACGCAGGTGGTCGCCGTGGAAAACGACATGGTCCACAAGTGTACTGACGCCGTTTTTCTCCTGGAGAACGTCAGCAGTCCGGGCACCATTACGGAAGTGGTCAACGCAGTGCTCCTTGGCAAGAACGTACACATCTTCTACGTCTCTTTGGACAATGGAATCCCCGAGACGGAAATCAACAGCGACCAATGGTATCCGATTGCCTTCGCGCAGATGGTCGGGAAGAATGTCCATTGCACCGAATGCCGCAACCGCGAAGAGGCTGTTCGCAGGATACTCTCGTTCGTTGAATCTTTGAAATAGCCGCCATGTTCGAGATTCTGTCCACCCTTTTGGGACTTGTGCAAGGCGTTTTGGTGATGTTAGACAAACGCAGCAACTGGATCTTTTATTCCCTCCAGATGCTTTTCCTTGTTTTTTTTTCCATCAGTGTACACCTTTGGGGCGACGTGGTAATCGACAGTATCTATTTTTTCATCGGAATTGGAGGTTTTATCTTATGGAAAAAGGGTGGCCAAGCGGAAACAATATCCACATACGGGTGGCGGGCACGCATCGTTTGGAGTGCGGTTTCGTTAGCAGCCATATTCGTCATTTGGGTCATCCTCCGGAGAACAGATAATCCGCTTCCTCTTTTAGACTCTATCACCAGCGTCACCAGCATCGTAGCCACCTGGTTCATGTTCCGCCACAAATTGGAGGCATGGGTAGTGTGGTTCATCAACGACCTTTTCTACATCGCAGAATACTTTCTTCTTCCCGACAAGGCGGTGTATCTCATCTGCCTGTACATCATTTGGACCATCCTCGCCGTGGTGTCGTTCTTTAACTGGGGAAGGTTATATGTCCACGTCGGTGTTGAGCCTGATCACGTTGGGTAAATCTTTCACCAAGTCGAGCAGGAAGTCAAAACGCTCGTTGTACTTTTTCAAGTCTGCCTCCGTGTGGAACTCTTCCTCTAAAGAGCCGCCTCTTGCAAGAATGCGTTCCTGCGATTTTCGGATGCTGCACACGCAAACGATGTATATAACATCATTGTTTTTCAGGATAGAGTTTCTGAACTGCGCTATCGCATCCGCATCATGTTCGAAGATGCGCTCGTCCAGCGTAGCTTCCGAGAAGAGTCCTCTGTCTTGGATGGGAATATTAGGGAAAATGCGCTTGAGCATTGCCGCCCTGAAGCTCTTCCCCGTGCCGTCGTTTCCGTCAATTTCAAATTTCATCATGTAAAAACATCAAGGTTATTCGTTCAGACTATCATCCCAAAATTGAACACCAATCCAGGGAACGTTGTCATACTCACCTTTGTTATATGCATTGAGCTGGTCAATACAAAACTGTATATTATTTTTATTTGATTCTTCCGAGCACAAGCTCATCGCTTGGGTATAGTATTTCAATGACTTTTCATAATCGTATGTAGGCTTGAAAAAATAACTGTGCAAAAAACCGAGGTCTAGCAACACATCGGTGTTTTCCGGTTCCACTTCAAGGCATTTTTCAAACTCAGCCACTGCGGCCTTTAGTTGTCCTTCTGACCTCTGATTAATAGCATAGTGTAATTTGCCTTTCAGATAATGGTATCGGAAGGATTCTTTGTCTGGATAGATACTCTTGAATACATTCAGCGCTTCCCGATTAAAACAACCATCTCTCCATCCGACAACAGAATCTGGAACAACAGTGTTCTGGCAAATAGCCACCAGTTTATTGGTTTTGGTGTGGATAATGGCGTTACAGCTGTCACGACTGTCGTAAACGGGATTCCCCTCTTCTAGTATAATAGAGGAAAGCCCCGTATGTATGGCAAAAGAATAATCACCGATGCGAGTTACGGTATTGGGAATCGTAACCGAGTAGAGACCAGTGATCTTAAAGTAGGCATTATGGTCGATTTCTCTGACAATATAGGTTTGGTCCCTTAAAGTAACCGAAGACGGAATTACCAAAGCCCTTCTGTTTTTGATCTGTTCTAGCGGAACATCAGCATCTTCAACAGCTAAAAGTGACACCTCTATTTCTGAATTATTCTTATTCTGACCGCGTATGATTTGAAAATAGAGTTTCTGTCCTCTCTCGGCAATAGTGTATGCAAAGTCATAAGGTACGCCACAAAAGAAACCAGAATCTTTGGGACTCAATGTATCTTTATACTCCATGAGTCTGACAAACAATAAGTACAAGATGAGAGGGAGTCCTAACAAAACTAATATAAAATTGATGTATTCTCCATCAATAATTGCGTCAATACATACAGCTGCCATTATTATAGCGAAAAGACTATAGATGAGTACCATCAACCAAAATGTAATTGGGGAATGTGTATTTTTAGCCATAACGATTTTTTCAAAGGGGGTCAATTATGCAAAAATACTCTTTTTTTAATCCAAATCAAGTTGAAAAAGCGAAATTGGAAACATTTGCAACAGGTTGTGGTAAAAATAGCAGCAAGAAATTCCAAAACGCGAGAACTACGGTTTCTCAAATCCGAAGAACGTCAAATAGTTTACTTCCTTGCCGTTGATGCTCAAAGTATCATTCTCGTTTTCAAGAAGTTCCCTAGTACAGGCAATAACCCGGATGCGAGAGAATTTGGGAAGTACATTTTCCACGCAGTTGATGAGCGTATCGTTGGACAATGTGAAATCATCCACTAACAACAACAGTTCTTTCTGTTGGAAGGTTTGAAGGATTTCACTTGGAGACTGTCCGAGCAACAGTCCCAATTCCCACACCAAATCCAAGGAACGTGTCATATAACGCGAACTATCGATATAGAAAGGTATCACATTCTTGCGGTCATAGTCATGAAGCAAGTCTATCCATATCCTGAACAGCAATGGCGTTTTCCCGCTCCCCTTCTCCCCAGTTATCAAAAACGACTTCGACGAATCCTCCAAATAAGACAATCTAACAAGCTTATAAACAGAGTTTTCAACCGTCGAACCCGAAACACGACGCATAATGATTGGACGTGCTGACAACGCATCATAATCCGCCCCTTCCTTTTGCTGGTTATTGGTCAAAAAGAAATTGTTTGCCAGGGATGTGATGAACCTTCTGAGGATTTGCAAGGTCTTGCGCAACTCTTTTGCCCGAGCCTTCTGCTCCGACATCATCACGGAAGTGCGCATCTTCTTTTTCAGCTCAAATCGGTGTTCCTTGAAGTGAAAGATGGATGATTCCACTTCAAAACTGTCCGTATCGACCGTCACGATGCTGTAACCATACTGCGACCAGGCGGTGTTACGGACAAACGTGGCGGGGGCGACATTGTGCAACAGGCATCCTTTGGGAGAGAGCATCGCATTCAACTGCTGTCGGTGGTAATGTCCTGTAAACAGGATGTTGCATCCGTTTTGCAAGACTTCTTCCAGCTTCTGCGCCACGAAAAACTTGAAGTCTCCAGGATAGTGATGCATGGAAGCAAAGACAATGTCGCAGTGTTGCACCTGATTGAACAACTTCTCAGCTTCCTCCACAGGGTACAACAATTGCCCACGATCCCTTGACGAATCAATGCAACTCCACGAGGAATTAAGTCCCACCAGCCCAACCGACACTCCTCTGATCTGGAAGGTGGAACAGGAACCGAATCTGTTACTCTCTTTCCATCCATATATATCCTGGCACAAGGTGTTGAACGGCACCATTCGAGACAAGCTGGATCTCATCAGTTCCTGATCTGCACAGAACGCATTCAACATTTCCTCTGAATGGCACTGTCCGAGCGACTCGATGGTGTTTTGGGCCACTGTTTTGTCCACATCGTGGTTGCCCGGAACCAACAGCAGTTGCGACGTCGGCAAATGGTGCGCCTCTTGAATCGGTTTGATAAGCGTGTCGTATGCATCCTTGAGGGACTCTTCCACTCCTTGCACCATATCCCCGGAAAAGATGATCACATCCAAAGGGGTGTCTTTTGTGCTCTCGGCCATCATTTTGCCAATCCGGGCACAATCATCGGCAAACGCATCCTGATAATGGAAATCCGAAAAATGTAGTATGTTGATTTTCATCCGGCAAAAATACGTTTTTTTTAATCGCCCTACTGATAGATTCTCCCATACCTCCTCCTCTATAACAATATACGAGCCCAAAACGCAGTTAGGTGATAAAGTTGAACTGTGCTTTTGCACTTGGAAAGAAGTGGAGTGACAAGGTTTTCGACATTCTTGATATTCACATTAGGAATCCGGGATATTTTGTATTTTTGTCAATCTATTTTGTTCTAAACAAAAGAATCTATGCCAACAAAGAAAAAAAGTCCCTTCTGGGCAAAAATTGTTTATTTCGTGTTCGTAATTTCTTGCGGGCTCCTATTTTGCGAGGCCTATCAAAAGAACGAACGTGAAGATGTTTCCAGAATATCAAATGCTGTGTCAACGAACACGAAAGCATCCACAACGGCGACACCCGATTCATGTCTTATCAAACAAAGGACGACTAAAATCTTATATCGCCACCACTCTAATTCAACAATGTGCATATATACGACCGTGGAAATATATCCTGAATACCTGGTTTGGAAATACCAAGAAGCGCGCAACGATTGTTATTTAATGGACACTTGCCGTTACAAAAAGGAAGATTATGACAAATTGCTGAAAGAGCTCTCGACCATAAAGTTTTCTGCAAAACGCAACAAATACCATCGTATAGGAGGTCCCGGATATAGTTATTCTTTTGAAATCGATTCTGTGCGTTATCTGTTTTTTGACGATTCATATCAGTTTTCTGGTGATTATAACAAGTTACAAGATCTATTACAGCAGTTTATCAAGTCACACCAGCCCCGATGTGAAATTCTTTTCAAAAAATATTCGAAGTGGCCTCATCGAAAAGGGTGGTATGGTGAGTTCCGAAGACTTCCTGGAAGATTACAGAAATACAAAGTCAAAGAGACTTATTAACGATTAAATGCCGCGACCATTCTTCTCGGTTTTGTCAAAAAGTTGTATTTTTGCACCGTGAATTTTCGTCCGTTATGAGCACCACCCGCAAATACCCCGTTGGAATACAGACCTTCTCGGAAATCCGTAAAGGCGATTACGTTTACATCGACAAAACCGGCCTGATATGGGAGATGTCTCGCATGAAATACGTTTTCCTCAGCCGCCCGCGCAGGTTTGGCAAGAGCCTGTGATGTCTATAATCCGTTCAGTCTGTTGAAATGCTTCAATCAACAAGATATCGCCAACTACTGGTTCGACAGCGCCACGCCCACGTTCCTCATCCGCCAGATGCAGCATTTCCGTACCGACATCACCACCATGGATGACCTTTCGGAACCCGCCGATGCCTTCGACTGCCCTCCAGAGGCACTCGACACTGCCCTGCCACTGCTCTACCAGACCGGTTACCTCACCATCAAGGGCTACGACCGCGAATCGGACATGTACGCCCTCGGCATCCCAAACAACGAGGTGCGAGTGGGCTTCACCCGCGGGTTACTGCCCACCTACATCGGCATCGACGGTCCCAGCGTACAGAAAGGCTTCGCCCTGAAGTTCTGGCTAGCCCTGAAGAAAAACGACCTTGACACCGCCATGATGGAGATGAAAGCCTTCCTAGTCGGCGTCCCCTACGTGGAAGGGTTCAAGAAAAAACTGAAAGACGTGAAGAATTACGAAGGCTTCTACGAATACACGTTTTGGCTGATATTCAACATGTTGAATGTGTATGCCCGCACGCAAGTAAAGTGCGCGGGCAGTCGCATCGACTTCGTGGTCTTTATGCCCGACACGACATACGTCTTCGAGCTGAAAGTGAACGGCACCGCACAGGAAGCCCTCGACCAGATCAACAGCAAAAGCTACGCCCTACCCTACCAGACGGAAGAACGCAAAGTCATAAAAGTCGGCGTGGCGTTCGACCGGGAGACGATGACGGTGGGGGAATGGCTGGTTAATTAAGAATTAAGAATTATGATCTATGATTTATGACTTAGGATTGACGAGGGTAGTTCAAGATAGATAGCAACACTCTTATAAATTACTAGCAGACAATAAAATACAGCCTATTTGATTTTTTTCAAAAAAAATATTTTACTACGCAGTAAAACTGCGCAGTGGGGTTGTATTTTTGCATCGTCAAACACAAACGACAGGTTTGGCACGGGCGGTTGACGCCGAAAGGAGAGTTACTTCGAAACTTTTTAACTTTCATGGTTTAAAGTATAGTCGCAGAGGCAGATTCAAATCTCCATTCAGTCAAAAGCTGAAAGACTACCGAGATGATTCGTCATCTTCCAAAGGAAAAACACTCTCCGAGTTCCGAAAGGGACATTCTCACCGCCCTTTTTAAGATGCGTTCTTTGAAACACTTATATGTAAAATTGTATGAGTTACAACGATCAGCTTCGTTGTGACTATCTGACCACGAACCACGAAGGTGCCACTGCCTGGCGCATGACCCCGGAATGGGAACTCTACTCAACCGTCGTGACAACGATGGGTGTGGAGGACAAGTTCTACGAAAGAGGTGACAACCGTGTGCGGCGCATTGCCGACCTTGTGCGGAAGGTGAACCCTGAATTTGTGGCTCAACTGGCTGTTTACGCACGTGACGTGATGCACCTGCGCAGCGTTCCGCTGCTTCTGCTCGTTGAATTGGCCAACTGCCATCAGGGCGACTCGCTCGTCAGCCGTGCCGTTAATATGACGGTGCGGCGTGCCGACGAAATTGCGGAGCTGCTGATGTGCTACCAATGGCGCACGGGCAAGAATGACCTCACGGGATTGAGCAATCAGCTTCGCAAGGGGTTGGCGGAGGCCTTCAACCACTTCGATGAGTATCAGTTCGCGAAGTATAACCGCAAAGACCGAAAGGTCACGCTGCGGGACGCTTTGCTGCTGGTACACCCGAAGCCGAAGGATGAGCGTCAGAGGGAAATCTTCAAGAAGATCCTGAACGACGAACTGGAAACGCCCTACACTTGGGAGACGGAACTCTCGCGAACGGGACAGCAACGCTATGCGACTGCTGCAGACAAAAGGGAAGCCGTAAGGAACACGTGGCAGCAGCTGATTGCCAGCCACCGGATGGGCTATATGGCCACCATGCGCAACCTTCGCAACCTGCTGGAAGCATCCATCGATGACGACAGCATGGAACAGGTGTGCCGCTATTTGGCAAATCCGGAAGCCGCGAAGAACAGCAAGCAGCTGCCATTCCGCTACTTGTCAGCCTATCTGCAACTGAAGGAGTTCAAATTCAAACGTCCTCTTGAGGATGAAATTGAAGCGATAGCCAGAAAGCGGCAGAAAGTAGAAAAGGCTGTGGAGGAAAGGAGAGCTGGGACTTTCACGGTAAGAAAGCGAAAGGTGGTGAGATACGATCTGCGCACGACCCTGGGTCAATGTGCGAAGATACGAGGTCACCTTACATACGCCAAGCCGACACAGCATTTCAGACACAGGAAGTTGGAAAGACTGTGTGTTGAGCATCCGGCCCCGCGTATGCTCCGTCAACTACTGAAGTTGGAAAACGTGCTTTCCAAGCTTCAGAAGCAAGAGACAATGCTGAGACGAAAGCAGGCATTGCTGGAACAAAAGTACTGTAGTGCAGTTCTCAAGGCAGCCAAGCAACTGGAGGGAATCCTCCATGCGCTTGAACAGGCCGTTAGCCATTCAACTGTCAATATTGTTGGTTTCGATGAGAACACTCGGGTCCTGCTTGCCAGCGACACGTCGGGTTCCATGTACCGACCCGTCAGCCGGAACAGCTCCGTAATGTGCTTTCACATAGGTCTGTTGCTCTCCATGCTGATGAAGCAGAAGTGTCCGCAGGCCGTGACGGGAATGTTTGGTGACACCTGGAAGGCTTTCGACACGCCATCCGAAAACGTCCTGCAGAACACCATTGATATGATTGAGCGAGAAGGAGAAGTGGGGTATTCCACCAATGGCTATAAAGTCGTTGACTGGCTCATCAAAGAAGAGCGTGTCATGGACAAAGTGATGCTCTTTACAGACTGCCAATTGTGGGATAGCTGGAATGGAGGTGCTCATCTGGCGGATAGTTGGAAGAGATACAAGCGCATCGCACCCGATGCCAAGCTGTACCTTTTCGACTTGGCCGGCTACGGACAGAGTCCTGTTGACATGAAACGTGACGATGTGTTCTGCGTTGCGGGATGGAGCGACAAGGTTTTCGACATCCTTGCCGCCTTGGAGCGTGGTAACAATGCTATCGACGAGATCCGCCGGATTGTCGTATAGTATTAGGTCAGATACGAACGACAGAAGCTTAGAGGATGGACTTCCGGGATGGGAGGACGCCTCGCAGATTTCCTCCCTGCAAAGGGAGTTCCGGCGGAAAAAAAAGAAATCCCGGACATCCACATTAGGTGTCCGGGATTATTTGTATTTTTGTCAATCGAAATAATTTCCACGAACAAATCATGGAAAAGCTGAAATTTTTGCAAAAACGGTAGAAAAGGAGGCCGTGCAATGTATTCATTACAAGACAGAATAAGAGGTTCGCTGATCGGCGGTGCTATCGGCGACGCACTGGGATACCCCGTGGAATTCATGGGTGTCAAACAAATTGTGCACCACTTCGGAGAACGGGGAATCACCCGGTTCAGCCTCGACCACAACGGCAAGGCTGTGGTATCGGACGACACACAGATGACGCTTTTCACGGCAAACGGGCTGCTGAATGCCATACGACTCGGGATTGCCCCGAAGTACGGTATTTGCAAAGCCTATATCGAATGGTTGCTGACGCAAACCGGAGAAAAATCCAAAAAGTTCAACAATTGTTGGATCAGTGACATTCCCGAATTGAACACCCGTCGCGCACCAGGAACCACCTGCATGTCCGCACTCGACGCCATCTATCGGGGAAGAGAGCCGCAGAACAACAGCAAGGGATGTGGAGGGGTGATGCGCGTGGCGCCCATCCCGCTTTACGCCGCTGTGAAGGGGCGCATGAGCCTTGAGGAGGCAGACCGGTTGGCAGGAGATGCTGCGGAAATCACGCATCTACATCCCCTCGGGTACATTCCCGCCGCCTTGACCTCGCATATCATCTACCGCTTGGCCTTGGATCCCGAGCCGACACAAGAGAGCATGAAGCGCTATATCCGAGAAGGTGTCGAAATGATGCGCAAACTGTACGATCCCACTCCAAAGGAGGTGGAATTCATGGCAGATCTGACTGAAGAGGCCATCATCCACGCTTTCAATGACAAATCGGATTTAGAAAATGTAATAAGCTTGGGTGAAGGATGGACTGGCGAGGAGGCACTTGCCATCGCCCTCAATTGCGCTTTGAAGCATTTCGACAACTTCGAGAAGGCCATGATCGCGGCGGTGAACCACGACGGCGACAGTGACAGCACGGGAGCCATCTGTGGCAACATACTTGGTGCTGCCGTCGGCTACGAAGCCATTCCACAGTTCTACAAAGATGACTTGGAGATGCACGACCTCATTCTGCATATTGCGGATGATTTGTATCGTGGTAAAATAACGAAAATGTAAAAACGAACAATTATGCTTGGAGCAGTATTTGGAGATATCGTAGGAAGTGCCTACGAATGGAATAATGTAATAACGAAAGATTTTCCTTTGAAAACACCACATACACGATATACGGACGACACTGTGATGACTTTGGCCGTGGCACAGTGGCTCATGGAGGATCCAGAACATACCGAAGATGGGTTGATAAAACAGATGCAGCGACTCGGACGCGGCCATCTCAAAGCGGGTTATGGCGGAAGGTTCAGGGAATGGCTCCAGTCAAAAGACCCGCAGCCATATAACAGTTGGGGCAATGGCTCCGCCATGCGTGTAAGTCCTGTTGGCTTGTATGCAAGCAGTGTCGAAGAAGCTCGTGAGCTAGCTCGTGTGTCGGCCAATGTTACTCATAACCATCCTGAAGGTATCAAAGGCGCAATGGCTGTAGCAGAATGTGTGTTTCTGAATAAGGATAGATTGGTTCGATGTAAGTTGTCAGGAAAGTGTGCCAGAAGCAATCATTGCTTATTTGGAAAGTGATTCCTTGGAGGATTGTGTCAGAAATGCCGTATCGCTGGGTGGCGACTCGGATACCATAGCGGCTATTGCCTGTTCCATTTTTGCCGCAAACATAGAGGGCTGGGACGAACCGCTGATGTCGCAATTCACAAAGTATTTGCCGGGTGACTTGCGGACTATCATGGACAATTTTGAAGAACTGGTTTTCCCTTGCAAACCTACCCGCAACAGCTATTGGGTGATGGACAGGGTGTATGCTGGAGAATATCCGAGAGATCTTGACGAAACAAAAAGTGTGGAGAGAATCAAGCAGTTTGAAAGGTTTGGAATAACCCATTTTGTCGATTTGACGGAGGAGGGTGAGCTTCGTACCTATTCCCAGATGCTCAATCCTCGCATGCAGCACATCAGATTCCCCATAAAGGATGTGAACGTTCCAAAAAGCATTGAATCCGTAAAAGAATTGATAAAACAAATCAAGGAAATATTGAAAGCAAATGAGAGCAACAAGGTCTATATCCATTGTTGGGGCGGTGTTGGCAGGACAGGGGTCATCGTGGGTTGTTTGCTTTCCGATCAGTACAACTATAATTATGAAGAGACCATGCGAGCTTTGACTCAGGCTTTCTCTGGTTGTCCAAAGTCCGCCTATAGAGAGACACCGGAAACAATTGAACAGTGTGAGTTTATTGCAAAGTATGCGAAAGAAACGAGACAGCGGGAGAAACCATAAAATGCCGCGACCATTCTTCTCGGTTTTGTCAAAAAGTTGTATTTTTGCACCGTGAATTTTCGTCTGTTATGAATACCACCCGCAAATACCCCGTTGGAATACAGACCTTCTCTCGCCTCCGCAAAGAAGGTTACCTCTACATCGACAAAACAGACTTGGTGTGGAAGATGACCAAGGAGAGCCCGTTTGTCTTCCTCAGTCGTCCACGCAGGTTCGGCAAAAGCCTGCTCACCACCACATTAGACTCATACTTCAAAGGTCAAAAGGAACTTTTTGAGGGGTTGAAAATCACGGACTTGGAGACGGAATGGGAACAATATCCTGTCATCCATTTGGATTTGAGCACAGCCAAGAACAAACCCTCGTCAGAGGAATTGCAACGTAAGTTATCGCTGCTGCTCGAACCTATAGAGGAGATATTTGGCACGAAAGAAAGCGAGAAAACTCCCGGGGAAAAATTCCAAGGGCTTATCCGCCGCGCTTACCAGAAAACTGGCAGACAGGTGGCCGTCATCATCGACGAGTACGACGCTCCATTATTGGACGTACTGCACGAAGAGACGCTTCTGCCGGAGTTCCGCCGTGTGATGCAAGAGTTCTACCAAACATTGAAAGCATCTGAGGCCATGATCCGCTTCTGTTTCATCACCGGCATCACCAAATTCTCGCAACTCAGCATCTTCTCCACCATCAACAACCTGACGAACATTTCGATGGATTCCAAATATGCCGCCATTTGCGGCATCACAGAAGAGGAGTTCGCCACCCAGATGGCTCCCGACATCGCCATGCTGGCCGAAACCTACGAGTGTACCCCAGAGGAGATGCATGCCAAGCTGAAACAACAGTACGACGGCTACCGATTCGCCAAAAAATCTCCCGATGTCTATAATCCGTTCAGTCTGTTGAAATGCTTTAATCAACAAGATATCGCCAACTACTGGTTCGACAGCGGCACTCCTACCTTCCTCATCCGACAGATGCAGCATTTCCGTACCGACATCACCACCATGGAGTATATCGAAGCCTCGGCCACCGCTTTCGACCGTCCCCCGGAGGCTATGAACACCGCCCTGCCGCTGCTCTACCAGACCGGCTACCTCACCATCAAGGACTACGACCGGGAGTCCAACTCCTACATCCTGGCCATCCCGAACAACGAGGTCCGCACGGGATTTATTGACGGACTGACTCCCACCTACATCGGGTTGGACGGCAGCTACGTGCAGGATGGCTTCGCCCTGAAGTTCTGGCGCGCCCTGAAGAAAAACAACCTCGACACCGCCATGCAGGAGATGAAAGCCTTTCTGGCCGGGATCCCCTACGTGGAGGGATTCAAGGAAAAGCTGAAAGAGGTGAAGAATTACGAAGGCTTCTATGAATACACGTTTTGGCTGATTTTCAACATGCTTAACGTGTATGCCCGCACGCAGGTGAAATGTGCTGGCGGTCGCATCGACTTTGTGGTCCAGATGCCCGACACCACCTACGTCTTCGAGCTGAAGGTGAACGGCACCGCGCAAGAGGCCCTCAACCAGATCAACAGCAAGAATTACGCCCTACCCTACCAGACCGATGGCCGCAAGGTCGTCAAAGTCGGCGTGGCGTTCGACAGGGAGACGATGACGGTGGGGGAATGGCTAGTTAATTAAGAATTAAGAATTAAGAATTAGGATTGACGAGGGTAGTTCAAGATAGATAGCAACACTCTTATAAATTACTAACAGACAATAAAATACAGCCTATTTGATTTTTTCAAAAAATATTTTACTACGCAGTAAAACTGCGCAGTGGGGTTGTATTTTTGCACCGTCAAGCACAAACGATAAATTATGGAAAAAATAAAAATCTTTACAAAAAATACACTTCGCCAGTTGTTGGGCGAAATAGGTTACGACATACGAGAGAACTATCAGGGAGAATTCTTGGCGGTAAAATACGCCGACGAGACCTTCCCCCATGATGTGGTTTATACCTTTTCGGTGGACGACGAATGGCTGAATATGACAGGCTGCGCCGAGGGTTTTGGTCCCGCTGAAGGAGACGAGTATGCCGTGCTTGAGGTACTTAATCAAATGAATATGAAACGGGTTGACCCTGTGGGATTCTACCTGAACTGCCAACCGCAATTCAGGCACAGTATAAGGCTGGGACAAGAGATGTCGGAAGAGTACGTGAAGCGCAACGGTCTCCGTTTCGGTGCCTACTGCATCCACCGTTGCTTCGTTGAATTGTACATCATCTTGCAATCGCGCGGAATCAACACAGTATCACCATTTTAAGAACAAGGATATGGTAAACAATCTCTCATACGCATTCATACGCGGACTGCTGGCGGAGGCTGGCATCAAAGTGGTTCCTGACTCGGACGGGTCGTTGCTCACCGTACTGAAAGACAACGAGGATTTCGGTCACAAGATACTCATCCGATACATTGTAAAGGATGATTGGCTGCACATCGTGGGACAAGCCTCGGGATACACTGTTCCCCCAGAGCGCCGACAAGATGTGTTGGTAGCACTCAACCTGCACAATATGAACCATCCCAGATGTGGAGGAGCTCTACATGACGACACGGTGATGTTCAAGTTCAGTCTCTTGGTGGACAGTCCCGTTTCCGTAGATTATGTTTTGGAAAACGGCATAAAAGCGAGCACAAACAGTATCCGTAGCTCCTTTGTCGAATTTGACAAGTTCATCAAAGACATAGATGGAAACTACAAAAGCTTCTTTTTGCCGGTAATCGGATCGAAAAGATGATAGATTTCATGGTAATAGAGACTCTATTATTACTGAATGGCTATCATCAAACAAAACGTTTTTTATTAAAACCTAAGAGAAATGACCATTAAAGACGTGACACCGGATTTGATCCGCAAGTTTTTGGAGGAAAAGAAAACGCGCATGCGCTTGGATGAGAACGGGAAACTCTACATTGTGTTTCCCGCAGACGACAATTTCGGCCATGACCTCTATGTGTTTTTCGGCATTGGCGAATTCTGGCTTGATGTCATCGGCAAGGTGAAAGAACCCATTTTGCCGCATCGCAGGGATTCGGCAATGGTGGCCGTCAACAGCCACAACCGCCGGAATCCACAGCCCGTCTGCATCCTCGACGGCGACCATATCATCTTCCGGCAGAGCATACTCCTCTGCGAAGAAGTATCGGAAGATTACATTATGGGGCCGGTGTTACAGGCTGGCATCTTCGGCATGGTGCATCATTTTCCCGCAATGGCAAAATATCTCCAACCCGCACCGGAAAAACCGATTGCGAACAGCTTCAAGGTGATGGACAGAGTGTTTGCCGGAGAATATCCTCGTGCAAAAGACGAGCAAGAAAGCACGGACAAAATCCAACGCTTCTGCAACTTCGGCATCACGCATTTCATTGACCTTACCGAAGAAGGCGAACTGCTCCCCTACAGCCAAATGCTGCACCCTTTGCAGAAGCATCTCCGCTTCCCCATTCCCGACGTTTCGGTGCCGGCCAGCTTGGAAGAGGCACAGCAAATAACGGAAACCATCCACAACATCCTCAAAGAGGACGAAATGAACAGGGTTTACATTCACTGTCACGGTGGCGTGGGGCGCACAGGCACCATCGTCGGTTGTCTGTACTCGGAAGCCTCTGGGCGCAGCTACGACGAAATCATGTACGCGTTGGAAACGGTATTTGCCGACTGTCCAAAGTCCGCTTACCGCACCATTCCGGAAACTGAGGAGCAGAGGCAATTCATCGCCAAGTACGCGAAAGAACGATAGAAAGAGAGTCGAGTAAAGAATCGTTTGCATGCGGATTTGTATTCTTGCCAGACCACAAAAAAGGTAAAAGCCGCAACATTCTGCGGTAAAATCCGCAACAGCGCACTGTTGATTCGTATTTAAAAATTGCAGATTTTTGCAGGGTACATTATGCGTCTGCGAGCGAGCAGGCGCAAGGGAGCTTTTTATGGACACATTGACTAATGTGAACACCCCAACCATGGGCGGATTCCCGCCCGCCCCGAGCTCTGGCACGAAAGATGCCGGGGTGACCGTAAGTGTTGTCCCTACCCCACCCCAACGATGGTTCGTTTTCCGTGCCACCTACGGACGGGAAGCTAAAGCTCGTGACATCATCGCCCAAGAGGGGTTGCGGACTTACCTGCCCATGAGGCGCGAGAAGGTCTGCACGGATGGCGGCACCAAAAACGTTCGCAAGCCGCTGATTCCCAACCTGTTGTTCGCCTATTGCACCCTGATGCACGCCGAACATCTCGTCAAGGGGCACCCTGAGCTGCCTAAGTTCCTCCGTTACTACTACAACCACCTGGTTCTCAACCCCGACGGTTCCAACCCACCCCTGACCGTTCCCGAACGAGAGATGGACAACTTCATACGGTTGACCAGTGTTGACAACGAGCACATCAAGGTAGTGAACCTGACAGAATGCCGTTTCCGCAGCGGCGACCGCGTGCGCGTGACGCAAGGGGCTTTCGAAGGCGTGGAGGGGCGCGTGGCCCGTATCGCCGGCCAGCAGCGCGTGGTCATCATCTTGGATGGCCTCTGTGCCATAGCCACGGCGTATATTCCCACAAACTTCCTGACCAAGTGCTGATTCCACAATCAAACATCGGGCAAAATCGAAATCCCCACAAAGGGAAGATCCGCATGGACTGTGGTTTGCTTTGTTATGTGGGCATATTCTTGCGGGATTCTGATCCCGGGGGTTGTCCTATCAAAAGGGAAACGACAAAGATTACCTATCGCCGTCACACGGGTTCCGGACTGGCCATCTCTATGACCGTGGAACTTTATCCCGACCACTTGGTTTGGACTTATAATGACGCTCGTGAAAGACACCGCGAGCAAAAAGCATGCGATTACGAACGAGAATATTATGAAAAGTTGGTGAAAGAGCTGTCAACGATTCAATTCTCCGCACGCGACAGACGCCCCCATCCGACAGGCGGCGCTGGATACAGCTACTCTTTTGAAGTCAATGGAGAACGTTACATGAGATTCGACAATTTTCATCAATTATTCGGTGATTACAACGACGTGCAGAATCTGATCCTGAAGTTCATAGAGGAGCACGGCCAAGGCGAGACTCTTTTCGGAAAGTATTCGAAGACGGCTCTCGAAAAAGGACGTTTGGGGAAGTACAGGAAATTTCCTCAGAAATTACAGAAATAAAAAAAACGAGTGAAGTCAACTTCATAAAATGGACGCCTTGAACTTTGCTCCAACAAGAGAGCTAGCGATCTACTTGTAGAGAAATATATTAACATATAATCATTAAAATTTTAATATTATGACATCATGTAAAAATGACAAAAACGTCACCAGAAAATTGTTGGCAGGAGTAGGCCGAATGGATGGAAAGCGCGGCTATATTGACGTTACGGGTAAGATTGTCATTCCTTTTGATTATGAAGTCGCACGTAGTTTTCATTGTGGGAGAGCAGAGGTGTGCCAAAATGGCAAACGAGGGTTTATAGATGAATCCGGCAATCTGGTTATACCATGTATTTATGGTAGGGTTTGGGATTTTGACAGTTGCAACGGATATGCCAAGGTATGTAAAAACGGTAAATATGGTTATATTGACAGAGATGGCACAGAAATACTGAAATGTAATTATCATAATGTTGGTGAGATAAGCGATGAAGGAATCGTAAAGGTCTCAGACGATGGAGTTAATCATTATGTCGATTTGTCTGGGAAGGTTATCTTTTCGTCTATTGGCCAAAGAAAATTAATAAAAGAGGATCTTGATTACTATGAAATTGTCATGGAAGGGGCTCAAATTGAATGCGAGGGAGACTTCCATGAAGGTATGGCAACTATAAGCCTAACTAATGGGAGTATTTTCAACAGTAAGTATGGTTATATTGACTCTCTGGGTAATATTGTGGTGCCTTGCATTTTTTTGAAAGCCGGTAGATTTAATGATGGTATAGCACGTGTCAAAATGGGTTCAGACGTCTCTGTCGCAGGCGATAACCAGCGAATGTCGCCAGGCAAGTATGGATATATCGACAAAACGGGTAAGATAGTTATACCATTGTGTTATGATGAATTAGAAGATTTTTACGAAGACCTTGCAGCGGCTGCCATCAAGGGGAAATGGGGGTTTATCAACAGAGCAGGGGAAGTTGTCATCCCCTTTGAATACGATGGAGCCAAATTTTTTAGTGAAGGTTTGGCAGCGGTCAAGCGTGAAAAGAAATGGGGCTTTATTGACAAGTATGGGAAAGAGGTCATTCCTTTTGAATACGACGATTTTTCTTATAAAAAAGAAAGATTTAGCAAAGGGGTAGTCATAGTGAAAAAAGGGAACGAGTATGGGGTTATTGACAAGAATGGGGCTGAAATTATTCCATTCATCTACAAATATGTCACAGATGGCGGAGAAGGGTTTTTCTCCATCATCGAAAACGACAAATACGGTTTCATTGATCGTGACAGGAATGTAATATGCCCATGCAGATATGACTATGTCTCGGAATTCCACAATGGTTTCGCAAAAGTATCCATCAAAACGGGTAGCGGGTTGTTTGATTCCATCGAGGGTTATATTAACACTAAGGGGGAAGAAGTGATTCCGTGCCAATATCACGTGGCTGGCGATTTTAATTATACAGATGAATGATAGCGATATGTACGACAGAGAATTCATACCCGAAAGGATTTCCGAACTGAAGGAGAATGAGATTTTGCCGAAAAATTTGTAGATATGATAGATGAGCAACCCAAGATGTCGGATGAACTGCGGAAAGCACTGCTGTTATGGAAGTTTGGCGCCGGAAATTCCGCCAAACGGTTCAATGGAGAGAATCCGATACCCGAAAAGACGGAAATTGCCACTGCGGCGAGTTGGCGTACCCTGCCGATGCCCGAAGATCACGTAGTGATCCCCATGGACGAGACCATACCTTGTGCGGCGATGCAGATTGTTAAATACGGTCACATTCCAGACGCGATGGAAGACCACTGGTTCATGTATTGCGACGAGAGCACCATCCGTTATTATCGCAGCTGGACAGGCTTCTGTATCTATGTCGCCACCTACGTGGAAGAGGGTGACATTTGCCGCATCACAGAATTGCAGGCCAACCGCGATCCCGAGCAATACCGCTGCGACGAAAACTCCTACGACGTTGCGCTTTTCATGGCGTTGCTGACGGAGGAGTACGGTGGAGACGCTGAGGAGTGGTGGGGGAAGGTGATGGGGTGATAAATGACGGAACACCTACCCGACTTGAAATAACAATAACGAAAAAAGGTTCCGTAAGCTTTAATCAACAGACCATTATTATGACCATTCGAGGAATTTTAGTTCAAGCACTAAAAGAATGCTTGAGTGAGAAAATTGAGGAATTGAGTTGCCTGGTTGCAAACTCACCTTGTTTATGAGCGGCTCTGCTTGGTTTCCTTTTCCAAATTTTTGGACATAATTGGCATTCTTGTTATGTCTGAAACAAAAAGGTAAAATTAGCGACAAGGTGTGGTAAACATTGCGACAATAAAATGTTGATTTATATTTAAAAATTTTAGAGTTTTGCAGAGTTGAAAATAAAGTCAATAGGAACATAGTCAAATTATACCATCAATTAGTATGAAAAAATATCTTTTTATTCTGCTCGCGTGTTTTTCTATAACACTGATTTCATGCAATCCCAAAACAGAAAAAGTCGCAAAAGAACTTTATAAGGATTTCAAAAAAGCGCCCAATAAAGGGAAACTATTCCGTTCAATATATAACGATACCAAAAAAGAAAAGAAAAACAAAGAAAAGCACATCGAAAAGAGATCTTGCAGCAAATGTGGCGGAGGTGGTTATCTTTACTCTATTGATTACTACGGAAACACATCTTCTAAATTATGTGATATGTGTGTGGGGACTGGTTATATGAATGTGGTTGTAGAAGATTAACATATCCATTATAAATAACGTAATGGTAATTTCACACATAATAGCCCCATTAGTAGGAGGAGTGATAGGTTACATCACCAATGATTTGGCCATCAGAATGCTCTTCCGTCCGCATGAGAAAAAATTCATCTTCGGAGTGCATATTCCGCTAACGCCCGGTGTCATTCCGAAAGAGAAAGACCGAATTGCTGAATCGATAGGAAAGGTCATCAGCGAGAACTTGATGAACCCTGAAACATTGTCTGAGCACCTCTTGTCTGAGCACATGGTGGGCAAGTTGCATAGCTCGGTAGAAAGTTTCATTACGAAACAGCAGACAAATGCTGAAACCGTGGCAGAATTTCTCGGACACTATCTTTCAGAAGAAGAAATCAAAGGTATGGCCGTCAGCGTTAACAAAAGTCTTACAAGACAAATTCACGACAAGTTGTCAGACCAAAAGTTAGGTGACAAAATAGCGCATGTGGCCATGAAAAATGCTTTGGATGGTTTGTTGGACGACAACAATTCCGAAGAAGTGCTGAAGAATTTGCCTAGCATTGCAAAATCTATTGGCAAAAGTGTGTTAGGTATGGTTTTGGCTGCACTTCAAGAGCCTGTGGAAAATCTCCTCAGTCGCAATATCAACGACATTTTGAAGAGCAATGGGGATGAAATCGTATCCAAACTGATCAATGAGGAGGCTGATCGACTCTTAAGCACTCCTATGCAACAGCTCTTGCACGGAAAAGAAGATTTGATGGCAAAAGCACCTGACAAGATTGTAAGTCTTTACAAGCAAGCCATCACAGAGAACTTGCCCCGCATTCTGGAGTCTGTCAACATTGCCGCCATCGTCAGCAACCGTATCAAGGACATGAACGTGGAAGAAGCTGAAGAGCTTATCCTGCAAGTGATGAAGAAAGAGTTGAAAGCCATAGTTTGGCTTGGCGCGGGATTGGGGTTCTTGATGGGATTTGTGAACGTGTTGATATAAAATAACATAATATTAAGAGGGAAACAAATATGACAACTATAGGAATTGCTATTGGCACGATGAATGCGACTTTAGCTATCGCATCATATTTCGAATTGATAGATACAGTATCAAGTGATGTGTCGAAATTGTTACATCAATCATTCACGAGCGCAAGGATGAACCTCGAGTTGGCTCAAACGGCAGATGACCAAGTTCAGCGAAACGAATACCTGAAAGAGGCAAGGAGCAAATTCATAGAAGCAGTTGCAGTTGAAAAAGATGAGAATTTAGTGTCGGCGTATGCTGGTCTTGCTTTATGTCAGTATCTATTAATGGAAAAAACCAATGCACAACTGACAATTGAAAAGCTTTTGGGAGTAGAATTGTCTTTGTCATCAAAAATTAAGGGTGCAATTGCTGTTGAACTACCACCTCCTATCATAATAGACCCTGCACCTCCATCCACAAATGTTGTTAGTATATCATACAAAAATGTATTAGCACGAAAAAGAGCATTTGAAGAATACAAAGAAAATGTTGTCAAGGAATTTGAACTATCACTAAATGAATAATATTAATCAAAAAATCAAATAATATGCCAACACCAATTACAGACAAAATCAATGAAATTATTGACCGCAGATTAGGTCGCGGACAATGGGAAGGCAAGGGGCGCTTACAGCAAATTCAAAGAGCAGAGGCCAATTTAGAAGTATTACGCCAGAAGATTAATTCTCTGAATGAATTACTCGGCTTAATAGAGCATCAGAAACAAGAACAACGAGGGGACTACTATGCCATGTTGCAAAAAAATCCCTCGATGGAAGAAAAACTAAAAAACGTAAGTTCTTCCGAAGTGATTAAGAATATCAATCTTTTGCAAGAAGAAATTGACCTTCTCAAGAAAAGATTCAGTCGAGAAACCGTTCAGATTGCAATGATCGGCCGTGAGCGTCAAGGTAAAAGTACTTTGATACAGTCAATTACGGGACTTGGCAACGAGGTGATCCCTGCTTTTGATGGAAGTAGTTGTACAGGTACGGTTTCCGTAATTCACAATAGTGAGGGGGAGTTTCATGCCGATCTGACATTTTTCGAGCGCGGTGAATTTCTAGAAAGTATTAACAAGAAATTGTCTGAGTTTTTTCCTGGCGAAGGTTATTATGTGACTTCATTAGAGCAGTTGGGACAACTTAAACATTCACTTAAGGATAAGACTCTCAACAGTGATGCCGAAACCTTCCGCAACAACTTTATTAACCATTGTGAAGATTATTGTATGCTTATAGGTAGCGCGCCTATCAGTCTAAAAGAAAAGTCCGTTGTGGCACAGTATGTTGCACAATATCAATTGTTTGATAGTCGCGAATTATGCCCTACAGGATTCGAAGTTGTACAACGTGATCCCGACAAAAATGGCGTGGTAAAATACGCTGCTCAATATTACAAATACTTGGCTGTAAAGTCCGTGAACATTTATACTCCTTTTGAATATCCAGACTCTGGGAAGTTGGTATTGGTTGATACAATCGGCATTGGTCAAGCTAACAATACAGACGTGCTTCTAAATGAAATGTATCGTGTAGTACGCGAAGATGCAGATGGGGCTATCGATGTATTTCGTCCAGATCCATTGGGGACATCGGTGAATGATGAGCAGGTGAGCATTTTGAAGGGTATCAAGACACAATTTGATGATCGCCACCCAGAAAAATGGTTTATTTATATTATTAACAAGGTACTTGCAGATAAAGGTTATAATGCCGATAAGGTAGGCCAGATACTGGCAGATGCCGAGAGATTACGAAGAAGTAATGATGTCGCTTTTGCTTGGGCCAAAGTAATTAATTGTGGCGACCCGAAGGAGGTCATTGATCAACTTGTCATCCCACAACTAAACCTAATCACTGAGAACATTGAAGACATTGACGCATGTATGATGAAATCTGCTCAAAAAAAGGCCGATGCGTTATACAACGAATATTCTATGCTCTGCAAGAGTGTTAATTCTGTATTGTCTTCCTCCTTCAAGAATGACCAAAACATCATGCATCTGTTTGACGATTTGTATGAGAATCTGGAATTGAGAACCGCAATGAACAGCCTTGACACGGCAAAATTCAAAGAGCAGGAAAAACCATGTGAAGAGATCGCCGCTGAACTCGAAGCAATAACAGAAGAAAAGATATTTGACATTTGGCCAGAGGAAGAAAAAGAAAAGATATTAAAAGCCGTAAGAGAAGGCATTCATGGTGGAAAAATCTTTTTGGACGAAATTGATGAATTCCGGAATCGAATATTCGAGATTTATGAAAACGTGAATATTGAACATTTGCATCCTTTGCAGGAGGGTGTGAAGATGGAGATGATAGAACTGTTCTATAATGAGGGTCTGTTGAAGAAAATTCCGCTTACATCTTATGAAGTCAGCAATGGACCTTCTGTTGAATGGCTTGCTGCTTTGGTTGAGGAAACAATAGACAAAGAAACTTATCCTCAAATATATAATGCATTACGGTTGATATTGGATTATCAAATTAATATTGAGGGTCTTATTGAGTATAACGTTGCAAGGAGTGTGCATCTAATCAACCCCAAATACGGGGAATTCCATCAGATACCATTCGTTCCACTACCTGCCACACACGGAACAGAAGAACAGGCAGACCACATTTACAATGAAATTTATTATCGTATTTCGCATATTCAGGAACAAATGAGGAAGTGGATTGATGATTTCTCCATGATACCAAGCCATTCCTTTTATGCAAGAGTGGATAAAGTATGGGAAAAATTATTCCATTCAGAAGATGGTCAGCGTCAGTTAAGATACTACTATTTAGACAATATCAGTACTATTTGGGCTGACGAGATAAGCAGTATTGAACAAGTGGAGACTGCCTTTGGAGGTTGGAACGAAATGTGCAAAGAACTCAATTCGTTACTTGACAAAAGGAATTTTGAAATTTAAATACAAACGAATATGTCACTGAAAGATTTATTGGGGTATTCAACCCCTTCGTTAAAAATGACCATGATGGGTCCTCGCGGTTCAGGAAAAACCACTATTTTGACTTCAATTTTCAGCAACTCTATTCAGGATTTTGCGCCGACACAGTTGTTTTTAAGCGTAAAAGCCAATACCCCGGGATCCTCAATATTGAACACCCGAAAATCAGAGCTTCTTGATATTTTCAGCAAGAAAGGAGACATCTCGGGTGTCACCGCCACAAGCAAAGAGGACACCCTCAATTTCGAATTGGGTATTAAAGGAGGAGACCCTGTCGTGAACATTGATATCAAAGACTTCCCCGGCGAATATCTTACCAGCAGGAAGGCGGATGTAAAACAATACATAGAAGAATCGGATGTCATCCTTCTTGCAATCGACACTCCTTATTTGATGGAAGGTGATGACGCATTGAATGAGGAAATGAACAAAGTTGACTTGGTTATCAACTACTTTGATGAAAATTCCGAGTTGGTGAAGAACAAACTGGTTCTATTAGTCCCCTTAAAATGCGAAAAATACTTCCTTGACCAAGAAATCGAGGATGTCTCCGATAAGGTGGAAAAAAAATATGAAAAATTGATTGCTTTTTTCAAAAAAAACAACATTGCTTCCGCCATAACTCCTATCAAAACGCTTGGTGATGTGGTTTTTGACAAGTTCGAGAAAAACGAACGCGAAATCGGAGTGTCGAAAATTGCAAAATACAAGTTTGCCAACGACAATCCGTCGTACCGCCCCATGTACTGCGTTCAACCTTTATATTATTTGCTCACTTATGTGGCAGACTATAACGAATGGCTTAAGAAGCAAGATTCGGGAACAATTATAGAGCGGATTAAAAAGAAGATCCTCAATCTATTGATGAGCAACAGGGATTTCAACAATGAGATAAAGAACCTTCGTCGATTTATGCTGACCAATACCGATGGATTCAGAATTGTCACGGGCAATTCAATTTGGTCAATCAATTAATACAATTTCAAATTTAAAATATTATTAATATGGAAGAACTAAACGATAGCTTTTTAAATATCGAAAACAAAGACGATTTGAAAGTTTTAATGCTCGGTGGTCGACGCTGTGGAAAAACATCTGTATTGGCTAGCATGTTTGAATCTATAATTAACGGGCAAACCAATTCCTTTCTGACTGTGTCAGATGATACAAAACCAGAAATGAAAGGTATTGAAACAAAGGACACGCTTCCTGGCAAGACTGCGGAGTTAATAGATTTATTAGCTAAACCAAACAATGCAACTTTTTTAGTCGATCAAAAGCCCTCAAGGTATTGGTGGGATTACCGTTTGAAAATCCAACTGCCAGGAACCAACAAAGAAATGTTTATTAACTTTCGGGATGTACCAGGGGAATTCTGCAGACAAGGAAATGAGCACGAAGCCGAGGTCAGGGAATATGTGAAACATTGTGATGTTTTTGTGGTGGTGGTGGACACCCCATACATGATGGAAGTTGACAATATACATAACCCAAGCTGTACAGAAGGTGTTAATTTGTCTGTCAACCGGATTCCGGATATCCAGCAATATCTCACAGGCATAAACGACAATGAAGGTTTTAACAGCAAGATGGTGGTATTCTGTCCGGTAAAATGCGAGCGATGGTATAACGCAGGAAGAATAGACGAAGTGAACGAGAAATTGATGCAAGTATATTCCACCTGCATTACTAATCTTATGGCCTATAAAAAGATGGATATTAGCATTATACCTATTCTGACGGCTGGCAACATTGAGTTTTTCGAACAACGGGATGCATACATTCTTCAAGATGAGCCAAAGAATTTCGATCTTGATAAAGTCAGATATAAAACCGAGTCTGGTTCCAAAGTGATAAGGTGTTGCATGCAAACATCCAAACAATTGAGACTGAGTAATGGGAAACCATATACGAAAAGGGAGAGTGATGTTGTGAATGAGGATCCAGAGGCAGTGATAAAAGGAACAAATCTTGCGAGACCTTATTCTTGGTTTAAAATACGCCATCACGATGATGCAAATCTAAATGGATTCAAACCTCTCAATTGCGAACAACTTCCTCTCCACATTATCCGCTTTATGCTTGCTAAGCGTGATAATGAAAAAACTTTTTGGGAAACGATATTAGATCTGTTAGGTGAATTTTTTGGAACCATAGACCCGGATGAATTAAAGAAAGTGTTGATGAAGATGCAAGCAGCAGATATAATAAAAGACGATGTTGATGGAATTGTTCATCTCAAGAAGGCTTATTAATATTTAATTTTCAGATCAGAAACGATGGACGACAAAGGCATCAACGTGTTAATGGTGGGTGGACGGCGAGCGGGAAAATCATCCATGTTGGCAGGTCTGTTTGAGGTCATGCTTGGTGATGACATCAAAAAGCTTGTCACCGTGGAAGATGTCACCCAAGGACAGCACGAATCACTTACTGGTAAAATTCAGGAATTAAGAGAAGAGCTCCGAAATAAATCGGGGAAGGTGGTCATGGATGACAAGACTCCCACCGACAAATTCCATCCATACACTTTAAAGGTCTCCTTGCCAGACAGTGGTCACTCCACTAAAATCACCTTTACCGATGTTAATGGCGAATATTACACCAATATCATTAAAGATGACGCTCAAAAGTACGAAGAAAACAGGCAACAACTTGTAGAAACCGTACGAAAGAGCGATGTGATTCTAATTGCCATCGACACCCCTTTTTTGATGGAAGGCAGGGAAGCTCAGAATCTACGGGCCAACTGCGTGGTCGAAATTCAGGGCTTGCTTACTGAATTGAAAAAAGAAGACAAAGCCAAACTGGTTGTGTTTGTTCCTATAAAATGCGAAAAATGGGCACAAGGCGGACATCGAATTGAAGAGGTGACCGAAAGGGTTGAAAAAGTATACGACACGCATATAAAGAACCTCAACAGTCCAATGGTGGAGATTCTTATTTTACCAGTTCAAACGGTTGGTAGTATGCGTTTTCGTGAATTCCTCCCTGCCTATTTATACAATACCGGCAGACAATCGCAACCCTGCAGCTTAATTGATGACTACACCAAACTTCGTTTTGCTGACGGCAATACAAAAGTGGTTGACGAGGCGGACTCCGAAAAAATAGTTGAGGACTCAAGGTCAGTGTTTTTGGGGACAAATATTGAACGTCCCAACGCTTGGTATGAAGTCACAAGTGCTCAATATGCCCCAAAGAATTGTGAGCAATTGGCCTACCATATTCTCCGCTATACGCTTCATCGCACAACCGATGCCATTGAAGTGCAAAATGAACAACGACGTAAAAATGGGAAAGGTATCTGGAAATGGGTATTGATTGCAGCGGCTATAGCTACAGGCACGTTTTGGTTGTACGCAGCGGCAGCAGCGGCATTTCTTTTGGGAGGTAAATTGGGTGACATTTCAACAGAAGAACTTGATGCTTTAGTGAACAAACTGTCAACAGAAGGATACATTAAAGATTCTGGTGACGGAATCAAAATAGTACAAAAATATCAAAGAATAACAACCAACAAGTAAACCGATATGATTAGATTTTTCACAAATTATTCCTATGGAGGATATGAAGAACTTTATTTAGGTAACTTCAATGACAAAGAGGAATACAGGTATTATCTTCCCTTGCTGCCTGTAAAGCAGGCCAAGCTGGTCGAAAATCCTTCTGACGAGAAGTTAAAAGCAGAAGTGGAACGTCTTTTAAGCTACCCACTTATCCAAAAACATGGTAATAGCAGTGAGGCGACGTTGCCTGAAGGCTCCTTCACTCTTATCTCAAACCCAGGTTACAAAGTCATTTATCGTCGTTTAGGCAACTCATACATAGTGTCTGTGAGCGACATTGTCGGCAACGACCATGATGAAATGGGCGGTGGACAACGAGGAAATCCGTTCACGATGCTTTTTGTCGGAGAACAGGAAGATTATCCTGTGTTGGATGCCATTGTATGGCAAATGTTGAAAAACGAAGAAGAGATGCGTATGTTTCTGGGAGGATTGTTTTCATACGACGCCACAGCCAATGGCCTGCGCTTTTCCTTAAAGGAGTTGATTGAAAAACTCAACACCCTTAAGGATATTAAGGTTTATGGTGTCAAATACGAGAAAGATGTTCCTTTTATGATTCTTTCAAAAGGATTCACCCTTAACTACACGTTGGAAATTCAGAAGCTACAGCATGCATCATTAGGCTCGATTTACAATGATGGGGGCGTTTTAGTCAGAGGAACAAGAATCTCCACGGAGGCACCTCGTAAACAAGAAGAGCCTAACAAAAAAGAAGAAGAGGTTACTGAGTTTCCAAAAGATATTGACAAAGACACGGAAGATAAAAATCGCGAAGAACAACAAAAAGACAACAGTCCTGTTTTTCAACGTCTTACCAAAAAAGAGATTATCATATTGGCGTGCAGCCTAATAGGAGCTTTAATTCTCGGTGCATTATTGTGCAAACATCACTAATTTTCAAACATAAAAATAACAAGTTATGGCAAAAAATTTAATAGGTCTCGACCCGCAATCGTATGAGCACCCCTTTGACAGGGCTGCCCTTAAAGCACTAAAAGCAATTCCTGCTTTTGATACGGTCACAAATTTTGTCCTCAATTGGGCATACATCAAATGGCATCTTATTGAATTACAAGGTGCAAATTTCAAGATAACAAAAGAATCTTGCCCTGAATTGTATAAATTGACAAAAGAAGTAGGTAAAAGACTGGATGTCCGTGATTTTCCTAAAATTTATACAGAATGGGGGTATTTCATTAATGCATACACGGCGGGATATGAGGACAACGTGTTGCTTGTCCTTTACAGTGGTGCCGTTGATTTACTCACCGATGATGAATTGATGTATGTTGTCGGACATGAAATGGGGCACATCAAGAGTGGGCATAATTTATACCACTACATGGCCAGAATTATAGGAAGCATTGCAGCGGCAATTCCAGGCGGACAATCAGTAATCGCTCCTATAATTGTGGCTTTAAAATATTGGGACAGAATGTCTGAATTTACTGCAGACAGAGCAGCTTTATTAGCTTGTCAGGATATTGACGTGGCCATTGGTTCTATTATTAAAATGTCAGGACTTCCTATAAAGTATTTTGAGAATATGAATAGGGAGGCTTTTCTTGACCAGGCTCGAGAATTTGAAGAGAAATATAGCGGATTTGCAGATAAGGCGATAAAGACAATCTCTATTATTGATGAATCTCATCCGTGGACAGTGATGAGAGCGTCCGAACTTATCAAGTGGTACGAATCCGGTGAGTATCAAAAGATTTTGGATTCTGTCGTGCAATGTGAAAACTGTCATCAGTGGGTATCGGTTGACAGTGCCAACTGTCCTTATTGTGGTTCACCCGTCATTCATAACTAAATAATTGAAAAATGGGACAAACAAAAGCTATTGAGATGCAAAGCGACTCGAAAATTAAGAAGTTTATAAGGGAGATTGATATTAGTTCAATCTCCCACCCGGAGGACATTTCTACAAAAGCCAAACTTGATTCCATACCAGGATTTAAAACGTTTATGACGGATGTAATCTGCCCTATACGCGAAAAAATGATTGGTATTGAATATGCAGGAAACGGTATTAAAGTTTCATCACGAACGATGCCACGTTTAGACAATTTGTTACAACAAGCGTGTGAAATTTTGGGAATCCAGGAGAAACCAAGTTTATCGCTTATGTGGATGTATGTGGTTGCGGCTGCAACGGAAGGGGTAAAAAAACCTCACATTACCGCGTCAAGCGGCGCTATAGACTTGCTTGATGAGAACGAACAAATGTTTATATTAGGTCATGAGCTAGGACATCAAATAAGTGGTCATAAGCCTTATCACATGTTTTTAGAAAGTATGTTTTTACCTATCATAGAAACGATCCCAGGCGGCAAGCAATGGATGGCTTTAGTGAAATCTACATTGTTTCAATGGTATCGCGTTTCTGATTATACTGCTGATAGGATAGGGCTATTAGCTTGTCAAGACATAAACGTGGCTTTGAGCGTGATTGTTAAAATGGCGGGCCTCCCTAAAAAATATTATAATTCTATAAATGTGTCGGCGTTTATCCAGCAAGCGAAAGAGTTCGATAATATGACAAACTCGTTATTAGAAAGTGGTATCAGAGATTTTTTGCTTCGAGCAGAGTCACATCCTTGGAATGTTTCGCGTGCTGCTCAATTAATAAAGTGGTATCAATCAGGAGAATACGATAATTTTATTCAGAACAGTTAAAATTTAAATGTCATGAATGATGTTATAGAGAAAAAAAAGAGAAGAAGTCTTACAAGAAGTCGTATGATGTGTATTATGAATCAAAACATTCGTAGTACAAGCAAGAGAGAGAGAATTAAAATGGGATTGGGCTCTGGATCAGCATTTTGCTTACACTACCATATGGCCACATCAAGTAAGCCTCATTGATTATAACAAAATGAAAGAAGCAAAAATTCAGCAAATAGTTACGACTTTAAACAAAACGTATGTAAAGCAGGCTAAAAAACGATTTGAACGTACGAATATTGCAAGCCGAGGTGGAAATAGATGTGGATATAATCCGACATTCCCCTGTATTCACTATAATATTCCATACAGAAATACATAAGCTGAATAATAGATGGATGTAATAACTTTGTCAGGCAATAGATACACCTATCATCGAGACAGCAATAAAATAGATGATGGTGAAGAAGACAAAACTGTAAAGGATGTAAGATTATTACAACCTTTGCAGTTTTTGTCCATGCCAGATTTGGACACTTTTGTGATTTGTTTTACTACTAAGTGCAATTTACGTTGCTCCTACTGTTGTTACTCGGGTCAATATCGGAACACTCGCACGCATGGTATGCGGTCGTTCAACACCAAAGACGTTGCCCCTTTGTTGGATTTCATAGACTGGATTGCCCCGGACAAACCATTACACATAATGTTCTATGGTGGAGAAAGCCTGTTGGACTTTGAAGGCGTAAAAGATGTTGTAGAGAAAGCCGAGACACGTTGGTCTGAAAAAGTCCGTTTTTCTGTTTCGACAAATGGCACACTGCTATCCCCACTGATAGCGGAATGGGCGGTTGCGCATAATATCACGCTCAATGTATCTGTTGATGGTACCCATAAGTATCATGACCGATACCGAAAGTTCGTGTCAAATAGTGGCTCGTTTGCTTGTATTTACAAGAATCTAACAGACATTCGATCATCCTACCCCACTTTTTTTCAAGAAAAAGTTAATCTATTGATGACAGTCAGTGATATTAGGGATTTGTCTGGAACAGCATTGGGTTGGGCGAATGACGAGTTGTTAAAGCATAAAGCACCGGCTCTCGTTTCGATTGTCGCGCCCAACTATTTGAAGGGAGTGCCCTTAGAGGATGAAACGTCAAAAAAAGCGACTTTATATGCTCTTTTGCATCAATACGAGCAAAATCCCGAAAACGGAGTGCTAGATAGATTTTTTGAAGAAATGATCTTGCTTTGGAATGAACGTCAACTTTTTCCACTTGAAAGCACAGCCGTGACACCAACCTGCATTCCGCAGAACCACAAGCTATACATAGATATAGACGGAAGTGTTGGGTTGTGTGAGAAAACATGCGACAACATGCGAATGGGGAACATCCATGATGGAATAGATTGGGATGCAGCTAATCAGATCGCTCTGAAACTCTACGAAGTCCGGCAAAAACGATGTGGTCGATGCCCCATATTACGGTTATGCGATATTTGTCCAACTTCTCTTGACTTAAATGAGCGAGAAATGGATGTGTTTTGCCACAATCAGATTGTCAAATACCGGCTGCAATTGCTGATGTTTTGCGAAATGGCAGAAAGAGGGATGCTATCATGAAATCCGTCCCCACGCTTTATACTGCCCATTGTGTCCTCACATCGGTCACCTTAAAGGACCTACCCAAGCTGCGACAGGTTTTGGACGATGCTGACACACAACGTTTTCTTCCCGAGCTCTGCGATTTATACAAGACAGAGGAAAGTCTTCAACAGTTTATCGACGCCTTCGACCATTACCTACAGCACGAAGAAGGCTTCCTTTGGGGTGTTCGAAAGGATGATGTCTTTATTGGCTTCATTGCCGTCATGGACATCCCCGCCAGTCCCACTCTGTTTTATGCATTGCACCCTGCTTACAGACACCAAGGCTATACCAAAGAATCCGTATCCGAGGTGGTGACGTATTGCGCGTCCTTGAACCTCCCAATAACTCTCCAAACCGAAGTTTACAAGGACAACGAACCCTCTCTTTCCATCTTGAAATCCTGTGGGTTTGTGATAATTGGAAACATTGGCGATAAGGTGCTATTGAGAATATTATCATCAAATACTATGCAGACTCACCAGAAGATACTCCACAGAATAGATTATAGCCAAGCTCTTGACTATAATCCATCGGATCCCATGTGCCGCTTCTGCTACGAAGTGTGGGAGTACGACAACTATGCTGACGACCATTTCTTCCACGATGTGTATATGGAGGAGGCGGCTGCCTACAAGGAGGTGCATCGGTTGAAGAAGAAACATGACGAGGAAGGCGGCGACCGCTGGGATTACTGGTGGATCTTGGAACTCGCCATCCGCGAACATAACAAGATGATGAAAGAGATTGACAAATCGTATAAAATCATAGAAGTTAAAGAGTAAAAACAATAAACAAATCTAAAACAATATGACAGCATTTATATCTAATCATATATTGGACATCGTTTTTGTCTTCTAACATTGAGTGGCGGTATTGCAGCCACCATACTCTTGGACAGGAAGGCAAACCAAACTCACTCTTGCCAATTTATGATCCTATATACCAACTGTATGGACATCATTAGGGATTATTAAATTATTTTATACGACAAATATTATTCTGTCATGGATAAAACAATCATTGATACTATCAAATCAAGCATGATCCCCGTCAAAGGTGGCACCTTTATGATGGGAGATTTGCTGGATATGTATCATCCTTTTTTATTTTCACCAAAGATTGTCATGGTAAAGGTGACCTTGAGCGATTTTCATATATATGACCATACTGTAACGCAGGCTGAGTGGGGTACGGTGATGAATGAAACGGTGAATCCGTCTGATGCTCGTTTGCCTGTAGTGGGTAAATCTTGGCATCAGGTTCAAAAGTTCATAGAGGAACTCAACAAAATCACAAAAATGAATTTTCGTTTGCCCACGGAAGCAGAATGGGAATATGCTGCACGCGGTGGTCAACATTCCGACAACACTATTTACTTCGCTGGAAACAATGTCTTGGATTCCGTCGGGTGGTACAAAAACGACTCTGGTAGAGTCCTGCACCCCGTCTGTCAGAAGTCCCCGAATCGCCTGGGATTATTCGACATGAGCGGTAATGTTTGGGAGTGGTGTCAAGATATATACCAAAGGGAATACACATTGGGCAAAAGAAAGGGACTTTTTTCTTTGGAGCGTCTTCCCATCTCGAATCCCCGAGGGGCAAATGTGGGTGATTGCAGGGTAATCCGCGGCGGATCTTTCCGTTCAAGCGAAAAGGAGTGCTGGGTGTTTTATCGGAACAAACTGCTTTCCACGGATTTCAGGAAGGATGTGGGGTTTAGGTTGGTGTATTAATAATTGAAAATACTTGTCAACAACACTTGAATTATGGAAAAAATCGACCTTACGCAAGAATAAGGAAAGGATATCGTCCAAAGCTTAATAGAACTGATAAAGAAATTATGAAAGTTATTTGATTATTATAAAAAGAGTCTCTATTATTATGAATAACACTAGTGTTTTCTTAAGCAAACTGATTGTTTCGAAATGTGTTTCTTTAATGATAAATGGTTTCGAAAAAGACAACAGTTTTCTTTTTAACAATATTTTCTCAAAACTTGACAACCACCAAGTTATGATTGAGGACACTTATCGAAGTTGCCTAAGAGTTTGCAAAGATTATTTAGAATTAAACAGATTAGATAAGGCAGCAGACTCACTAATGGAAGTCAGCAATCGAGAAGGCACACCTGTCGTCAATTATCTTCTTGGCATTTGTTTAATTGCATTAGGGGAAACGACCCTTGGTGAAAAGAAACTAACAAAGGCACTAAATATGAATCCACTATTAGCCTTGCCTGTTTTGGACAACAATCCTCTTGGTTTTTATGAGTCAGAATCTGCTATTATTAGTTGGTCTTGTACCCCATATACTTTAGAGGACACTCCTAGAAATAAATTCTTGCGAGGAATCGGATTAGGAACCGAAATTAATGAAGGTATTTCATCACTTAATGCCTGTTCCGTTGGAGGAAATATCGCATACGCTTTACGAGTTAAGGACATGAATCGTTCTATATATGGTTGCATCGATGTAAGGAATGGAGGGGTTCTTTGGCAGAGAATTGTTGAAGAAGAAGTTTGCAAAGAAATAGTTTTGAATTCCCCATTATATGTTGTATATTATTACGACAACATTTATAACGTATATTCTGCCGAAAAAGGACACTTCTTGGCTTCCTTCACAAGGGACACCTTTCATACTATTTTTTGTCCTGAGATTTTACTAAAAGACGAAAGGATAATGCAATTCTACGATAGAGATAATGAGGCGACTTTGCACATTCCTATCGTTAATTATAGTAATCGAAAAGTCCATCTCAACAAATATATCGTAAGAGAACATACCGGAACCAAATCTGACGGCAACTACCCACACCCTGGCATCCAGTTCTATAAGTATTCTGCAAAAAATATTGAATTCATATTGAAATAATTTGACAATATTTTTTTTGTTTCCAAAAATTATCAAAATTAACAACCATCATGGAAGAACTTTCTATCATTTTTAAAGCAGGGGTGGACTTTGTAAAAGCTTGCAAGGAATATCTTTTGATTCAAAAAGTGGATGAACTAAATCGCGAAATCGACTTGATAAAAGGGAGTTTCTTTAGTAACGCCATGGATTTTGTGAAAAAAGCATCTTTGTGTGAAAATGAAAACAATATAAGATTCTTTCTTGAATCTGCTTACAGCAACTTTTCACAAAGTTCAAAAATGTATCTAAATTCAACAAAAAAGTTATATACGACATCTTTATTTCAAATATTTAAAGAATCGATTGCTGATTCATTAAAGCTTAGGGGTACAAATTCCGCATCGAGAAAATACAATTCTGTAGTTGATAAGTACAAAGAAAAGGCAATCAGAGAAGACAAAACGAAGGCTGTAAATGTCTACAAAGAATGTGAAAGGTTAGAGATGTCCTATCTTGGGAAAGCCATGTGCGAATTCAACATGAGGGAATATGTTTTGTGTACAGAATCTTTAGATTCTGCCGCTGGAGTATTTGGTGTTTTACTCTCATTTATCAAGGGGCGGATTTCAAATAATATCATTAATGATACAGAAAGAGACATTGAGAGAATGTTGGTTGATGTTTTTGCCGAAACTTTTATTAATCTTGATTACTATCGTATAATAAACAGATTGTCATCTGAATATCATATCCCAATAGACAGTTTACCCAATCGGAGAATGGTTCTTCAAGCATTACATAACAACAACGGAATTCACTCTCAACTTTTGCTCGATACCATTTTGTACGAATCCAGAGAATAAATGGAAAAAAGATGCTCTCTGAATAAAAACGATAATGTTAAACCCCACTTTTTTAGACGTGTGAAAGAAAGTAGAAGTATCTAGGCAAACACTTAACCTATTCATTCTTATCCATTTTAGCTACATCAACAATATGGCAAACGACTCTTACAACAACAAAGCTCCCGTCAACCCTTACAACGAGAAGTTCTCCTCGCGTATACGGGACATCAAGATATTCTTGCCCGTGAATGGCAAGAACGAAAAAGAGGACGACCTGAATTTCGTGGGTCGAGAACGCATCATGGAACGCCTTTCCCAATGGCTGTCCAAAGACGGTAAAGGCTCCTACCTCGTCACTGGCTTCCGAGGAATGGGCAAAACCACTATCGTCAACAAGGTTTGCGACAAATTGACAAAAAAGACTTCGGCAAGAGGTAACCTCTTCCGTTACATTGTAGTATTTGCTATATTTATTGGACTATCATTTTTATTCACCTCCTTGTTCTCCCTGAATAACGAATCTGTTTCCAACAAAACGCATAATAAGGAAAATCTATCCTGTACAAGCTACAACCACTGTTGTGATGACTCTTGTTGCGACGGATTTCGTGCACCCAAACCAAAAGCTAACGATACTGAAACAATTGGTGCTTTTGGAAACAAGAACGCGGAAAATGGCGCAAACTGTGCAACCATTTTACTTTGTATTTGTTTTGTTGCTCTAATCTTTTTGGCGGTTTACATTCATACAAAATGGAAAAAGCATTTAAGAATTCCCACTCCTACGACTGTAACCTGGGAAGACTTAAAAAAAACATGTGACTGGATTCGAAAAAAATGCCTTGAAGTCAAATTGTTGTTTGGATCATTATTTAAAGATGGTTTCAAACAATCATTTGTCCAAAAAATCAACAGGGGTAGGAAACCCGACGAAAGTCAGCAACGTTTCAACAAAATCAATATCGAAATCAACCTCGGCCACGAGGTGCTGCATGAGCGCGACATTCTCAGTCTCATCGCCACCAATATCCGAAACGAATACAGCCGTTTCGTCAAAAGTTTGCAACCGTGGTCGCATTTCATATTCGCCATAACAGTTGCTGTTATCATAGGCTTTCTCAGCACCTGCATTTGTAACTCAATAATAACTGAAGTCAAAATATACGAAAAAGGAAATGCACATATTACAACAATTAATCCTACCGTAACGACACACGATTCAACATACATAAATGACGATAGTGCTACCGTTGTTACCCATCAAAAAATCAAGCAGCAGACATCAACCGACACAAATTCCACTTACAAAAACCTTGAAAACGACACGTGGCTCAACCGACTGTTATATAACGTTTATCAGTTTGGCAAACAAAAAGCGAAATTAAGCAAAGTCCTCCTGTTTGCGGCCGTTTCGTTATCATTGTTGTTCCTTCTGCGTTGGTTGTTGGGGTTCATACCCTGGGTGTCCACCCCGAGAAAAATGCTGAAACGCCTCAAGAAGTTAAACGAGCGTATTGTTTCTGTCACTAACATTGACAATGGCTCTAATCCGAGCTTCGACAACAAAATCCTTTCTGTCTCCTTATTCAATCATCACCGGCGCAGAACCATCCCCCTTGCCGATGTGAGAGAAATCGAGACAGAGTTGGCCGAAATCATCAATGCTATTGGTGATACACGGAATTGCATTTGGGGCTACACGGCAAAATTTATCATCGTTTTTGACGAAATGGATAAAATCGACCCCGCCATGATTGGACAACCAAAGTCCAATGAGATGCCGGAATTCACCGATTCTGTAAAGGGTTTCCCAGATGGTATGGATTCAAGAGAAAGACGCCGCAATGTGCTCAAGCTCTTAGCCAACATCAAACTGTTTATCAACAACGCACAGGCAAAATTCGTGTTTATATCAGGACGGGAATTATATGATGCTTATTTAGCTGACCTTAGTGACCGTGACTTCGCCATCAGCAGTATTTTCACAGGAGTCCTGAACGCCGACAGCTTCCTGACCCCTGAAGGCGGTCAGACAGATGTACGCTCTATGTCGGAATGGTATATCGCCAATCGGCTGATTCCTCATGATTGGTTGCACAACAAAGAATTAACCCATGGTCACGACCATGATGTGCTTAAGCAAGAAAAACCTTCTTTGAAGTGGTACTATGAGTATTTGATGACAGAATGTAAAATTGACAGCCAAGAGGCCGCATACGTTATCCGGTTTCTCCATACTTTTGCCGCCTATCTCACCCATATCAGCAACGGTTCCCCCAAAAAATCATTTCTCTATTTTGAAAAGTACCTTCGTAACGCAACAGATTGTCAACCCATGAACGATTGGGGAGACACATGTGTCGCAGGAAAAGAGGAAGAACGAGAGAAGAACAAAGAACGGCAAAAAGTCCTTTATTTTGATGCCGTGCAACAACGTACCATCAATTTCGTCTATTACTTGGCCAATCCCATTATGGGGACCATCACCAACGACCTCAGCAACTACGGCGACCGCTTCCTGGTATCCCTTTCCTTTATCATTGACCATATCTACAAACACCATAGCCGTAGTTTCTCTTGGCGCAACATGGAACAGATTCCGGATTTGCTGAAGACGAGTAAAGCTCCTGAACTTCGCGATTCGGTGATTTCTATCATGGAATATCTCACTCAAATTCACATTTCTTCTATCTTGATTGGCTTAAACGAATACAAATTTCACAAAAGCATCGCCGAAGAAATATCCGTCATATCGAAGCTCTCCGACGAAGCCTCTGCCATCTTTAATTTCACGCTTGACGAATCCGTATCCGTCATCCAGCACAACACCCGACTGCTGAATTACTATAGAGAAATGGCCAAGGACAACGCTAATCTATACGGTGGGAACAACAACAAGGAGTATCGCTCCATCATCGCACGCATCCATTCGAACCTTGGAGACCTCCATTATTGGGACGAAGACTACTATGCCGCCACACTCGAATACCGGGCGGCCATCGACACCCTGCCTGAAGACAAGGACACCAACACAAGAACAAGTTTTCTGACGAAAATGCGATGCTTGCTCAAGTTGGGACTCACATACGAGATGCGGAAACTCTACCCCAACGCCTACCAAATCTACTGTAGTCTGATTGAATTAATTATCCAGAAAAGGTGGGTTGACGAAAACGATTTTGGGCTGTCCGTGCTGAACTCCTATGTGGATGACTGGCGAGAAACAAGACAGACTATAGTATACCCTACCAAGGTAAAATGGGGCAAAGCCCACAAATATAACGAACAATTCAAACACGAAATATACGACCCCTGCAAAACAAAAATCGAATATGCCGCGAATATGGACGGATTGATTTCAACTTTTGCCAAAGACCTCACTCCCGAGAAAAACAGGACCATCAACTCCTTGACTCTCTTTGAGGAAATCCGTTACGTGTATCAGTCCATTCTTGCTAAGCTCAGCATTTTGGAGAAGATGGGAATGAGCGGGATCACCCAAACCAACATTGAAGTGGCGGAAGGGGAGTTCAACCTCATCCACAAGAGTGTCAACATCAAAGAAAAATTCATCATCTCCGCTGACTTTTTCCGGAAATTAGCCGAAATTCTGTACTATAAAAATAGTCTGACTATTCTTTCGCAAAACCAAGACTCCCTATATGCTTCTGTCTATTACGGCGACTATGATTTGCTTGCTCACCTTGATGATTTCTGTATGTTTGGAGAACAAGCAGACATTAATGCTCTTGAATTAAAAAACGATGTGAATTTCTTCTTTAACTGGCTGAATAACGAAACTGCGGATGACAAAGAAGCACCACGATTTTCATACCAGGGTTTCCGCAATGCGACAAGCTCAAGCAACACAACGCTTGCCGATCTATTTAACGAATTAAAAAAATACGTTAAAGAATTAGACATCTTAAAAGATTCGGAATCGTCCATACTTAAAAACATCCCAAAAGACAGTCCTGAAAGGAACCATCGAATCGAAAAGATGAAAAAGAACCTCAACAACTTTTTAGTCTACAATATCGAAAAAGTTCCGACAAATCAATGGGAACAGTTCTTTTTCGGTTCTCTGGATTACTGCGACTACCACCGGTGCGCCATGCGGAAGGACAACCTTCGTCCCGCATGCTATGCCTGTAAATATTACACCCGAAGTCTGCGCATTTTAACTGACAACATGTTCGACGACAAGACAATCCTTCAGAATGCAAAGACAAAATCCTTAGGCATATTGCGAGTCTCGTTCAAAGAGAAATTACTCTACACCAATTCGAACAACATTCGCACTCTTGCCATGACACTCGAGGGCTTCGGCAACATGATGTTCTCCTGCGCTTCTGGCAACAACTACGAGCAAGGAGATCACCAAACAAAATATGGTATAAACCCTGCCGTCGTAACTCTATTATCGGATTTAGTCAAAGCTAAATCACATAAAAAAGAAAACGAACACATCTATGATTTTGAGGTTAAGGTGAAAGATTGTAAACTGAGCAGGTTAGACAAAAGCATCCTATATTATTGGGATGCCTACCGTTTCTATTTGATTGATGCCTGTTACAATGAAGCCATCGGTTGCCTCAAAAAAATCATGACCATTTTCACCTATTACATTGAGGTATTCTGCTACTATCCTAAGAAAGAAAAAGAAGAACACCCGCTTTGCTGGAAAGAAGATTATAAAACGATCAGACTTCTTATTGGAGACCTCAATGGGAAGCAACCGTTTTTGGATGAATTATTCAAGCTGGTTGCTCGGCACACAGGATACAAGTACGATCACATCAACCTCACTGAGATCAATGAGTTGAAATGGATTTTCAGCAAAGAACTCAGCGACAACATCGACCTCACAACGTTGTCTTTATACCCTGACATCCGGGCCACTTGGTTGAGAATTGCGGAAATCAAAGCCAAGGGATACCGTTACATGGCCAAACACCACAATGATTTAGGTTACTCCCAATCAGATTATCTTAACCATATCCGCAACACATATCCTTTGATCGCCCCGTTGCGGCGACATGAGACGACATTCTACGAAGAAGTGCTAGGCTATTACACCAAGGTGAGATACAACGACCACATCCTAAACAATCTTTTAGGCGGAAATCCGATGGTGGATCGCAAAAGTGGAGCAAACGGCAATTATGCCAACGAGTTTCACATCGCCTTTTATGAAAAATTGGCCCAATACCTCTCTTCGGGCGAGGATAATTCAAGATTAGACACCATGATATTTGGCACACACTGTGATGTGCAAGATCGTCTTGACCTAATCGAATTCATTATTCACGACACTTTGGTGTGCATCACCAATATGGTAAAAATATTCACCCCGCACAGCCACCTCACATCATACTCCAAAAGCTTTATTGCTATCGTTTATAACTACTATTGGGAATGGGCCCGTAAATACGAGTTCCTCTATAGCTTATACCAGTATCAAGAAGCCACATACGACGAGAATTACCAAGAAGTAGGCAAATGTGATACCAACACTAAGTATGATGATAACGACGAACTAATAAAGCTTCTAAACCGAAGTGACAAACGGAAAGCGGAGGCAATATTGGACAGCATTGCAGGGGGTATCCGTATTGAAGAGAATGCTGACAGAACAACATTGAAGCCCAAACTGCGAAACGCCATGGAGAAGTGCAGTTCCCTAATCTCCAATATAGTTGAGAAGAAAGAGACGAGGCTTCGCTACGGTCTGCGTAGCGACAGGCTGTACCAGCGGTTACGACATGAGATCGACGACATCACCATCAACACAATTTTCAGCAACTATACCGCAGAGATGGCGCTACGATACTATCAGCTTTCGGATGAAGCCAACACGGAAGGCGAAGCCTACACCGAAATGATCAGCTCACTGCATTTCCTGAATGACGACCTCAACAACGACACCTGTCAGTTCAACATCGCCTGTGACCGATTCCTGCTTAACTGCGGAGTAGTGAAAGAGCAACGTTCCCGTTTAGAGAACCTCTATAAAGTATCACAAGTATATGGGCTGCAAAAAGCCTATATCGACGGACCTAACAAAATCAATAAGACTAAAATCCGAGAGGAAAATTTCAAGCGATCAGATTGGATTAATTCAGAATTAACATAAGATTATGAGTACGTTATTTAGAAAATGCACGTTGGTTGACCCAACCGGAAAAATTGATGTGAGAATCGTTGATGCAAATAGTTTTTTTCTTGAAAAAGACGAGTATCACATTAAGAAGAATCCCCCCGACACAGACAAAAAGGAACCTAAGCTTCAGATACAAGCTACCGCAAGCACCCATCACAAACTTTCAGATGAAATCAAGATAGTCATAGACAACGAAACATTAGGATACATTCCCGACTGTTTAGTTGAGTACTTGATGCCATTCTACCATTATGCAGAAGCAAAGGGTTTTACTATCAATGATTTTTTTATAGCTGAAATTCATAGACTCAACCCTTCTATTGACGGTGTCGGTGGAATCTCTATTATAATTTCAATAAATGACAAAGTAAACATTCAATCATAATAAAAACAACCCTCATGACCACTCTCAACCCCACCATCGAACTCGAGCGCCAGCTTGGCGCACAAATCTACACCGCCCTGCAAGGGCCGGTTGTGGAGGAAGTCCTCCGCAAAACCAAGATTTCCAGCAACGACGCCTACTGGCGCAGCAGCATGGAAGGGCACTGCCTTAAAGTGCAGCCTGAACTGCTCCCGGATTATCACCAGCTTTGCCAGGAGGTGAAACAAAAACTGCAATTCGACGAGCCTGTCGACTTCTATATCACCGGCGACTCTACCGTCAACGCCTTCTCTTTGGCCGCAGAAGACGAGGGAGAACCGCACATCGTCAATGTCAATTCGGGACTCTTCGACCTGATGACGCAAGACGAGCTTCGTTTTGTCATCGGGCACGAGCTGGGCCACCTCATCAACCGCGACACAGCGCTGAGACGGCTCATCCAGTTCGTTTTCCCGCCCCAATCGAACGTGCCCGTGTCCCTGCAATACAAGATACGCTTGCACGACCAGCTGGCCGAATTGGTGGCCGACCGCTACGGCTTTATGACAACTGGCGATTTGAACGTCTGCGTGACGGCCTTTTTCAAAATGGCCTCGGGACTTGACTTGGCGAAAATGAACGTGAGTATCGATGCGCTGCTGAACGACAACAACCGCCGTCTGGACTACTTTCTCCACGACAAGGGCGTGAGTCGTGCCTCGCATCCCGTGAACCCCATCCGCGTACAGGCACTAAACCTCTTCGCCAAGGCATCTTCCGAAGATGAACTGACTAACGGCATGAACGAACTCATTTCCATTCTGTTGAAAGTGGGCGATTCTGAGCTCGACGAGCACCTCGCATGTTTCATCGCCTCCGCAGGCCTCCTAGTGGCATCTACTGACGAAGGTATGACGGAAGATGAATTTAACGACATCCTTGACGTACTGGCTGGCCTTCAGGTTTTCCCTCGCCACTTCCTCGAAGAGATTGCCGCCGGCGATGTGGTCGAAACCTTCAATAACGCCGTAGGCAACATCCTGAACATCAACCCCGGAATGCGCATGGATTTGCTTCAGTTTATGATTCATATCGTCATGTCGGACAAGAAGTTCGCCAAAGAGGAGATTGATTTGCTGTACCATTTCGGCGATAATATTGGCTTCAGCGAGAAGGAGGTTGCCTCCGCAATCGCCGAAGCAATCCAAAAGAAGTTTGTGCCGAGCTTGGAATCGTTATGCTAAACCAAGCTGATAGATTTCATCTACCATTGTCCTCTACACATCTGTTGCTCAAATATAATCCATCATCAACAAGCCAAATGTTATGACAAAATTCATCATCGGACTTTTGGCCGGTTTGGCCGCAGGAGGTTTAGCCACTTTCCTCATCATTAAAAAAGCAACTGCAAAAAAAATCGGTGATTTCATCGATGGACTCTCATCAAGCAAAGAGACAATCAGACAGTTTCTGAAACGTTACCTTTCGGAAGAAGAGCTCTCCGGCTATATCAACGGATTGAAGAAAAAACTGAGTGAGCAGATTTATGCTCGGGCTTCCGAACAGTCGGTAAGCGACAATATTTCACAACTCGTCGTTAACCGCTTGGCAGACAAACTCTCAACTCACAACGAAGAAGGAGAATCATCAAAACGAGGTTTCTTTGGTAATGCTGTGGATGTGGTAAAAGACGCCTTGAAATCGCGAGTCGAGACAGCCGTAACCAACAATCAGGACACCATTGAGCAAACGTTGAGCGAGAAAATCAATGAGGTAGTGAAAAACAACAGTAAGGAAATCATCTCAAAAATCATTGACTCCGAGATTGAAAAAATCCTCGCTCAACCTGTTTCAACGTTGTTTGAGGGTCGAGAGGATATGATAACTTCTTTAAAACAGCGACTAATAAAATAATAGTGAACTGCTTATTGAATCAGCTTCTTGCCAGAAGGTGCGGTGGCAGAGGTAACGATGAAGTGAAGATTGGCCGAAACTTTTTACCATGGAATGGATGAGATACAATCTAAAGTGTTCTTAATATAATACTGTCATGACATTAAAAGAATTGGTTATGCAGACCTCTTTTGAGGATGTGACTGCTGAATACAAAAAGACACTTCATGCACATGGAATATGGTTTCATGAAGAGGAAGAACAGTTTTTGAGCAATATTTTCAGCAAAGTGAAGACAATGGAGCCTGTGGCGCACAAAGACCGTTCAATATGGGCGGGTCGCTTTGATGTGAGCGCCATGCCTGGTGGTTGTTCGCTGATTTTTACACCATGGAGAGATTGGATCGGGATGGAAATTGATGCTGATTTATTACGGAGAGTAAAGCCTGCATCTATTGTGGCAAACTGCTTTTATGAGATGGCCTATATGGGTGGAGACGAGGAAGAAAGAGAAAAAAAAATCGAAAAGACTATCGAAAAGTTGGATGGCAAAATAAATAATGAAGAAGATGAAGAAGAGGAAGATCCTTTTTTTGTTACTTATACACCTTTTTCAGATCCTCTTCGCAACATTGAATTGGATATTTGTAAAATCAAGAATGGAGTTGCTGTAATTCATGATGGTGTGACAGAAATACCAGATAAATACTTTCGAGGTATGGATCATTTAAAATCTGTCTCGATCCCGGATTCCGTGATTAGAATAGGAAAATCAGCCTTTTATTGTTGTAGGACATTAAAATCAATAGTCATTCCTGCTTCTGTAAAAGAAATAGGAGACAATGCCTTTTTATATACCCGAAAAGTGAATTCTATAGTAGTTTCAGAGGGCAATAAGAGATATGATTCCAGAAATAACAGTAACGCTATCATTGAGACCTCAACGAACCGATTGATATTGGGTTGTAACAACACTATCATCCCCGACACAGTTGTGAGTATTGGAGAATATGCTTTTGTGTGGTACAGTTTCGATACTATTGCTATTCCTGATTCTGTCAAAGAAATTGGAAGAAGAGCTTTCGTGGATTGTAAAAAATTAACCTCTATAGAGATTCCTAATAGTGTGACGACGATCGGAGCTGAGGCTTTTTACAATTGCACAAAGCTATCTTCAGTGGTGTTGCCCGATTCTTTGACTACAATCGATGAAAGTGCTTTTTATGGTTGCGAAAGGATTAATTCAATAACAATACCCGATTCGGTGCAAGTGATATGGAACCATGCTTTCGATGGGGCAAAACTCAAATCAATAGTCTGGCCTAAAAATTTAAGGGTTATTGGGGCAGAAGCTTTTGCTTATTCAAGTTTAAAAGAGTTGGTGTTACCTCATAATGTAACTCATATTATCGGTGGCGCTTTTAAGAGGAGCAAGCATCTGTCATCTGTCTTTATTCCTGCCTCTGTGTCTGAGATTGCGGGAAATGTCTTTCTTTCTTGTCCCCGTTTACGAACAATTAAGGTTGATGAAGAAAACAAGATATATGATTCACGCAACAACTGTAATGCCATTATAGAGACAGCCACAAATACGTTGATTGTAGGTTGCAAAACTACGATCATTCCAGATACCGTAACAGAAATATGTGACAGGGCTTTTTTAGGTTGTTTGGGATTAAGGAAAATTGTCATTCCAGAATCTGTTACCGAAATCGGCTATTTTGCATTTTCAAAATGCACTAATCTTCACACAATCGTTTTTCAGAATACTGTCAAAATGATTTGGCCTACAGCTTTCCAGGAATGTAGTTCTCTCAACTTCATCGTGATTCCCAAAAACACTACTCGACAGTTCAAAAAAATGCTGCCAGAAGTGTTGCACAGCAAAATAAAGGAAATCGGCACGCTACTCGACATCAATTGATAGATTTTACCAATTTAACCCCTCTATAAAAACATAAACCAAAATTCAACGACAATGTTAACAGTAAAATCTCTTGTTTTAGAATATCCCTCTAGTGTCCAATTCAAGGAGGTCCTTAAATTGATGAAAGAAGCCCACTCGGGGGTGACGCTTTGGTCAGATGCAAAAGCAGAAGACCCGTTGTCAATAAAGCCTTCGCCTATACAAAAATGTCCGGAATATGAAAATTACTATTTTATTGATTTTTTGAATAGTTGTGAACAAGGTCCTGAATCAAGTAAGCCAGAGGAGTTCTATCTGGGATATGCTATTCGAGCATACCGACAGTTCGACGGATCATGGACTGAAGAACAAAAAAGAGTTTTGTATGTGGAGTTTCTACATGCCTATAATGATGAGTTTAGAGAACATCCCCAATGCGAAATCTTGGAAGGTGCTGTTCTGCCAATGATTAGAAGTGTCAGGGAAGAACTCTTGACATTCGATGAGGTGGATGACATCCTGAAGGGGGAATTGCTGCGGGAACTGAGACGTTTTGACGAATCGGTGGAATGGCTTGAGAAAGTCAAACAAACTCAACCGGAAATGAGCTGGTTGATTGACCAAATCATCGAACAGGCCAAAAACCACAATCGCAAAGTGTTTCAAATAAAAATGTTGTAGACAACCACTGATAGATTCCACCACTCGCTCACCTTCTATACAGAAATGCACCCGAAACAATGAAATTTTGGACAATATGAAAAAGAACAAAAGGAAAAGGGCAAAGAAGTCCACAATGGATGTCATCAAGGCTGTGAGGCGTGGAAATCGCGAGGCGGAAATGGATTTGTTCGGTCCGGGATTCCGTTCTCACAGAAGTGTGCACAAGTCGAAGAAAACTTATACCCGGAAATCGAAACATAAAGGAAATACTGAAACTGATTGTTGAAATGAAAACGATGACAAAATCCTATTTTACGATTTTCACACTCTGCATGGCCTTGTTATGCATTGGCTGCACCAACAAAGGCGAAAAATACAAAACCGAAACGCAAACACAAACACAAACTAGAGCCAAGACCAACACCCGCGACAAAGTGGTCAAAGTCTATTTGCAACCCTACAATGGCTTTCCCGAGGACCAGCTGTTGGATTTGCAAGCCGATGTGCAGAACTGCCTCGACACACTTGTCTCCGAGAAGAAATTCAATGTCAAAACCCTTCAAAACCGGCAGCTTCCCGCTTCGTGCTTTTACCAACCTCGCAAACGGTATCGTGCCGACTCCATCATCAGATATCAGCTCACATTCAACAACTCCAACTACATTGTTGGAGTGATTAGCACCGACATCTCCTGTGATGCGCACGCCTACGAAGATTTTGGCATCTTGGGATTAGGTTTTTGCCCAGGGACGAGCGCTGTGGTATCCACTTTTAGGGTGAAGCCAAAATCAATGTTCTATAAGGTGGTGGTACATGAGTTTTTGCACAACCTCGGTCTGGACCACTGCCCGCAGAATGACCGCTCGTGCTATATGTGCGATGCCGACAAGGTTCCCCAGCTGGAGAAAGAAGTCTGGTTGTGCGAGGCGTGCAGGGAGACACTCATTAATAATTAACATCGCAAGAAGACTAATACGCATGGATAACACAGACAATATGGCAAGGCAAAGCAATTTGAATATGACTGATTTCAAATTCATTAAACACCCGCCTGCACGGCATCTGAAAGGCTCCCGTCTTCAACCTGATGAAGAGGGTGTGACCCAGGAAAGGTTTTCCTCAATCCAAGGCGAACACATTGTAATTGAAGAGCTGCTTGATGGTGTCAACGTTGCCATCTCTTTTGACGACAAAGGGAAACTGTTGCTCCAAAGCAACGATTGCTACCTTACTGATGAGTCTTGCGATTCGCAGTTTGATCTTCTGAAACAGTGGGCTACTGTGCATTGCGACTGCTTTTGGCGTGTGTTGGGTTGCCGCTACATCATGTACGGGGAGTGGATGTATGCAAAAAAACGAATCTATTACGATGAATTACCGCACTATTTTATGGAATGCGACATCTTTGATCGCGAAACAGGATATTTTTTGGACAATTCTGCCCGTAAGCAGCTGACAAGCCAAATGCCCATCTGCTCAGTGCCGGTACTGGCAAAAGGTCAATTCTTTTCCTTAGAAGAGGTTCTGAAATATTTGGGATATTCAACGTATATCACGCTAAAGTACGTCCATGTAATTGCAGAGAATGTGGAAAAACTCGGAATACCGGCCTTAACGGTGTGCCAACATTCAGACCGGACCAGACAAATGAAAGGCATCTATATCAAAGTGGAAGAAGCTGGTCTTGTTATAGACAGGCTAAAATTCATTCGTGATTCTTTCATTCAGAACGAGGAACCGGACAGGGCGAACGTGAATCCATTGCCGCAAGGAATCATTATTCCCAATGGTCTTTGTGTACCTATAGACAACATATATAAAAGAAGATACCCTACAATACCCGTTGAAAACCTCCAGTCTCTTAGGGAGTGTTTCCGACAAGATATACTCATACAACATAGTTTATCTAAGTACCCACATGAGGTCTCCATCGTTTATGATGAGCGATGTCCCAAATGCGGAGGATACTTAATCAGGATGTTTTATGATTCTGCATTTCCCGGGGTGTTGTATTTTAGGCGCCCTCCTGTAGGTTATTTGATTATCTGCAGGAATTGCAAAACCAAGCATAGCTTTTATAAAATTCCAGATGACCACTAACTAACTCATCTCCATCGGCATCTGCCTCTTAATCGTACGCCAAGTGCGGAGAAAAATTGTGCAAAACTAAAGGGTGCCCATTTCCCTCCTGCTACCCGAAACACCAACAAAAACGTCAACAATGAAAGATGAAAACCAAGATCAAATAAAAGTGCCCAGCATGGAGTCATTCCCTGTGAAGGATAGATTCTTCGCCGGAACACATCCCTGCTACGGCTATGTTGAAACGAATTATATCATCGCCAAATTAGAACAATTTGCGAACTTCGGCATTACCCACTTTGTGGATTTGACAGAAGAAGGAGAGTGTAAAGAGTACAAAGATTTGCTTCAACCTTGGCAGAAATATCTGCGAATTCCGTTTCATGCCAAGTTGACATTGACCAGTTTTCTGGATGTGCGCAATGTGTTCCTTACTATCTACGACATTCTGGAGGAAGATTCTTCGAATCAGGTCTTTCTCCACTGTAAATATGGTCTCGGCAGGGTTGGGACGGTTCTCGGTTGCATTCTGGCGGATGAATCCGATAAAAACTACCCTCAAGTGAAGAAAGAATTGGACGATTTACTTTCTGTCAGCCCGAGATTATACGACTGCTCTCTTCCAGTGAAGCCTGAACAATGCGCCTTTATCCGCAGCTTCATTGAAGAACGCGATGCTTATTCACAACATCTTGGTGTCAGGAATGAAATTAATTCAAACGGAGCGGACATAGCGCATCTGATGGAATGCTTTCGTGATGCCCAAGAGCTCTATGACAGCGTGCTGATGTACCCGCACAAAATATCCCTGCTCAACAGTCGTCGTTGCCGACATTGTGGTGGACAGTTAATAAAGATGTATTATAGCAGTTCTGCTGACTCTTGGAAAAATCTTGCGGGTCGTGAAGGAGAACTGATTGTTTGCGAAAAATGCCATGAATGGGATGATTTCGATTGTTTCGTTATGAATTAATGACCAAGACTCGATAAGGATTAACAGATTATGTGTTATACAATAAACATGTTGTTGTTAGGCGGCAACGGGGAAAACCGTTCCTTGGATGTGTCGCAACATATAGGCATAGACAGCCTAAAGGTCGAATGTGCGAACATACCCGACAAGCATCTGACAACGGTCGGCGAGGAGTGTCTTTCCCTTCTGGAAATGAGCGATGTGATTGCCGTCGTGGTTGACACTCCTTCTCTGATGGAAAAAGAGTCCAAGGCATTTCCCAATCAAGTGAATCGTATCAAAGAGATTCTGGATTTGCTACACAATGTGACAGGGGATGAGAAAAAGGTGATCTTCGCGCCTGTCAAGTGTGAAAAGTGGATGCAGGAACGGCGTATGAAAGAGGTGCTGGACAAGTTGGTCAGTGTCTATCATTCATTCTTTAGGAGCCTGCGCTCTTCCAATATGATTGAATGTTGCATCATTCCCACAGTTTCGATTGAAGATGCGCTACAACATTGCGACCAATTGTTGTGGCACACAATAGGGTATATGGCTAAGAAGTGGGCTGCGGAAACAAAATCAATGCGCCGTTTGGGAACCCGTTATCTTATGCCAACTAAATCTGAAAACATAGCAAAGAGGATGGAGGAGCTTGAAAGGGAAGGTGTTGTCGTTAATAACAGTGGCTATATCTCGATAGACAACTGGTATGAAATCCCTGTGATTATGGAAAAATTTGACGACATCGGTTAAGAGCATCATTCGTAAATCATTGAAAAGCTACAACATACAAGAATAATTTTTTTTTCAAAAAAATTTTTGCACAACGCAGTAAAACTGCGCAGTGGGGTTGTATTTTTGCACACCAAACAACGGGAAAGGGCGGTTGACGCCAAGGAGAGTTACTTCGACTTCATGTTTTTGAATACGGATTTGTGGCCGTCGAGCAGATTTCGATCTCCGTTCAGCAATGCTGAAAAGACCATGCAGGTGTTAAGTCACCTATGTCACTCTCCGACTGTCTCCAGGGAGGCATTTTCACCGCCCTTTTATTATGAATGTTCTTTGAAACAATGTATATAACTTATGAGTTATAACAAGCAGCTTTGTTATAACGATTTGACCAAAAACCATGAAGGTGCCAAAGCATGGTTGAAGACTCCCGAATGGGAGCTCTACACCGCAGTGGCAACCACCATGGGTATTGAGGACACGTTCTACGAAACAGGCTTCGACCGTGTGCAACGCATCGCCAATCTGGTAAAGAAAGTGGAGGCCGAATTTGTGGCACAGTTAGCCATTTACGCCCGCGAGAAGATGCATCTGCGCAGTGTACCAATGTTGCTGTTGGTCGAGTTGGCTAAGCACCACCACGGTGACTCGCTCGTGAGCCGTGCTGTGAGCCGAACGGTGCAACGCGCCGACGAGATCGCAGAACTGCTGACGTGCTATCAATGGCGCTCAGGAAGAAAGGACTTGAGCCATTTGAGCAACCAAATCCGCATAGGACTGGCAGAGGCGTTCAACCGCTTCGACGAGTATCAGTTCTCAAAGTACAACCGCAAGGATCGAAAGGTCACGCTGCGGGACGCATTGTTGCTGGTACACCCGAAACCGAAGGACGCAGCTCAAGCCGAGCTCTTCCGCAAAATCCTGAACAACACGTTGGCCACGCCCTACACTTGGGAAACCGAGCTGTCGGCGACTGGAAAACAGAAGTTCTCCTCGGCGGATGAGCGTGATGAAGCGTTGTGCGGAAAATGGCAAGAGCTTATCAGAAGCGGTCGCTTAGGCTACATGGCCATGCTGCGCAATCTGGCTAACATGACCAACTTGTGCATCGACAACGAGAGCAAGCGCATGGTCTGCAAACGACTCTCCGATCCCAAAGCCGTCCGCAAGAGCCAGCTGATGCCTTTCCGCTTCCTGTCTGCCTACCTTGAACTGGTCAACGACGATCCTTCCAACCTTGTATATGCGGATGCAACACATTGGTTTTGGCACGATTATGCCTACGGTGAATTGTCCTGGAGGTGTCGTGAGGTTGAACAGCGTATAGATATTATCCGCAGCAGATACTGTTTTAGGCATCGGACCAAAGTGTGCAGGTATCCTTTGCGAGGCACTCTTGCATTTAATGCACATTTCAAAGGAATGTCGATAGGTACACTTCCTAAAAAACATGTCCGGCGCCGCATCAAACAACGTCTGCAAAAAGAAAAATTGAGCAGGAAAGACGAATTGAATCTCCAAAAACTTGAAAAACAGCTCGAAAACATCAAGAAGCGTCTGTATGCTTTAGGTGCCATATCTTCAAGTCGAAGAGCTACCCTTACCCCTTGGGAAGGATATCAGAGACGAAATTCGAGATGGTTCCAGAAGCTGATAAAATCCCGCAGGGCTGAATGGATACGCAGAGACAGGAAGTTAGCGATGCTTGGATTGAACAAAACGAATTTCGTGGCTCCTTTCTTGGAAGCGCTGGAGGAAGCCGTAAGACATACGGCCGACAACATCCCCGGGTTTGACGAAAACACGCGGGTGCTGATTGCCAGCGACGCCTCCCAGTCCATGCAGAAACGCGTCAGCAAACGAAGCGCAATCTTTTGCTATCACATCGGGCCGCTGCTGTCCATGCTGCTGAAACACCGTTGCGAGAATGTGGTGTCCGGCATGTTCGGCAAATTCTGGAAACCCTGCGACTTCCCGTCCGACAACATTCTTCACAATACCGTGGAGGCGGTGTATCGGAAAAGCAGAGTGGGCTTTTCCAGCAACGGTCACCAAGTCATTGACTGGCTCTTTGAACAGAACCTGATGATGGACAAAGTGATGCTCTTTACCGACGGTGAGCTTTGGGACAACGAACGTCACGGAGCTCAATTGGCGGATTGTTGGAAGCGATACAAGCGTGTCGCGCCCGACGCCAAGCTCTACCTCTTCGACCTCACAGGCTACGAAACCACTCCTGTCAGCATGAAACGCAATGATGTGTTCTGCATTGCAGGCTGGAACGACAAGGTATTCGACGTTCTCTATGCTTTGGAAAATGGTGAAAACGCTATCGACATGATCCGCCGGATCGTCATATAGCTAAGGTCAAGTGCGTTATGACAAAGGATTGAGGATGGACTCCCGGGATGGGAGACGCCTCGCAGTTGTCCCCCGCAAGGGGTTCCGGCGGAAAAAAGCAAATCCGGACATCCACAACAGGAGTCCGGATTTGTTTG
>Ga0265299_10000241_pt1 | contig 72237 bp, 62 predicted proteins | sample AusTroGonzalo_MG_4_FD_193485 | JGI IMG/M metagenome (GOLD analysis project Ga0265299, IMG submission 193485) | Bovine rumen microbial communities from tropical cattle in Woodstock, Queensland, Australia - Gonzalo_02 | ecosystem: Host-associated > Mammals > Digestive system > Stomach > Rumen ... | reverse complement strand
TTAAAATATCATTTATAATATCCTAATTTATTTTTTCTTAATTATTTCTGCTATTAATAATACTAGTCCTAATGGCAAAGAAATGCAAGATATTACTTTCATTGCGTATCTGAAATAACATGCATTTGGATCGAGCATTCCATGAGCACACATATAGGGAGCACGTACGCTATTGTCAAGAAAATAACATAAACCTACACTTCCGCCAACAAGTAAAATAAGGCCAATATAAAACAAAGGTGAAAAACTTTTTTTATTTTGATTTTCTGATTTATTTTCCATATTCTTTTCTTTCTCCTTTTATAATTAAATAATTAACGATATTCTTTAAATCCAAATAACAAAGACTTAGGGGTTCCATATGGATCTAAAGGATCTACAGTACATTTTCTCCAATAAAACAATTTTTTATCGTCAAAAACCCACCTGCAACCTTGTGCAACAGGATCTGCATAAACTGTTCGCAGTTGACCATTAAATTGATACCAAGATACGATAGTACATTGATCTTCTGATTGTCTACAATATGATAATAAGGAAAGATCATTTGTAGAGCCATGTTTAGGTTCAAATTTTTTAGGTTTATTATCTGTGCAAGCACAGAAGATTAAACAGCCTAGTAACAAAAATAATAGTTTTCTCATTTTTAATAATCCTCTTTATAGATATTGCTAGAATTTTTTGGCAACCGCTAAGAACACATAAACAATAGTAGAAGGTTTTTCTTGTTTTGCAATTATTTTTAAATCTTTTTCATAAATTGCTATTCCTTGTTCTTTTAATTCTTTTTCTATTTTTCTTGATTCGTATTCGGTTTTACAATGCCAACTTTTTAAATATTTACAGGTAATACCTTTTTCTCTTTCATGAGTTGCTTTTCTTTCTGCTAAATCATTAGTAATGCCTCCATACCAATTATCAAGATTTCCTGCATTGATTCCCTTTATATAATTTATTATTTCTTTTGTAATTTCTTCCATAATATTTTCTCCTTAATTTTTCAAAAAATTTTAGGCGTTTTTGGAGAACTTGTTAAAATAACACAGAAGAAAAATTTCCAATAAAAAAAGCGGCTGCTATGTTTTGGACAACGATACTAGCCAAAACACAACAGCCGCGGTCTGCCGTTCTTATAAAAGAACGGCAAACACTCGGCACGCAAAAACAAGGGGATCAGCCAAGTAAATGCGTGCCTGATAACGAGCTGCTTTTGGAGTATCGTTGTATGGTTTTTCAACCACCCACCGCGTTCTTCACGCGGTTCCAAAAACGCTTTAAAATTGTTATAAGTTATTTTTATTTAATAACTTAAAATTCATTATAACTATTTAATAAAATTATTGCAATATCATTGAAACAGAACTATAAATATAAATTCTTCTTCCTTCTCATCCGCATCCCCCATATATCCGCAATCACTAGTTTTTACTATATTAGTATAACAAAAACAAACTATTGTACTACAAAGAGAAGTACGAGGGGGGAAGTGCGGAAATTTATGGAAATTATGCAAAAAGTATAAAAAATAGGTATAGATTCCCGACAAAGACGTTCGGGAATGACGAGTCAGTAGGTGGAGATACCATACAAAAGCACTCGGGTATAACAAATGTAAAAACCCCTGCTTTGCACAGGGGTTTTTATCATCCAAATATTTTAAATAAACACTTTAATCAATTAATCTAAGCATTGGCCGGTAGTTGAGCTTACATTTGTGCAATTATTTATTGTTACTCTATGCTCTATATCATCTTTACCGTTAACCATGGGGGTATAAATAACTTTCCAACCGCCGGTGCAAGTTGTTCCTGTATATTTATTACAAGTTACTTGTGTAAAGGATGTTTGCGTTTTATAATCTTCAGTAAAAGTTCTATACATACTTTGTGCAGGTTTATACTGGGTGCAATTATGATACGCATCGTAAGCACTGCATAGCGTTACCACTTCCGCAGAGGCTTTTTTAGTATTAGCATTCCAAGTATATTCTGTGGTTTTTAAGGATTTAAGACTTGTGCAATTGCCGGCAGCATCTTTTGCGTAACATTCTTCAACACTTAAATTAGTAAGTTTTCCGTTAGAAGTATATGAACCTTCCAAGGTTGTAAAACTTTTAATTTCTCCGCATTGTTTATCTGGCGTTACGGAATTACAAAATTTTATTTCTTTATAAATTTCTCTTTTCTTTTCATCCCACTCACTGGTTGTGAACCAGCCGTCTTTATAAGAAAGACAAACCCCGCTATCATCTACGGTAGCGCAATTAACCTGGGACCAATTAGTAGTAGTGTTTGCATAATTCAATGTTCCGGCCTGGGAGTTAGATGTCATTAAAGTACTGCTGTCTGTATTATTAAGATCGCCAAAAGAGTCATACCCTTGATTTTGTTCATAAGAAATACACATACCATTTTCGTCATAATCTGCGCAATAGCGTCTGTCTGCTTCTATTTTTGTGCTGTTAGCATTATAAGTTCTTTCCGCGAGTTGGGAACAGGCGTGTATAGTTGTATCATAATTATCGCATTGCATTTCTATTCTATTGCCGTCTTCGTCCCATCTTTTTAAATAGGTTCCTGTGCCAGTAGGAATACAAGAACCGCCCACTAAATTACTATTAGCGGCATTACATTCCCAAGTATATGCGTTTTGGTCGTAAATATAATATTTGCAGGTTGATGGGTCATTTTTATTAGTGCAAACTGTTTTGACGGAAGAATTTTCATATTTAACTACTTCGCAAGATTGATTACCGCTGGTTTCACTTTCAGAACATTGTATGCTGTCCATAGTTGAAACAATGGAATGAGAAACGCCGTTTCCCGTTCCGGATAATACATAGGTGATATAATTATCTGTTAAACTGCCCGGGATTCTTTGTCCGCCCAAACTTGTACAAAGACGCGCAGCCCTTTCATTATCTTTTAATGCTTCGCAATGTACTTCGCCCGGGAAGTTTTGACTATTTTTTAAATAATATATACAGGAATTGTTTAAGTCCGCTTTGCTTGTTTTGACATAACTATATTGTTCTTGGTTTCCCATATCAGTGTTGATATTTTGTAAATTTTCCCCATGAAAACTTATATATAAATGGTTTAAATCCTCTGCGTAACGCCCACCTTCTAAATAGAAGGCTTCTTGTGCATGTGCCAAATTTCTGGCAGCGAGATTCAATTCTGAAAAAGAGGTTTTATCTACGAAGGTGTGATATAAAGGAACAGCAATTGCCCCTAAAACACCGATAAGTAAAATTACAACTAATAATTCTATAATAGTAAATGCGCGATTATTCATAAACTTTTCCTATATTCTATATCTTTTAAATAAAGTCTATAAAAAAAACACTTTCAAAGCAAGTTTTCTTATGATATATTTACTATAGAAATATTTGATATACTAAAATTAGTGGAAGGTAAATATTATGGCAGAAATAGAAAATAGAGTATATGAAATAAAAAAGAATAACGGATGTATGCTGGCATTTGCTTGTGCTCTGATATTTTTCTTTGGCGGTATTTTCCTTATTGCGCAACTTGCATGGATTGACAGAGGTCAAAACTCCTTTACGGAAATGCTTCCTTGGTATATATTAGATTTATTTATTCTTTTATTTTGTTTTTTAATTTTTAAGACAGATAAAGTTTCTTTAGGTGTTTATCCGACACATATAAAAATGGGCCGTTCAAAAATAAAATGGCCTAAAATAAAGGAAATTTTAATATACAAATCTGCAAAGAGAATTATTGTTTCCAATCATATTATGTCAGAGAGAGAACTTTCTTTAATTGACTTCGCTTGTTATCATGTGCCCATAATATTTCTTATAATATCAATTTTAGGGTTTCTTACTGGTTTTAAACAAATACATTTTCTTGATTCTAAAAAAGAATTTGAGGAAATAATTCCTTTTATAGAATATTATTGCGAAACTTTCAAAATCAAATTAACTAATCACGAATAAATTTTTAATTATCCAATTTATCCACACCTAGCACATTTTTTACGAAGATTTTGGAGATATTTTTAATTAGTTTTTCTTTCATAAAAGGAAGAAAAACGCTTTTATAAATGAGGTATACCGCGAGGGGATGGCAACACAAAGTTTGTGCCCACGGTCCCGAGTATCCGAAATTTCTAAAAAATTAAAAATAGCCCAAAAGCCAAAGTAAAAATTATGCTAAAATATTCTATATGCAAGCAAATAGTTTTATAGACAGAGTAAAAATTTATGTCAAAGCCGGTAAAGGCGGCGATGGGTGCCTTTCCTTTAGACGCGAAAAGTTTATTGAATTTGGCGGACCAAACGGAGGCAGTGGCGGCCGTGGTGGCGATATTGTTTTTAAAGCAGAGCCAAACCTTACCACACTCCAAGACCTTGCCTACAACCCCCATATTGAAGCAATGAACGGCGAAAAGGGCGGCACTTATAATAAAACCGGACTTAACGGCAAAGATAAAATTATTCTTGTTCCGCTTGGCACAATCATTAAAGAAAACGACAATATTTTGGCAGATTTAACCAAACCAGGCGAAGAAGTTATTATCGCTAAAGGCGGACGCGGAGGGCGCGGCAATCAAAGTTTTAAAAGCCGTTTTAACACCGCCCCCAGAATTGCCGAAAACGGCCAGCCCGGCGAAGAAAAAACTTTAATTCTAGAATTAAAAGTGCTTGCAGATGTCGGCCTTGTCGGTTTTCCTAATGCGGGCAAAAGCACTTTTTTAAGTGCCGTTTCCGCAGCGCGCCCGAAAATTGCGGGCTACCCTTTTACAACTTTAAACCCAAATCTCGGGATTGCAAGCCACAAAGGCAAAAGTTTTGTCGTAGCCGATATTCCGGGTATTATTGAAGGCGCAAGTCTTGGCAAAGGGCTGGGCCATCAATTTTTGAAACATATTGAAAGAACAAGAGTTTTAGTTCACTTGGTGGACCCTTTCGGTTATGAAGATCTAACAGCAGAGAAATCAATAAAAGTTATTCAAAAAGAATTAAAAACTTTTGATAAAAACCTTGCCAAAAAACCGCAAATTTTAGTTATAAATAAAAGCGATATTGACGGCGCAAAAGAAATTTACGAAAAATTAAAAAAGAAATTTAAAGACCAAACAATTTATTTTATTTCCGCCGCAGGCGCACAAGGCTTAAGCAAAGTTTTGGATAATATTGTTAAAGAACTTTCCAAAGCGCCTGTTGTAGTAGCAAAGAAGAAGGAAAAAGTTTTACCCAAAATCCACGCTGTTGAGCCGATGTTTATTTTAAATAAAATTGATGAAAATACTTTCCAAATCACCGGCAAAAAGATAGAAGAATTTATCGCTATGACAAATTTCTCCCAGCCGGAAGCGGTTCAAAGATTGCGCGGAATCTTCAAAAAATTCGGGCTTGAAAAAGCACTCCAAAAAGAAGGTATTACCGAAGGCGCAACAATTATTGCTTGTGGCAAAGAGTTTGAGTGGAACGGAAGTTTTGACGAAGAAGTTTCCGCCTTGCCAGATAGAATCGGCGGATATAAAAGACGTGAAACTAAGCAAGAGCGTCTTGATAAGCGCAAGGCCCGCCGCCAAGCCAAAAATATTTAAAACAAAACCCCGTTCTAAAAAAGAACGGGGTTTTTGTTATAGCGAAATATTATGCTTTATTTTCTTGTCGCAATAAGTTCTCTATGATTTTTATAAATTAAATAGACTTTACCTTCTTCTTCTACAACCTTTACAGAAATACTTTTTTCTAAAGGATTATTATTGTAAAAATTAAGGACTAATCGACTATCTGAAAATATCTCTGCTTTAAACCCAAAATATTCTCTTGTGTACCAATGGGTTTTTACCAATTCATATTTACCTGATAGTTCAAAAGGTATTTCCGCGTCATCTTTTATCATAATATCTCTATTTAAAGTTCCGCTGGCATCCCATTTAAATTTTTTCAATGATCTTATAGAATAGACAGGATTGTATTGGCCTAAATATTTTTTATATACTTTATCTCCGATTTTATAAGTGAAAAGCACAGCCATGTTGCCGTTTGTTTCCCAAGAAATATCCTTACGATTTGCTAATTCTCTTTTTATTTCTTGTAATTCTTTCAATGTAAAGGATTTGCGAGCTTGTTCAGTTACAACCTCAGCAAAACTCATCTCTATATCTTTATCATTAGTTGTTACAATATCCGAATTAGGCCTTCTTATAGTTATGCTTATGAATGGGTAATGTGCTTCCGCTATAAAGGTAATGCCTTCTGTTGTCCAAACTTCTTGATCGGAGAAAGTCGTTTTTTCCAATCCTGTAGGCAAAAGAATTCTAAAGTTTTCTGCGCCGAAATTAGGACTAAAAGAATCTCCTAAATAAAAAAGAGTCGTATTTAATTTTGTTAAAAATCCTTTCTTTTCTTGCTCTTGTTTTGCTTGGGTCAGTTGATTGACAAGGCCTTTTTCGACACTTGCCCCGGCGGACATAACAATTTCTTTTGACATGCTAGTTTTTTCTTGTGCAAAAGCATTTGCTCCAAACAGGGAGAGTGTTACAAATGCTCCGATAATGATTTTTGTTTTTTTCATAATTTCTCCTTTTGTTTTACAGATTTTTTGTATTTCTTATATACTTCTTTAAAACAATTTTTTAATTTATTACTTTCTTTTATCCGGCAATATTTTAATTAGCGTTCCAACTTTTACCAAATCATATATTTCATTTATTTCTTCTCTTGTTTTAACGGTTATACAGCCTTGGGAACCTCTTAAGAGTTCACTTTTGAAAAAGTGAATACCGATGGCGCCCCCTGGTTTAAGGCCTTTTGATTTTGCATAGTTTTTTTGTTTTTCATTTGGATAACCGATTAGTAAAAATTTTTCATATTCTTTAGATGGGCGTTTATCTAGGATACGATAAAGTCCTTCGGGTGTTTTTTTATCGCCGTCAAATTGTTTCGGCCCGAAGTTTGCTCCAAGCCTTACTTCATATTCTTTCACAATGCAATTAGTGCTATCATATAAAGACATTTTATTGTTTTGTTTATCAACTACTATTAAATCAACTTCCCCTGAGCATATTTCCTTAGAGTCTTCTTCTAAATTTTTTTGAAATATTTGTTCTAATTCTGCATATAAAGTTGCTAATGCTTCTTTAGAATCTTCCGGGAGTACAATATTTTTTAGGTCGTTTCCGAAAGATGCCGTTAGCGGTAAGAAAAACAAGGCTAATATTATGCTGACCATATAAAAAGTTTTCTTCATAATTTTTCCTATTTATATACTGCTTTCTTATAGTTAAATTCTAATATAAGATTTTTATTCCCTCAAGGGACCAAGGACCTATGGATAATTATATTTTGGGCCTAGGTTAGTTTGGGTCTAAAGTCCTATCCCCAAAAAACTAGACAAAACTTTAAAAATTATGCTACCCTATAAATGTTGTATAAAACTAATCAAAAATAGTTAGGGGGTATAATGAAAAAACTATTAACGCTTGCTATCAGCGTATTTATGCTTTTAGCAAATACTCAGGTAATAAATGCCTGTACAGGGATTCAAATTACCGCTGCTGACGGCACCAAAGTTCTTGCCCGCACAATTGAATGGAAAGGCGGCAATTTGAACAGCAAACTTATTATTATGCCGCGCGGCCAAAAAAATACCGCGCTCACGCCTGATGGCAAAAACGGACACACTTGGACAAGCAAATACGGCGCAGTAGGTGCCAGCACCGTTCAGCCGGAATTTGTAGCCGAAGGTGTAAATGAAAAAGGCTTAAATGTCGGTATTTTTTATTTTGCCGGCTTTGGCAGTTTGACACCATATAATGCAAAAAATGCCAAAAAATCAGTCAGTGATGGTGAGTTGGTGCGCTATATCTTGACTAATTTTTCCTGTGTGGAAGACGCCTTAAAAGGCCTTGAAAAAATTGAAATTATTCCGATAGCCAAACCGGATAAAAACGGCAATTATGCAACAGGCCATTGGCGCATTAGCGATAAAACAGGCCGCAGCATTGTTTTGGAAATTACGGATAAGGGCAAACGCCATATTTACGAAAATAATTTAAGAGTTTTTACCAATTCGCCGTCTTTTCCATGGCATCAGGTAAATTTGAATAATTATATTCATTTATCAGGTGGCGAAGCGCCGGATAAAACTATGGGGGATGTTAAATTATCATCTTTTGGCGGCGGCTCTAATTTGATGGGTTTACCGGGAGATTTAACACCTGTTGGACGCCTTGTGCGTGCATTTTTCTATGTACAAACAGCGCCAATGCCAAAAGATAAATACGGCGCAATTACACAAGCCTTCCACATTTTGAATAATTTTGATTTGCCTGTTGGTGCGGAATTTGCACCCGGTGAAAAAATACCCAATATGCCAAGCGCAACCCAATGGACCGCGGTAAGCGATTTAACTCACCCGACTTTTTATTACCGCACAATGTATAATTCCGCAATCAGAAGAATTGATTTAACACAAATTGATTTTTCCGCCGTTCCCTATCAAGTTTTGGATATGGACGAAACTCCGCAGGAAACTTTCTACGACAGACTTCTGTAAATAAAAGTTTTTGCGAATATAAACCCCGCCTGATTATTAGGCGGGGTTTTCTTTATTATAAAGAATATTAAAAATTTGTTATTATTTACTATTATAATGATATAATAGTTAAATAAAGAATATTATAAAGAGGTGCTTAATTATGAATAAAAAAGGTTTTTCCATAGTTTATATATTGCTGGCAATAGTTGTATTATTTGTTATTGTCCAGTTTGTTTTTAATAGATATTCAAAAGCGATAGATGCTTCTACAACATCTTCCGTTTCTATTTCAGTAAAAAAATCTAATAATAGTTCTGCTAAAACAAAAAACATAGCAGATGCAAAAGCAAGAACTACTCCTGCTAAAAGAGGAGAAACCGCAATAATGTCGCAAATAATGAGAAAAGTTTCTCTTATTGCCGTTGCTCAAGAAATATATTTTAAAAAGCACTCTCATTATGCCAAAAATATAAAGGACTTGGAAATAAACCAAGGGATTTTTACTTTGCCCGGTTATGAAGTAGGTGTTGATGACAATAAAGACGGCTGGTCTGTTTGGGTCAAAAAGACAAAAGAAAAAAATAATAAAACCTTTTATATAGGCAAAAACTCCAAAACAAAACAAATTTGTTGCCAAGATATTGACCAAGGCTCTTGCGAAGCCCTTAATTTAGGCAAAGTTACCTGCGAATCAAAAGGGTGGACTTTAGATTTAAAAAAATGATATAATAATTTAAAAGGCTGCGGATAGAACGTTTGCATAAGTTGCAATTGGCAGTTTAAATTTGATAAAATAAAAATAGAGCAGTATCAAATAGATTTCAAGGGATAGTCAAAAACCATACCGAATTGTAAAATTAACGGTAAGGGTTTTTGGCCGTTCTTTTACCGCTATTTTTAGAGGTAAAAGTCCGCAAAAAATCCTTGATAAAAAGTAGTAAAAAAGTTAATAAAGTATGAACTTAACGAAAGAACAAAAAATAGAAAGGTCGCAGAGTCTTGCTAATGAAATCAAGCAATCCGCTGGTATCTTTTTTACCGCATATCAAGGTTTAAAGTTTAAAGAACTTGCTGGTTTAAGAGAGTCCCTTTCCAATGCTAAATGCAAATTTAGAATTGAAAGAAACTCCATCTTAACCCATGCCTTGAAAACAGCCGGTATTGAAGGTGTTGATGAAAATCTTTTAAAAGGTCCTACAGCAGTAGCAATTTTAAAAGAAGACGGCGATGTTGCAATGTCAGCAAAAAGTTTGGCAGATTTTACCAAGCAAAATGCGGCTTTTAAGATAAGAGCAGGTTTCAGCGAAGGCGTTTGGTATGATGAAGCAAAGATTAAAATCTTGGCAACCATCGGCAGCAAAGAAGAAAACCTCAGCAAATTGGCTGGTGCTTTATATAGTGCTGTTGCCCAAAGCGCACAAGTCTTACAGGCTCCTATCAGGGATTTGGCCTACGTTCTTAAGGCTGTTGAAGACTCTAAGAAATAAACCAAATCAAACCCGCCTAAGAGCGGTAGTAGCCCCCTAGGGGATAAATGCACGGGTTTTGGCTCGGCCAAAGCAGAAGGCAGCTACTCAAATAAAATAAGGAAATATATAAAATGGCAAAATTAACAAAAGATGAAATACTTAACGCTATTGCAGAAATGAGCGTTCTTGAACTTTCCGAACTCGTGAAAGCAGTTGAAGAAAAATTCGGCGTAAAGGCAGCCGCTCCCGCTGTTGCCGTCGCAGCAGCACCTGCAGCAGGTGCAGCAGCTGAAGAAAAAACAGAATTCAATGTCGTTTTAACAGCCGTTGACGCTGCTAAAAAGATTGCTGTAATTAAAGTAGTTCGCGAAGTTACCGGTTTAGGTTTAAAAGAAGCCAAAGATTTAGTAGAAGGCGCTCCTAAAGCAGTAAAAGAAAATGTAGCAAAAGCAGAAGCAGAAGAATTAAAGAAAAAATTAACTGAAGCCGGCGCTACAATCGAACTTAAATAAAAGCCATAAAAATTTGTCCCCTGCCTCTAGTAGGCAGGGGATAATGTGCCTAAAAAGGGCATATTGAAATAAGCAGGGACCCAAAGAAAAATGAAACAACTGAATTTCGGCAAGATTAAAACAAAACTGCCTTTGCCTAATTTACTGGACATGCAAAAGCAGTCTTTTATAGATTTTTTACAATTAGATGTTGCCCCGACAAAAAGGGAACTTAGAGGTTTACAGGCAGCCTTTGAAGATGTCTTCCCAATAGAAGCACCCGACGGCAGTATGAAACTTGAGTTCATTAAATATGAACTTGATTTTGATAACCTCAAATATGCTACTCCTATGGAAGCCGCTATCCAAGACGGAACTTACAGCGCACCTTTAAAAGCCTGGGTTCGTTTGGATATTAAACAGAAAAACGGCACCTTAAAAGAAGCAAAAGAAGAAGATATTACTTTATGTGATTTACCTTTAATGACACAAGCCGGCTGCTTCGTTTTTAACGGCGCGGAACGTGTTGTTGTCAGCCAGTTGCACCGCTCTCCCGGTATTATTTTTGAAGAAGACGAAGAAAAAGCACAATCAACTTTAGGTAAAAAACTTTATGTTGCACGCATTATTCCTTACAGAGGCGCTTGGGTTGAATTCCAATTTGACCTCGCCAACGTTCTTTGGGTCAGAATAGATAGAAAGAAAAAAGTTCTTGCAACAACTTTCCTTAGGGCTTGCGGTCTTGAAACTAATGCCGAAATTTTGCAAGCCTTCTACAAAACAGAAGATATTCCCGTAAAATTGCAAGATATTGATAATATCGTCGGCCGCTATGCCGCACAAGATATTATTGATACAAACACAGGGGAAATTCTTTGGAACTTAGATGAAAAAGCAACCACCCCTATTGATGATAAAACTTTCAAAGTTTTAGTAGATCACAAAATTAAATCAATTAAAGTCTTGGCCGGCAACCCCAGGCAAGATAACCCTGCAATCTTAGCCACCTTGGAAGCCAAAAAAGACGAAGTTAAATCTGCTAAAGAAGCCCAATTTGAAATTTATAAAAAATTAAGAGGGCAAGATTTTATCGTTAAAGAACAAGCCGAGCAATTTTTACAAAGTTTAATTTTTGATAATATCCGCCGCTATGATTTAAGTTTTGTCGGCCGCTTCAAAATTAACAAAAAATTTGCTCCGTTCTTTGAAAATTTAAAGAAAGCAACTTACAAAAAATTTGTTATTCCTTCAGACAGACGCAGAACTTTAGCACCGGAAGATGTTATTGTTACCGTTCAATATTTACTTGCCTTAAACGCAGGCGAAGAATATATCGCCGAAACTTACGGCAATACAATTGATTTTAAACTAGACGATATTGACCACTTGGGTAACAGACGTGTCCGCGGTATCGGCGAACTTTTGGAAAACCAAATCCGCGTAGGTCTTTTGCAAATGGCAAAAACCGCCCGCGATAAAATGAATAAAGAAACCCTTAAACCGACTCCGCGCAGTTTAATCAATGCCCAGCCGGTTGCGGCAATTATCAGAAAGTTCTTCGGTACTTCACAACTTTCCCAGTTTATGGACCAAATTAACCCTCTTTCCGAGTTAACCCATAAACGCCGTTTATCTGCATTAGGTCCCGGCGGTCTTAACAGAAAAAGAGCCGGCTTCGAAGTCCGCGACGTTCACCATACACACTATGGTCGCTTATGTCCTATTGAAACACCGGAAGGTCCGAACATCGGTCTTATTACCTCTCTTGCGTGCTATTCAAGAGTTAACAAGTATGGTCTTTTGGAATCTCCTTTCAGAAAAGTCCAAAACGGAAAAGTCACCGATAAAGTTGATTATTTAACCGCAGATATTGAAGATAACTATATGGTAGCACAGGCCAATGCTCCTGTTGCGGCAGACGGCAAAATTGCTTCCGAGCAAGTTGCCTGCCGTGTGCAAGATGATTACCCTGTCGTTAATCCGGCGGAAGTTGACTATATGGATATTTCTCCGCTTCAGGTTATCAGCGTATCAGCCGCTTTAATCCCTTTCCTTGAACACGATGACGCAAACCGCGCCTTGATGGGTTGTAACATGCAACGTCAGGGTGTGCCTTTGCTCAAAACGGAAGCTCCTTTAGTCGGCACCGGTATTGAAGATGCCGTCGCAAGAGATTCCGGTTCCGCCATTGTTGCAAAACAAGCAGGAAGAGTCGTCCTTTCAACAGCAGATTTAATTGCTATTGAACCTGCAAACGGCGGTAAATTAGATATATATGAATTAGTTAAATATAAAAGATCTAACCAAGATACCTGTGTAAATCATAAACCTCTTGTTAAAACAGGGGATAATGTAAAAGCAGGCCAAATCTTAGTTGACGGCCCGGCCATGAACGACGGCATTTTATCTTTAGGTAAAAACTTGCTTGTCGGTTTTATGAGTTGGGAAGGTTATAACTACGAAGACGCTATTTTGATTTCCAGCCGTCTTGTTAAAGAAGATGTTTTAACCTCTATTCACTTACACGAATTTTCAACCGATGCCAGAAACACCAAACTCGGCGCAGAAGAAATTACAAGAGATATTCCCAATATCGGTTCCGATGCTCTTGCCCATTTGGATAATGACGGCATTATTATTCCTTCAACGGTTGTCGGCCCCGGCGATATTTTAGTCGGTAAAGTTACTCCTAAAGGCGAACAGCAACTTACCCCTGAAGAAAGACTTTTAAAAGTAATCTTCGGTAAAAAAGCAGATGATGTTGTTGACGCTTCTTTAAGAGTTCCGCCCGGCACAACAGGTAAAGTTATCGGAACAAGAGTTTTTGTCCGCAAAGAAAAACTTACCAAGGCAGAAGAAAAAGCCAAACTTAAAGTTATTGAAGAAGAACATAATTTGGCAATGACAACCTTAAAGGAACAAAGAAAGAGAGCCCTTGCTTATGCAAAAGAAACAATTTCCAAAGCAAGCGAACTCAAAAAAGAAGAAGAAAGAATAAATAATCTTTACAAAACTCTTGAAAAACGTGCCAATGATAGTTTTGAAAGAGCAAAATCTTTCTCTCAACAAGGCGACGGCCTTGCCGTAACGGTTAATAAATCCGTAAAAGTTTTTATTGCTTCTAAACGCAAAATCCAGGTCGGTGATAAAATGTCCGGAAGACACGGAAACAAAGGTATTGTTGCCAAGGTCTTACCGGAAGAAGATATGCCTTTCCTTCCGGATGGCACACCGCTTGATGTTGTGTTATCACCTTTGGGTATTCCTTCTCGTATGAACGTGGGCCAACTTTTTGAAACAACTTTAGGTTGGGCAGCCCACCACTTAAATATTCATACAGCAACGCCGGTTTTTGACGGCCCCAGCGAAGAAGAAGTTATTGCCCAAGTCCGCAAAGCAAAAGATGCTTTAAGAGCAAAAGGCGTACCGGAGAAATATTTGCCGGATGATTACTGCCGTATCACTTTATACGATGGCAGAACAGGTGAACCTTTTGCAGAAAAAGTAACTATCGGCTATATGTATATGATGAAACTTAACCACTTGGTGGAAGATAAGGTTCACAGCCGTTCCACCGGGCCGTATAGTTTAATTACAAGACAGCCTTTGGGCGGTAAAGCACAATTCGGCGGTCAGAGATTCGGTGAAATGGAAGTCTGGGCCATAGAAGGCTATGGTGCGACTTACACCTTGCAGGAATTCCTAACGGTTAAATCAGACGACTTTGTCGGTAGAACAAAAATGTATGAATCTATCGTCAAAGGGGAATTACCTACACAACCCGGCGTGCCGGAATCATTTAAAGTTCTTGTAAAAGAACTTCAAGCCTTAGGTGTAAGCGTGGAATTGCTTAGAGAAAATAAGCAAAAAAACACTAAAGAAAACTCTAAGAAAGAAGCCAAGTCCGTGGCAAAATAGTGGAGAGAGAGAAAAATGTCAGAATTGTTAAATAATACTAAGAAAACAAAAAAATTAGGTGAACTAAACTTTTTTGATTTTGACGCTATAAAATTAGGTATAGCCAGCCCAGAACAAATACTTTCCTGGTCAAGCGGGGAAGTTAAAAAACCGGAAACTATCAATTACAGAACTTTAAAACCGGAGCGAGATGGCTTATTCTGCGAACGCATTTTCGGCCCGACAAGAGATTATGAATGCTCTTGCGGTAAATATCGCTGGGTTAAATTTAAAGGTATGTGCTGCGACAGATGCGGCGTTGAAATTACCGAAAGTAAAGTCCGCCGTGAAAGAATGGGACATATTGAACTTGCCGTTCCCGTTGCCCACGTTTGGTTTTTAAGAAAGAATCCTTCCAGAATCGGTATTCTTTTGGATATGAAAACTTCCGATTTGGAACGCATTGTTTATTATGCAAGTTATGTCGTTTTGGAAGATACTATTGACAGCGTTACCGGCAGAACCGATTTTAAAAAAGGCGATCTTTTAACAGATGCCCAAGTGCGCGAAGCAAGAAAGAAACACGGCGCACGCTTAAAAGTCGGTATCGGTGCACCTGCTATTCAGGAATTACTTAGAACTTTAGATTTTGATAAAGAAATTCCTGCTTTACATGCTGAGTTAAAAGATACACAAAGCGAACTTGAACGCACAAAATTAAACCGCCGTATCAAAACTATGGAAGAGTTTAAAGCAAGCGGTAATAAACCCGAATGGATGATTATGAATATCTTGCCGGTTATTCCGCCTGATTTGCGTCCTTTAGTTCCGCTCGATGGCGGCCGCTTTGCAGCCTCTGATTTAAACGATTTATACAGAAGAATTATTAACCGCAACAACCGCTTAAAACATATTGAAAGTTTAAGAGCACCCGAAGTAATGATTTACAATGAAAAACGCCTTTTACAAGAAGCAGTTGATGCTTTAATTGAAAACGGCGCAAGAGGTAAATTCTTTATGGGTGCCGGCGGCAGACCTTTAAAATCTCTTTCTGATGTTATTAAAGGTAAACACGGCAGATTCCGCCAAAACTTACTCGGTAAAAGGGTGGACTATTCCGGCCGTTCAGTTATCGTTGTCGGTCCTAATTTGAAACTACATCAATGCGGTTTACCCAAACTTATGGCGCTTGAGTTATTTAAACCTTTCATCATAGGCGAACTTATGAGAAAGGAAAATATGACTCTTAAACAAGCCAAAAAAATGCTTGAAAGAGTGCGCCCTGAAATTTGGGATATTTTGGAAAAAGTTACCAAAAATCACCCTGTTCTTTTAAACCGCGCTCCGACATTGCACAGACTCGGTATTCAAGCCTTTGAACCGGTTTTAATTGAAGGTAAAGCCATACAACTGCACCCGCTTACCTGCGCTGCTTTCAACGCAGACTTCGACGGCGACCAGATGGCTGTTCACGTTCCTTTAACTTTGGAAGCACAAATTGAAGCCAAAACTTTAATGCTTGCTACCAATAATATTTTATCCCCGGCCTCAGGCAGACCTATTGCCGCGCCTTCACACGATATGGTTTTAGGTATTAACTTCTTAACCAAAATCAAAGACGGCGATAAAGGCGAAGGCTCTGTTTTTGCCGATAGTGAAGATGCAATTGTTGCTCTTGAATACGGCAAAATTTCCTTACATGCAAAAATTAAAGTTAAAGATGTTACCGGCGTAGAGAACGAAGGAAAAGATATTTCCAAATGGAAAAATTATACTTCTGTCGGCCGCATTTTATTTAACAGAATTTTGCCCAAAGGTTGGAAGTTTATAAATAAAGATATTGGCAAGAAAGAACTTGCCGCTCTTGTCAGCGATTGCTACAAGAATCCTAAATACGGCAAATACGAAACCGTTCAACTCTTAGATAGAATTATGGATACCGGTTATAAATATGCAACGAAATCCGGCTTATCTATTTCTATTGCCGATATGATAGTACCCCAGGCTAAAGAAAAGAGAGTTGCCGAAGCCAAAAAACAAGTTAAGGCAATTCAAAAACAAGCCCAACAAGGTATTATTACCGAAGGCGAAAGATACAATAAAGTTATCGATATTTGGACAAAAGTTACAGATGATGTCGCAAAAGATTTGTTTGACGAAATGTCCGCAGTGGAAAAACAACCGGTCAAAGAAGGCCAACAGAAGTTCAACTCTGTTTACCTTATGGCAAATTCCGGTGCTAGAGGTTCCAGACAACAGGTTCGCCAGTTAGCAGGTATGAGAGGTCTTATGGCAAAACCCCAGAAGAAACTTACCGGCGGTCAAGGCGAAATTATTGAAAGTCCTATTACTGCAAACTTCAGAGAAGGTCTTTCCGTTTTGGAATACTTTATTTCTACTCACGGCGGTCGTAAAGGTTTGTCAGATACCGCTTTGAAAACAGCAGACGCAGGTTATTTAACCAGACGTTTAATTGACGTCGGCCACAACTTAGTTGTGACAGAAGACGATTGCGGTACAGATGACGGCGTTATCCTTAAATCTTTAATGAGCGGCGAAGAAGTTATTGAGCCTCTTGACGAACGTATTTTAGGCAGAACCGCTTTAGAAGACGTTGTAGTTAAAGACGGCGATAAAGAAGTAACTATCATCAAGAAAGGTGATGTTATTACTCTTGCCCAAAGCAAAAAAGTTAAAGATTATAAAGTCAGCGAAGTTCGTGTCCGTTCAGTTTTAACTTGCCATGCCAAACACGGCATTTGCGCAAAATGTTACGGCGTAAACTTGGCAACAGGTTATTTGGCAAGACCGGGCGATACCGTCGGTATTATTGCAGCCCAGTCAATCGGTGAACCTGGTACGCAGTTAACCCTTAGAACTTTCCACATCGGTGGTGCTGCATCCCGTGTTCTTAGCCGCAGCCAAGCAGTTGCCGAAGCAGACGGACAAGTCAGTTTCAAAGACTTAAAAGTTATTACAGATAGATTTGATAATAAAATTTGTATTTCCAGAAACGGCTCTATCTTTATAGAAGTAAAAGATAAATCCGGCAAAACAGCGGAATACAAAGAATATAAGGTTCAATATGGTGCAAAAATTTTGATTGAAGATAAAGTCAAAGTTACCAAAGGAACCTTAATGGCGGAATGGGACCCGCACTCATTACCTGTTATTGCCGAAATTGACGGCAATATCAAACTTATTGACGTTCAGGAAGGTATCACCTTGCAAGAAGAACGCAACAAAGTTACAGGTATTATTGAGCGCAAAATTACCGCAAGCAAAGTGGGCAGAAAGAACCCCCGCGTAGTTATTGAAGGTAAAAAAGATAAATTAACTTATCCTTTACCTATTGATACTATTTTGCTTGTTGAATCCGGCGAAGAAGTGCAGGCAGGCGATGTCTTGGCAAAAATTGCCAAAGAAGCCGGCGGCACCAAGGATATTACGGGCGGTCTGCCCAGAATTGCGGAACTTTTCGAAGCCCGCAGACCCAAGAATCCCGCTATTATCGCAGAATTTTCAGGTGTGATTAGGCTGGAAACGTCTCCGAAAGGGCTAATAGAGGTAGTCCTCAGGAATGATGAAATTAACAAAGAAGAGCATTACAGCATCCCGCAAGGCAAGCACTTAGTCGTCTATGAAGGCGATAAAGTTGCTGTGGGAGAGGCTCTTACCGATGGCGCCATTGACCCTCACGACGTGCTGCGCGTGAAAGGTATAAAAGAAGTGCAAGAATTCTTGCTTAACGCAATACAGGAAGTTTACCGCTTACAGGGCGTAACAATTAACGATAAACATATTGAAGTTATTGTCCGCCAAATGTTAGGCAATGTCCGTGTATTAGACGCAGGCGATTCTACTTTCTTGAAAGGCGAAATCTTAAACAAGGCTGTCTTTGAAAGGGAAAATGCCAAACTTAAAGCCGCAGGTAAAAAGGAAGCCCGCTGCGAAACGATTTTACTCGGTATCAGTAAAGCATCACTTGCTTCAGAATCGTTTATTTCAGCAGCAAGTTTCCAGGAAACAACAAAAGTATTAACAGATGCGGCTATTAAAGGCCAAGTGGATAAACTTGAAGGTTTGAAAGAAAACGTCATAGTCGGCCACTTAATCCCCGCAGGCAGCGGAATATCAGCGAAGCAAATTGCACAAGAATTTGAAGAGCAAAGTAAAAAAGAAGAGGAGAAAAAATAATAAATGCCTACAGTAAATCAATTGATTAAACACGGCAGAGCAAAGGCTGAATATAAAACAAAAGCACCGGCCTTATTGTCCTGCCCTCAAAGAAGAGGGGTCTGCACCCGTGTCTATACGACAACTCCCAAAAAGCCGAACTCTGCTTTAAGGAAAGTTGCCCGTGTTAAACTGACTTCTAAAATGGAAGTTACCGCTTACATCCCCGGCGTTGGCCATAACTTACAGGAACACAGCATTGTGCTGGTTCGTGGTGGCCGTGTAAAAGACTTACCGGGTGTTCGTTATCACATTATCCGCGGCGCACTTGATGCCAGCGGTGTTGAAAACAGAAAGCAGGGCCGTTCCCTTTATGGTGTAAAACGCCCTAAAGCAGGTAAATAAGGAGATTAGTTTAATATGCCAAGAAAAGGTTTAAGACCCAGAGATAAACGCGCTTTACCTCCCGCAGATTATAAATATAATTCTGTTTTGGTAGCCCGCTTTATCAATAAAATAAATTTTGAAGGAAAAAGATCCACAGCGGAAAAAATCTTATTTGATGCTATGGATATTATTAAAGCCAAAACCAAAAGTGATCCTTTGGAAACATTTAATAAATGTATTGAAAATGTCAGACCCCTTTTGGAAGTCAAAGCACGCCGCGTCGGTGGTGCAACCTATCAAGTGCCGGTAGAAGTTAAACCTATCAGAAGCACTTCTGTTGCTATGCGCTGGCTCTTGGGTGCAGCCCAAGCCCGCAAAGGCCGCCCTATGGCAGAAAAATTAGCCGAAGAAATCATCCTCGGTTCCAAAAAAGAAGGCGCAGCCTTTAAGAAACGCGAAGATACCCATAAAATGGCCGAAGCCAACAGGGCTTTCGCTCACTTTAAATGGTAGGAGTTTGACACAATGGCCGAAAACGAAGTTTTTCCCTTAGACAAAATCAGAAATATCGGTATTATCGCGCACATTGACGCCGGTAAAACCACCACAACAGAACGTATCCTTTATTATACAGGTAGAACCCACAAAATCGGTGAAACCCACGATGGTGCTTCTGTTACAGACTGGATGGAACAGGAAAGAGAAAGAGGTATCACTATTACCTCTGCCGCCGTTTATTGCAAATGGCGCGATTGCCAGTTCAACATTATTGACACTCCAGGACACGTGGACTTTACAGCAGAAGTTGAACGTTCTTTACGCGTATTAGACGGCGCAGTTTGCTGCTTTGACGGCGTACAAGGCGTTGAACCTCAATCCGAAACCGTGTGGCGCCAGGCAGATAAATATAATGTCCCCAGAATCGCCTATATTAACAAAATGGATAGAATCGGCGCAAACTTCAAACGCGCTGCCAAATCTATTATTGTTAAACTCGGCGGTAATGCCTGCCCGATTCAAATTCCTGTCGGTGAAGAAGACAACTTTAAAGGTGTTGTTGACGTTATCAAGATGAAAGCAATCATTTGGGATGGCGATCACAACGGCGCAACATTCAACGAAGTTGAAATTCCCGAAGAATTAAAAGCCGAAGCCCAAGAAGTCAGAACTCACATGATAGAAAAACTCGCCGATTTTGACGATGCTATTATGGAAAGATACTTGGGTGGCGAAACCAATTTTACAGAAGAAGAAATTCGCAAAGCAATCAGAAAAGGAACCTTAACCGGTAAATTCTTCCCTGTTGTTTGCGGTTCTTCTTACAAAAACAAAGGTGTGCAACCCTTACTTGACGCCGTTTGCTACTATTTGCCTTCACCTTTGGATATTCCTCCCGTCAAGGGTATTAACCCTGATACCGGTGCCGAAGAAATTAGAAAACATAGCGAAAAGGAACCTTTCTGTGCTTTGCTCTTCAAAATACAGACAGACCCTTATGTAGGTAAGTTATCCTTCTTCCGCATTTATTCAGGTAAACTTGACGCGGGCGATACTATTTATTTCCCGTCTAAAAACGCACAAGAACGTGTCGGTCGTATTATGCGCTTGCACGCAAATAAGAGAGAAGAAGTTAAATCTCTTAAAGCCGGTGATATTGCCGCAACTGTTGCACTTAAAAATGCTTCAGTCGGTCAAACCATCTGCTCACCCGATCATCCTATCGTGCTTGAAAGTATTACCTTCCCTGAACCGGTCATCTCTATTGCAGTTGAACCGAAGTCAAAAGATGACTCTGAAAAAATGTCTAACGCTTTAGCAAGACTTGCTGAAGAAGACCAAACCTTCAGAGTAAAAACCGATGAAGAAACCAATCAAACCATTATTTCCGGTATGGGTGAACTTCACTTGGACATCATCGTTGACAGAATGAAAAGGGAATTTAATGTTCAAGCCAATGTCGGCGCACCGCAAGTTGCTTACAGAGAAACCATTACCAAAACCGTTGAACAAGAAAGCAAATTCATCAGACAATCCGGCGGTAAAGGTCAATATGGTCACGTATTCTTGCGCTTAGAGCCTCAGGCTCCGGGCAAAGGTTTTGAATTCGTCAACGAAATTACCCAAGGCCGTATTCCTAGAGAATATATCCCTGCCGTTGAAAAGGGTTGTAGAGAAGCCCTCGACAGCGGTGCTTTAGCAGGGTATCCGTTGGTAGATATCAAAGTGGCTGTATACGACGGCTCTTTCCACGAAGTTGACTCTTCAGAAATGGCCTTTAAGATTGCTGCCTCTATGGGTTTAAAAGAAGGTGCCAAAAAAGCAGCACCGGTTCTTTTGGAACCTGTTATGAAGGTAGAAGTCGTTACGCCGGAAGCCAATATGGGCGATATTATGGGCGATTTAAGTTCCCGCCGCGCTAAAATTGGCGAAATGGGCGAAAGAGGTAATGCCAAATATATTAAAGCACTTGTTCCGCTTGCCGAAATGTTTGGTTATGCGACAACCGTTCGCTCTCTTTCTCAGGGCCGTGCTTCCTTTACAATGGAACCCAGCCACTATGAAGAAGTGCCCTCAAACGTTGCAAAAGCAGTAATTGAAAAGAAAACTGCCGCCGCAGCAAAATAAAAATTTAACCTGCCCTTTCTTTTGAAAGGGCAGGTAATTTAAAGGAGAAATAAATAATATGGCAAAAGAGAAGTTTTCAAGAAGCAAACCGCACGTTAACGTCGGCACAATCGGTCACGTTGACCACGGCAAGACAACCCTTACCGCTGCTTTAACCAAAGTTTTGGCAAGCGAAGGTAAATCAAAAGAAATGGCATACAGCGATATCGCAAAAGGCGGTGTAGTCCGCGACGCAAGCAAAATCGTCACCGTTGCTGTTTCCCACGTTGAATATGAAAGTGACAAAAGACACTATGCCCACATTGACTGCCCGGGCCACGCAGATTATATTAAGAACATGATTACCGGTGCTGCCCAAATGGACGGCGCAATCTTGGTTGTTTCCGCAGTTGACGGCGCAATGCCTCAAACCAAAGAACACGTTTTGCTCGCAAAACAAGTTAACGTTCCGAAGTTAGTCGTTTTCTTAAACAAAGTAGATTTAGTTGACGATAAAGATATGTTAGACTTGGTTGAAGAAGAAGTCCGCGATTTACTTGAAAAATACGGCTTTGACAGAGAAACCCCGATTATCCGCGGTAGCGCCTTAAAAGCAATTGAAGGCGATAACAGCGAACTCGGTGTTCCTTCAATCAAAAAACTCTTAGAAGCATTAGATACATGGATTCCTGAACCGAAAAGAGAAACAGATAAACCTTTCTTAATGGCAGTAGAAGACGTCTTCTCAATCACCGGCCGCGGTACAGTTGCAACCGGTAGAATTGAAAGAGGTTCCATTAAAGTAGGTGATCCTATTGAAATTATCGGTTTCAGAGATACCTTAACATCAGTTGCCACCGGTATTGAAATGTTCCGCAAACTTTTGGATGAAGGTATTGCAGGCGATAACGTTGGTATTTTATTAAGAGGTATTGATAAGAACCAAGTAGAAAGAGGACAAGTTTTAGCAGCACCTAAAACAATCACTCCTCATAAGAAATTTACAGGTCAAGTTTATATCTTGAAGAAAGATGAAGGCGGCAGACATACACCTTTAACCCCTGGATATAAACCGCAATTCTATTTCAGAACCACCGATGTAACCGGCGAATTACAATTCAAAGGCGACATGATTATGCCTGGTGATAATGCTGAAATCGAAGTAACCTTAATAACCCCTGTTGCTATGGAAGAAGGCGTCAGATTTGCTATCCGCGAAGGTGGCAGAACTGTTGGTGCAGGTGTTGTTACAAAGATTATTGAGTAGTAAACTTTCTAATCAGAACAGAAAAGCCCCGCAGAAATGTGGGGCTTTTCTTTTATCTGCGTCTTTTGATTTTATAGTGCGTTATGCCTCGCTCATATATACGGGGTTGCCACCCGCTCGGGATATACTTCGCTCGGCAAGCCTTCTCTAAAATCAAAATACTTGATAATCTATATGCTGTGCCTGTCAAATTTGAACTTTTTATTTGCTCTGTTTTAGCAATATTTTCCTTTGCGCCTTATCTAAATACAAAATCCTTGAAAAAAGACGCGCTCTGATCAAATAAAAATTAAACCACTCGGCAAGCCTTCTCTAAAATCAAAGTCCTTACAAATATACCAAATAAAAAACCCCTGTTCAAAAAACAGGGGTTTTTAATGCTAGATTCGTTCCTAGTATCCAAAGATTAACGTTTGGAGAATTGGAAGCGTCTTCTTGCTTTGGGTTGACCGGGTTTCTTTCTTTCAACCATTCTGGGGTCGCGGGTTAAGAAACCGGCTTTCTTCATAATTTTATGATTTTCTTCGCCCATAAGAGCAAGAGATCTTGCAATTGCGTGGCGCACTGCACCGGCTTGGGATGCAATACCGCCGCCTTGTACCTTTACGTTGACATCATAGGCCTTTTCGGCTTTGAGTTCGGTAAGGGGTTCCATAACCGTATCTTGGTATCTGGGGCAACCGCGGAAATAATCATTAAGCGGTCTTTGGTTAATTGTAATTTTTCCGGCACCTTTAATAACTTCTGCTTGTGCAACAGAGGTTTTTCTTCTACCGGTTGTTATTTTAGTTTCTGCCATAAATCCACCTTATTTTGTAAACCTTTCTGTAAAAGAATGTTCTTCGTTTGCAAAGATTCTAAGTCTTTTCATTCTTCTAGCGCGCAACTTGTTATCATCAAGCATGCGGTAAACTGCTTTTTCAATGACCTTTGTAGGATCTTTAGCCATCATCATTTCATAAGTAGTTTCTTTTCCGCCTTTTGCATAACCGGAGTGAGAGAAATATACTTTTTCAGTTGCTTTATTGCCGCTAACTTTAATTTTAGAGGCATTTGTTACCACGACAAAATCACCGCAATCGATATTGGGTGTAAAGGTGGGTTTGTGTTTACCCATTAAGTAAACTGCAAGTTGTGTTGCAAGTCTGCCTAAGGTTTTACCACTTGCATCAATGTGATGCCATTTTCTTGTTGCTTCAACTTCCTTTACGGAAGGTAAATATGTTTTTGTCATTAACTTTTCTCGTACTTTTATAGGATTGACTCGGGTCCTATGTCAGTATAATTTTGCGCTACCACTGCGCTATATTTAAGGAATGGTTGGGATAGGATTCGAACCTATGTAGGGCACGCCCGACGGTTTTACAGACCGTTGCTTTTGACCACTCAGCCACCCAACCTTTCCAAAATCTTTTATTTTAAAAGAGCAGAAAACTCTTGCGGCACTTTTTTGCGCCGTGCAATTTTCTTTACTTTTAAATATTATAACAAAATTATAAAAGATTATCAATATTAAAGTAATTTATACTTTATATGTTATATGGTTTTGATAACTTTTATTAAGTCTTGCCAAGTGCAGTCTTGCAGACCGCCTTGTGCAAAATCGGGCCTGCCGCCGCCTCTGCCGTTTAAAGCGGAAGAAACTTGTTTTACTAAGTCGCCTGCTTTAAGGCCGCCTTCAAAACTCTTAACGACAAAGGAGCGTTTTGTATCATCGCCGCTGGCTACTAAAACTGCGCTACCTTTATGTTTATCGGCAAGATTATCGGCAAGGGTGCGTAGTTCCTTTACCGGTGTATCTTTTGCATCAAAAACAACAAGTTTTGCGCCGTCTTTTAAAGTGAACTCTTCAATATTATCCGCCGCTTCTTGCGAGGCAAGTTTCTGCCTTAAAGTTAGGACTTCTTTTCTTAACTCTTTTTCGGATTTCATTAAAGTTGATATTCTGTTATCAATTTCATCAACGGAAGTATTTAAGAGCATAGAAGCCGCTTTTGCAGCATCTGCCATACTTTTTAAAACTTCAATTGCGCTTAAACCGCCAACGCCTTCAATACGGCGAACACCGTTAGAAACGGCGCTGTCTTTTAACACGCGGATAACCATAATATCGCCGGTATTTTTAACGTGAGTTCCGCCGCAAAGTTCCAAACTTGCCCTATCCATAGGATTTTTGAAACCTTCTTTTGAAATTAAAACAAAGCGTGCAGGGTCGGCGTAAGTTTCGCCAAGTAAAGTTGTTGCGCCAAGTTCTGCCGCGTCGCTTAAAGGGCGGACCTGCGTTTCAACTTTTAATCTTTGCAAAATTAAATTGTTTGCTTCGGTAATTGCCGCAATAAGTTTAGATTGTTGCGGCGCGGCAGATAAAGTATAGTCAAAGCGGAAGCGTTCGCTATCAACATAAGAACCCGCCTGACGGACTTGATTGCCGAAAATCTTTTTTAAAGCAGCATTTATCAAGTGAACCGAAGTATGGTTTGCCGTTGTTTTTGCGCGGGTAATTTCATCCACTTGCAAAAATACTTTTTCGCCAACTTCAAGTTTACCTTTAACTAAAGCCACTTTGTGTAAGAAAATTCTTTCAAGCGGTTTTTGTGTGTCGGTAATTCTTGCAACAATTTCATTGTCTTTATAAATTAGGCCGATATCACCGACTTGTCCGCCGCTTTCTGCGTAAAAAGGTGTTTTGTCAAAAACAGCATAGCCTTCTTTATCTAAAGTATTTACTTCTTTAAAATCTTTATTAAGCAAAGCAATTATTTGTGCTTTTGAAGAAAGTTCTTCATATCCTACAAAATTTGTAGAACCGAACATGCCTTCAAGTTTTTGAATTGTGATAACTTTTTCTTTATCAAATTCGCTTGCAAGTTTTTTGGAACTTTCTTTTGCTTTTTCCTGCGCTTTATAAAAACCTTCTTCGTCAACTTTGATATTTTTTTCTGCCAAGATTTCTTTTGTTAACTCAAAAGGATAGCCGTAAGTTTCATAAAGATAAAATGCTTCTTCGCCGGAAATTTCTCTCGGATTATTTTTAAGAAGTTCGGCCAAGCGTTGTTCACCTTCTGTCAAAGTGCGGTAGAAAGCAGCGCCTTCCGCCTTTAAAGTATTTGAAATGTGTAATATGGATGAGTGCAGTTCGGGATATTGTTTATAATACATTTCAACAACGGTCGGCACAAGTTCCCACATAAACGGGCTTGTTCTGCCGGCAAGACGACCATAGCGGGCGGCTCTTCTTATAATACGCCTTAAAATATAACCGCGCCCTTCATTAGAAGGCAAAACGCCTTCTGCAATTAAGAAGCAAGAACTTCTTATATGGTCGCAAACAATTCTTAAAATTGTTTGTTCTTCTTTTGTCTTACCTTCAATATGTAAAAGTTTTTTTGCGTGTGCGGCAATAGGTGTAAATAAATCGGTATCAAATGGATTATCAACATTTTGCATAACCATGCAAAGTCTTTCAAGCCCCATACCGGTATCAATATTTTTTTGCGGTAAAAGTTCAAGTGTGCCGTCTTCTAAGCGGTTAAATTGTGTAAAAACTAAATTCCAAATTTCAACGAATCTTCCGCAATCGCAGGCAATGCCGTTTTTTGCGCAATCGGGGCAGCCTTTATCTTCGCCGAAATCATAATAAATTTCCGAACAAGGACCACAAGGACCTGTCGGTCCCATAGTCCAAAAATTATCTTTTTCGTTAAATTCGTAAATGCGGTCTTTTGAAATAAGTTTTGACCAAGCCTCATAGGCTTCTTCATCACGCGGGGCAATGCCGCCTTTATAAATACTTACATACAAGCGGTCTTTATCAATTTTAAGTTCATTTGTTAAAAAATCCCAAGCCCAGGCGATTGCTTCCTTCTTAAAATAATCTCCGAAGGAAAAATTGCCCAGCATCTCAAAAAATGTTAAATGCCTTTTTGTAAAACCGACATTATCAATATCGGTAGTCCTTACGCATTTTTGGCAGGTCGTAGCATTTTTTAAGTTTTTCTTTAAACCTAAAAAGTTTGCTTTAAATTGCACCATACCCGCAGAGGTAAAGAGCAAGGTCGGATCCCCATGGGGAATAAGCGGGCTTGAGGGTAATATCGGAAGTCCGCGTTTCTTAAAATAATTTAAAAAACTTTGTCTTACATCTTGGCTTTTCATAATATAAATTATATCATATATATAATGAAGCGTCTTTTTATCATCAACCCGAAATCGGGTAAAAACAATAAAGCAAGTGAACTTGAGCAAACAATTAAAACTCAATTTTACGATGCAGATATTGTTTTTACCAAAGCAGCCGGACACGCAACAAAACTTGCGGCTGATGCCGTTAAACAAAATTATGCGCAAGTTATTGTTGCCGGCGGCGACGGCACTATAAACGAGGCAGCCGCTTCTCTTGTCGGCACAAAGACGGCTTTGGGCATTATTGCTCTTGGCAGCGGCAACGGCCTTGCTCGTGAAATCGGTTGCCCTCTTGATAATTTGCAAAAAGCCTGCAATAATATCTACATGGCAAAACCTGTTTTATGCGATGTGGGTAAAGCAAACGGGGAATATTTTTTAAATGTTGCCGGTCTTGCCTTGGAAGCAACTATTGCACACGCTTTTGCCAAAGTTAAAACAAGGGGTATTTGGCCTTATTTTAAAATCGGTTTTTCGCAAATATTAAAGTATAAAGCACCGCAAGTAGAGGTTTGGGTTGATGATAAAAATTTGGTTTTTTTAAATCCCATGACTCTTGTTTTTGCAAACGGCAGACAATACGGCAGCAATTTTAAAATTGCGCCAAAAGCCAGTTTAACAGACGGCTTGCTTGATATGGTATCTATCAGCGAACAACCTTTGTGGAAAATTGTCTTAGGCCTGCCTAACTTTTTTAAACCGGATTTAACTTCGGTTAATTTGGCAAAAACGAGAAGGATAAAAAAAGCCACAATTACAGCAAAAGATAAGTTCATTTATCATTTAGACGGAGAACCGAAAAAAGCCGTTGATAAACTGGAAATTGAAATTGTCCCGAAAGCAATTTATTTGCTTATCAGTTGACATGTCGGCGCACAAATGATTTAATTTAAAAAACAGGGGTAAACCCTTTTGGAGGAAATATGGAACTTAAAATCACAGCAAAAAATATTAAATTAACGGAAGCAATTAAAAATTATGCAAAATCAAGAGTTGATAGACTTGATAAATTTTTCAGCGAAGATGCTTGGGCTCAAATCGTTTTAAGCGTGGATAAAAAAATCAACCAAAGAGCAGAACTTACTATCCACGGCGCAAAGAACAAAATTTCTTCAAAAGCAATTAAGCAAGATCTTTATAAAGCAATTGATGAAGCCGTTGCAAAAGTTGAAACACAAGTAAAGAAGAAAAAAGCAAAAGATGTAAAAGGCAAAAAAGCAGTAAAAAATGTTAAGGAAGATTTGTCTGCTTATTTCGGCAATGTTTTTGCTCCTCAGGCAGATGTAAAATTCTCCGTAATAAAACAAGTGGAAGTTCACCCCATGAACCCCGAAGATGCCGCTTATGAAATGGAAAGACTCGGCTACACCTTCTGGATGTTTATGGACGAAGATTCTAAACAAATCAATTTAATCTTTAAACGTCTTGACGGAACTTACGGCTTAATCCAACCCGTCAGAACCAAATAGGGAAACAAATGTCAGAATTTGCCCGCACAACCACAATAGCAAATTTACTTGAGGCCAAAGGTGATGACCTTAGCCTCAAGTTAATGTGCGGTGCTCGCTATACAAAAAGGTCAATTTCCAAACCCGGTGTTAACAGACCGGGCCTTGCCTTAGACGGCCACTTGGAAAATTTTCGCGGGGACTTAATACAAATTATCGGCCGAGGGGAATATGCTTTCTGCCAAAAACTTTCTTATTCCCGCATGAAAGCAAATTTCAAAAAAATGCTTCGCGCTGATAAAGTGCCTTGCGTTATCGTAACGGCGGGTATGCGTGTTTTGGCAGGTATTAAAAAAGCCTGCGAAGAAGAAAAAGTGCCTCTTTTAACTACCAGTATGGATACGGCTACTTTTGTGGCGGAGTTGATAACTTATCTTGATAAATGCACTTCACCGCGAACGCATATTCACGGCGTTTTGGTTAAAGTTTCCGGTTTGGGGGTTTTAATTACCGGTGATGCCGGCATAGGTAAAAGCGAGTGTGCTTTGGAACTTATTAAACGCGGGCATATTTTAGTTGCTGATGATGTCGTTGAGGTTCAAAAAAGAAGAGGCAATATTTTGCTAGGCTGCTGTCCGCCGATGTTAAAGCATTATATGGAAGTAAGAGGCCTTGGCATTATTGATGTGGAGTTGCTATTCGGCATAGGCTCTTCTATTGACAGCGCTGAAATTGAAATGGAAGTCCATTTGGTTGCCCCGGCAGGACCTATTGACCGCCTTGGTATAGAACAGCAAAAAAGAACTTTGCTCGGTACTCAAATAAATTCTTTAACTATTCCCGTTACTCCGGGCAGAAACTTGGCTGTTTTAATAGAGGTTGCCGCTTTGAACCAAAGATTAAAAAACCAAGGTATAATTTCCGCTAAAGAGTTCAATAAAAAATTGCTTTCTAAAATGAAAAAAACTTCAAAAAGGTATGAAGATGGAAGTAAATAAAAAAAATAAATTTTTTATCATAACAGGTATTTCCGGAGCGGGTAAAACGCAAGCCTTAAAAATATTTGGGGATTTCGGATATTATTGCGTGGATAATTTGCCCCTTGCCTTATTTAGGGAATTTATTGAATATATTAAAACCAAACCGGAAATAAAAGATATTGCTTTGGGTGTTGATATAAGAGAAGGCGAAAATATTAAATTATTACCGAAAATTTTAAAAGAAGAAACTTTGAAAGAAATGAATGTAAAACTTTTTTTCTTAGATGCTTCCAACCAAGTTTTACTCAGAAGATTTTCCGAAACAAAACACCGCCATCCTCTTCCTAACCAACTTTTAAATGCAATTGAAGAGGAAAGAGAATTTTTAAAGCCTATTCAAAAAATTGCTGATGTTCAAATAAATACTTCCAATTTAACTTTAGGCGAGTTAAAAGAAAAAATTTCCCAATCTTTAGAAATAACTTCTTCTAAAGAAATGAGTATTTCCGTTATTTCCTTTGGTTATAAAAACGGCATACCTTTGGAATCTGATTTAGTAATTGATGTGCGCTTTTTGGTTAATCCTTATTATGAACCTTCTTTAAGAAATAAAACCGGGCTTGATAAAGAAGTGCAGGAATATATTGAAAAATCGCCTGAAGCCCTTGAATTTTTAAAAAAGTTAACAGATATAGTCAGTTATCTGGTGCCTAAATATATTAAGGAAGGCAAATCTTACTTAACTATTGCTATCGGTTGTACCGGCGGAAAACACAGAAGTGTTTTTATGGCAGATAAACTTGCCAAGCACCTTGCGGAAAAGAAATTTAAAGTTTCCCAATATCACAGAGATATCCAAATTGTAAAGAAGGAAGTATGGTAAAAATTATTTTAGTTTCACACGGGAATATGGCACAATCTCTTTTAGAAACAGCCAGCCAAATAGGTTCTTTTGATATTAGCGAGATACCTGCCTTTAGTGTCAGCGGAAAAGGCGATTTGGAAAGCCTTCCCCAGAAATTGCTCAATGCTCTTGGCAAAAACGGCACTTTAATTTTGGTAGATACTTTGGGCGGTTCTTCATGCAATACGGCAGTTCAAGCGACACAGCATTTAAAAAATGTTAAAGTCGTATGCGGGGTAAATTTGAATATGCTTTTAAGTGCTATCAATAACAGGGAAAAAATGGACTTAACAGATTTAACAAGAAAAGTTTTAGAGGATGGTAAAAAATCGCTTATAGATATTAGCGATAAACTTAAATAATATGATTTGTTTTACAAGGGTTGATAATCGCCTTATACATGGGCAAGTAGTGCAAGGGTGGTTGCCTAAAATCAAAGCAGAAAAGGTGCTTGTTATCAGTAATCAGGCAGCACAAAATACTCTTATGACAAAGATGATGCGTATGTCTTTGCCGCCAAATTATGCCCTTGAAGTTATTGAACCCTCAAAAGCAAAAGAAAATTTAGAAAAAGAAAATAAGAAAGTTTTTTTACTTGTTGAAGATTTAAAACAACTTGATGAAGTTGTTAATTCCGGCATTGTTTTGCAGGAAGTAAATATCGGTAATACAAAATATGAAGAAGGTAAAAAAGAATTTAGCGCAGGCGTTTATTTTAATTCTGAAGATTTGCAAATAATTGCTAAACTAAAAAATAAAAATATCGCCTTTAGTATTAAAGCCTTGCCGACTTCTTTGGAGGCCAAAATAAATGTTTGAACTGGTAATTGCTTGTTTAGTTCTTGCTTTACTTGAAATGGATACCACATATCTGGGCCAATTCCTTTTTTCAAGGCCTGCTTGCACGGGCGCTATTATGGGTTTTATCTGCGGTGATTTCTTTATAGGTTTACAACTTGGTATTTTTACCGAACTTCTTTTTATAGATTTTGCGCCTATTGGCGGGGTTGTTCCGCCCAGCGGGGCAATTTGTTCTGGTATAGCGGTTATGCTTGCTGCTTATTTTGGCATGCCGGCGCATATTTCTTTTTTTATAGGTTTGCTTGCTTCACTTGCTTTTACTCGTGTAGAAAAAAGATTGCGCAAATATCGCTCTGTAATTTTACCCAGAATAGAAAAATATTTGGTAAACGGGCTTTTGTTTGAAGCAGATCCTAACCAAGAAATACAAACAAACCAATTGCAAACAAATGCCGGAGAAGAAAATCAAACACCCATAATGCTTAGTCCGATTAAATTGATAATGCAAAGTTTCTTTATGGAATACCTTGTAGTTTTCTTTTTTGTTTTAGTAATAACTGCTTTACTTGGGCCGGTTTTCTTTCACTTTAAAGATTTTATTCCACCGACTTTAGATGTCGCTTTTAGTTTTTCTTATTTTCTTGTGCCGTGGATAGGGCTTTCTATGTTATTTATCTCTTTTAGCACAAAGCAGGAGAGTAAATGAAAATAGATTTTATAAAAGTATTTTTAAGAACTTTTTTACTCCAAATATTTTGGAATTATAGGAAAATGCAAAATATCGGGCGTTTCTTAATTGTTTTGCCTATACTTAAACAACTTTATAAAGACAGGCCGGATTATTATAAAAGGGCTTTAATTCGCAATTTAGATACTTTTAATTCTAATCCTGTTATGGCTTCTTATAGTATAGGCGCTATGATAAAACAAGAAGAAAAAATTGCCCAAACCGAACAGCCAAAATTACTCAGCGAAGAAAAAGAATGGCGCGTAATTTCCGGCAGTACGGCAAATGCGGCAGCTTCGCTTGGGGATAGGCTTTTTTGGGCAACCTTAAAACCTTTTTCTTTGCTTTTGCTTATAATTCTTCTTTATGTGGCGCAAGTTTATGTTTTAAAGGAAATAACTACTATACAGGGCAAAATATTTATTGCAATAGTCGCGATAATATTTTCTTTACTTGCTTATAATATTCCCGCTTTATGGATTCGCCATAAAGGTTTAAAAGATAGTTATAACGGAACGGAAGAAGATTTTTATGGCTTAATTAAACTAAATTGGAATAGAATAATTTTTATGCTTAAAAGAGTTGGGCAAGTTTTAACTTTTGGTATATTTATCTACGGAGTTTATATCGCTTTTTCGGGGGAAAGTCTTTCCGCAGATTTAATAACCAAAAGTGCTTTGCTTGTTTCGTTTTTAATACTGAGCGTTTGGAGTAAAAGATTAAATATTCCCAATGCTTATCTCTATATCGTAGCGACAATAATATTTTCTGCAGCAGCGTTAATAAGTTAAAAAGAGGTTTAGAGTGATACAGGAAAAAATAAAAATAAAAAATAAATTAGGCATACACGCAAGACCTGCTACCTTACTTGCCCAAGAGGCAGGTAAGTTTAAAAGCAATATTTTTATATCCAAAGACGGCATAGAAGTTAATGCAAAAAGTATTATGGGTATTATGATGATTGCTGCCGAACAAGGCAGTACTTTGCATATTTCTATTGACGGCGTTGATGAAAAAGAGGCCGCCCTTGCTTTAAAAAATATTTTTAGCAAAATTTTTGAGGAAGAATGATAACATTAAAAGGTATTCCGGCAAGTCCGGGCATTGCAATCGGTCCTGCTTATATCGTAAGCAGCGAAGGCTCTAATTTGGAAAAAAAGAAAATTCCCGCTACCAATGTAGAATGGGAAGTCCGCCGCTATCAGGAGGCTTTGCGCCTTACTTATGAAGATTTAACAAAAACCCAATCCAATGCCAAAGAACTTTTCGGTAAAAATTTTGCTAAGTTAATGGCCGCACACAAACTTATTTTGCAAGATCCTTTGCTTGTGCAGGGCGTTATAGATAAAATAAGACAAGAACAAATAAATGCCGAATATGCTTTGTTTCTATCCGTGCAGGAAGTTAATAATGCTTTTGAAAAAATTAAAGATGAATTTTTTAGAGAAAGAAAATTTGATATTGCCGATGTCGCTAAAAGGCTTTATGACCATCTGACAAATAAAGAACAAAATAAATTTGCGCTAATTAAAGAGCCTTCGGTTGTTATTGCGCATAATTTATTTCCTTCAGATACGATACATTTAAAAAGAAAAAGTGTTTTGGGCTTTGCCACTGATATCGGCGGTAAAACAAGCCATACCGCTTTGCTTGCCCAAACAATGCAAATGCCGGCGGTTGTCGGTTTAAGTCAGGCAACTGCGCAAATTAAAACGGGCGATTTAATTATTATAGATGGGCAAGAAGGTCTTTTAATCGTTAACCCTACAACAGAACTAATTGCCCTTTACACAAAAAGAAAAAATCAAATTGAAAAAGAAGAAAAATCTTTAAAAACTATTAGCGATTTGCCTAATGAAACTTTAGACGGGCATAAAGTTAATCTTTATGTGAACTATGATCCGCGTCGCGATTTTAAAGAAATGGATAATTTCCGCTCGGACGGACTTGGCCTTTTAAGAACAGAGTTCTTATATATGGATAAAGAAATTCCGCCTTCTTTAGAAGAGCAAATTTCTATCTATAAGAAAGCGGCTCTTCGTTTTGATACAAGACCTTTTACTATCCGCCTTGCCGATTTAGGCGGCGATAAAATTGCCCAGTTCCGCCTTGCCCATCATGAACAGGAGGCAAATCCCTTTATGGGTTGCCGCGGAATAAGACTCTTTTTAAAATATCCCGCTTTAATGAAAACTCAAATGCAAGCCATTATTAAAACGGCTTCTTTAGTGCCGGCCAAAGTAAAAATAATGGCACCTATGATTTCCAGCGCGGAAGAAGTCATAGAAGTAAAAAAGATGTTTGAACAAACTCTTAAAGAAATGCAGGCCGAAAATATCTGCCCGCAAAATAAAATTGATTTCGGTATTATGGTGGAAGTTCCCAGCATCGCTTTAACTTTGGATAGCATTATAAACAAAATTGATTTTGCTTCCATCGGCACTAATGATTTAATACAATATCTTATTGCAGTAGATAGAGGCAACCAGGATGTGGCCGATCTTTATGACCCTTATCATCCGGCAGTTTTAAGAATGATAAATTCAATTATCCAAGCCTGTCATAAAAAAGGTGTGGAAATCAGCGTCTGCGGAGAAATGGCTTCCGATCCTGAATTGGTGCCTTTCTTGGTAGGTCTTGGCATTGATAGTTTATCAATTTCTGTCAGGATGTTCCTGAGAATAAAAAATACTTTAAGGAATTTAAACTTTGAAGATTGTTCTAATTTAGCGCAAGCGGCTATACTTATGGGCAGTTCTGATGAGATACGCAAATTAAATGAAAAACATTCGTAATTTTTCTATCGTGGCGCATATTGACCACGGCAAGACAACCCTTTCAGATAGAATTTTAGAAGATACCGGTACTATACCTAAGCGCAAAATGCACGCGCAACTTTTGGATGGTATGGACCTTGAACGCGAGCGCGGTATTACAATAAAAGCAAAAGCAGTTCGCATAAAATATAAAGATTATATTTTAAATTTAATTGATACTCCGGGCCATGTTGATTTTTCCTATGAAGTTGCCCGTAGTTTACGCGCTTGTGAAGGTGTTTTGCTTTTGGTGGATGCCTCGCAAGGTGTTGAAGCACAAACCGTTGCTCACGCACATTTAGCGCAAAGTTTAGGCCTCAAAATTATTCCTGTTATAAATAAAGTGGATTTAAATCAAAGCGACGCAGATATTGCAGAAGAACAACTTTGGGAAGTTCTAAAAGACCCGATTTCTGCCCAAAGAGTAAGTGCAAAAACGGGGCTTGGTATAGAAAGTCTTTTAGAAAGAATAGTTCAAGATATTCCCGCCCCGCAAGGTAAACTTGAAGCGCCGGCAAGGGCTTTGGTTTTTGATTCTTTTTATGACCCTTTTAGAGGCGTAATTTTATATGTCCGTATGGTTGACGGAGTTTTAAAAGCCGGCCAAACCTTAAAGTTAATGGCTTCGGGCTTTAGTTCTAAGATTGAAGAAGTCGGCTTTCTTACGCCAAAAGCGCAAAAAAACAAACAAATTGAAGCAGGCGAAGTCGGCTATGTTGTTGCAGGCATAAAAGATATACACCAGGTTCAAGTCGGCGATACTATTACAACTTTGGATAATCCTTCTGATAATCCTTTAAAGGGATATACCGAAACAAAACCAGTAGTTTTTGCAAGTATTTTTCCTGTGGAATCAACGGAATATCCTTTGCTTAGAACCGCACTTGAAAAATTAAATTTATCCGATTCTTCTTTTAGTTATCAAAGCGAAACTTCCAAAGCACTCGGTTTTGGTTTCCGTCTTGGTTTTATGGGGCTTTTGCATATTGAAATTGTTAAAGAAAGACTTGAAAGGGAGTTTAATTTATCTTTAATTGCAACAAGTCCGAACGTTATTTATCAAGTAAAATTTACTCCGCGTAAAAGCCATCCTCAGGAATTAAGCGCACTAGCCGATGCCGGTAATGGTTATAAATGGATAGATAATCCGGCTAATTTCCCGCCTTACGGAGATATTATTGATATTAAAGAGCCGACGATAAAAATTAAAATTGTTACGCCTATTGCTTATATGGACGGCGTTATGACTCTTTTAAAAGAAAAGCGCGGAACTTTTATTAGTATGGAACAACTTTCCAGCCAAAGAGTTGTTATCAATTATTATATGCCTATGGCGGAAATGGTTATAGATTTTTATAATAAACTTAAATCTGTTTCAAAAGGTTATGCTTCTTTTGATTATGAAATTGACGAATACAGAAGTGCAGATGTCGTTTTAATGGAGATTTTAATACACGGCAGCCCTGTTGATGCTTTAAGTGTTATTACCCACAAAGATAAAGCCGTTTCGCGCGGCCGCCTTTTATGCGAAAAGTTAAAAGAACTTATCGGCCGCCAGCAATTTGAGGTAGCCGTTCAGGCAAGAGTAAACGGCAAAATTGTTGCACGCGAAACGATACCTGCTTACCGCAAAGATGTTATTGCGAAATGTTATGGCGGTGATATTACCCGCAAAAGAAAACTTCTTGAAAAACAAAAAGAAGGTAAAAAGCGTATGAAGAGTATCGGTAATGTTAATATCCCGCAGGAAGCATTTATTGCAATGCTCAAAATTGAAGAATAATTTTATATTTGATTTATTTCAAAAGGTCCTGCATGCGTGACTTTAGGCACAATTATTAAATCTTTTTCTTTGGTCCATTTTTTGCTTAATTCAAGTGGAACAATTTTATCTTTTGTGCCGGCATAATGCATTTGTTCAACCGAAGGCAAAAAGTCTAAATCAAGAGATTTTGTTAAAGGTTTGTCGCCCCAGAAATTTGTCCAATCGGTATGGTTTAAAACGCCGGCAATAGTTATCCATTTTTTTATTTTTAAATCAGGATAATTTTGAATTATAAGCCCGCTGAGTAAAGCCCCGCCGGAATATCCTATTAAAACAATTTCTTTTTCCTGTGCAATTTGTTTTATTGCGCTGGCGGTATCTTGCATTATTCCCGCTGAAAAACGCCCGATAGTCCAATCTTCTTCTTTACAATTTTGTGTCTTTATATATTGGCAGGGCCGTGCGAGGTAAACAATATTTTTGTTTTTATTATTAAAGGCCGTTTTTCTTAAAAAAGTGCTTTTTGGCGTTGGATTTTTCGTAGGTAATCCCTGATAATTAAAGGCATTACCATCACCTTCTAAAAAAATATAAACGGGTTCTTTATCGTCTGTAATTTTTTGCCAGGAAGCAAGTGTATAAGTTTTTTCTTTTAAGGGAATATAAGTAAAATCTTGCGGAGTTTTTAAACTTGCGCAAGCCGTAAAACAAAAAAACAAGAAAAGAAATAAAAAATATTTCATAAAGATCTTGTAAAAGATATTCCCTTTTAGAATATTTTTTCAAAGAAGGAAGGTTCTTCCTGTAAAGTTTTGGCAAATTCTTCCAAAGCGGCTTTTTGTTTTTTACTTAATTTCTTTGGGACATTGATATTTAAAATTACTTTTAAATTACCTTTTTTACCTTCTTTACCAAGAACCGGCATACCTTGTTTTTCCAAAACAACTTGGCTGCCGTGTGCAGAACCGCTTGGAATAACCAAAGTAACTTCTTCCTGTTTTAGATTCTTAATTTTTAATCTGTCACCGAAAACAGCCTGTGGGAAAGTTATAGTTTTTTCAATAATTAAATCGTCGCCGTCTCTTTGGAAAGTTTTATTTCTTTTAACATTGATTTCTACATACAAATCGCCGTAGCCGCCGTCATTTGTTCCAATATCGCCGCCATTATTAACACGGAGCAAAACGCCGTCTTTAACGCCTTTGGGTATTTTTAAAGTGATTGTATTTTTATGCTTTTGGCGGCCGGTTCCGCGGCAGGCTTTACAGGGTTTTTCAATAATAGTGCCTTGTCCGCCGCAATCGGGGCAGGCTTGGCGCATAGAAAAGAAACCTTGGCTAAACTGCACTACTCCCGAGCCTTTACAAGTGGGGCAAGTTTTGCGGCCGCTGCCGTCTTCGGCTCCGCTGCCGTGGCAAACATCGCAGGTGTCAATTCTTTCATAGGAAATTTCTTGTTCTACACCATCATAGGCTTGTTCAAGGGAAACGGAAACTTCCTGTTTTATATCATTACCTCTTTGTGCGCGGGGGCGTCTTCTTGCACCTCCGCCGAAACTTCCTCCGAATAAATCGCTAAAAACAGAACTGAAAACATCTTCAAAACCGCCAAAGCCGCCGGCGTGGAAACCGCCTGCGCCCATATTTACACCTTCTGCGCCGTAGGTATCATACATCTGTCTTTTTTGGGGATCGCTTAAAACTTCGTAAGCCTCGTTTATTTGTTTAAATTTTTCTTCGGCTTCAGCATTGCCGGGGTTTCTATCGGGGTGATACTTCATCGCAAGTTTGCGGTAAGCACTTTTTAACTCGCTTTCTGTTGCGGTTCTTTGTACGCCAAGGGTATTATAATAATCTTCTTTCTTTGCCATTTTTGCCACTCTTTAAAACACATAGTGCCGTGTCTTTTATGACACGGCACTTATTCAAACTATCTTTTATTTATTGTCAACGACTTCTGCTTCAACTACATCATCTTTTTTAGGTGCTTCTTGCTGAGCCGCGCCTGCTTGCGCACCTGTTGCTTGTGCACCGCCTTGGGCTGCTTGGGCTTTTGCTTGAGATTCTTTATAAATAATCTCACCTAATTTTTGACTTGCCATTAAAGCATTGTCTTTGGCTGTTTTGATTCTTTGTGTATCATCAGATTTAATTGCCTCTTTAAGTTCGCTTAAAGCCTGGTCGATTTTAAGTCTTTCATCTTGAGGGACTTTATCGCCATGTTCTCTAAGGGCTTTTTCTGTTTGATACAAGACGGAATCTGCTTCGTTTTTGGCTTCAATTCTTTCTTTAGTCTTTTTATCTTCTTCGGCGAATTGTTCTGCCTGTTTAACGAAGTTATTGACTTCGGCTTCGCTAAGTTTGTTAGGTGCGCTGATAGTGATATGTTGTTCTTTTTGTGTACCTAAATCTTTAGCGGAAACTTTTAAGATGCCGTTTGCGTCAATATCAAAAGTAACTTCAATTTGAGGAACGCCACGCGGTGCAGGCGGAATTCCGTCAAGGTCAAATTTACCAAGGGGCACATTATCTTTTGCCATAGGTCTTTCACCCTGTAAAACATTAACGGTAACAGCCGGTTGATTATCTGCCGCGGTGGAGAAAACTTGAGTTTTCTTTGTCGGAATAGTTGTGTTTCTTTCAATAAGTTTTGTAAACACGCCGCCCAAAGTTTCAAGGCCGAGTGATAACGGGGTAACATCCAGCAAAAGAATATCTTTAACATCACCTGTTAAAACACCTGCTTGAATTGCAGCACCATCTGCCACGCATTCCATCGGGTCAACGCCGCGTTCAATTTTCTTGCCGACATGTTTTTCAACATATTCTTGAACGATAGGCATACGTGTAGGACCACCGACCATAATGATTTTATCAATGTTGGACATTGAAAGACCGCTATCGGTAACGGCTCTATCAATAGAAGCGCCGCATCTTTCAACTGTCGGGCGGACAAGGCTTTCAAGTTTTGCTCTTGATAAAGTCATTTGTAAGTGTTTAGGTCCGTTTTGATCTGCAGTGATAAACGGCAAGTTAATTTCTGTTTCCATAGTTGTGGAAAGTTCAATTTTTGCTTTTTCAGCGCCGTCTTTAAGACGCATCATTGCTTGTTTATCTTTTGATAAATCTATGCCGTTTTCTTTTCTAAATTCGCTAACAACCCAATCAATAATAGCGTTATCCATATCGGTTCCGCCGAGTTTGGTATCGCCGGAAGTTGCAAGAACGCTGAAAGTACCTTCTGCGCCCATTTCCATAATGGTAACATCCAAAGTACCGCCACCAAGGTCAAAGACCAAAACTTTTTGTTCTTTACCGAGTTTATCAATACCGAAAGCAAGTGCTGCTGCTGTCGGTTCGTTAACTAAGCGGACAACTTCAAGACCGGCAATTTTACCTGCGTCTTTTGTTGCCTGGCGTTGGTTATCGTTAAAATAAGCAGGAACGGTGATAACTGCTTTTTCAACTGAAGTGCCTAAAAAGGCTTCTGCATCTTTTTTAACTTTCTGCAAAACGAAAGCGGAAAGTTGTTGGGGCGTAAATTCATTACCGCGTAAATTAAATTTAAAGTTTTCACCCATTCTGCGTTTAAAAGCAGTTGCTGTTCCTTCCGGGTTTAAAACGGCTTGTTTTCTTGCCGGCTCACCGACGAGTCTTTGTCCGTCTTTTGTAAAAGCGACATAAGACGGAAATGCTTTACCACCGATAGAATTACCTTCTGCTGAAGGGATAATGGTCGGTTTACCGCCTTCCATAACCGCTGCTGCGGTGTTAGATGTTCCTAAATCAATACCAATAATTTTAGACATAATTATTTCTCCTTGTGTTTATTTTGTTGTATATCTTGTTTTACTGCTTTTGGGGCTTCTTCCGGTGCTTTACCGACAACGACTTGCGCCGGACGAATAACCCTATCACCCATTTTTACCCCGCTTGAAATTTCTTCAAGAACAAGGCCGTCATCTTTAGGCTCGCAAGGGATAGTTGTAATAACTTCTTGTGTCATAGGATCATAAGTTTTGCCTTTTGCATTTATAATTTGCACCCCTTGTGCTTTAAAGACTTTTGCAAATTCCTCAAATATCATTTTGAGTCCTTGCTTGATATTTTTTATATCCGCGTCTTCACTTTCAACCTGCTTTTTTGCTTTTAACAAAACATCATATAAGGAAAGGAAACTAAGTATAACTTCCGTTTTGCCAAAGTTAATAAGTTCGGGTTTTTCTTTTTCAACGCGTTTTCTGTAATTTTCAAAATCAGCCTGAAGGCGGACAAGTTGCCCAAAATACTGGGCGGCTTTATCTAGTTCTTCATTGGGTTGATTTTGTTGTTCTTCTTGGGCGGTATCTTCTTGAAGTTCTTGTTCTTCTTGAAGTTCGGCCTCTTTTTTATTATGTTTACTCATAATTGTTCCTTATTATCTTCCAGAGATGCCTGCCAGTTTTCAATGGTAAGGCCAAGCATTTCCCCAATAAAATTAACTAAGGACATCATCCTTGTATATTCCATATGTTTAGGGCCTACTATCCCCAGTAGCCCGATGGTTCTATCTCCCACTTTATAAGAGGATGTTATTATACTAAGGTTTCTAAGTTCGCTCAATTCATTTTCCGAGCCGATACTTACGCTAACCTTTTTTTCTTTATTATTTTTCATTTCCTGCATTTTCTCGCCTAGCAGGCCGGCGAATTTATCGCGTTCTTCTATAACGCGCATCATTTTGCTTAACTCATTATATTCTTCGGCGGACACATTATCTAAAAGCGAACTCATACCTTCTATATATAATTGTTCGCTATAATTTTGCTGCTGCACCATATCTTTTAAGATTTTGCAGGCAAGTTCACAGAATCCGTCCTCATCGCTATTGCCGTGGCGCAAGTTTTCCCATAAAACGCGCTGGGCATTACGCAAGGTTAAGCCTGATATTTGTTCATTTATATAGGCGTTTAACATTAAAAGTTTGGTGGGCATTACTATTCTGTTTACCCTAACCGGCCAGTGTTTGACGACGCCTTCACCCGTCACTAAAACTGCTAAAATATTACAAGGACCAAGCGGCAAGAAATCAAGTCTTTGCACAATGCTGTCCTGTACATTACTGGTAAAAACAAAGCCTGCGCTATGAGTCATTGCTGATAGCATGCGGCATGTGTGCACGAGAACGCGGTTAATCTCTTCATTATTCCTGGCGTATTCTTGTTCTATTTTTTGACGCTCTTTTAAGGCAATCTTTTGTATTTTAGATAAATAATCTACATAATACCTATAAGCCTTATCTGTGGGGATTCTTCCCCCCGAAGAGTGAACTTGATGCAGGAAACCTTCCTCTTCAAGTTTCTTCATCGTGTTCCTTATCGTTGCACTTGATACATCAGGCAGCCCTTTTTGGGCAACCAGTTCTGAGCCTACCGGCTTACGGGTTTGCACATATTCTTGTATAATCATACGAAGAATTTTCTCTTCCCTTTCTTTTGCTATTTCCGGTTTTAGTATTCTCATATTTTTACCTAATATACCTGTTTTTATTTTTTAGCAGTCTTTATAACTGACTGCTAATATTGTAAAATATTTTTTCAAAATTGTCAATCTCTAGTTTGGTCTGCTAAAAATAAAAATTAAAAAATTAGAAGTAAAACCTTATTTTTTTGCTAGAATAAAATTATGGATATAAGCAGTTATAAAAAATCTAATTTCGGGTTGGCCTTTTCTTTTTTATCAAAAAAACAAAAAGAGGCCTTAAGTTTAATTTATGCTTTTTGCCGATATGCCGATGATGTTGTTGACGATAATTTTGAACAGGCACCGGATCTTTTAGCGCAAATTAGAGCGGAATTAACAAAACCCACTATGGATTTTTATTTTCAATTAGAAGAGGTAATACAAGATTTTTCTATCCCCAGAGAATACTTTTTTGATTTGATTGAAGGCGTTGAATCTGATTTAAGAGAAGCAGTTTCGTTTGAAACTTTTAAAAATTTGGAGTGGTATATTTACCGCGTTGCAGGTGTTGTGGGGTTAATGTGCATACATATTTTCGGTTTTAAAAACCCCCAAACAAAAGAGTATGCCATAACCTTGGCAAAGGCCGTTCAAATGACAAATATTTTAAGGGATATTGCCGAGGATAGCAAAATTAACCGCCTTTATTTGCCTTTGGAAGATTTAAAAAAGTTTCAAGTTCCGGCGGAAGATATTTTAAATTGTCATAATACTGATGAAATAAAAAAATTGCTTACTTTTGAGCGCCAAAGAACTTTAGAATTTTATAACAAGGCTAAAGAACTTTTGCCTAAAGAAGATTTTAAATCAATGTTTGCAGCAAGAATTATGGGCAATGTCTATAAAGCAATTTTTGATAAAATGGACTCTTGCCGTATTTTAAAAAAGAAAATAAAATTAAATAAACTGCAAAAGATTTTTGTTATTTTAAAAACTTGGAGAGAAAGTAAATGAAATATTTTTTAATGCTTATTCTTCTTTTTTCCTTTAATAATATTTTTGCACAGGAAACACAAAAATGTCTTAGTAAAGGAAAAGAATTTTTTGAACAAAAAGAATATACTTATGCCCAAAAAACTTTAGAAAGTTGCTTAAAAGCAGATCCTAAAAATGTTGATATTTTGGTGAGTCTTGGCGGTATTTGTATGAAACAAAATAACTATGACCAGGCAATTGTTTATTTCAAAAGCGCACTTAAAAATATGTCAAAAAAATCGCCTTATGTTTCCTATGTTTATACAAGACTTGGCGATTCTTATACCCATATTAAAGATTTTGTTAAAGCAGGTAAATATTATGAAGCCTCTTTAAAATTTGAACCGGCAAATATAAACTCCCTAGTGGGTAAAGGTATCTGCGAAGAAAAAACAGGTAATTATCAAAAAGCGGCAGAATATTTTAAAAAGGCTTTAGCGGTTGATTTTACTAATATCGTAGCGCGCGAAAGATTGATTGATTTAGAACCTATAATTCTTTCCCACGAAGAAATTTTAAGTACTATGAAAGAAAGAAATATTCTTGACCCGCAAGCCCTTGATTATCAGGATCAAGATTTAGAACTTTTAAAGAAAATGCTCACAGCCGAAAAAAATAAAGCAATAACTTATTTAAGCAATAAATATAACGGCAAAATTCCGCCCGGCTTGATAGTGGAGAAATTTCCCGGTAAACTTTATGCCCGCAAAATGCTTTCTTACAGCGGTTATAATGATTTGATTTTTCTTCTTTCAAAAGATGCGATTGATTTATTTATGAAAGAAGCATCTTATAATGAGATATTAAAATTAAGAGATCTTGAAGGCAATCCCATTTTTGACGAGAAAGGTATTTTAACAGATGCCGGATTAGTTGCTTATAATATGAGTTTAAACGGGCAAAGGGCCTATTTGTTGCCTTCTGAACCTATACCCTCAAGCGCTAAAAAAGCAGAAATGATGGTGCAACAATTACTGCGCCAAGGATATATGGAAATTACTATTGCGGAATATGCTTATATAATGGAAAAATCGCGTTGTAATGAACAAACCTTAATGAAAAACGGAGTAAAATTTATACAGAGCACTCCTAACAGAAACAGATTTTTAATAATTGACCAAATAAAAAAACCTTCTAATTTTGATTGTCCTGTTGATGTGCAAGTATGTTTCTATAATATGGTTATGGAAAAAAGAAAACAAAAAAAAGATAATGTTCCTGTTTATACTACCACTTTCGGAACAGGCGCAAAAGCAGGGCCTCCTATTTGTAAAGAAGACGGAACTTTAGGAATCATATAATAAATCTTATTTTACTTTTTTACAGAGTTTAGCCCTATACATTTTTAAGAAGAGATCTCTATCTGCTTTGGTAACTTCTTCATTTTGTTGGCCGGAAGAGAAAGAGTTTTCTGATATTTTCGGACCATATTCTTCAATAAGATTAGAATAAGGCTGCATGTATTGCATAAGTTGGTTATTATTTAACTCGCAAAGTAAAGAATAATCGGTAGTTTGTCCGTTTCTTGTCATTTGTAAAGAAGAAGTTATTTTACAAAGGCCGTCTTCATAATTATTTTTTATGCCTTTGCTAATTTGGATATTTTCTCCGACGGAACTTTCTATTGATTCGCCAAAACCAGCACCTGTGCTGTAACCATTGTTTCTAGCATAATCACATTCACTTAAAGCAAACAAAATTCCTTTATATTGATATACAGGGCGGTAAGTTGCTCTTTGTTCATCATATAATAATTCGGCTAATTCATCAAAAGTTGAAAGAGATAATTCTTCGTCATTTAAAAGGATATGAAAACCTTGAGAAACGACATGGCATTTATCATTTTCTCTGCCTTTAATTTCCACTTCGGCAACTTTCATACCCATAACTTTAATGGCATCTTTATCCGGCGTGCAATTTTGTAAAGAGTTTTTAAATCGGTCGGAAAAGGCCATAACTCTGCGTTGCATTTCTTTTATTTCTTCTTCCGAAGGTTTATTTTCAGCCGCAGTGCAGAAGGTATTAACGATTTCGGTTAGGGCAAAATCAAACTCATATCCGGTTATGGTAGTTGAAACAAAACCGGCTTTAATTTCTTTTGTTTGTTTTTCCGTTGATTTATCGTTCATGGCATCTAATAATTTTTTCTGTGCTTCACTCGGCAAGGAACAATTAAATTCCTGTTTCATAAGTTCAAAATCATATTTAAGATCTATTTTGCAATTATCTGCTTCTTTACCTTTTACATCTAACAACAATTTAAAAGAAGAAGGGTCCATTTCTCCCAAAAACATACTGAGCATAGAGGCTGATTCTTGCTTCATTTCGGGATTTTTTAAAAATAAATCTTCAGTATAAGGCGTGCATTGTGATATGGCTTTTTTTAAGTCTTTACTAAAATAATAAGGTTTTGTGCTGTCGGTCATATCTTTCTTCCAACAGGCACAAAAAGTAGAGCATATAAGTAATAATAATAAAAATTTTTTCATAAGTCCTCCTATTTTAAAACAAGAATAACATATTATATTGAACAAATCAATAATTTTAATTAAGGCTTTATACTTAATTTATAATTTATGGAGGGGATAAATGCCCTATTTTATCTTCGGTAGTAAAAGGCCTTTTTATATAGATTTCGGCAACTTCGTCAATACCCCAAGATTCTTTTGCTTTTTTAATATCTTTATAGATTTTAAGGGCTTCATCCCTTTTGTCTAAAATATCATAAACTTCGGCGAGTCTTAGCATATTGTTCATTTGCCAGCGGCTCATTTCCTGTGAGGCAGTAGCGGAAATACTTTTTTCAAAAGTTTCGGCTGCTTTATCCCATAAACCTTGGGCCATATAAGTTGTGCCGATTGCGCTATAAGTGCGGGCAATATAAATTTCTTTATAAAATTTTTCCTTACCGATTTTGTTTAAAAACTCTTGTGAAGCAGAAACAACTTTATCATAGTTTTTATTTTCATAATCTGTAATAATGCTTACAAACTCAAAAAGAGGATTTTGCGGATATTTTTGGTGTACTTCTTTAATAAGTTGTGCGGCAAGTTGCGGATTATAATATTTTTCATTATGGATAGAAATTTCCACAAGTAGAAGTTTTGCCGAATCGGCCGAAAACTTGCCTTTATCTTTTATTAAATTAAGATAGTCTATTCCTTTTTGGGCATTGGCACTGCCTACGAGTTTTGCCAGAACTTTGACTACGGCAGGCAAAGTTCCTGCATAATATTGGTAAATTGCTTCCCCAAGGTAAGCATCATACATTTCCGGCGAAAGTTTTGCCGCTTTATTCATATATTTTATGCCTTTTTTACCGGAAAAATAAGCCTTAACATATTTGCGGTTTGCCAGTTCAAAACGGGCTTTTACGCCATATATTCCGCCTAAAGCAAGGTAATCTTGTGCAACACCTTCATGTTCTTTTAGCCATTCTTTTATTCCATCAAGGGAATCTGATATGGTCTTTTCAAATATTTTTGTTTGCTCGGGATTACTTTTTTCAAACTCATATTCAAAGCGAGCCCACTCTATCATAGTTATACCAAAAAGCGCAATAGGGTAATTGGGGTCTTTTTCTAAAATATAATTTATATTTTCTTTAGCGGTATCAAAATCTAAATTATAAATAGCCGCAACGCCGCTTTGTGCTTTTTGCATATAATCAGGCGGCATAGAAAAACCGGTACAGAAAACCGCTTCTAAAAAAATAATTGCACAAAGGGATATTTTTTTAAGCATTTTTTTCTATTTTATCTTTGCCAAAGTAAGGGCGTAATGCTTCGGGGATAACAATGCTGCCGTCTTTTTGTTGGTAATTTTCCAAAATTGCGGCAAATGTCCTGCCGACGGCAATTCCGCTGCCGTTTAAGGTATGGATAAATTGTGTTCCTTTTCCGTTTGTTTCTTTATAGCGCAAGTTCATTCTTCTTGCTTGGAAGTCTGTGCAGTTTGAGCAGGAAGAAATTTCCCTAAAGCAATTTTGGCTGGGGAACCAAACTTCCAAATCATAGGTTTTTGCGGCACTAAAGCCCATATCGCCGCTGGAAAGTAAAACTCTTTGATAAGGCAAGCCAAGAGTTTTTAAAACTTTTTCCGCTTCTAAAGTCATTTGTTCAAGAACGGCCATAGAATCTTGCGGTTTACTGAGCCAAACCATTTCTACTTTATTAAATTGGTGATTGCGGATTAAGCCGCGGGTGTCTTTGCCGTAAGCACCGGCTTCTTTTCTAAAGCAAGGGGTATAAGCGGTAAAGGCTTTTGGTAAATCTTTTTCCTGTAAAATTTGACCGCGGTATAAATTGGTTAAAGGAATTTCGGCTGTGGAAATAAGGTATTGGTCCTCTTCTCCTTCCAAATGATACATATCTTCTTTAAACTTAGGAAGTTGCCCCGTGCCAAGTAAGCAGGAAGCATTTATAATTGCCGGCGGCATATATTCTGTGTAACCTGCCTGGGTATGCAAATCCAACATAAAGTTTATTAAGGCTCTTTCCAAACGTGCGCCGTCGCCGCGTAAAAGGGCAAAGCGGCTGCCGGATAAAACAGAAGCCGTTTGGAAATCTAAAATGCCAAGAGCCTCACCCAAAGCATGGTGGTCTTTTGGTTCAAAATCAAATTTAGGCAAGGGGATAGTATTTTCTTTAACGATGACATTTGCTTTTTCGTCAGCGCCGACCGGAACGGAAACATCTGGCAAATTGGGTATCATTAACATAAGTTTATCTATTTGTGTTTTTAATTCGTTCATTTTAACATCGGCTTGTTGCATTTCTTCTTTTAAAGTATTTGCCTGTTTCAAAATTTCTTCTGCTGCGGCAGCACCTTGTTTAGCGCGCACAACACCAATTTGTTTAGATAAATCATTACGTTTTGCTCTTAATTCTTCAACTTTTTGAAGTTCCTGTTTATATTCTTGATATAAATTTGCAACTTTTGCGGCTTCTTCCTTTAATTTAGGATTTCTGTTACCAAGGCGTTCCTGCACTTCTGTCGGGTTTGAAATTAAAAATTTAATGTCTATCATAATCTCCTCTTGTTAAATCCTTAACGCTGTAAGGTTTTGGAAAAAATTTTTTTATCGGATTTGCTTTTTGTTTACTTTCATCTAAAACAAGTCCTGTAAGAGTATTGGTATTTACCGGCAAAAAGAACATTTGTCTAATTAAAAAAATAGAAATTAAAAGACAGGCGGATATTAAAAATATCCAAAAAAAGGGACCTGCTTTAGGTTTTTCTACTATAGGGTTTTCTGCCATTTTCTCTTACTGGTTTTAAAAATAAAGGGAATTTTCCCTTAAATACTATTATATCACTTTAATATTTAATAAAATATAGGTATGGATAAAAAAATGGCGGCCGTTTTAAAAAAGGCCAAAAAAATAAAGATGTTAATTACTGATGTTGATGGTGTCTTAACAGATGCTACAATGAACTTTTTTGCAACTCCTAAAAAAGAAATTGTGGAAGTAAAAAAGTTTTGCGCATATGATGGGCTTGCTTGCCATATGCTTAGAGACGGCGGTATAAAAAGTGCTATTATAACAGGCGGCAATGCTCCTGCAACGGAAAAGCGGGCAAGCAGTTTGGGTATGGACTTTTTATATTATAATTATCTTTCTAAAGGGCCGGCCTTAAAAGATATTTTAAAGAAAACAGGTCTTAAAGCAGAAGAAGTTGCCTATATCGGCGATGATTTTATTGATATGCCCGTTATGCTTGAAGCAGGTCTTGCCTGCGCCGTAAAAACTTCTATACCGGAAGTCAAAAAAATTGCCCATTATATAACAAAAAAAGAAGGCGGCCGCGGTGCTTTTAGGGAAGTTGCAGAACTTTTATTAAAAGCGCAAGGTAAATGGCCCCAAACTATGAAAAATGCTCAAAGCGGAAATATCGGTAAAACACCTAAAGCGAAATTACAGGTTATTGATTATAAACAAAAAAATATTTATTCTTTCTAAATGCTAAAATATAATTAGGAGAATATTTTAAGTATATGGAATTATCTGTATTTAGTTATATATTTTTAACAATTATTGTTCTTGCTGCTTTATTTTTACCTTTTCTTTGGCATAAGGCAGAAGAACAACTTGAAATTTTTTTGTTTTGTTTGGGTGTTTTAGCGGCAACGGCAAGCCATTGTTGGTCTTGGCAATTGGTAAAAGAGGCCATAACCCATCCTATAACCATTACTTTAGCCGTTTTAATTACGGGTATATTATTTAACCATTTCAAAGATAAAATAACAATGTTTATTGAGTCTGTTGCTTCAAAATTTGGTTTAAAAAAGACTATTTTTTTTGCTGTTTTAATTTTATCTTTTTTATCCAGTATAACAACAGCAATTATCGCTGCTTTGGTTTTATGCGAAGTAGTTGCCTGTCTGCGCCTTAACCGCAAGGATTGTTTAAAAGTTATTGTTATGGGTTGTTTCGGTATAGGTATGGGGGCTGTTTTAACCAGAATAGGAGAGCCTCTTTCCGTAATTGTTATTGATAAACTTTCAGGTGCGCCGCATTTTGCCGGATTTTTCTTTTTATCCAAACTTTTATGGCCTTATATTATACCCGGTATTTTATTTTTTGCTTATAAGGCTTCCCGTATCAGCGGCGAACAGAATAAAACGAAATTGCATTTGGAAAAGGAAACTTCCGCAGATATTTTAATAAGGGCCGCAAAAATTTATTTATTTATTATGGCTCTTGTTTTATTTGGAGAAGGCCTTTCCCCTTTAGCCAGAGCAACTATCCAAAAATTGCCGCCTAATATTTTATATTGGGCAAACTCACTTTCGGCTATACTTGATAATGCCACTTTAGCCGCAGCGGAAATTGTGCCGGAAATGACAACAGCCCAAATTGAATTTTTACTTCTTGCTTTAATTGTATCGGGCGGTTTTTTAATACCGGGCAATATACCGAATATCATTTGCGCTTCCAAATTTAGAATAAAAAGTTCTGATTGGGCGCGCCGCGCTTTGCCTTTAGGTATTGGCGTAATGTTTTTATTCTTTGTGATACTTAATATTTTTGCATAATTATAGTAAAGGAGAAATATATGCTGGAACAACAACAAATTTTTATGCGTATTTTAGTAGCCTTGATTTTGGGAGGGATTATCGGACTGGAAAGACAGTACCACGATAAACCCGCCGGCTTTGCGACTAATACTTTAATTTGCGTTGGCTCAGCAGTATTTGCAATAATGTCTATAACTTCCGCTTTTTATTGGGGCGGAGACCCGGCAAGAATTGCCGCACAAATAGTAGCCGGTGTCGGCTTTTTGGGTGCCGGTTCTATTTTAAGAGACGGAAATAAAATTTCCGGCCTTACTACGGCTGCTGGTATTTGGCTTGTTGCGGCCGTTGGTATGGCTATTGGATATGGCCAATATTTTATTGGTATTGCCGCAACAACAAGTGTGCTTATTTTGCAACTTTTTGTACGCAGATTAATGCTTATTTTTGATTATGTTGCCCTTTCTGATTCTTTAACTATCAAATGTACACCGAATTTCGAAATTGTAGAAAAAATAAAATCCGTTTTTAAAAATAATAAAGCCGAAATTATTAAGGAGGAAATCCATAAAGAAAATGGCTTACTTGTTTTGAAATTGGTTGTAAATATGTCTGCAACTAAATATCAAAATATAGTAAAAGATTTGGCACCACTAGAAGATGTTAAATCTATAGATAAATAATTATGAGTGAAACTATGACTAAAAATGTACCCCTATTTAATTTAAAAGAACAACATGATAGTTTAAAAAATGAAATTAACCAAGTCGCTTTGGATGCTTTAAATTCCATGAAGTGGCTTCTCGGCCCTAAAACCCAAGAATTTGAAACGAATTTTGCAAAAGCATTAAACGCAAAATATTGTATTACATGTTCTTCAGGCGCAAGCGCCATACAAATTGCTTTAATGGCAGCCGGCATCGGCAAAGGCGATGAAGTTATTACAACACCCTTTACCTTTGTTGCAACCACAACTTCCATTTCCTTAACAGGTGCGGATTTTGTTTTTGCCGATATTGATCCCAAAACCTATGAACTTGACCCGGAAGATGTTAAACGCAAAATCACTTCAAAAACAAAAGCCATTGTTCCCGTGCATTTATATGGCTACCCCGCAAATATGCCGGCAATTATGAAAATTGCAAAAGAACACAATTTGAAAGTTATTGAAGATTGCGCCCAAAGCCACCTTGCTTTATGCGAAAATAAATATACCGGCACTTGGGGAGATGCGGGTGCATTTAGTTTTTATCCCAGCAAAAACCTTGGCGGTTGCGGTGACGGCGGCGCAATTATTACAAATGATGAAAAAATTGCCCAAGCCTGCCAAAGTATCCGCCACAGCGGTAGAAGCGTAGGCAAAGCCTATGAATATGACCGCGAAGGCTCTACTTTAAGAATGGACGAAATTCAAGCCGCGATTTTGGATGTTAAACTTAAACATCTTGCCACTTGGACAGAAAAGCGCCAAAAAGTGGCTGCTCTTTACAGAAAACATTTAGCGGATATTCCCCAAATTACTCTTCCGCCGGAAGCACCAAAAGGGTGGAGCCAATGCTATTATGTGTTTACTATCCGTGTTAAAGACAGAGATGCTTTAAGTGCATACTTAAAAGAACATGGTATCGGTAATGCTGTTTATTATCCTGTTCCTTTGTATAAACAACCTTGCTATAAACATTTAAATTGCAAGACGGAAGATTACCCCAATACCGAAAGTGCCGCAAAAGAAGTTCTTTCTATTCCTATGTTTCCGGAACTGAAAGAAGAAGATGTTATTTATGTGGCCCAAACAATAAAAGAGTTTTATAAATAAAATGTATTTTATTGATTCACACGCGCATATTAACGACGAGGCTTTTGATAAAGACCGCAAGGAAGTGATTGAAAAATCACTCCTTGCCGGTGTCAAAAATATGGTGGAAATCGCCTGCGAAGAACCCGAGTGGCAACAAGCCGTTGATTTGTGTTCTAAATATCCTGATGTTTTTTGCGCTGTCTGCGGTATCCACCCGATTTATGCTTCCGCAAGAACAGAAGAACAAATAAAAAAATTAAAAGAATTTTTAAAAAATCCTATTTTTAGGGCTGTCGGGGAAATCGGCCTTGATTATGCCTGGCTTAATTCCAGTTCCGAGAAAGAACAGCAAAATGTTTTTGATGAGATGCTGCAAATTGCCAAAGAAACAAATAAAAAAGTTGTTTTGCATTGCCGCAAAACTAATGAACCGGATGATTTTAAGGCTTATGAAGATTTGTTTAGTATAATAAAAAATCATGATGCCCAGGGCGGTATTTTCCATTGTTTCAGTGCAAGATATGAAGATGCCAAACGCGCTTTAGACAGAGGTTTTTTGCTTGGCTTAAACGGCGTAATAAGTTATAAAAAGAATAATGAATTAAGAGAAATTATTAAAAAAATAGGTATTGAACATTTTGTTTTGGAAACGGATTGTCCTTACTTGCCGCCGCAAACAAAAAGGGGGCAAAGAAATTCTCCCCAAAACATTCCCGAAATTGCCGAGTTTTTGGCAGGCTTATTAAACATTTCTTTGGAAACATGCGCAACAATTACGACTAAAAATGCTAAAAACTTCTTTAAAATATAATTTTGCTAAGAGGATTTTTGCAGGGATATATCTTGTTTGTATTAAGGATTGTTAAATATGAAATTATTTCAAATTTTTAATTTTGTTTCTAAACCAAAAGATTTATTCAAACTAAAATCTAAAATTGTATTTTCTTATTTTTTTGCTTTTCTTCTTGTTTTGGAATTAACAAGAACGGCAATTTTCTTTACTTCTTCAAATTATTTTGCAGGATTAAGCGGCAGAGAAATTTTTCTTTCCTTCTTACACGGCTTGCGCTTTGACTTGTATGTAATTGCTTTACTTTTGTTCCCTCTTTTTATTTTATTTATGTTGCCCCATAAAAAGAAAGTCTTTATAAATATCTTTCATGCAATATTTTCGTTTCTATTTATTTGTTTCGTTTTATTTTGCGTCGGAGATATTGTCTTTTTTACTTTCTTTAATAATCATATAGGCATTGAAGTTTTAACAAGTTTTACGCATATAGGACTTTTTGTCTCAATGGCTTTCCAGACGTATTTTTATATTACAATACCTTTGTTTGTATTTTTTGCTCTATACTTGTTTTTTATTTTTAAAAAAACAAATTCTTATCAATTGGAAGTTTCGGATAATAAAAAATATATCATAAAAAGTTTTGTTTTTATTTTGTGCCTTATTTTAATTTTTCCTTTGATGTTGAGAGGAAAATTCCAATTGCACGGCAAAAATCTTGGCACTATGGAAGCCCAAGTTTTAGGCAGTAATAAAACCGCTGACCTTATTTTAAACGGACCATTTAATACTTATGAGGCTTTAAGAAAATCTTCCAAAAGAAAATTATATTTTAAAGATTCCCAATTAACTTTACCGCAAAATCCTAGTATTACTATCCCGGATGCCGCTTATCCATTTGAAAAAAAGTTAAATAATTTCTATTTAAAAAATGATAATTATAACTTTATGCTGATTGTTATGGAAAGTTTTGATCCTCTTTTACTGGAGAAATATCCCCAAGATATACCTAATTTAATGAAAATAAAAGAAAATAGTTTATATTTTTCTAATTTTTATGCTTCCGGCACGCGTTCTATAACAGGTATTACCGGCATAATGTTTTCTTTGCCGTATATTTGGGGGCAGCCTAATATGATAAACGGGCTTGGCGCAAAAAATCTTTCCCGCATAGCAAAATATTTCAATAATAAGAATTATGAAACCTTATCTTTTTCTACGGATATTGCCACGGCAGATAAGGCTTCTGAAATGGCCTCTTACCAAGGCTTTAAAAATTTTTATTCCAAAGAAAATATCCCCGTAAAAAGAAAATATCCTCTCTTTAATAAAGGTTTTGATTATGAAGGTTTTGAGTTTATTTTGGATAAATTAAACAAAACCGAAAAGAACTTTTTTGCTTATTTCTTTACTTCAAGTTTGCATACTCCGTATAATATTTTATTAAGTCCGGAGCATCAAAAATATCCTCATGATACCCAAGAACATCAATTTGTAAACAGGGCAATTTATGTAGATGATTCTTTGGGAAATTTCTTTGAAAAAGCCAAAGCCGAACCATGGTTTGATAAGACAATTTTCTTTATTTTACCGGACCACCGCGCTGTTTTTAATAACAGGGTTGCTACGGAAGATAATTTGACCGACCAGAAGTTCAAATCTTTCTTGCTTATATACGGCAAACCTATTAAGCCGGGCATCAATACACAAATTGCTACTCAGGAAGATATTTTGCCTACTTTGCTTGATTTGTTAAATACGGAAGAAAGTTTTTCCGCCTCAGGGGAAAGTCTTTTTGATAAAAATCGCACGCAAGAAAAATTTATCTACGAAGAAAATAAAAATACAATTCATATCCTTGGGCCTAATATTAAAGAGCATTTCAGCGAGGAAACTCTTGCAGATTTTAATAGCCTGACTCCGCTTCAAAAAGAATCTTTAAAATATAATGAAGCAATTTATAATGCTTTAAAAAATAATACATGGAAGAAGAAATAAAAATTTCCGTAAACAAGTCAAACTTATTTGATTAGATTTCACTTAAATATTTTTTAACTTGTGTTTTAACGGCGTCTTTAATTTCTTTGGGGCTGATAACTTTTATATAAGGTATCCAATGGAAAATTATCATTAAAATTTCTTCTGCTTTGCTTATTTTGCAGGTCAAAATTATATCGCCGTTTTTTTCTTCTTTTTTTATTTCTTGTTCGGGAAAATAACTTCTTTGTTTAAAATAATGGGCAACTTGCGCAGCAACTTTTAAGGAAACTTCAATATTTCTTTCTCCTTCAAAAAAGATATTTACGCTTTGTTTCATAAGTTCGGCATATTTATTTTCGTCAATAAAAAATGTCTTTTTTTGAATCTCGGCTTTGCTTATTCTGTCTAAACGGAATTTAAAAAGGCGTTCTTTTTTGCCAAGACAAATCAGATACCAAAAACCCTCATACCAAGCAATTTTAATAGGCATAACAAGGTGCTGTTTTTCTATTTTGCTGGTTTGGCTTTTATAATTTACAAGGAGATAGTATTTTTTATTTATTGCCATGCGCAAAGTTTGTGTTAGCGGGTTATCTTCAAAGTTAAGCCCTTTTACGATTTTTAAAAAGAAAGGGTTATCTTGGCTTGGTGCGGTTATTCTTCGGCAAAGGTTTTTATAGATTTTTGAAAAGTCTTTTCCCATACTATTGGCTACATCGGAAAAAAAGGCAAGCACGCCTGCTTCTTGTGTGCTTATTTGCATTTTAGCAAGATTAAAGCCCTCAACAAAACGCCAAACACCGGGGCGTTGGTCATAGACAGGGAAATTTGCCGCTTGGATAGTTTTTATATATCTTTGAACGGAACGCAAAGAAATACCCATATCGCGTGCAGTTTTTTGCAGGTTAATTTCGCCTTTATCCAAGCGGTTTAAAATATATAATATCCTTGTAATTTTATTATCCATAATATCTTTCCTTTTAAAATCTTGCGACATATTGCTGGCGCCAATAAATTATACAATATCTACCTTAAAATAAAAAGGAGATTTTTATGAAAGAGATAATTTTTCTGGCAAAACCGACTAAGGTTATTTGCAAGATATATCCTGAATATCAGGCTTTTTATAAAGATTTTATAAATAAAATAAAAAATATTTGCGCTTATCAGACACTTGGTTTAAGTGATATTTGGGTGCGCGATTTTTTACCTGTTCAAAATTTTAAAACAGGAGAATTTTTTTCTTTCTTTTACGAGCCTATTTATAAAAAAATGCGATATAAAAAACTTTATAAAAATTTGCGGGAAGAAACGGCAAAATATTTTCCCAAAGCAATAAAACTGCCTATTCTTTTAGATGGCGGAAATTTTATTTATAATAAAAAAGGCACAGGTATTTTATTTGAAAATAAAAATATTTTTAAAAATAGTACCTGTCAGAAAATAATAAATATTATAAAACAAAGGTTTTCTTTAAAAGAACTTTTTTTGTTGCCTGCTTTGCCACTTTCAGAAGACCCTTTTTGCCATATTGACGGGCTAATGCAGTTTTTAGAGGATGATATTTTATGTGTAAATACCCCTTATAATAATACTACGGAAAAACATTTAAAAAAATGTTTGGATATTTTGAAAAATAAATTTAAAATTGGTTTTTTGCCAACGGAATTAAATTTAAAAGAAACTTTAAGCGCAAAAGGTATTTATGTTAATTTTCTTGAAACTTCTCATGCTGTTTTTATTCCGCAATATAATTTAAAAAGCGATGAAAAAGCCATACAAATTATTCAAAAACACACCAAAAAGACTATCGTAACTATTGACGCTAGCGCTATTTCAAAATACGGCGGTTCTTTGCATTGTCTAACTCAAAATTATTTTTTATAAGTTATAATAAAAAAAGGAGATATTATGACAGAACAAGAATTTAAAGAATTTATTGAGTTAAAATTTAATAAAGTTTTAAAAGAAGAAGAATATTCTTTTCTATATAAATATATTATTAAAGGTAAAAATGAATCTGAAATTCTTCCTGCGCAGTATAAAAAAGTTGAGGATTTTTATAAAGAACATAAAGATACTGAAAATATAAAGATAATGATTCAAAAAATAAAAAATCAAGGCAAGGATAAGGCAGAATTTAATATAGATAAAAAATATGAACCTGTAAGTTTTTTGAAATTTTATTATTTAATTTTAAAGAATATAAAAAATAGACCTGTAAATACATGTTACTATTGCGGAGTTAGCGAAGATACTTGTAAAGAGTTTTGTGAAAAGCGCCCGGAAGGTTTTAATAAAAGGCATCGCGGTTTTGTCTTAGAAATTGAAAAAAAAGACCCAAGAAAAGGATATAATAAAGAAAATTGTGATCTAGCGTGTTATATCTGCAATAATGCAAAAAGTGATTTGTTTACCGAAGAAGAATTTCGTGAGAATATAGTTCCGCAAATAGAGAAATTTTGGGAAAATTTTCGCAAAAAATCTTTCTCTAATTAGTATAAGGGGTTAAAATGTCTATTAACTCTTTATTGCCGGTATTTTTTGCAAGATCTAAAGCATTTTGCCCGCTGTTATTTCTCTTATTAGCATCAGCGCCGTTTGCAAGAAGTAATTTTACTATTTCCGTTCTTCCGTTATAAGCAGCGGTAGTTAAAGGCAATAAACCGGAATTGCTGGCAGCATTAACATCGGCGCCGTGTTCTATTAAAATTTTAACTACTTGATAATGTCCATTATTTGCGGCAATCATCATAGGCGTTTCGGCATTGTCATTTCTGATATTTGGGTCTACGCCTTGTTCAAGAAGATACTTCACGATATCGCCGTATCCTTCCTGTGCAGCAAGGTGTAGGGCGGAATGCCCTAAGTTAGCACGGGGGGTTGTCAAATTGGCATTATGTTCCGTAAGAAGTTTAACAATGTCAAAATGCCCTTTATAAGTGGCTTTTAACAGGGCTGTTTCCTGTTTTGAACCGGTAGTTTTATTAACATCAATGCCTTTATCAATTAACATTTTTACAATTTCGGTATAGCCGGAATAAGCAGGGTTTTCCAGAATATAAATTCCTGCCGTGGTAGTTATATCGGTATTTGCCCCTGCTTCAAGTAAAATACGGACTGCCTCGGTGTGGCCATTATAGGCAGCGATAAAAAGAGGAGTTTCATTATATTTATTGCCTAAATCAATTTTAGCCCCTTGTGATATTAAAAATTTAAGGGCTTGTATATTATTATCTCTTGCGGCATATCTTAAAGCACTTCCCCCGTAATCATCGGTATCGTCAATTTTTACGCCATGCTCAAGCAAAATTGCCAAGATTTCTGGATTGTCACTTGCAACGGCTTGTATAAGAGTGTTTTGTTCATCTGCGTTTTTTTGATTAACATCAGCGCCGTGTTCAAGCAAGAATTTAATCATATCTGTTTGTCCGTAATAACAGGCATAAGATAAGAGCGTGTTGCCGTTTTGGGAAACGGAATTTATATCAAAACCTTTATCAAGTTTCTTTTGTACGGCGGCGATATCATTATTTTTTGCAATAGAAAGAAGATTATTGTCTTCTTGAAAAATAAAACTAATTGGGATGATAGCAAGGCCAATAAGAACGAAAATTATTTTAATACCTTCCAGAATATTTGTTGAGTCGTTTTTTTCTCGTTTTGTAGGAGTGTAAGGCGTTTGTCTGTTTTCCCATTTTACTTGCTTAGGTGTTTTATCTGTTAGAGTTGTTACTTGTTTTTCTTTTGCGCCTGACCTAATTAAAAGATCAATTATAAAGGAATCGCCTTTTTCTTTTGCTAAATCAAGGGGGGATTTTTCTTTTAAAGAATCAATATTAACATCAGCGCCTTTTTGTATTAAAAAACGGGTTAAATCAAAATTATTTTATTTATAGCCGCATGTAAAGCGCTCCAGCCGGTATGGTTTGTTATATTTATTTTTGCACCGGCATTAACTAAAATTTCTGCTATTTCTAAAGATCCTTCCTGCACGGCAACCATTAAAGGTGTCCAGCCCTTTTTTTCTGCCAAATTAGGGTCAGCCTTATTTGAAAGCAAAAATTTTACTATTTCCGGTTGTTTTGCGACACAGGCAGAAATTAAAGGCGTACCCAGCGGTGTTTCCAAGTTTACGTTTGCGCCAAAATCAATAAGCATTTTAACGATTTCAAAATTATGTTTATTGATTGCGGCAAGCAAAGGGGTTAAGCCTAAAACATTTTGGGCATTAACATCTGCCTTTTTCTCTAGTAAATCTAATATGGCGGTAATATCTTGGCTCTCAATTGTTTTTATTAAGTCTTTTTTAAAAGAAAAAATATTCATTTTATATCCCTAATTTTATAAAGATATTATATTTAAAATACTTTATATTGTAAACAAGATAATATGACAATATGCTGTCGTTTATATATGCTAAATTATTTAGTGCGCAATTTAAAAACACATTAAACTTTATAAATAGGTATAATTTTATTATGGAAAACGAGGAAGTTTTAGAAGAAACAGCGGAAATTAAAGAAGCCCTTGCCGCTATAATGTTCGGCCGAAATGTTTTTATTCACGGCCGGCCGGGCACAGGTAAATCAACTTTTATCCGTCAGATAATCAGATATTTTGAAAGTGAAAAAAGAAATATTATCAAACTTGCCCCCACAGGTGTCGCCGCGCTTAATATCGGCGGGCAGACTTTACATTCTTTTTTCCAAATCAATCCTAATAATATTTACGAAAAAACCGAAGTTGATTATATCCGCAAAACTTTAAAAAGAAACTGGCGTAAAATTGATGCTATTATCATTGATGAAATTTCTATGGTCCGCGCCGATTTATTTGACGCAATTAACGAAAAACTTCAAGATATTTTAGATAACAAACTTACTTTTGCAGGTATCCAGTTAATTGTTATTGGCGATTTAAACCAACTTTCCCCCGTTGTTACGCGCAGGCTTTTACAAGATGATTTATTTTTAGAAAACTATAAAACACCCTATATTTTCGGTTCTTTTTGCTATGAAAGATTAAACTTTCAGCATATTATATTTAAAAAAGTTTTCCGTCAGCAAAATGAAACTTTTGTAAAAAATTTAGATTCTCTTATAAAAAATGATGAAGATAATTTTTATTCTGCAATAGATTTTTTTAATAAACAGGTTGCCGCGGTTAGGCCGCAAGATGCCATCTGCCTTTGCGCAAGAAGAAAAAGCGCTGCTTTAATAAATCAGGAAGAACTTAAAAAAATCACAAATCCCTTAGAAACGATTTATGCAAAATTCGAAGAGGAAAAAGATTGGACAACTGCAAATAAACAAGACGAAGATAAAACCCCTGCACCCATTATGCTGGAACTTAAAATCGGCGCAAAAATAATGACTTTGGTAAATAATAAGGAAGCAGACTATGTAAACGGAACTATCGGTACAATTGTTGATTTTGAAAAAAATGCCTATAATGAAATTACCGCAATAAAAGTACAAACGCAGGATAATAATTTAATCAATGTAGAACGTCATACTTGGTTTAAAATGAAGTTGGATGCACACGGCAAACAGGTGGAAGATAAAAAACGCTTTTTTACGCAATTTCCCGTACAACTTGCCTGGGCAACAACTATTCATAAAGCACAAGGAATGACTTTTAATAAAACTTATGTTGATATGGGCTTTGGTGCTTTTAGCAGCGGGCAAACTTATGTTGCGTTAAGCCGCGTCAGAGAAATTGAGGGTTTATCTTTAAAACATGCTTTATATCCTAAAGATATTTTAAAAGATGATATGGTGGATAATTTTTACCGAGATTTATATTCCAAGTTAGAGCAAACACAAAAAGTAAGCAAATAATTAAGGAGTTAAAAATGTCTGATAAAATAAGTTTAGAAAATATCAAAAATACAAAATTAGAAGGCGTTGCGGATTTTCTTAAAAACAATGAACAATTAAAAACTTTGACTAAAGATTTTGTTCCCGCTTCCGTAGATGTTAAAGCAGGCAAAGATTTTGTTGAAATAAAAATTTTAATGGCTACTAAAGAACTTGCCGCCAGTATCGTAAATAAAGTTAAAGAAGATAAATAGTTTTTATAAACATTAGGAATTTCCAGGTAAAAAACCGCTCTCTTTTTATAGAGAGCGGTTTTTGTCTTTTGGACTTTGTTTTCAACAGCCGTATTTAAAAGCGGTAAGTACCTTTTAAAGAACCTGTATGGTTTGTAAATTTACCTTTCAAAGTAAAGTCATAAGAAAGGTTCAAACCGATTCTATCGGTTATACCCATTTCCGTACCCAAACCTGCTTCAATACCGAAGGCATCAAGTTTCTTGCTGTTAATTTGATATGTTTGGTCAGCCAAAACAATGGTTGCTTTGCCGTCGTCGCTGACGATATCATAAGTCAAATTAAGGTGTGCTTGGGGTGTCCAAACAAAGCCGTTTTGCGCTTTGATTTTAGTTTGATATTTTGTGCCTAAGACAAAGGTCAAAACATCATTATCGTCGTTTTTAACTTTTTGGCCGAGCAAGTCTGTATAATCATCGGTCATAAGATGGGTATATCTAAGGGCGGCTTCGGGCGTCCAGTGTTCGTCAATTTGATAACCGCCGGCAATTTGCACGCCGATATTTTGGACATTGTAGTCAGTTGAATTTGTGCTGTTTTTATCGTCGTATTTAGCAAATCCGTAGTTTAATAAACCTCTTAAATACCAGTGGCTCGGCTGATATAAAGCATAGGTAAATAAGGTGTGCCCGTTAGCATTTAAGTCGTGGGTATTTGCATCAAGTTTTGTGCTGTTAAAGGCATAACCAAAACCAAGGGTAGTGGTATCTGCCACTTTGCCGTCAATACCGAAGTTTGCGCCGTAAGTGTTTCCGCTGAACTCGCCATCGCCAGATCTATTTGCGTGGGAATATAAGGCTTCAAGCCAGATAGAACCTTCGGTAAAGAAATCTCCGCCTGCTCTGCCTTGTGCAATTTCTGTTAAGCGGTTTGCAACATTTGCGCCGATAAGGTTATTTAAACCTTGTGTCGCGGCAAGAATTGCTTGAGTTCCTTGCGGTGCAATTTGGTTTAATTTTTCAATATAACCTTTTGCGTCATGTTGTTCAAGGTCAAAGAGTTCATTATAAACATCTTGGGCTTTTGCGTTTAATTCTGCTTTATTTACAGCATCCCAACTATTGCCTGTTTCAACATTGTTTTTTGTTCCGCCGTTTTCTTCAACAATTTGTTCCGGTGTTTTTAATTTTGCGACGATATATTTACCAAGGGTTGTGCCCGGCAATACGGAATACATATTATTGGCAAACATAGTAGCAAAATCTCTATCATCAGCATAAGTTGCGTTAATTAAACTTAACTCGCCTGTTTGCTGACCTCTTTCAAGGGCGTCAGGATCGGTAACGGTTAAGGATAAAGCAGCATTTTCGCCGAGGGTCAAATTAGAAGCGGTTAAAGAAGTGCCGGTAAATGCGCTTGAATCAGGGTTAATTTCTGTTAAGGTTAAACCTAAAGTTCCGTTAATAGTTGTATTACCAAAAGTAATATTTGCAAGGTTGTTATTGGTCACGTTTAAGGTTGCATTTTGTGCAACATTAACAGTATTTGCAACATTGTTGCGGATATAAGCATTAGCACCGCTAGGAATATTGATAACACCGCTGCCGATAATCTCTCTATTTCCAGCACCGCCAAATCTTCCGGAAAGGTTTATAGTGCCTGCATTATTAATAACACCTGTTATATAAGAATCACCGGATACATTTAATGTCGTATCTTCCGTGATATATATATTTCCTGTGCCATCAACCATAATATCCTCACCTTCAAAATTTACAACACTATCGGAATCAAGATGGAGGTCGGAATTATAAATTTGAATATCTCCGGTGAAGGTGCCGGAGCGTAAATAAACATCGCCTGATCCTGTTATGGTATTTCCAAAAGTATCAGCGTTAACATATAAGGAGGTTGATCCATAGGTAACAATGGAATGATTTCCTAAATCTACGCCATTATTGATGGTTAAGGAATTTGGCCCACCGCTTGCGACATTTATTTTGCCATTGCCTGTTCTTGTTATGGCAAAACCTTCCGGCAAAGTGCCTTGTAAAAAGACATCGCCACCATTTGTAAATGTGCCGGAAAGATTTAAACTATTAGGGTTGCGGATAGTTAAATAATGTCCTGCATTATTTGTTAAATTACCTGCCGTAAGGTAGGAAGAACCATCCATAGACATAGTGCCGTTATTTATGATATTGGCAGTTCCTATATCAAGATCAGCGCCGTTAAGGGCAAAACTACCGCTGTTTGTAATATCTGCGCTGTTAGATAAGGTAATATCTTCATAAGAAGTAAAGTTTGCTTCATCAGCCAAAGTTAAACTGGCTTGATTAATAGTAGCATTATTTACAAATGTGCCGGAAACACCTAAAGAGCCTGTTCCTGTAATAGCATTTGCATTTGTGCCGCCGTTAAAGTTAAGGTTGCCGTTATTTTGAATAGTGCTATTTGTAATTTTGCTTGCATTTGCGTTAAGTGTGCTGCCATTATTTACACGGATAACAGAATCATCAATTAAAGCACTTCCGTCTGTTACATTTAATACGTTCGGCAGGTTTGGATTATTGGTATAACCAACAGTAATATTTTGTTTTGCGACGTTAGATTTTATATTTACTGTTCCTTTATCGCTGGCATTATAACCGATTAAGAAGTTTCCTCTGCCTTCTTCGGTTCTTGTCATACCGCCGGTAATATCAAGAGTGCCTGTGCCCATAGTAGCAACTAAATTCCCGCCGTCATTTGTAATTTGGCCGGTAATAGAACTGCCGTTTTTCATAAACAAGTCGCCTGTATAACTTTCATGTAAAAAGACATTACCGCCAATGGTTCCGTAATGATAAAAACTATCATCTCCAAGCAAAAGCACATTGCTGTTAATTGTGCCGTAGTTCCAAACTAAATCATGGGTGTTAATACTTGATTGTGTAATAGTTTTGCCGGTTCCTACATAAAATTCGTCAAAAACTTCAAGACTGCCGGTTCCGCTGATAGAAGGAGTGCTATCGGTATTTAAACCGTTATGCGCGGCAATAAAACCATTATTTAGTATGGAGCCTGCTCCAAAAAGGTTACCTGCATTGGTTCCATTTCCGTCAAGGGAAATACTGCCCGTATTAGTATTAGTAAATGTGCAACCTTCATCAACTTGTAAGTTTGCCTGATAGATATTTGCGGAGTTTGAAACATCTCCGCTTATTTGCACGGTTCCTTGGCTAGATTGAGCAATATAATTTGCATTTGTGCCTGAAGTAAAGTTAAGTGTTCCATTATTTAGATAAGTGCTGTTTGTAATTTTGCTAGCATTAGCATTAAGGGTTTGCCCTGCGTTAATTGTTATGCTTGAATTATCAATAGAAGCGTCTTCGTGGGTTACATTTAAAGTGTTTTGCAAAGTTGCATTATTATAATAACCTACTGTGATATTTTGTTTTTCAACGGCAGATTGTATATTTACTGTGCCGTAGTCAAAGTGGTTATAACCGACATAGAAATTTCCTCTGCCTTCTTCTGTTCTGGTAATACCGCCGGTTATATTAAGAGTTCCGCTACCTTCGGTAGCAACAACCACACCGCCGTTATTTATGATTTGGCCGGTAATGGAACTGCCATTTTCCATAAACAAATAAGAATTATAGGTAGAATCTAAAGTTACATTCCCGTCAACTGTGCCATATTGGTAAAATTCATTGTTTCCATAACCATGGTAGAGTAAAGTCATATCACCGGTTATAGTTCCAGCGTTTTGCACCATGCCGTGTGTTGTAATGCCGCCTGTTTGGGTAAGGGTTGCGCCTGTACCGACAGAAAGCCCGTCAACATCAATAGAACCTGTTCCGTTAATTTGAAGTCCGCTTGTATTGATATTCAAAGAGTTTTCCGTAACAATACCAGCATTATTTGTAAGAGTTGCAGAACCGTAGTTTAATAACTCTAAGATATCCATATCGGCATTGTTAATTGTATCGCCGGAAATTCTTACATAACCTTTATATAAAGTATCGGAAATAGTTAACCCTGCAACTTCTGCCGTATTTGTGCCACCGGTTAATTGAAGCATGCTTGCATTATAAATTTTATCGGTGATATTTAAATTGCTTGCATTTGTTACTAAAGAGGTATTTTGCTCAATATTAATTTTATTTTGTTGGATATTATATCCGCCATTAGTAACATTGCCTTTAATGTTAAGCGTGCCGGTGTGGTTCACATCGGTTATTGCGGTGCCAAGAGTTCCTCCTGTTGCATTTATAGTGCCGAAATTGTTAATAGCAGAACCTGTTAAATTTGATAAATTGCTGGTTAAAACACCGCCGACTCTCACATCAACATCGCCCGAAATTGTACCGCTATTTGTGACACCGGCAGTATAATAAGTGCCAAGGCCGTAGATTTGGACATTTGTGGAAATTTCTTTGCCTTCGGCAATTTCTGTATAATTGCTTTCAGTTGCTCTAGGTCCAAAGAAAACCATCCCTGTGCCTGTGATATTATTGTTTAAAACATGCCTGAATTCTTCGGTTGTTGCGCCGTTTATATACATATTGCCGTTATTTGTAATATCATTATCAACGGACATATTATTTAAAGTAACGACAAGATTTCCATTATTTGTAATTGTGCTTTGGGAAATTGTATGCTCAAGCATATTAAGATCAACGCCGTCTCCAATTGTGAGTTGGCCGGTTTTTGTTGTTTGGGAATCAATAATATTGCTGTTTGCAACAGCGCTTGTGCCTTGAAGAACTAAAGAGCCTTGGTTATTAACAGCATAATCTGTAAGATTATTTAAAACGATATTGTTTAAAGTTAAAGTTTGCCCTGACGAAACTGTGATACCTTGATTATTTGTCTCGTTTCTGTAAATGGCTCTGGTTTCTTGGGCATCATCACTTGTAATAGTTAAGGCTGTTGCGCCTTGCGTACCTAAAGAAGCATTTGTATCTGCTTCTATATTACCTGTCAAAGTGGTGGTATTAGTTGCACCTGTTATGGCAATATCAGCAACTAATTCTGTCCAATCTGTGACGGTAGCAGCAAGCGCTGCATTTGGACAAAGAATAGCAAAAGAACAAACAATCGCTATAACCTTGCCGAAGATTTTCTTCGTAAATAAGCGGTTTAACATTATTTTCGGCTCCTATTTTTTTATTTTTATAATATAAAAGAATAAACAACAAAAATATTATAACATAATTACAATAAATTTTTATGAGATTATAAGCGGAAAAGAATTTTTCAATTATTTTGCGTTTGGAATAGGATATTTTTACAAAGAGTTTTGAGTAAATTTTAATTAACTTTTTCTTTTAGAAAAAGTGCTTTTTTAAATGAGGTATACCGCGAGGGGATGACAATCCCGAGTATCCGAAATTTGAAAAAAATTAAAATTTACCAAAAATCTGAAGTAAAAAAGAAGTACCCCCAATAAGAATCGAACTTATATCCCCTGCTTAGAAGGCAGGTGCTCTATCCATTGAGCTATGGGGGCATATTTATATTATATCAATAAGATAAGTTTAGTGTCAAATATTTAAGAGGGAAAAACTATTTTATTTTATTATATAAGTCGCAAACGGCGGTATAAACTTTTTCCATCACTTTATTAAAACCGGAACCGCTAAAAGATATTGGGTCTTTAACTTCTTCTTCTTTATCATAGATATATTCTTTAAGCATAAAAACTTTGTCGGTAAACTGGGCAAAGCGGTCTAAAATATATTCTTTTTGGTCGGCGGTCATAGTTAAAATTAAATCGCAATCTTCCAAATCTTGTTTAGTTAAAAGGGTTGATTTATGTTCGGTTTTTCCTATTCCTTTAGAAGCCAAAAAATTCCAAAGTTTATCCGGTACAGCATAAAAATCCTGTGCATAAATACCGCGCGAGATAGCCGAAATCTGCGTGTTATTATCCTTTTGGGCAAGGTTATTTAAAATACACTCTGCGCCGAAACTCCTGCAAATATTTGCATGACAGACGAAACAAATTTTCATAAAAAAATTATATTAAATTTTAAAGACTAGCGGAAAAAATATTGCTATAATATATTTAATGAGAAAAATTTTTTTCTTAATTACTGAACGGATATTATACTGATAAAAGGCAGGCATATTTTGTCTGCCTTTTTTATAGGAGGAACCCCTATGTTATTTATGCCAAAGGAAGTAAAATTCTTTGATCTCTTTGATGCCCAAGCAAATCTTGTTATGGAAAGTGCTGCTTTGTTTAAGAAAATTGTGTGCGCTCCGGAAATCACAAGAGATAATGTCAGCAAAATGCACTCTCTTGAACACGACGGAGATGAAGCCTGCCACAATATTATTAACACTTTAAATGAAAGTTTCATAACTCCGTTTGACAGGGAAGATATTTTGGATCTTACAAATCAAATGGATAATATTATTGATGGTATTTATCTTATTACAAACAGATTCTATCTTTTCAAAATATTTGAACCGGCACAGGAATCAAAACATCTTGCCGAAATTATTGAGAAATCTGCCATAGAAGTTTATCATGCGGTAATGTCTTTAAGAAGCAAAAAGAATTTTAAACAAACTTCAAAACATTGTGTGGAAATTAACCGCCTTGAAAACCTTGCCGATGATATTCGCGATGAGGCAATTTCTCGCATACTTAATGACGAAAAACTTAATCCTTTAATGGCAATTAAACAAAAAGAACTCTTTGAAGAAAGCGAAGGCGTTACCGATATGTGCGAACATGTGGCAAACACTATTTCTTCTATCTTGGTAAAAAATAATTAAGGGTATTTTATGTTTTGGATACTTTTTTTAATTTTTTTAGCCTTAGCATTTGACTATTTAAACGGCTTTCACGATGCCGCAAACTCCGTTTCAACTATTATTTCTACAAGAGTTTTATCACCTAGAGTTGCAATTTGGTGGGCAACGGCATTTAACTTTCTTGCTTGTTTTATATTCCACATGGGAGTTGCCAAAACTATCGGTGGCGGAATAGTGGATATTTCTGTGGTAGATACCAATCTCGTTTTTGCCGCTTTAATGAGCGCATGTATTTGGAATCTTGTAACTTGGTGGTTTGGGCTTCCGTCAAGTTCTTCTCATGCTTTAATCGGCGGCATTATAGGCGCGGCTTTAGTTAAGGCCGGGCCGGGTTCTTTAATTACAAGCGGTATTTTAAAGATTATTGCTTTTATCGTTGTTGCACCTATTTTGGGTATGGTTTTAAGTTTTATTGTTTCCATAATTGTATATAGAATAGGGGCTTTCTTTAAATATCGTCAGGTTGATGCTTTTTTTAAAAAAGCGGAACTTTTTTCCGCGGCTTCTTTCTGTTTAGGTTACGGCGGTAATGATGCCCAAAAAACTATGGGTATTATTATGATGATTTTATTCAGTGCGCTTGCCGCCGATCCTGAAACTGCCCATAAAATCGCAAATGTTATAATGACGAAACATGAAATTGCACAATTTACTCCCGGGGCGGAAATATTTGTCCCCTGGAGCGTTAAACTTGCCTGTTACGGCGCTATTGCCCTTGGAACATTATCGGGCGGTTGGCGTATTATTAAGACTATGGGCCAAAAAATTACCCATTTAAAACCAATCGGCGGTTTTTGTGCGGAAAGCGGTGCTTCTTTATCTTTGTTCCTTTCTTCCTGGTTCGGTATTCCCGTAAGTACAACGCATATTATTACCGGCGGTATTGTGGGCGCAGGGATGTTTCAGCGTTTTTCCGCCGTACATTGGGGCGTAGCCAGAAGAATAGTTTGGGCTTGGGTTATAACTATGCCTGCAGCAGGTGCCGTTGCGGCGGTATGTTATTTCTTAAAAACTCTTTAATTTGCACGCAAGATTTTAATTTATTATCATATACTTATGAAGCAAGCAACACCCTATATAAATTTAGCCTCAAAATACCGCCCGCAGACTTTTGAAGAAGTCGTAGGGCAGGAAAGCGTTTCCACCACTTTAAAAAATGCATTAAAAAGCGGCAGGATTTCGCATGCTTATTTATTTTATGGGCCAAGGGGTTGCGGTAAAACAACAACGGCGCGTCTTTTAGCCAAGGCTTTAAATTGCACTGGTAATAATAATCAAAATCCTACGGCTGAGCCTTGCGGCATTTGCCCTCAATGCAGGGAAATTGCCGCTTCCAGCGATATGGATGTTTTAGAACTTGATGCCGCAAGTAATACACAGGTTGAAAAAGTCCGCCAGGCGATAATTGATACTATTTCCCTTGCCAGCGCAAGAGATAGATATAAAGTTTTTATTTTAGACGAAGTGCACATGCTTTCCGATTCTTCTTTTAATGCCCTTTTAAAAACTATTGAAGAACCGCCTGCACATGTTGTTTTTATTTTGGCAACAACGGAATTAAATAAAGTCCCTTTGACCATAACTTCCCGTTGCCAAACTTATCGTTTTAAACCTATAAGTGAAGAAGATATAACAAAACATCTTATTGATTTATCCCAAGCAGAAGGGCTTGATTTGGAAGAATCCGCGGCGCGCGTTATTGCCCGCTCGGCAGGCGGTGCTTTAAGAGATGCCTTAACTATTATGGATAGGGCAATTGCTTTTTGTCAGGGCAAAATAACAAAAGAAGCAGTAACTTCCATGCTCGGTCTTTTGCCTCAGGATTTGGTTATTAAAGCGGCCAGGGCCTTAGTTTCAAAAGACACATTAGGAATGCACGAGGTTTTTTCTTCCTTAAAACAAGAAGGTTTTGAAGCCTTAAATTTACTTAAAGATTTAAAAAATACTCTTGGCGAACTTTTTTATTATTCTCTTAAAACATCTACTTTACCTTTTGCCGGCGCAGACGAATTATTAAAAGAAGCCCGCCCGGTTTATATAGCCGGTCTTACGCGTAAAATCGGCAAGTTAATTGATGAAGTTAAATTTTCCGATACTCCGGCTTTAATTGCCGAAGTCGGCCTTTTTACTATTATGGAAAGCACTTTTGATGTTGATAGTTTTATCACCCGTCTTGAAAATATTGAAAAAGGTATTGCCGTAAATACCCAAGATACGGAAAAAAAAACTTTAAATGAGCCTTCTTTAAACCAAAATACTCCGCAATCGGCAGAAAATGTAATAGCAAAAATTGAACAAAAGCCAAAAATTTCCGTCCTTTCCGCTCAGGAAAGATGGACGGAGTTTACTAAAAATCTTAATATCAAACATCCGCTTTTATCTATTGCCTTAAATAGCACAAAAGTGGAACTTACGGATAAAACAAATTGGATTTTAAGTTTTAGATACGAAGATAGTTATTTAAAAGATAAATTGACAAAACATTTACAAGATTTAAAAAATCTTGCGCAAAATTTATTCGGCGAGCAAATAAATTTTGACCTTAAACTTTTACCCGAACAAAAACTTAAAGTTTCTGATAAAAAAACAGCAAAAGTTATATATGCAATTTCAAAACCTAAAACAGAAAAAACGGCAGCAAAAAAAGAAGTTTTATCTTTGCAAGAAACGTCAAAACAAGATAATTTAAAGACAGAAAACGCAAAATATCCTGCCGTAAAAACTTTAATCAGTAAAGAAAAACCTTTTGTTAAACAAGATTTTTCTGCTTTTATAAATCAGCCGGAACAGCAAGATAAAGTTGTGGAAAATATTTTAGATATTTTCGGCGGGCAGGTGGTGGAATCCTTATGAAAAGTTTGCAAAGATTGATAGATGCTTTCAGAAAGTTCCCCGGCGTAGGTCCGCGCCAGGCGGAAAGGTATGCCCTTTACCTTTTGCGCGCAAGTGAGGCTCAGGCTGCGGAGTTTACTAAAGCAATTTTGGAAATGCGCTTAAAAATCGGCTGTTGTCCGAAATGTTTTGCTTATAGCGAAAACGCTTCTTTATGTGAAATTTGCAGTGATGATACCAGGGACTCTTCTTTACTTTGTATAGTAGAAGAGCCCAAAGATATAGAAGCAATTGAAAAAACTAAAAGTTATAATGGTTACTATCATGTTTTGCACGGCAGTATTTCCCCGATAGAAGGCCGCGACGCTAAAAACTTAAAATTAAAAGAACTTTTAGAGCGCGTTGAAAAAGAAAAAAACACTATTAAAGAAATTATTATTGCCACAAATCCTGATACCGAAGGCCAAACAACCGCGCTTTATTTGGCAGATATGTTAAGAACTCTTGGGCCTAAAATTACGCGTCTTGGCTATGGTATGCCGCTTGGCGGCAATATTGATTATATAGACGAAATGACTCTTTCCCATGCCCTTAAAGGCCGCACAAAATTATAATGCATATATCTTTTTATAAACGTCCTCTTGCAATTTTTCTTGCAGTATTTTGTTTGTTTCTTGCGCTGTTTCTAAAAACTCCTAAGACCGAAAATTATTTTAATTATTCTGCTAAAGCGCCGTCAATTTATTTAAATGGGGAAGTTGTTTCTTATCCCGTTAGCAAGAAGGGCCGCACAAATTTTATTTTAAAACTGGATAAAACTTGGAATAATAAAAAAGTTTACGGCTATTGTTTTAATGAAGAGTGCAAAAATATTTTACGCGGTGATAGAATTTTTTATACCGGCACACTTGAAACTTTGCCCAAGCGGGAAAACTTCGGTTCTTTTGATTTTTCTCTGTTTTTGAAGAGAAAACATATAGTTGCCCAAACAAGAATAACACAAATAGATAAGATAGAAAAAGCGAGTGCTTTTTGGCTTAATTTATCAAAACTCCGCAAGAGTATTTTAGATGTTTTTGAACACAATTTTGACAAAGAAGTTTTACCGATATTAAGCGGTATTACTCTTGGCGAAAAGGGCGATATTTCAAATGACCTATATACTGATTTCCAAGACAGCGGCGCTATGCATTTGCTTGTCGCCAGCGGCGGCAATGTCGGCTTTGTAACTTTGGTAGTTTATTTTGTTTGTTCTTTATTTGGTTTTAAGCGTATTACAAGCGCAAGTTTGGCTTTGATTTTTGCTCTGTTTTATACTTTAATTGCCGGTGCTGATGCCCCGCTGCTTAGGGCATATCTTATGGCTTTTTGTTCTACGCTTGGTTTTATACTCGGTCGTAAAAGCGGGCTTTTGCAAGGTTTTGTTTTAGCCGGACTTATTATTTTATTTGTTAATCCGCAGAGTTTATTTGAAGCGGGTTTTCAAATGTCTTTTCTTGCGACATTTTCCATAATATTGTTTGTTTCTAATTTTAAAATAAAAGAATCTTATCCGAGATTTATAAAAATTCTTGCGGAACTCTTTTTGATTTCGCTTATTGCTCAACTTTCCTTACTGCCGATATTTTGTAATTATTTCCACAAAGTTTCTTTAACTGCTCCTCTGTCAAATATTTTGCTAATACCTTTAAGCGGTATTTTGATGGGCGGCGGTTTTTTACTTTGGCTTATCTCGTTTTTACCTTTTGATTTTCTTACCCAAGGTTTGGTTTTTATTTTAAATATTTTACTTATGATATTTAAGTTTTTAGTGGAGTTTTTTGCTTCTTTACCGATTTCTAAAATAGTATCTCCTTCTATAAATCCGCTTTTGATAATTACTTTTTATTTAATCTTTTTTGGGTTTCTTAATTTGTCTTTAATAAAAAATAAAAAGAAATATATTTGTGTTGTAGCTGTTATTGCTTGTGTTTTGGCGGTTTTATCTTTTTGTTTTATGCCAAGCAAAATAGAAGTTTTGAGAGGAAATTATAACTTTGTCG
>Ga0265299_10000240_pt1 | contig 72500 bp, 47 predicted proteins | sample AusTroGonzalo_MG_4_FD_193485 | JGI IMG/M metagenome (GOLD analysis project Ga0265299, IMG submission 193485) | Bovine rumen microbial communities from tropical cattle in Woodstock, Queensland, Australia - Gonzalo_02 | ecosystem: Host-associated > Mammals > Digestive system > Stomach > Rumen ... | reverse complement strand
TGCTTACAACACCGGCAATGTTTGCTGCCTTTGGCTGAGCACCGCTCATACCGCCAAGTCCTGCCGTCACGAACAGACGACCTTCTGGACCTTCGCCATGTTTTGCAATCTTACGGCAAGCGTTGAGTACCGTGATGGTTGTTCCGTGAACGATACCCTGCGGACCTATATACATATACGAACCAGCGGTCATCTGTCCGTACTGCGAAACGCCCATTGCGTTGAATTTCTCCCAGTGGTCTGGCTTCGAGTAGTTTGGAATTACCATACCGTTGGTTACCACAACGCGCGGAGCATCCTTGTGCGACGGATAAAGTCCCATCGGGTGACCCGAATACATAACCAAAGTCTGCTCGTCGGTCATGTTGGCAAGATACTGCATTGTGAGCAGGTACTGAGCCCAGTTCTGGAAAACAGCACCATTGCCACCGTAGGTGATAAGTTCGTGCGGATGCTGAGCAACTGCATAATCCAAGTTGTTGGAAATCATAAGCATGATTGCAGCAGCCTGAACGCTCTTATGAGGGAACCAGGTTATGTCGCGTGCGAACATCTTGTATTTCGGGCGGAAGCGGTACATATAAATTCTGCCGTAGGTTTCGAGTTCGTTCTTGAATTCGGGGGCAAGTTCCTTATGAAATTTTGCCGGGAAATAGCGGAGAGCGTTTCTTATTGCGAGTTTCTTTTCATCGTTTGTAAGAATCTGCTTCCTTATAGGTGCGTGATTTATTTCGGGTTCATACACAGCAGGTTCCGGCAGTGTGTCGGGAATACCCTGCAAGATTAACTTCTGAAATTCTTCCTTTGTAATCATAGCGTTATACATTTAAAAATATGGCTGTAAAATTAGTAAAAAAAGCATTTCGGAACGAATTGATTTTTTTGTTTTTATCAACAAAGGGAGAATGGGAGATGTAACAAGGTTCAAAAAGTTCAAAGATTCAAAGTTCAAGGTTCGAAGATTTGATGATTTGAAAATTTGATGATTTGATGATTTGATGATTTGATGATTTGATGATTTGCCTCAATTTCTCTATAGCCAAAATTTTCGAAAAATAATCCCGCTGGTTGAGCGTAGTCGAAACCAAGGTTCAAAAAGTTCAAAGATTCAAAGTTCAAGGTTTAAAGATTCGATGCCATCTGTAATTTTCCTTGACTACCAAAATGGATATTTATTTCCTAAATCATTAAAAGCAATGACATCCCCTTTATAACGCATCAACAATTTGAATACTACCACAACAAAAATTCGTTGAATATAGAACTATACAAAATCTAAAATCGTAAAATCATTCATATTCTTTAATTGGAATTTTTGTTCTGCATAGTAATCTAAAATCCCTCTCCGCTAATCTAAAATCGTAAATCTAAAATCGTAAATCTAAAATACTTTTATATCTTTGCCGTTCTAATTTTGAATTTGAATTTAAGTTTTTTATGAATACAATACATTCAGTATCAAATACTTCGCGTATGCGTAGCAGCGAAGCAGTTGCAGTACGCAATAGTTTTTCATTCCGCTCGTGGATGATGAGGGTGATGTTGGTGGTGGGGATGATGATGATTGGTATAGGTGCTGTAAAAGCGGATAGTTATACGATAACATTTAAAACAGGTTCTGGAGACGGAAATAGTATTACAACATCTACCGCTTGTTCTACAATAGTAAGTGCAGGATCTAGTTATTTGTCTGGAAATGTTGTAACTGCAACAAATGTTTACCATTCTGGTGGTTCTGGTTTGAAATTAGGAAAGTCTGGTGGTGCAGGTACAATAAAAATGAATTTATCGGCATTAGGGCAGGTAACCCCGACTTCGATAGTCGTAAGTGCAAAGAGATATAACACATCAAAGTCGGCCACATTGAAAGTTAATGGCTCTAGTACTCAAACTATTAACAATAGTAGTTCTTTTAATAATTATACATTCGACATTACTACGTCAATTACATATATAGAATTAGTTTCTTCACAATATATATGGATAAGTTCGATAACCGTAATTTATACAGCAGCCCCTTCATACACAATTACAGCCCAATCAAATAACAATTCATTGGGAACAGTTTCTTTGTCTGGCACAACTATTACGGCAACGCCAAGAGAGTGTGTCGAATATGCTTCTCCTGCATATTCTATTACATCAGGAACAGCATCGGTAACACAGTCAGGAAATAGTTTTACTGTAACACCATCAAGTGACTGTACTGTTAGGATAAATTTTGCAGAAAGAGAAACTTACAATGTTACATGGAATGTGAACGGTTCTATTACATCGGAATCATATTGTGAAGGAACAATAATTCCCGTTGGTGATGTTCCTGTACCAACTTCAAGTAATTGCGATGGTTCAAAAATTTTTGTAGGTTGGACAACACATTCAGATTATTATAATTTTTCCACTGCTCCTGATGATTTGAGTACAAACTTAAGTGTTGCAGTAACGTCCGATGTTACGTATTTTGCTGTATTTGCTGTAAGGGATATTGCAAGATATGAAGAGACTCTTATTCAAACATTGCAATACGATACTTGGTCATATAGCGGAAGTACTACAAATAAACCGGATCAGAGTTATAGACTATTTCATGCTGGTTCCTACATACAATCCGCTGAATTTGATTTAAGTAAACTTTCAAAGGTGATTGTTTATGGTGGTACATTTGGTGGGGCACAGTATAATAGTTTAACAATTGGTGACGGAACAAATACATGGAAAGATGTTACAGTAACAGGCAATAGTCAGACTGGTGAAAATATATATACAGATGGTACTGCTTTGTCTGGAACTGGCAGGCTGAGGATTACTTCTAATTCAGGTACAGACTCAGATCATGGCGTTCGTATTTCTAAGGTAAGGATATATGCAATGACACCAGTGTATGCTTATACAAATTATACTACTGATTGTTCGCATTCTGATAAGTTCTCTGTTATTTATGATGCGAATGGAGCAGAAGGAGATGTGCCAGAAGATGATAATGAATACTATTCGGGGGATTACGCAACCGTTCTGGCTCCTGGAAATTTAAGCATGGAAGGGTTCTTCTTTGATAGATGGAATACAGCTGCCAATGGTAGTGGAACAAATTATAGAATCGGCGATGAAATAGAGGTTAATGCCAATGTAAGGTTATATGCAATGTGGATTGCAACGATATCATGGCTAGCAAACGGATTGGCATTGGCTGATTATGATTATAGTCCTAATGAATATGTTGGAGATAATGGTCCGCAGGATGATGAAGCAGAGGAATATGCTTGTACAGAAAAACATTTTGTAGGCTGGGCGGAATCAGAATTTGAAGAACGACAAGATAGACCAACAATAATGACAGGAGTGCAGATTGCTGGTTTAAGAGTTACAGGTGAAAAAATTTACTATGCAGTATATGCCACTGTAAATCCTAATGATGCACCTTTGAATACAATTCTATGGTCTGAAACATGGGATGGAGGTACATCAGGAACGACTCCAGGTGGATATGCTCAGGAAGGAACATCTGTGTATAATGACGAATCATTATCATATAGTCAAAGTGGTGCCCCATATATACGAGATGGTGTTGATGATCATTATGCAGGTGGAACTGTTCCAGAACTTTTGCTGCCCAGTTCGGGTGCATGGATTATATCTAATATTCCAACAGGTGGTGCTTACCAAATGTTATTTACATTCAAATCGAACCATGAAAATTTCAACTTAACAACAAGTACTGACAATGTTACGATTTCTGGTTCTGAAAAAATATGGACAATAACAATATCTGGTAATGTTACAAATTTCAATTTGACTCTCACGAATACCAGCAGTAGTAATGTTCGTATTGATGATGTAGAATTGAAGATAATTCAAATTAGCGCAACTGCAGATAATTACACCACTTTCTGCCCCTGCAACTATGGATTAGATTTATCCGATGGCGATATGGTATGGGCGGGTAAAAACGGACCAACAAATGGTTGGAATTCCAAATCCAACTGGGTTGTTTACAATTCAAGCGACAGCAAATATCATCTAGCAACTAGTGTTCCCACAGAGTCTAGCAATGTATTCATAATTAACAAGAGGACTGAATGTGATATTAATGTAAAGCCATTATTGACATCAGATGTTACCTGTAACAACATAACCTTGTCGAGCAATATGGGCATCAATCTCGGTGAATATGACCTTACCGTTACTGGCAACTTCACAAACGATGGTTCTGCAATATCTGGAGATGGTTCTGTGATTTTCGCAGGAACATCAGCACAGGCAATCAGCGGAGCAACAACATTCAACAATGTCGAATTTAATAATTCAAACGGAATAACAGCAAGTACGGAGCCAACAATCAACGGCACCGCAACCTTTACCAACGGCGTAATAAACGGTAATGTAACCTTTGGTTCGGGTGCTACGGTTAGTGCAAGCACTAGCAGTTATGTAAACGGCAAAGTTACCAAGAATGGTATGAGCGGTGCGTTTACATTCCCTACTGGAACGGCAAGCCTGTATGCACCGTTTGAGGCAAGTTCGAGTACGGCAAGCAATGTTTCGGTGCAGTATGCTGCTGGCAGCGAGGGTATGCCCGATTGGTGGAATCACAGCGGAAACCTCTACGATGCAGGTCTTAACCACGCCAGCGACCGCGAAAACTGGAAGATAAGTGCAAGTGCATCAACAACTTTGTCAGATATTAAATTATACTGGAACGCCGCAGCCAGCAACTATCATAGTTTCGAGGAAGATGCTTCTGACTTGAACTCTTATTTGAATGTCGCTGTTGTAAAGAAAGGTGGTTTCTATTGGCAGAATCTTGGCAAGGCATCAATAGATGGTAGTTTCACTGGTGCAGGTAGCATAACCGCAGCAGAACCGCTGGAAATTTCCGTAGGTGCCAAAGCTGCTGGCGATGGTGAATATTTCGCAACATTCGCTTCATCGAATAGTAATGTTGTCCTTCCTATCGAACTCATCTCCTTCACAGCTAACTGCAACGGTCGTTCATCTCTCATCGAATGGACTACCGCCAGCGAAAAGAACAACGACTACTTTGTGCTTGAACGCTCGCACGATGCAGTAAACTTCAAGGAAATTGCACGAATCGCTGGTGCCGGCAACTCAATAGAGCCAATCAACTACGCCTACACAGACTATGGTGCTCGCAGTGGCGATAACTACTACCGCCTCGTGCAGGTTGACTACGATGGCACAAGCACCGCTTCGGAAATCATCGTGGCGAACTGTCCTGCCGAAGTTTCTGGCGAACCCGATGTACTTGCATTCCCCAATCCTTTCGACGACAACCTGACATTGCATTTCGAGAATTTCGGCAACATACAGGCAACCGTCGAGGTTTATGATATGCTTGGCAGGTTGGTGCAGACACAAAAAGTCAACTGCTCGCAAAACGACTACGAGGTTGTTCTTCGCCTTGCTGGTTTGTCGGATGGAACCTACAATGTAAGGATTAGCACGACGGAATTTGTGATAAATCGACAAGTGGTAAAACAATAGACTTTGAGATTATTGTAAGGGCGCAAAATTTTGCGCCTCAACAAATCCATAAATCATTAAATCGTTGAACAGCATCTCATCATATTGTAACATCATTCGCACTTTACTGCTTGCATTTTTCTTGCTAGTGGGAGGAAAGGTATTGGGAGAAACTTTTACGGAGGGTTTTGAATCGGATATTAGTAGTAGATGGGAAATTACTCATAACGATACCGATTATAATAGATGGATATGGGCGCGAACGACTAGCAAAAAGCACAATGGAAGTTATGGCCTTGGAGCTCCAAATGCATTTGGTCCAACATTTAAGATTACTAATGCAAAAATACAAATGGACTTCAGTGCATATTCCAACATTAAATTGTCATTCTACTATATGAATCCTTCTATGTCTTCTTATCCGTATACATATTTTGACAAATTAAGTGTTGTTGCTGTATCTGCAGATGAAAGCGAAACTGTTGCATGGTCTTCAAGCGGTTATAAAAAAGGTTGGTCGCAAGTTACTGACGTTACTATTCCTGCTGGTACTAAGTATATAGTGTTTAGGGCTAAGAACGAACAAGGTGGTGGCATATACATCGATGATATAACGATTACATATAGTTGCTCGACACCGAGTTTAAGCCTTACAAGTTTAACCAATAAAACGGTATGTCTAGGCAATTCTGTCACATTAAACCCAAACCCATCAAGCAATGGGACGGTTTCGTATAGGTGGAGCAATGGTTCTACAAGTTCGACACTTCAGGCAAGTAGTGCAGGAACATATACTGTTACAGTGACTTCTGAAATTGGCACTTGTTCTACCTCAAGATCTACAGGTGCAAGCGTAACAGTAAACACCCCTAACATTGAAAACGTATCTTCATACGACTATATTTGGAAAGGAGGAGCAGATGGCAATCGTAACAACTGGAATACGACTTCAAACTGGTATGTGTACAACAATGGTTATTCTGTTGCGACATCGACTCCCACAACGGACAAGAATATTTATATAGGGTCATCATCTCAGTGTCCGGTTTCGTATTGGCCAACATCGAATACAAATAGTACAGCGAATGCAAAAAACATCACTATTGCATCAGGTGCGAGATTAACAATTCCCGCAAACAAGACATTAAACATCAAGGGAAACATAACAAATAACGGTACATTTACTGCTAACAACAGCAGTACCGTAATATTCAATGGCAGCAACGACCAGACATTAAGTGGTACAATGACTTTTGGCAATGTAACATTTAATCAGACTGGCATTCATAAAATCATTGCCAGCAACGGCATAACCGTCAACGGTGTCGCAACATTTACCAAAGGTATTGTCAGCGGTGATATGACATTTAATGCAGGGGCAACTGCTTCCGATGTTACCGATTCTGCTAGTTTTGTGGTCGGCAAAGTTACTAAGAAAACAGCCTCGTCTGCCGAAACTTCCTTTACATTCCCGACAGGTAGCGCATCCGAAGGACAGCCTAAGGTGCTTGGTAGCGTATTGGTAACTTCGCTTTCTGCCAATAGTGAAACTTCTGTCGTTTTCAATCAGAAATCCAATGATGGCGGATTCAACGTTTCGGAAATGCCACAATTTTGGAATCCAAACAATTGTAACGACAATAATCCACAGTTCAACCATATAAGTAACTTTGAGTTATGGAAAGTTAACACGGCAAGTGACTTAACGGCAACACTTAAAGTTTCTGCTGACAATCAGAATGCACACTTCAATACCGCTGCCACAACATTCAATAACGATGACATTTACGGTGCAATATGGCAGGGTGGATGCTGGAAAAATGTTGGTGGTTCCGCGGTCATTTCTGGAGACAGAAAAACAATAACCATCATTAATGTAACGATACCAAGAGTTTCCTCTCGTGCACAAGAACCGTCGTGGCTGACAATGGGCTCCAAGGAGCATGAAACATGGCTTCCCATCGAACTTACCTCCTTCATCGCCAACTGCAATGGTAAATCTTCTCTCATCGAATGGACTACAGCCACTGAAAAGAACAACGACTTCTTTGTTCTAGAACGTTCTACCGATGCTATAAACTTCAAGGAAATTGCACGCGTGGCTGGTGCTGGCAACTCAATCGAGCCAATCAACTACGCCTACACCGACTACGGCGTTCGCAACGGCGACAACTACTACCGCCTCGTGCAAGTTGACTACGACGGCACAAGCACCGCATCGGAAATCATCGTGGCAAACTGTCCTGCCGAAACTTTGGGCGAACCCGATGTACTGGCATTCCCAAATCCTTTCGACGACAACCTGACACTGCACTTCGAGAACTTCGGCAACATACAGGCAACCGTTGAGGTTTATGATATGCTTGGCAGAATGGTGCAGACACAGATGGTCAACTGCTCGCAGAACGACTACGAGGTTGTACTTCGCCTTGCAGAGTTGTTGGACGGAACTTATAATGTAAGGATTAGTACGAAGGAACTGGTGATAAATAGGCAGGTTATTAAGAATTAACAATGGATAATTGACAATGGACAATTAGGATATTGTAAAGGCGCAAAATCTTGCGCCCTTAAACAAATCTTTGATTCTTATTTTTTGACACTTAAGCCAAAATGCTTAGAACGTACTCGAAATTGAAAGTGCAAATCCGTTTGATGCGGGAACGTGCCTGCAAACACCGCCAACACACATCACGCCTTCGCGCTGCTTGCCGTATGTGAGTTGAATGCGGTTTCCTCCCTTTACATAGCCAAAGCCAACATTGAAATAGTGAACACGAGCATCCTTATCGGGATTGCCGTAGTTCCAGTTATCGAACACGGTGAAGAACCAGTTGGGCATCGTAAACTCGAGCTGTCCGAGAATCCAGTTACCCTTGTCCTGCTTGGTGAACATAGCCTGAACTTCGCCCTTCAATGCATACTTGTCGGTAATCTTATATGTGGCCTCAATAACACCGATGTTTGCTTTCACATTGTCGTGACCTGCAGTACCCATAAGCACATTGTAGTTGTAGAACAGATTCATGTAGGCAATGTTGGTGTACCACTTTTTCGACCATTTCTTAGAGATTTCTACGTTAATATCCTGATAGTAAAGTTCATTGCCAATGGCAAACAATGAAGTGTTGTAACCGTATGTACCTGTTGTAAAGATAGGTGTGGAATCGTTTATTGCAGTCTTCTTTATGTTGTGGACACGCGAATAGTTGAGTGTGATTGTTGTTCCATACTTTCCACCCAGCTTGCTTCCTTTCTTGAACTTGTAGAAGAATTCGCCCTTTGCGCCCCATTCGCCCATTGGCTGGCTTGCATACGGATAGAAAGCCTGCAAAACGTATGTGTAGTTGCGTGTAATTTCGGGCAGATAGCTTACGGTAAGGTCAGAGAGCGTAGCATTGCGGTCGCTGCGCAACGACATATTGTCAACCCACTTGGTTGAAAGTATTACGCCCAGACCTTTCTGCGAATATGTTGCATTGATAAGGAATGCCTGCCCTGGACGGTAGATGTAATTGTTGTCGGCCGAAGGGTCGTTTATCTTGTATGCGTATTCCGAAATCAGGCTGAAGCCAGAATAACCAATGTTGATTCGACCGGCACCAGTTGCCACATTGTTTGGCAGATTGTAAATCGGACTATCCTCCTTCTGGTACTTGCTTACAAAACTACCGCCTATTCCAAAGCGGAACTGACTGTCGTTGAGCGACTTTATCATTTCGTTGAACTGGATTTCGCCATCTACACCACGAAGAATACCGTCGGAAAGCTCCCAGTAATAACGTTGCTTTCCGACCAAGCCTTTTATGTTAACACCAGGCACAATCGTGTACTTTACACGCGCACCGAGGATAGCATTGTCGATGCCGAGCGACTTCTCCTCGTACGAACGCAAAGTGAGGCCATTGCCAAACTGCTCGTAGAAATGACCAACCGTTACTTCAAGTTTGTCGTTGGTAAAGTTAGCCCAGTAAGAAGGAACGCCGAAGCCGTCATTCTTGCCGCCAGAATTCGGGAAACCGAGCAAAGTGTTGTAATACCCCTCGAAGCGTACGCCAGCCGAGAACTTGCCATAGGAAATCATAAAGTTAGCGTATGAATTCGACAGCAACCGCTCATCAACGGCAACAGCACCAATCTTCTGGTCCTCGAAATAATATTGCAAGTCGCTCTGGAAATTTCCTGAAACGTTAAATTTGTTTTCGCTCTTGCCGTCCTTCTGTGCCCAAAGTGAAACAGAAAAAAGCACAACAGCAAGCAGAAATAAAAATCTCTTCATATACTATAATGTTCGCATATTTGTTGCATAATGTCTTCTATTGTGGAAAAAAGGAAGTGGAATACTATTCACCTTCCTTTTCTACTTTCTCATCTTTCAAAGGTTCGCCTGCTGCTACCTTCTTTATCATCTCGAAAGTTTCAGCCTCGTCACCTTCAAGGTACGAAGTGTGCTGCCAAGCAACGTTGCCCTTACCGTCGAGTAGGAACGAATGAGGCACATTGTTGACATTCATTGCACGCTTGAAATCGCCGTTTGCATCAAGGTAAACGTCAAATTCCCAGCCACGGGCATTTACAAACGGACCAACTGAATTGGTACTGCGGGCATCATCAATCGACACGGCAATTATCTTTACTCCAGTTTCTTCTGTCCAGTCCTCGTATGCCTCGCTGAAAGCCGTCAACTCCTTTATGCACGGTTTGCACCATGTAGCAAAGAAGCAAATCATAACTGGCTTGCCGTCATTTTCAATTATTTCCTGTGAATTGACAACCTTTCCCTTTAAGTTCTTGAGTTGTACCTGTGGAATTTCCTGCGAGTATGCCATCGACGACACTACAAACGCAAGCAACATTGCAAAAACAATTTTCTTCATATCTATAAATTTTACGAAAACAAAAATAATGCTTTTTCAAAAACTATTCCACATTACGAAATATTTTTCAAGAAAAACTTTGCCAGAACGGAAATATTTTTTTATTTTTGCAAAAAATTTTAGATATATGAAACGTATATTTACACTTATAGTAGTCCTAATTGCTTGTGCATCACAGATGTTTGCACAATTAGCGATATTGAATGAACAAGGTGCTGAAATAACAGGAACAACGATAAACATCCAGGCAGGTTCTTCATCCGATATTTATTTCAAGGTAAAGAATAATGGTTCTTCAGACTTAACAAACGTTAAGGCATACCTCAGGGTAAATGGAGATAATGCAACTTCCAGTCAAGCAACAGCAACAATGTGTACAGAACCTGACGGTGGCTGTGGCAATCCCCCTAATAGTCCAAAGTTCAATTTGGCTGCTGGCGCTGAACAGTTGATCCACTTGAATATAACACCCTTGTCGGCAAATGATTTTGTCGTAACTGTATATCCTAATGGTGGAACTCCTGAAGCAAGCTTCAACATTGCGACAACATCAGGTATTTCAAGCATAGCTGCAAATACGTTCACCGTTTACCCTAGTCCAGCTGACGAATCGTTCACTATCGAAAACGGATTTGGAAAAAACAGCTACGTTGAAATCTACAATGTTTTGGGACAAACTGTAAAGCGTATCCCATCCGACAATGCAAACAACATTTCTGTCAACTGCAGCGATTGGAAGAACGGCTATTATGTATGCCGCCTATACAAGGATGGTAAGGCAGAAAAGACTGTAAAGATTGTTGTAGCACATTAAGAATCATTTGTTAGAACATTCATTTATTAAAAGGTATATCAACGATATACCTTTTTTTTTGCACAGAAACAATTATTGTTGTCCAATAAAAAAGGAAAAGCCATAATTCTTAGTGTAATTAAAACAAGCGATAACTAGTCCATGTCTGGTAATATTCTACCATTATACGCTTTAAGTTCCTTATCGTACTGAGCCTCCTTGCCATTAGAGAGTCTGTCGAGGAGTGCATGGAACTTTGGACCGTGGTTCTTGTGTGCAATATGACAAAGCTCGTGCAGGATGACAAAATCAATAAGATAATCAGGTAAAAGTAGTAGTCGGCACGACAAGATAATATCGTCCTGAGAACTGCAGGTTCCCCAGCGGGTATGCGCACTGCCAATTGAAACCTTACGAAACGTCATACCTGTGCGAGTAGAAATCTCATCAACTCGTGGAAATAACAATTTTTCTGCCTCCTGCTGCATCGAAGCAAGAATAACCTTCTTTATGAAATTCTGCACCGCATCGAGGTTAAAGTCAACGAGTTGGGGATTATAGAAGACTGTGACAACATGGTTGTTTATTCGTGCGGATAGTATTCGTTTTTGTGAGTCGGTGGCAGAAAACTGCAACTTTGTGCTTCTGCAAGTGAAATGCGACTGCGGTGTGAACAACCGTTTTACGCCTTTCTGTTTTTGCTCCTGCAAGGTTTTGGCAATCCAGTCGCGGTGTTCAAAAACAAACCTTTCAGCATCAGAATAACTGACCCTGAAAGGTATGGATAAATGCAAGCCCTTTTCGGGATGCACGGTCAAACGCATTGAGTTACAATTGCGCCGCTTAGCCACAACCACATCGCCAATGCCTTCGACACTAATGATTCGCTGCATTACTTGCGCGGCAGCTTGCTTAACTTTTCGTAGCCTTCGTTAACAGAAGTGAGCATTTCGGAAATGTAACCCTTGTAGTTTTCCTTTACTGCCTTCTTTTCCATCTTCGAAGTTGGAGTATTAATCTTTGAAAATACTTCCTGCTTCTTGAGCAATACGTTATTGATGATTTCAGTAACAGGCTCGGTCGGCTGTGCTGGATACAAATCAACGTACAATACGCAGTCCGACAAAAGTTCGCTTGTCATGTAATCAATGTCTCTCTTTAATACTTTTCTACTTGCCATAGCTTTAAAATTTTTTGCAAAGTTAAACAAAAAACAAATTCAACACGAAATAAAAATCGAAAGTTCAAGCGGACAAAAAAGATTTATTTTAGTAGGGCACCATCTTCATTGCATCAGCCAGATTATTTATTCCTTCGTTAAGCTTTCCTTTCAGCATAGGACGCATAAGCAATGGGACATCAGCATGTATAGTTATCCTTCCTGCTGTTTCATATTCGCCAAGCGATTTCAGTTGTATCCAAGCCGTAAACCCCATCTTTGTACCTTCTTCGGTGCCTAGTTTAATCAGTTTGAACTCTTCTTTTTCTATAATCTTCACCACAAAGGTTTGTCCTTTAAGTGTAACGGAGCAAGTGTCTTCTGTGCAATTTATTTCGGCATCAGCTTCAGGGGGAATCATGCGGGTAATATTGCGCAAATCGCTCCAATATGCAAATATGCGTTGATCTGAATTACAGATTCTAATTATCTTGCTTACTGCTTCTAATGGCTTCATGGTTCAATAATGGCTTATTTCTTCCAAGTATCGGGACTAGTTCTCCATTTTTTCAGCACCTCTATGTCGCTTTCGCTGATATAGCCTATTTCCTTGGCCTGTTCAACAAGCACATTGTAATTACTAAGAGTAACTAATCTTACGTCAGCATCCTTGAAAGCATCTACCGATTTCTGAAATCCGTAAGTGAAAATAGCAACCATGCCAACGACTTCGCATTTCGCTTCACGCAGAGCTTTTACAGCATTCAGGCTGCTTCCGCCTGTTGAGATAAGATCTTCTATGACAAGCACTTTGCTTCCTTCTGGCAGATCACCTTCGATAAGGTTGCCAAGTCCGTGGTCTTTAGCCTGCGAACGAACATATACAAAAGGCTTGTGAAGTTTGTCGGCTACCAATGCACCCTGGGCTATTGCCCCTGTTGCAACACCTGCAATAACATCATACTCTCTAAAATTCTCGTTTATGACCTTAATGAACGAATCACGGACAAAGTCACGGACATCGGGATATGACAGAGCTTTACGGTTGTCACAATAAATTGGAGAATTCCATCCAGAAGCCCATACGAAATGATTTGTCGGTTCGAGTTTAATTGCTTTTATTTGCAAAAGTTTTTCAGCTACTTGTTTGGCTATTGCGTTCATAACATTTAATTTATGATAAAAATATTCTATAACAATCGGATTTTAGCATTCTGCGAGGATGCGGCATCCGACATTCATTCGGCAAAGTTATTACATTTTGACGACAATACCGAATCAGCAATAAAACTTTTTTTGAATTCTTCTGCTTATCAAAACCTTGTAATTATGGGATGTTCGGACAATTTGGCAATGTCTGTTCTGAAAAAGGTTTTTACAATTATAGAGGCAGGAGGAGGACGTGTTACCGATTTACAAGGACGCATGCTATTCATTTTCCGATCTGGACGCTGGGACTTGCCAAAAGGCTGGCTTGAAAAAGGCGAAAGTCTTGCTGAATGTGCCGTTCGTGAAGTTAGCGAAGAATGCGGGCTTAATCCCACCGATTTAGTTAACGAAGGCGAACTGATGACCACTTACCATATCTATCAATATAAGAATGGATTTGCACTAAAGGCAACACATTGGTTTAAAATGAAATACATTGGGGATTCTATTCCTAAGCCACAAATAGAAGAAGACATATCCGATGTAAAATGGATAAGCGAAAAAGAAATGGAAAACGTTCTGAAAAATACATTTGAAAACATAAAAATAGTAGTTAATAAATAGCATCCATGTTCTCTATAAAATACTGGCTAAAAATCAGAACTTTTATGTAAGTTTGCACTACTAAATCTTCATAAGAAGATTGCAGTAATTGCCTTAACAAAAAGAATTTATGCAAAACAAATTACTTGACGAAGCGATTCAACAATTCATGACACTACCTGGAATTGGACGCAAAACCGCCCAGCGCTTTGTACTGCACCTTTTAAGGAAATCATTGGAGGACGTAACAACTTTTACAGAAACTATACAGCGGATGAAAGAAGACATCAAGTTCTGTCGCGTGTGCAACAATATTTCCGTGAACGATGTTTGTGATATATGCGCCAACCATAATCGCGATAAATCCACAATATGTGTCGTCGAAAATATAAACGATGTCATGGCAATAGAAGCAACTTCTCAATATAATGGAGTTTACCATGTGCTCGGCGGCGTCATTTCTCCAATGGATGGTGTGGCACCAAACGATTTGCACATTGCAGATTTAATAGAACGTGTTGGCAAAGAAGATGTAAAAGAAATAATCTTAGCTTTGCCAACTACAATGGAAGGTGAAACCACAAATTATTTCATAAACAAAAAATTAATTCCCAGTGGAGTAAAAGTTTCCGTAATTGCCAAAGGAATAGCTGTTGGTGAAGAACTCCAATATACCGACGAAATAACCCTTTCGCAAGCAATAAAGAACAGGAAGCCTTTCGAAAGCTAAAACATTGCTATCCCAGCATTCCCTTCACAATTACCGAAAGGGTCTTGTTGTCGGTCTGACCTGCAAGTTTCGCACTTGCAGCACCCATAACCTTGCCCATATCCTTTATCGAGGTGGCTCCCAATTCCTTGATGATTTCAGCTACGACTGCCTTAACCTCGTCTTCGGACAACTGCTTTGGCAAATATCCTGCTATTACATCGGCTTGCGCCAATTCCTTGTCGGCTAGGTCGGGACGATTCTGCGACTTGTACAAGTCGGCAGTTTCACGACGCTGCTTCACAAGTTTCTGGATTATCTGCATCTCCTTGTCGGGAGTGAGTTCGGCATTGCCGCCATCGGTCTTTGCCAGCAAAAATGCTGCTTTCACTGCACGCAAGCCTTCGAGTTTTTCCTTCTCGCGAGCAAGCATTGCCTTCTTTATATCTTCGTTTACCTGTTCAAAAATACTCATAGTTGTATGTTTTATAATTAGTTGTTTTTGTTTTTCCTGTCAAGGGCAGTTTCGTTTTCAAGGCTTGCAAGATAAGCATCGTCGTTGAGTTTGTCCAAGTCGCTCATATGCTTGAAATCGCTCGGCGAACGCATCTCGGCTGGATTAAGCACCACATCATTCATCGGCAATGGCTGTCCAAACTCGATAGTGCTAACCTCAGGCGGTGTTTCCATTGGCTTTGCCTCGTATGGGAATCCAGTGGCAATCACCGTAGTACGAATATTTTCACCAAGACTGTCGTCGAAACAAGTACCCCATATAACGTTTGTTCCCTGCCCTGCCACCTTTGTCAGATGGTTGGTAATGTTCTCGAACTCGGGCATTGTCAATTCGTGTTCGCCACGCGGTGTAGTTATGTTGAGCAGAATGTTTTTTGCGCCCTTTATGTCGTTGTCGTGAAGCAACGGAGAATCCAAAGCCTCGGAAATAGCCTTGAGGTCGCGGCCTTCGCCCGAAGCCTCGGCAGAACCTAGCAATGCAACGCCACTATCCTTCATTACCGAATTGACATCGCGGAAGTCAACGTTTACGTGTCCGTGCCTGGTTATTATTTCGGCAATACCCTTAGTAGCAGTAACAACCACCTCGTCGGCCTTCTGGAACGCGGTAGAGAATGTGCAGTCCTTGAATTTGATAAGTTTGTCGTCGTTTATTACCAAAAGCGCGTCAACGGCATCACGCATTCTCATCACGCCCTCGTTGGCCTGATTTATACGCTGATTTCCCTCGGCGGTAAATGGTACGGTGACAACGCCAATCGTAAGCATTCCCTTGTCCTTTGCAGCCTTTGCAATTACAGGTGCGGCACCAGTTCCTGTTCCACCACCCATACCTGCGGTAACGAAGACCATCTTAGTATTGTCGTTGAAAAGGTCGGTAACTTCAGTCAAGTTCTCCTTTGCGGCATCCTCGCCCACCTTCGGGTCGTTGCCAGCGCCAAGACCAGCCGTAAGTTTCTTGCCAAGTTGAATCTTTATCGAGGCTAAACTGTCGTTGAGAGCCTGACGGTCGGTGTTGCACACAATAAGGTCAACACCCACTATCTGTGATTTTGCAAGCTGGTTGACAGCATTGCTACCACCGCCACCTACACCGATGACCTTGATTATGTTGCCCGTATCACCAGAATTGCCAATACCAGCCGAAACATCATCAATATTGACAGGCTGTACCTTTATATTTTTCTGTTCGGCAGCATCGGTAGCCGAAATGCACTGGAAATCATCATTATACTTATATTCCATAATAGTAGATTTTTAGTTGATACTACTCGTCTTCGTCAATCTTATCCATCAGGCGGCTAAAGAACGATTTCTTCTTAGGCTTATCTTCATTCTTTTCCGGTTCCTTCTCTACTGGCTTCGGCTCGTGAACTGGTTCCGGCTGTGGTTGTGGTACAGGTTCGGGCTTGGGCTCCGGCTTCTGTTCTACCAATTCCTTCTTCCTAAGTCCCTGCTCAAAATTGAAGCCTTTCTTTACAAGACCAACAACGGTTGAATACTGCGGTTTCTTGAGCGCATCGGCAAATTTGCCTTCGATGTTTGAAATAGGACTTGCCAGACGAATGCTGTTCTTGAGAATGAAACTTGCCAACTGATTGAGGTTTGCAACGAGCGACCCGCCACCAGTCATCACAACTCCTGCAGGAACCTTGTCGGCATACACTGTTTCGAGTTGGAACTTGACAGCATTCAATATTTCCTCCATACGCGCCTGGATGACTTCGGACATTTCGTTGCGCGAAACATAAATGTTGCTGTTGACCTTTGCGGTCTTGACCTCTATGCTGACATCGGAACCAGAAACGTGTACCGCACTTCCGTACAAGCACTTCATACTTTCGGCCTGTTCGTAGGTTATGCCAAACTTGTCCTTGATGTCGCCTGTAACTGTTGCTCCGCCAATAGGAATAACTGCGGTATGGATGACTTCGCCGTCCTTATACACAGCCAGGTCGGATGTGCCACCACCTATGTCAATCAAAGCAACGCCCTTGTGCTTTTCCTCGTCGGTAAGCACAGCCTCGGCAGAAGCAAGCGGCTCAAGGAAGACCGAACGGACATCAAGTCCTGCCTGAACAACACACTTCTTGATATTGTTGACCATCATAGTCTGCCCCGTGATGACGTGGAAATTTCCGTAGAGATATTCGCACTGCTTACCCAAAGGATTGTCAACCACCTGGTTGTTTATCGTGTACGAAAGCAGTATGACATCAATGGTTTCGGAACCAGGGCTCACAACGTTCATTGCCATATCCCTAAGTTCGGTCAAATGCCTTTCGGTGACAATTCCGTTCACAAGCACACGACAGGTGTTGTCGGTGGTCTTAACATACTGACCAGCAATGCCAACATAAACTTGGGAGAAATCGGCGTCGTAGCCTTCGCCAAGACGGTTGAGCGATTCGGTTATAGCCCTTACGGTATCCTCGATGTTGCGCACAACACCGTGCTTAATTCCATTCGACTGGGCAGTTCCAAAGCCAAGAATATCAAATTTACCGTTGTTTTCACGAGCGGCAACTGTAGCAATCTTTGTTGTTCCAATGTCGATTGCTGCGATTATTTTCTTAGTGTCATCCATTATTGCGTCTTTTACAAATTACCTGATCCTTGAATTTCAAATTAATAACCGAATAAGCATTCCAGCCAGCAATCGCGAAACCTTCGTTATACATAGCCTCCAACTTATTCATCTTCTTTTCGTAACTGTCGAGTCCGCCAAGCAGTATTATGTGGTTTCCCACACGCGGCACAAGTTCCACTTCGTTTGAAGCGTTTACATACACTTGCGCAATCTGGTTGCACCACAGTTCGTCGGACTGCAAATAGTTAACGAACTTGCAAATATCATCAATATTCAACGAATTTTTATCACCGTTTATATTATAGTTATCAACAGAATCCGATGAATAAAAGCAGTCTGACCTCAAATGCCCCGACAAAACCATAACATCGGCGGTATAGTAGTCGCACAAAGGCATTACCTTCATCTGTCTGTCGAGGTAGAACGAAGCCGAATCCTCGGTCATAACCCTTACCATAGGCGCACGCTGCTTGATTTTCACGAAAACATTACCACGGAAGTCGCCGTATGCCTGAGTTTCCTCGACATAGACATTTTCGCTTACAAGCCGCTCTATCTCTGCAAAATTTATTTCCGAAAACTTCACGGTAGAATCAATCACCATTCCGCCGTCGTCGAGTATTTTATTGACAACATCGTTGCTTACAAACGAATATGCATTGTCAATTTCAATGGTTATCGAATTACAAGACAATTCTGCATATTTGCGCTTTACGAATATGCCAGTAGCAATGATATAGGCGGTTACTAGTATTATGCCTACGACAATCTTATATGCCCTTCTAATTTTCATTGCCTGACAAATATTCTTTTATAGGTTTCACAAGCCTGTCGATGTCCCCTGCACCCATAGTAAGCAGAAGTTCTGGTTCCAACTTGCCAATTAGGTCGATGAGTTCCGCCTTTTCACAGAGATATTTTTCCTTGGCGTGGCAGTTGTCGTAGATGAGCGACGAAGTAACGCCCTCAATCGGGAGTTCCCGTGCGGGATAAATCGGCAGGAGTATAAGCGTGTCACACAGCGAAAGACTTTCGGCAAAATCCTTGTATAAGTCTCTTGTCCTAGTGTACAAGTGCGGCTGGAAAATACCAGTTATCTTCTTGTGCGGATAAATCTGCCTTACTGCCGACAGAAATGCCGAAATTTCGCCCGGATGATGTGCATAATCGTCAATGAACACGCATTTTTCGGTCTGCAACTGTATGTCGAAACGACGAAGCACACCCACAAACGACTGCAATCCGTTGCGAACATCGTCGGCTGTAGCACCGTTGAGCATTGAGACTGCGGTTGCGCCAACTGCATTTTCTATGTTGTGACGACCACCAATCCTATACTTAATCTCGCTTATAGTTCCGAAAGGCGTCCTGATGTCGAAAATGCAAAGTCCGTTGCCATACGAAATGTTTGTTGCATAGAAATCAAAGCCCGAATTATCCACGCCGTAAGTGTAAACATTCAAATCCTTGCGCAACCTTGCTTTCACCGAATAGGGAATGTCCGGTCCAAGCACAAGGTTTCCATTTTCGGTACTCTTGTTTGCAAATTCCACGAAAGCCGCTTCCATTGTCTCATAATTGCCGTAGATGTCGAGGTGGTCGGCTTCGATATGACTGATAAGTGCAGTTGACGGTGTAAGTTGCAGGAAAGAACGGTCGAACTCGTCGGCTTCAACGACCACATTCTTGCTTTGCGGTTCAAGATGCAGATTAGAGTTGAAATTCTTTGATATTCCACCAAGGAAAGCAGAACATTTATCCTTTGTCCCTGCCATTATGCAGGATGTTATGGTCGAAATGGAAGTCTTGCCGTGAGTACCAGCCACTGCCAAACAATTCTTGCCTTCGCAAAGATGTCCCAAGGCTGCGGAACGCTTTATCACGCGGAATCCATTTTCGCGGAAAAATGTCAGTTCGCTATGGTCGCTTGGTATGGCAGGAGTGTAGATGACGAGAGTAGTCTCCTTGTCCTTGTAGCAAGGAGCGACAAGGTCGAGATTGTCCTCATAATGCACATCTATCCCTTCCTTTTCAAGATTTGTGCAAACATCGCTGCGAGTACGGTCGTAACCAGCGACATTGTAGCCGCAAGCATTGAAGTAGCGGGCGATGGCGCTCATTCCTATTCCACCGATACCAACGAAATATATGTTCGGAAACTTACTTTTCATACACCAATTTATATACTTCCCCAGCAATTACATTTGCTGCATCAAGGAGTTCCAATTTCTTGATATTCTGCGCCAACTTTTCGCGTTGCGGCATATCGGCAACAAGTTGCAATGTCTTATCCACAAGCGTATTGCGAGCGTCGGCATCCCTTACCATAAGGGCTGCATCCTTATTTACGAGAGCCATTGCGTTCTTTGTCTGGTGGTCTTCGGCGACATTTGGCGAAGGCACAAAGACAACAGGCTTGCCAACAATGCAAAGTTCCGAAATCGTACTTGCACCAGCGCGCGAAACAATAACATCGGCAGCGGCAAACGCCAAGTCCATCTTGTAGATGAAATCGTTGACATACAAGCCTTTCCTACCCTCGCCAACAATACCGCGAGCAGTTGCGATATAACCCTTGCCAGTCTGCCAGATAACCTGCACACCTGCGTCAGCAAACTTCTTCAGTCCACCAGCAATGCTTTCGTTTATGGTAAGAGCACCAAGGCTTCCGCCGACAACAAGAACAATCGGCTTGTCGGCTTCCAGTCCGAAAAATTCAAGTGCTTCGTTGCGCTTCGAGTCTATGTTGCGAATGTCCTGACGTACGGGATTTCCAGTCTTCATTATTTTTTCGGCTGGGAAAAAGCGTTCCATATTGTCGTAGGCGACGCAAATCTTGCGCACCTTGCCAGCCAGTTTCTTGTTGACCACGCCCGGATACGAGTTCTGCTCCTGAAGCAAACAGGGAACGCCAGCCTTGGAAGCAGCATTTAGTGCAGGATAACTTGCGTAACCACCAACACCTACTGCCACATCGGGACGAAAATCGGCAATTATCTTCTTTGCCTTCTTGTTGCTCTTTATCACGCTCGAAACGAACTTGAACCACTTGAGCGACAATTTTCGCGGCATACCCATTATCGGCAAACCTATAATATTGTAACCAGCGGCAGGCACCTTTTCCATTTCCATTCTGCCTTCAGCACCCACAAACTGGATTTCCACATTCGGATAATTTTCGCGCAAAGCATTGGCTATCGAAACAGCAGGGAAAATATGTCCACCTGTTCCACCGCCGCTAATCAGCACCTTGAATTTATTTTCGTTCATTTTCTTCTATGTTTAATTCGTTATCATTAATCATTTCAAAAACATCCCTGCCCGAAACTTCGCCATTGTCCTCGTCGTCGATAATGACTTCTACATTTTCTTCTGCAGGGGTGGCTTCGGTATTACCATCGGCTGTTGCAACTGTTTCCGTAGCCTGCGGCTCTGCCTTCTTATCAACTACATTCGTATCGTTCTCGACTTCGCGACTTACACTAAGTATTATTCCCATTGCCACGCCCATCGACAACAGCGACGACGTTCCATAACTTACAAACGGCATTGTCTGTCCCGTTACAGGTATAAGGTCGGTCGATACCGCCATATTCGACAGAGCCTGCAACACCATCATCGACGTAAGTCCAAGCACCAAGTATTGTCGGAACTTATACTTAGGCTCCAGTTCGTCTGGCGATTTTGACAATTTGTTTATCTTCTTCACAATGCTTATTGCCCTGTAGAACAGCATTATGTAGAGCCACATAAGGAACATTCCACCGACAATTCCTACTTCTTCGACAATGTTTGCGAAAATGTAGTCGCAGTGAACATTTGCAAGTTTAACCTTTGCGTGTCCGTTTCCGGGACCTCTGCCAATTATGCCGCCCGAAGCCACAGCCATACGCGCATTGTTTACCTGCACCTGGTCGTCCTTGTTGGGATTACCTTCAATCCACGACTCAACCCTTGCCCTCCAAGTCGGGAAACGCCAAATGTCAATGTTGGAGTACAGAATAAGAGTCACAAACAATCCCGCACCAACAAACGCCGTTATCAAAAGCCCCCAGAAGTATGTCTTCTTTATATTGCTGAAGGCCAGCAGAACCATTGCCTCGACAAATACGAGGACGGCTGTTGAAAGGTTTGATGGCATAATTAGGAAGCAAGTAAGAAATATTGGCAGCAGAATGTTTTTCACAAACGAGCCTATGTCGTTTATTGTGTTCTCTTTCTTCGAAAGTACATGGGCTAGAAACATTAGCAATGCGACTTTGGCGACATCGGAAGTCTGTATGGTCAGTGGGCCAATGTACAGCCATCGTTTTGCCCCGTTCACCTCGGGAGCAAATGCCCAAGTAACTATAAGCAACACTATTGAAAGGAGAAACAGCAAGAAGGACGTAAAACGGAAAAACTTGCATGGTATCTTATGAACAAGATATATGCAAATTACACCAAGCAGCAATCCGAAAACGTGCTTCAGCAGATGCCCAGTAGTGTTGTTTCCCGGCAACTGCACCGAACCGCTGTACACCGACAAAACCGAGTACATAAACAGGAATGCCAGTATGATCCATATTCCACGGTTGCCTCCGAACATTATGCGGAAGCGTGATTTTTTCGGTGCCAATTCTTCAGTTGCCATTTTTTCCATTCCTTTACATTATTACAGGTTTCTTACTGCAATCTTGAACTTGTTTCCACGGTCCTCATAATTGTCGAAGAGGTCGAAACTTGCACAAGCAGGCGAAAGCAGAACGGTATCGCCGGGCTTACCCATCTTGTATGCTTCGGCTACAGCGTCGTCCATGCTGGTTACGTCAACCATCGGGATTCCGCTCTTGTCGAAAGCCTTGTGGATAGGACTATTGTCGATGCCCAGGCAAACTATGCCAGTAACCTTCTTCTCGACGAGTTCACGCAGTTCCTCGTAGTCGTTGCCCTTGTCCTTGCCACCAACAATCCAAACAATCGGCGTGGTGACCGATTCTAATGCGTACCATACCGAATTTATATTGGTTGCCTTCGAGTCGTTGATGAACTTTATTCCCCTGATAGTGAGAACTGGCTCCATACGGTGTTCCACGTTCTTGAAATCCATAAGGCTTTCGCGGATGACATCGTTCCTGATATTGAGCACCTGAGCAACGATACCTGCAGCCATCGAGTTGTAAACGTTGTGCTTGCCCTTGATTGAAAGGTCGTCGATGAGCATTGTCAAGGTCTTGCTGCTGTTGTTTACATAGTCGATTGACTTTTCGTCCTCGCTAAGCATAGCACCGTTCTTCACCTTTCTCTTTTTCTGGGTGAACTCAAGTTGGGTAGCAAGGATTTCACGCTTCGAGATTTCGTTTATGATAACCTCGTCGTCGGAACAATAGATGAAAGAATCCTTTGCCGTGGTGTTCTGCAAGATACGGAACTTTGCATCGATGTAGTTCTGGAACTTGTGGTCGTAGCGGTCCAAGTGGTCGGGAGTGATGTTCATAAGCACCGACAAGTCGCTCTTGAACTTGTACATATTGTCCAACTGGAAACTGCTAAGTTCAATAACATAGTAGTCGTATTCCTTGGTTGCAACCTGATATGCGAAACTCTGTCCGACATTTCCAGCCAAACCTACGTTCAGACCAGCCTTTTTCAGTATGTGGTAAATGAGCATTGTGGTTGTAGTCTTGCCGTTACTTCCTGTAATACAAATCTTTACTGCGTTTGTGTAACGTGCGGCAAACTCAATTTCCGAAATTATTGGAATACCAAGTTGACGTGCCTTTACAACCATAGGTGCAGTTTCGGGAATACCCGGACTCTTGATGATTTCGTCGGCATTGAGAATCAACTCCTCGGTATGCTGCTTTTCCTCGTAAAGCACGTTATAATTCTTCAGCAATTCCTTGTACTTGTCGGCAATTTCGCCCTTGTCGGAAACAAATACGTCAAAATCGTTTACTGCGGCCAATACTGCTGCTCCTGCTCCGCTTTCTCCAGCGCCTAATACTACAATTCTCTTTTCCACTTTATTATCTTAATTTTAATGTTACAATTGAAATGATAGCCAACAACAATGTTACAATCCAGAATCTGGCTACAATCTTGGATTCAGGCATTCCCATCTTCTGATAATGATGGTGCAAGGGTGCCATCTTGAACGGACGTTTCTCCACCGGAACCGGCACACCTTTTGGAAGTTTATATTTTTTGCGGTAATGCTTGCAATAGCGGTTCTGTATTATCACAGAAAGGCTTTCAACCAAGAAGATTCCACAGAGTATCGGAAGTATAAGTTCCTTCTTGATGATGATTGCAAATACAGCGATAATTCCACCCAAGGTAAGGCTTCCCGTGTCGCCCATAAAAACCTGTGCGGGATAAGTGTTGTACCATAGGAAACCGATTGTTGCGCCAATGAATGCTGCTGCAAAGACCATCAGTTCACCAGTGTTCGGGATGTACAATATATTAAGGTACTCGGCAGCCACGCGGTTACCAGAAACGTATGCCAAGATACCGAGCGTTGCACCAATGATTGCCGAAGTTCCTGTCGCAAGTCCGTCCATACCATCGGTGAGGTTTGCGCCGTTCGACACCGCAGCCACGACAAGAATCGTCATTATGATGAACACCAGCCATGCAAGCACATCGGCATAGTCGCCAGCCCAAGCAACAAACCAGCGGTAGTCGAGTTCGTTGTTCTTGAAGAACGGGATGGTCGTCTTGGTTGACTTCAAGTCCGAATACTCGGTAACGCCTGTGCAGTCGGAGTTTCCTACTACTTCAACAACTTCGCAACCCTGCGGATTGTCAACGACAACCTTTTCCCTGATTACTGCATCGGGCGAGAAGTAAAGGATTGCACCGACTGCAAAACCAAGCATAATCTGTCCCAACAACTTGAACTTGCCAGGCAAACCGTCCTTGTTGTGCTTCTTCTGCTTCAGGTAGTCGTCGAGAAAACCGAGACAACCGAGCCACAGCGTTGTGACAAGCATCAAGATTGTATAGACGTTGTTCAACTGTGCAAACAGCAAGGTAGGAATCACGATTGCCGCAATGATGATAAGACCACCCATTGTCGGTACGTTCTTTTTGAAATTCTTGACATTGTTCACACAAGTGTCGCAGTTCTGCGAATTTTCGGTCGGAGCATCGTTCATTGTGGTTCGTGTCTCCTCAATTTCGGTCTTGCCCGACTTCTTCATCCGCTTGATGAACCACTTTCCGAACCATATCGCTATGATAAGCGAAGCAATCATTGAAACACCAGAACGGAACGAAATGTATTGAAATACACCGGCTCCGGGCATTCCCAAATCTTGCAGGTACTGAAATAAATGATAAAACATAATCCGTTAGTTGTTAAATGCGTTATTTAAAATCTCCTTGTCGTCGAAATGATGACGAACTCCTTTTATTTCCTGATAAGTCTCGTGACCTTTGCCAGCCACAAGTATAATGTCGCCCTTCTTGGCAAGCATACAGGCTGTGCGTATTGCCTCTTCGCGGCTTGTAATCCTGAGAACCTTGCTCTTCCACTGCGGTTCAACGCCCTTCTGCATATCGTCAAGGATGTCTTCGGGCTCCTCGTTGCGCGGATTGTCGGAAGTAAGGATAACCTTGTCGCTCATCTCGGCGGCTATTGCAGCCATTTCGGGACGCTTGGTCTTGTCGCGGTTTCCACCACAACCGACAACGGTAATCAATGTGCCACTGCCACAACGTATGTCGTTGATTGTTGAAATCACATTCTGCAAGGCATCGGGAGTGTGAGCGTAATCAACTATTGCGGTAACACCTTCCTTCGAGCGAATGATTTCAAAACGACCGTCAACAGGATGCAATTCGCTCAAAGTTCTCAACACTTCCATCTTTTCAAAACCGAGAAGCATTGCAGTTCCGTAGATTGCAAGCAAATTGTAGGCGTTGAAACGTCCGATGAAGTTTACCCAAACCTCATCGCCGTTAATGTCGAGTTGCATTCCTTCAAAGCCGTCTTCAACGACCTTTGCTTTGAAATCGGCAGCCGACAGAAGCGAATATGTATATTTCTTTGCTTTTGAGTTCTGGTACATTATTTCGCCGTTGCGGTCATCGATGTTGGTGATGGCGAAAGCATTTGCAGGCAACAAATTGAAGAATCCCTGCTTTGCCTTGATGTATTCGGCGAAAGTCTTGTGGAAATCGAGATGGTCGTGGGTGATGTTGGTGAAAATTCCGCCAGCAAAGTTCAAGCCTGCAATGCGGTTCTGCACCACCGAATGCGAACTAACCTCCATAAAGCAGTAGTCGCATCCGCAATCAACCATCTGAGCAAGATATTTGTTAAGTTGAAGTTGGTCGGGTGTGGTGTGGGTAGCAGGAATAACTTCGGTATCGACGATTACCTTTACCGTTGAGAAAAGTCCCACCTTGTAGCCGAGTTTGCGGGTAAGATTGTACAAAGTTCCTGCAATCGTCGTCTTGCCGTTTGTACCGGTAACACCAACCAATTTCAGTTTCGACGACGGGTTGCCATAGTAGTCCGAAGCCAAAATACCAAGTGCTTCCGACGACGATTCCACCTGAATGTAACTTACATCATCGTGAAGTTTTTCGGGCATTTTTTCGCAAACTATCATCTTTGCGCCGCTACCGATAGCCGTTTCAATGAAATCGTGTCCGTCGGAAGCAGTTCCTACTATAGCCACGAACATATCTCCGGCACCAACCTTACGCGAATCAAATTCAATCTTCTCGAACTCAGGCTGCCTTACAACCGAGTTCACCACTTTCAATTTGTTCAACGAAACATTTATATCCATCTTCCTTTTATTTTAAAGTCAAATAAACCGAATCTCCCTTTGCACAAATACTTCCCTGCGTCGGTGTCTGCTCCACAACTCGTCCGCGACCAGAAATCATAACGCGAAGCCCATTATTTTCAAGGATTCTGATAGCATCTGCAGCCCCCATATTCCTTACATCAGGGACATAACCGCCATTTTCGGGCATATACGGAGCAAAATTCTCCTTGTCGCCAGTCAAATCCTTGAATCGTATCCATTTTACCGTCGGGAAGTTCTCAATATTGGTCGGCAGGTCAAGGATTTCGCATACGCTCTGGATTTTCTCGCGACTGCCAGCCTTGCTAAGTGGAAGTGCGGAAACATATTCCTCTATCGGCTCGTTGGCAACGGCCTTGGTGTCGGTGGAGTAAATCTTGTCGGCAATCTTGCGGAACACATTTCCCGCAACGACATTTCCGTAGAAACTTCCTTCCGATGGGTTGTATATTGACACAATGCAAGAATACTGCGGATCGTCGGCAGGGAAATACCCCACAAACGAAGCGTGGTACGAAATCTTCTGTCCGTCCTTGCCGTAGTTCATCTGTGCAGTACCTGTTTTTCCAGCAATGGGATAATTTTCATTTCTCAAGTTTCGGGCGGTACCGTGCTGAACAACACCTTCGAGCATTTTCTTTACGGCTTCAATAGTCTTGTGCGAACATATCTGCTGGTCAATTACGTATGGCTCAAAAGTGTCAACCATCTCGCCACGATACGAAAGACCTTCCACAAACATCGGGCGCATAAGTTTTCCATCGTTGGCAATGGCATTGTAGAACGCCAGAATCTGCAACGGTGAAATTGAAATTCCATATCCGTAAGCCATCCACGGCAACGAAATGCCCGACCATTGCTTTGTACCTGGTTCGTGGATTACAGGAACAGCCTCGCCTTTCAGTTCAATGCCAAGCGGTTCGTTAAGGTGCAGACGCTTTATGCCGTCGACGAATTTCTGCTGCTGGTGCTTGTAGTTGTCGTAAACGAAGCGTGCCGTTCCCACATTCGATGAAGTCTCAATTATCCTCTGCACCGACAAATAAGTGCTGTCGGGCGTATGCGAATCGCGGATAGTCTTGCCGTAGTAGTTGTCAACGCCATTTCCGACCTTGACCATAGTTTCGGGAGTAATGTAGCCGTCTTCCATTGCGACAATCACCGAAGCAATCTTGAAGGTAGAGCCCGGGTCGGAAGCAACACCCGACGACAAGTTGCCTACCGCATAGTTGAAATTCTCGTAGAAGTTGACCGAATCGCGCATAAGGTTTGCCATTGCACGCACCTTGCCCGTCTTCACCTCCATAACCACCACCGTACCATATTTTGCCGATGACTGGCGCATCTGGGTCTCAAGTTCTGTTTCGGCAATATCCTGAAGGCTTATGTCGATAGTGGTAATCAAGTCCTTTCCATCGACAGGCTTTACATAGTCTGACGAATTCTCAATCGGCACCCACACGTCCTTCGACACCTTCTGGAAAGCAGCATAACCTTCAACACCCATCAACACGCTGTCGTAACTGAATTCCAAGCCATAGTGTCCCTTTTCGCTCGACTCGCCTATTGTACGGCGTGCAAGTTTGCCAAAAGGCTTTTCCCTCTCGAAAATTTCAGTTGAATAGAATCCAGCGCGGTATTTGCCCCTGCGCAGGAACGGGAAAGTCCTCATCTTCTCATAATCAAGATAGTTGACACGCCTCTTTATGCAGTAACTGCGGCTGCCATTGTTCTTGGCATTGCGAATTTCAGATTTATATTTGTCCTTGGTTTTCTCACGGAACAAATCGGCAAGACAAATGCTCAACGAGTCAATTTCGGCATCGAAGGCAGAGTCTGTCATCGCCCTTACACCCTGACAAGCCAAGTCAAGATAAGTGTCGTAATAGCACACCGATGTTGCAAGTAACTTTCCGTCAGACGAATATATGTCGCCACGCTTGGGCTTTATGGTTTCAGTCCTCACCGAAACGTTTTCCTTGGCTTCTTCCGGAGTTGTAAGTTGCAAGTAAATTATCTTGCCCACTATCCAGAACGACACACCTATTACTAATATCAAAAATATGAAGGAGTTCCTTAGCGTTATATTTCTCTTACCTTTTTTCATTTTTCAAGTCTTCCCCCTTTAGACTTCCTTACTTTATAGATTATTTTATGTGCAGGACGCTTCGATTCCTTCAACGTTGAGCCTTTTGACTCAAGCAGAGACAAGACACTTTTACGCCTGTTTGTCTTCTTCAGAAGTTCCGACTGCACGGCAACACCCTCGGCACGAAGTTTCTCGATATGTTCCTCCGACTTGCTTATTTCGCGGTAAACATAAATTCCGTGGAAGCGGTTCACGTTGTAAAGAAGCATAATGACGAACACGAAAATGATGAATCTCACCCATCTCTTGGTAAGATTGTCCATTATTATGTCACCCGACAATACGTTGCGTAAACCCTTGAAGAAATCCATCGCTAAATCCTTTCCGAAATTCTTAATTTTGCTGACTTGGCACGCGGATTTCTTTCCACCTCTTCGTCACTTGGAACAATAACCTGCTTGTTGACAGGCTTTAAACTCAAATTAGCACGACCAAAGACATCACGCTCGTCATTTCCGTCAACGTTGCCAGTGCGGATAAGATTCTTCACCAGCCTGTCTTCCATCGAATGATACGAAATGACCGACAGACGACCGCCCTTTGCCAGCACCTGCGGAGCAGCAGTCAGAAAATCGCTGAGCGAAGCAATTTCATCGTTCACCTCTATGCGCAATGCTTGAAATATCTGTGCATAGTACTTTATCTCACGGTTTTTCGGAGCAAACTGCTCAAGGAAATTCACAAAATCATCAATTTCGCCAAACGGCTCGCTTTCGCGGCGTGCTACAATCGACTTTACCAGACGACCGACATTCTGCACATCGCAGTAGTTACGGAAAATGCGGAAAAGGTCGTCTTCCGAAGCATTGTTCAGCACATCGGCGGCAGTACGCGATGACTGTTCCGACATACGCATATCGAGTTTTCCGCCCATACGAAACGAAAAACCACGCTCGGCGACATCAAACTGGTGCGATGACACGCCCAAGTCGGCCAAAATGCCGTCAACCTTCTCAATACCGTAGTAGTCCAAATAGTTGCGCAGATAACGGTAATTACCGAAAACAAGTTTCATCCTCGAATCGTCAATCTTGTTGTTGTGAGCATCACTGTCACGGTCAATTGCAACAAGAGTTCCCTTTGCCGACAAGCGCGACAAAATTTCAGCAGAGTGTCCGCCTCCTCCGAAAGTGGCATCCACATAAATGCCATCGGGATTGATGTTAAGTCCATCAACGCTCTCGTTCAACAATACCGGTACGTGATATTCACTCATTGCTAATCCTCCGAAAACATAAAGTCACCACCAAGAATCTCGTCGGCAAGTTCAGCGAAACTGTCGTTGCCCATCGACTTCTGCTCGTAAACGTTCTTAGCCCAAATCTCGACCTTGCCTTCTTGTCCTGCGAAAACCAGTTCCTTCTCGCCACCAATGTAGTCGAGCAAAGTTTTCGGAATAAGGAAACGGCTGTTGTTGTCGAGATAAACCTCGGCAGTACCGCGATAAAATTCACGAAGGAATTCGGCGTGCTTGCGGTTGAAAGGATTCAATCTTTTCTTCAGCAAACCAGTCTGACGGTTCCATTCGCTCATCGGGTAGAGAACCAAGCACTTTTCGTAAATATCACGCTTGAGGACGAAAGCAGCCGACTGCTCCTCATCGGGAACCTGTCGCTTCAACTGCGAGGGGAAGATAACCCTGCACTTGCTGTCTAATTTGCTGTTGTATTCTCCTACAAACATAATATACCTTTTCAAAATCCGACGCAAAATTAATCATTATTTCCCACTTTAAAACACCTTCACCCACTATTCCCCACCATTGTTAATAAAAACCACTGGCAATACATAGTCATATCACTGACAATCAATACAATACAAATAAAGCAAAGTTATTAACTTTTAATAAGATTGGGCTTTATATTTAATCGAATACAAAGAAAGCGAAAAGAACTATTGCCACAAAAATTGGAACCTGTTAGTTGCTAACAAGTTAATATTAAAGATATTATCACCCGCTCTTTGCTCAAAAAAATATACGACCTTTCCGAGGTCGCTGTTATTGTTCAGTAGACTTTCTATAAAAATCCGACCTCGCTGAGGTCGTCAAGTATATGCCGTCTAAAAAACAGACCTCGGAGAGGTCAAATATCTATAGAACAAAAAGACATAAAAGGCAACGACCCCAGAGAGGTCGCACAAAACATATTAAATCCTTTTCCTTTTGAGTGCAACAATTCTTACATATTCACATTTTTGCCTACATTTGCACCCAAAACAAAAAGATATGACCGAAAGCAAACCGATGCAAGTTGACGTTGCCGAAATTATACGTACAAAAAGTCCGAAGTTGGCAAAGAAAATGCCTCGCTTCGTCGTCAATTTGCTACGTCGGTTGGTTCACGAAAAAGATGTAAACGAGGTACTTGCAAAGGCAAATGGTGCAACTGGCATCGATTTCGTAAACATTGGCGTTGAATGTCTTGAACTGAAACGTCAGGTCAGCGGAATGGAAAACATTCCCTCCGAAGGTCGCTTCATCTTCGTCGCCAACCATCCGTTAGGCGGACTCGAAAGCCTTGTGATGATGCAGACAATAGACGAAAAATTCAATGATTTTATGTTTGTTGTCAACGACTTGCTGATGGCATTGGAACCTCTACGACCAGTTTTCATACCAATAAACAAGGTCGGCAAGCAGTCGCGCACAAACGCTGAACAACTCAACGAACTCTACGCTTCCGACAAGCAAGTGCTATATTTTCCTGCAGGGCTTTGCTCGCGAAAAATCAAAGGTGAAATCGTTGACCTGCCTTGGCAGAAGAACTTCATTGTCAAGGCTGCAGAATACCAACGCGACATAATACCTATTTATATCGGCGGACGAAACTCGAACTTCTTCTACCGACTTGCCAACTGGCGCAAGCGACTGAAAATCAAATTCAACATCGAGATGCTCTTCCTCGTGGACGAAATGTTCAAGCAACGCGGACAAACCATAACACTAACAATCGGAAAACCAATACCCTACACTACATTCGACAAATCAAAAACACCAATGGAATGGGCGGAATGGGTAAAAAAAGAAACTTATAAAATGAATAATGGATAATTGACAATGGATAATTTGTGGCGACGTGGTGTGTGTGGCGACGCGCCGTGGCACGTCGCTACAAATCAAATCTTCAAATTATCGAATCTTCAAATCGTTCCCATGACCGACATCTTCACCACCGAGAAACGTTCCGACATAATGTCGAAAATCAGGTCGAAAGGCACAAAGCCTGAGATAAAACTTCGCAAGGCTCTGTTTGCCCGTGGTTTCCGCTATCGCACCAACGACAAGCGTCTGCCTGGCACTCCCGACATTGTGTTGCCAAAATATGGCACTGTGATTTTCGTAAACGGATGTTTCTGGCACCATCACCCAGACTGCAAAATTGCAACAACACCGAAATCTAACACCGAATTTTGGCAGAACAAGATAAAACGCAACCGTCAGCGAGACTTAGAAAACTACTGGAAATTGGGCGAATTGGGTTGGGAAGTCATTGTCGTGTGGGAATGCGAACTCAGCCATGCTCACGATACCGATGCGGTAGCCGACAAACTTGCCGAGCGTCTGCACAGAAAACTTCACCCACAACCACGTCCGTACGAAATCCCAGAAGAAACAGAGATTGGAATTGCTGCAGAAAATCCAGTAGAATACGGAAGAAGCCTATAAAATAACATATATTTGTTCACAAAAAAGTCAGAAATAATCCGACTTTTTTTATTTTTAATATTACTTTTACCGCCTAAAAATAAATTACAATGACGGAAAAGCTTTGGACGGTTAAGGAATGTGACGATAAGGAGTCGGTTGAAAGGCTGATGAAGGATGTTGGTGTTGACAAACTTATCGCTACTCTGCTGGTTCAGCGTGGAATACACAACTACGACGAAGCAAAAAGATTTTTCCGTCCACAACTATCCGACCTCTACGACCCCTTCCTGATGAAGGATATGGACAAGGCTGTAGACCGTCTTACACGTGCAATTGACAACGGCGAAAAGATTCTTATTTTCGGAGACTACGACGTTGACGGCACTACTGCAACCGCACTTATGCTGCGTTACCTGAAAAGCCGCAACGCAAATGTAGATTTTTACATCCCCGACCGTTACTTGGAAGGCTACGGATTGTCGTCGCAAGGAATAGACTATGCTGCCGAAAACGGCACGACGCTGCTTATTACCGTCGACTGCGGTATAAAGGGCAACGAGAAAATCGACTACGCCAACAGTAAGGGCATTGATGTGATTGTTTGCGACCACCACACTGTAGGCGATGAACTGCCGAATGCTTTCGCAGTACTCGACCCCAAACGTCCCGACTGCGGATACCCATTCAACGAACTTTCGGGCTGCGGTGTGGCATTCAAACTTTTGCAAGGATACATACAGAGACACAACCTCGACCTCGAGGACATCACTCGCTACCTCGACCTTGTCGCCGTGAGCATAGGCTCCGACATTGTGCCGATAATCGATGAAAACCGCATTTTAGCGTACTACGGTCTGCAGGAACTGAACACCTCACCATGTACTGGACTTGAAAGCATAATAGACCTTACCGATTTAAGCAACAAGGAGATACAAATCAATGACATAGTTTTCAAGATAGGTCCACGGATAAATGCGGCAGGTCGTATCGACACCGGCAAGACTGCCGTGGAACTGCTTACCACCACCGACCGCGACTTTGCACTGCAAATCGGCAATTCAATCGATGGAATGAACAGTTATCGTAAAGAAATCGACCGCAACATTACCGAAGAAGCAGTCGCACAGATAGAAGCCGACGAAAACCTGAAGAATGCCTACTCAACAGTTGTTTTCTCTCCCAACTGGCATAAGGGCGTGGTTGGAATCGTTGCTTCGCGTCTTACCGAATCGTACTACAGACCGACAATCGTGCTTACCGAAAACAATGGTCTCGTGGTCGGCTCGGCACGTTCAGTCGAAGGTTTTGACCTCTACAGCGCCGTAACAGCCTGTGGCGACTTGCTTGAAAGTTTTGGCGGACACACTTACGCGGCAGGACTTACAATGAAGAAGGAAAACCTTGAACCGTTCAAGCAGAGATTCGAGGAATACGTTAAAGCCAACATTACCGAAGAACAGCGACATCCAATAATACGAATCGACACCGAAATCCTAATCAAGGAAATCACACCGAAGACTTTCCGCATACTGAAGCAATTCGCACCTTTCGGACCTGGAAATATGTCGCCTATTTTTGCATCGCGGCAAATCTACGACAACGGAATGGGACGTCAGATTGGCAAGAACCTCGAGCACCTGAAACTGAAAATCGTACAGCAGGTTGGCGACAACAACTGCATCGACGGCATAGGATTTGGCTTCGGCAATTGCTACGAAATTATTTCCGACTACAAACCGTTCGACATCTGCTACCACTTGGCAGAAAACAACTTTATGAACCAGACAACACTACAAATACAACTGTTAGATATGAAAGGCTGACAGATGAAAAGGCGAATGGTCTAAAAGATTTCAAACCTGTCATACTTCAAACATTTCAGCACACCTGCACATTTTTTCAGTCGGTCGTTCCATAAAGTCCATGCCTTCCCCTTCCAAAAACCATTAGATCTTAGCTGAAAAAAAACGGTTCTTCGCCGCCGACCGCACACTAAATAATACTTATAAAAAATACTTACGGTAACATTTACACACTGCCGAGTGCATACTCCATCACAAAGCAAAAAACATAGTCAAATGAAAGAGCTGTGATAACGAAATAATAAAAACGAAATAAAATTTTTTTCTGTGATAAAATTTATTATCTTCGCACCCAATAAAATTATGTGTTTATGGAAAGGATAATTGTCCCTATAGATTTCTCCGAGGAATCAATGAAAGGTTTGGAATTGGCAATAATTTATGCCAATAAGTTCTTCTGCGACATACAGATGGTTCATGTTCAGTCGAAAAAGCATAGTCGTCTGCAGGTTCATTTCGAAAACCAGTACAATTCGATAGTAGAGAATTTTGAAGACCTAGTTGCTGAATACAAGCAGAAGCTCAATCCTGTCAGCAGACTTTCATATATAATAAAATCTGGCAGTGTTCACGAAGAAGTCGTAAACCAGGCAAATGCCTTCGACGATTCGATGATTATATGCTCCACAAACGGCACATCTGGCTTAAGTGACTACATATTGGGTAGCAACGCTTACCGTATTATACAGAGCACAACAAAGCCTGTAATTTCTGTTTACTCAGACAAGTATATCGGAGACGTAAAGCGCATAGTGCTTCCTCTTGACATTACCAAGGAAACCCGTGAAAAAGTTCCGCTTGTTGCTACTATAGCAAAGGCTTTTGGTGCTGAAGTACATATTGTAAAAGTAGCTACTTCTGATAGCGAAGGAATCAAGAACAAACTTGAAATATATGCGGCAACTGTTCGCAAGTACTTTGATCAGGAAAATGTTCAATATCAAAATTCATATCTTATAGGCGATAATATCACCGACATCACAATTGAGTATGCTAAGACTATTGATGCAGATCTTATTGCGATAATGACAGAACAGACAACTGCATTCTCGAATTTAATTCTTGGTTCGTATGCCTATCAAATGCTGAATAGTTCGCCAATTCCTGTTCTCAGTGTCACTCCAAAAAACATTTTCCTTTCGTCATATAGGGTAACAGGAGGAAATTAAAATTCGAAATTTTATCAAAATAGAAACATAAAGAATAGGGATTGCGTATGGCAATCCCTATTTTGTTTTGCAAATAAATAACTATCCTATTGCTTATTCGTTGTTCGCTTCTTTCAGTCTCTCTGCATTTTCGGCCATAATCAACTGGTCGATGAGTTCCTGAATGTCACCGAGCATAAAGTTCTGCAAGTTGTACATCGTGTAGTTGATGCGGTGGTCGGTAACACGTCCCTGCGGGAAGTTGTAGGTACGGATTTTTGCCGAACGGTCGCCTGTCGAAACCATAGTCTTGCGCTTCTTTGAAATCTCGTCGAGGTACTTCTGATATTCGAGGTTGTACAGACGTGTACGGAGTTCCTTCATTGCCGACTCGATGTTCTTCAGCTTTGACTTTTCGTCCTGGCAGGTAACCACGATTCCTGTTGGGATGTGGGTAAGACGGATTGCCGAGTAGGTTGTGTTAACCGACTGTCCGCCAGGTCCAGACGAGCAGAATTCGTCTCGCTTGATGTCTGCTGGGTTTATCTTGATGTCAACCTCGTCGGCTTCGGGCAATACAGCCACCGATGCTGCTGATGTGTGAACGCGACCTTGGGTTTCGGTCTGCGGAACGCGTTGTACGCGGTGAACACCCGATTCGTACTTCAAGATGCCATAAACGCCGTGTCCCGTAACTGTGAAAACGACTTCCTTGTAGCCACCGACAGTGCCTTCGGTTGCGCGTGTGATTTCGGTTTTCCAGCCCTTGGTTTCGCAGTATTTCATGTACATACGCATCAGCTCGCCTGCAAAAAGGCTTGCCTCGTCGCCACCAGCACCACCACGGATTTCCACGATGGCGTTCTTTTCGTCCTCGGGATCCTTCGGGATGAGCAACAGCTTTATCTTTTCCTCCATCGGGTCAATCTTGGCTGTAAGCTCGTCGATTTCCATCTTTGCCATTTCGCGCATTTCCTCGTCCTTCTCGGTCGAAAGTATTGACTTGGCATTGTCGATGTTGGAAATTATATTGGTGTATTCGTCGTAGGCCTCGATGATGGGTTCAAGGTCCTTGTATTCCTTGTTCAACTTTACGTATTTGTCCATGTCGGACATTATCGACTGGTCGGTAAGCATTTTGCCTACTTCGATGAAACGTGCCTTTACGCCTTTAAGTTTTTCTAATATTAAGTTGTTTGCCATAAGCTAATGTTCAATGTTTAATGTTCAATGTTTAATGTTCAAAGTTCAATGTTTAAGAATTCGATAATTTGAAGATTTTCGCTGGCTGAGCGTAGTCGAAGCCGAGTTTGCCGACCCTTCGGCTCCGCTCTGGGAGCGGCTGATTATTCATTGTCAATTATCCATTATTCATTAAAAGTAAATTCAATTCAATCGTAAATCGTACTTCGTAAATTAATAAGTAAATTCTCCCTTGTCCGACTTGATTGACAACTTCTTGCCTTCGTATTTCTCGCAGTGACCGATAATCTTTGCATCGACGCCCAAGCCCTTGCTAATCGAAATTATTCCTTCGGCAATGCTTTCTGGCACGTATAGTTCCATGCGGTGTCCCATGTTGAAGACCTTGTACATTTCGCGCCAGTCGGTACCGCTCTGATCCTGTATCAACTTGAACAGCAATGGAGTTTCAAACATATTGTCCTTTACCACGTGCAAATTGTCAACGAAGTTGAGAATCTTTGTCTGTGCACCGCCGCTGCAGTGTATAATGCCGTTGATTTGCGACCTATACTGGTTAAGTATTTCACGTATTACGGGAGCGTATGTGCGCGTGGGCGAGAGTACCAGCTTGCCAGCATCGCTGTACGGCGATTCCAATTTGTCGGTAAGCTTGCATTTGCCCGAATATACAAGTTCCTGCGGTATGCCGTTGTCGTAGCTTTCGGGGTACTTTTCGGCAAGGTACTTTGCAAACACATCGTGACGCGCCGAAGTAAGTCCGTTGCTGCCCATGCCGCCGTTGTAGAAGGTTTCGTACTTTGCCTGTCCGTACGATGCAAGTCCTACGATTACATCGCCATCGCCAATTTTCTCGTTGGTAATGAGGTCGCTGCGTTTCATTCGGCAGGTTACGGTTGAATCAACGATTACCGTCCTTACAAGGTCGCCAACGTCGGCAGTTTCGCCGCCAGTAAGCACAATGTTTACACCAAACTGGCGCATTGTGTCGCAGAATTCCTGGGTGCCGTTTATTATTGCCGAGATTACTTCACCCGGGATTAGCCTCTTGTTGCGTCCAATGGTTGACGACAGCAGGATATTGTCGGTTGCGCCTACGCAGAGCAGGTCGTCGGTATTCATCACGATTGCATCGATTGCAATGCCTTTCCATACCGAAAGGTCACCGGTTTCGCGCCAGTACATGTAGGCGAGCGACGACTTTGTACCAGCACCGTCGGCGTGCATTATGTTGCAATATTCCTCATCACCGCAGAGGATGTCGGGGATTATCTTGCAGAACGACTTGGGATACAAGCCCTTGTCGATGTTCTTTATTGCATTGTGTACATCCTCCTTCGATGCCGAAACACCTCTTAGATTGTATCTGAAATTATCGGGCATAACCTAATTTTTTGAGAGTGCAAAATTAGATAAAATTTACGATTTTAGATTTTAGATTTACGATTTTTTTGCGAATTCGTATTGTATCACGTTGTTCGGGTTTTTAACCAAGACTATTGAATACTCCGATTTACAATTTCCCACGGCTCTTTCATTTGGACAATGTTGTTACTTATGATACAAATAGTTAGCGTTTGAACAAATCCGCTGGCTGCGATGTACTGAGCTTGCCGAAGTAAGCTTGTCGCGCCGCACTGAGTCTGGTCGAAGGGAAGTCAAGATGACGAATGATATAATGCGTATTAACCTTACCCTTCGATACTTCGACTATGCTCAGTAACCGAAGGCTCAGGGTGCGGTAATTAGTTTTCAAATGAAAGAGCCGTGACAATTTCCCCAAAAACGCACTATAAATCATCATACCAAAAATAAAAATCACTATCTTTGCCAACCTATTTAACAAATTCATAAAAAATGACGATTAAAACTCACAATAAATCAGTTCTTTACGTTTCGTACGACGGAATGACCGACAGCCTCGGACAGTCGCAAGTCATCCCCTACCTCACCGTGCTTTCAAAAAACGGCTACGACATCCACATATTATCTGCCGAAAAGCCAGAAGCCTACGCAAAACGCAAGGAGTTTATCGGCAAACTTCTGTCCGACAACAACATACAATGGCATCCGATTCCATATACCAAGAAACCACCGATAGTTTCCACAGTAAAGGATGTCTTCCGTATGAAAAAGGAAGCACGCCGTCTGCACAAGCAGTACAACTTTAGCATAATACATTGCCGCTCATACATTTCGGCATTCGTTGGCGTTTACATGAAGCGTAAGTTCGGCACAAAGTTCATCTTCGATATGCGTGGCTTCTATGCCGACGAGCGTGTGGACGGCAAACTATGGAACCGCAGCAATCCGGTTTACAACGCCGTTTACAAGTATTTCAAACGCAAGGAACGGCTTTTCTTCACACAGGCCGACCACACAATAAGCCTCACCTACGCAGGCCGCGACATAATACACACCTTCGCAGGATTGGAAGACATTCCCATAGAAGTCATCCCCTGCTGTGCCGACACCGAACTATTTGACTTCCATAAAATTGACAATGCAAAAGTTGATCAGCAACGCAAGGAACTCGGAATTGCCGAAAATGAATTTGTCGTTACCTACCTCGGCTCAATCGGCACCTGGTACATGGCTGAGGAAATGATGCATTTCTTCAAATTGCTGAAAACAAGCAAACCAAATGCAAAATTTCTATTCATTTCGCGCGACAATCCACAGATAATACACTCACTCTGCGACAAGTACGGAATCAGTCATAGCGATGCGATTGTGCATCCCGCCGACCGCGAAAATGTACCGACAATGATTGCCGTCGGAAACGTTTCGCTGTTCTTCATAAAGCCAGTTTTCTCAAAAAAGGCTTCATCGCCAACCAAACTTGCCGAATTGCTTGGCATGGGTATGCCCGTAATCTGCAATGGCGATGTCGGTGACCTCGACAAGTTTATGCAAGACACACCTTTGGGCTTGATTACCACCAAATTCGATGACGAAACACTGAACAAACTCGTATCTCAGATTGACTCCCTCCAAAACCTCGACCGCGAATACCTGCGCAAAATCTCGCTTGATTTATTCTCGTTGAAAATTGGAGCAGAAAGATATTTGAAAGTTTATAGGGGGCTAGAAGGCTGAAAGGCAAAAAGGCTTGAAGGCTCACAGGCGAATGGGCTGACAGGGTAACAGACTAGCCTCCCAAAATCGTAAATCCCAAATCGTAAATTATTTTTATTTTTGCATCAAATTTACGCATCGTGACCAAACGGCTTCTGCTCATAGTACACCACAGGCCTAACCGCTCGCCCGGACAACGTTTCCGAATCGAGCAGTTCCTGCCCTACCTCGAAAAAGCGGGCTACGAAGTCACATTTTCCAACATCATCAGCGAAAAGGATGACCGCACATTCTACTCGCACGGGCACTACTTTGGAAAACTTATGTTCGTGATAAAGAGTTTCTTCCATAGGATGAAGGATGTCCGTAGAGCAAAAAATTACGACCTTGTGTTCGTCTATCGCGAAGCATATATGCTTGGTACGACAATATTTGAGCGCAAAATTGCAAAGCGCAGAGTGCCAATGATTTTCGACTTCGACGACTCCATCTGGCTGAACGACACCAGCGAAGGCAACCAGAACCTCGCTTGGCTGAAACGCACCGAAAAGACAAACGAAATATGCGAATATGCTACACTTGTAAGCGTTGGCAACCAATATCTTGCCGACTACGCAAAGCAATTCAACGACAACATTTTCATACTGCCAACGGTAATAAACACCAACTACCATAAGCCAACCGAAAGAAAGCCTCACGACCGCATTTGCATCGGCTGGACAGGCACGCAACCTACGCTCAAGCACTACGAAACCGCCTATCCAGTACTCAAACGCATCAAGGAAAAGTATGGCGACAAGGTGTATTTCAAGGTGATAATGAACTCGAAAACATGGCAAAGCGAAATTCCCGACACCAAAATCGTGCAATGGTCGGCACAAAATGAGATAGACGAGCTTTGCGAGTTCGACATCGGCATAATGCCTCTGCCCGACGACAAGTGGAGCCGAGGAAAGTGCGGATTCAAGGGACTGCAGTGCATGGCTTTGGAATTGCCGGTGGTAATGTCGCCTGTTGGTGTAAACAAAGAAATTATCGATGACGGCAAAAACGGTTTTCTCGCCAGCACCGACGACGAGTGGGTGGAAAAATTATCTGCCCTCATTGACTCCGAAGAGCTACGCCACGAAATGGGCAAGAATGCCAGAAAGACAGTAGAAGAACGATTTTCGGTAACCGCTTGGGCAGACAAGGTCGTTGAAACTTTCGACGGGCTAATAAAAAAGTGAAGAATATTTTTGCCATTAATAAAATCTTCCATACCTTTACGAAAAATTTCGTAACGAAAAAAGTCGTAATATGGAAAACCCATTCAAATTCGGGACAATAGTCGAAGGAGACTTCTTTACCGACAGAGTTGAAGAAGTGGCTTATATAAAGCAGTTTATCAATAGTGCAAACCATTTGATTATAATAAGCCCACGTCGTTTCGGAAAGAGTAGTGTCGTTTTGAAAGCCGTGAAACAGTCGGGACGCAAATACATATATCTGAACCTGCAAAAAGTTATGTCGGTTCAAGATTTGGCGGCCAAGTTGCTAACCGAAGTTTACAAGCACAATACGCTAGAAAAACTCCGCGGATTAATTTCAAACTTTAGGATAATTCCAACTTTGAATACCAATGCGCTGACAGGTGCTGTAGAAGTCAGTTTCCAACCATCAAAAAACGCAAATGTAATGCTTGAAGATGTATTAAGCACATTGGAAAACATTGGAAACGAAAACAATAGGTTAGTTGTCATTCTCGACGAATTTCAGGAGATACTTGAAATAGAAAACGGTCTGGACAAGCAGTTGCGTGCTATTATGCAGGAACAAAAGAACATCAATTATATATTGCTTGGCAGTCAGGAATCAATGATGGAAGATATTTTCGAAAAGAAGAAATCACCATTCTACCATTTCGGACAACTGATGCGCTTGCGCAAATTGCCAAGAAATGAGTTCGAACAATATATATCATCTAGGTTAAAAAACCTTTTGCCACAAAATTACAACGATATCACAAAGGAAATACTTGATTATACCGATTGCCACCCATATTATTCACAACAACTTGCCTCACAAATTTGGCAGACAGCAATCATTAATCCTGAATGCACAGACCTATTTTCCAAAGCATTACAGCAAATTGAAGAAACGCATTGCTTGGACTTTGAACGCATCTGGATTCGACTGAATCGTACCGACAAAAAAATTCTACAGACACTCGCTTCCGATACACAACTGACAATGACAGACTTGCACACGAGTACGATATATAGTGCACTAAAGAAAATGCAAAAGCAGGGACTTGTGATATATTCAAACCGCTACGAGATTGAAGACCCGTTCTTCAAGAAATGGATTTTAGATTTTGCCTCATAGGTTTTACGAAAAATTTCGTAACGAAACTTTTCGTAACAAAACAAATGGCTGTAGTTTGATATTCAACTGATTTTCAAAACTTACATAACAATTACACTATCAATAAGTTAAAAAAAATGTCATTCCACAAGTCAGAACATACACGCGATACGGTACGGGGAGCGTTGTAATGTTCGACTATGCGGAATCCCCTTTGTGTACTAATGGGAGATTCCGTATAAGTGAACTCACAAGCAACGTTCCTTATGCTGTTCGTTCTACTTTACGGAATGACAGAGTGTTGGTATAAAATCAGATTGCTGTAAAACTATAGCCAAACAAATTTAACAACAAAACAACATTTTTCATCGTTAATAATTCTTAACTTTGCAAAAAATACTACGAAAATGAAACGGACATTCTCATTATTAGCCATCGTACTGATATTTAGCGCATCATTGTTCGCACAGACAGAACCTGTAAAGCAAGCGAAGAAATTCGAACGTCTGCTCAACTACATCGATGCAATGTACGTTGACACCGCCAACATAGCAAAAATTACCGAAGTCGCAATCGTAAAGATGCTTCAGGAACTCGACCCGCACTCGGCATACATCAGCGCCGACGACGTGGCCAAGTCGAAGGAACAGCTCGACGGCAGTTTCGATGGAATTGGCGTACAGTTCCGCATAATTCAGGACACTATTGTTGTCCAAGACGTTATTTCTGGTGGTCCATCAGAGAAAGTTGGTATAAAATCTGGCGACCGCATTGTGGAAGTTGACGGAGAAGTCGTTGCAGGAATTAAAATTGACAATTCGGGTGTAGCAAAACGTCTGCGTGGCAAAAAAGGAACAAAAGTGACAGTCAAGATTTTGCGTACAGGAGAAAAAGGTCTTATCACATTCGACATTATCCGCGACAAAATTCCAATCCACAGCGTCGATGCATTCTACACAGTCGGTGATGTAGGATACGTGAAACTTAACAAGTTTGCACGTACAACCGAAGCAGAAATGGACTCAGCATTCAGATACTTCACTCAAAAGAAGGTGAAAAACATTATCCTCGACCTCAGCGACAACACCGGCGGATACCTCGACCAGGCCGTAACACTTTGCAGCCGTTTCATCGAGCCTAACAAGTCGATAGTTTACACCAAGGGCGAAAAAATGCCTCGCTACGACTACAACTCAAAGGAAATGAATGCCGAACTTGTAAACCGCACAGGCAAACTCGTGGTAATAATTGACGAAAATTCTGCTTCGGCAAGCGAAATCACTTCTGGTGCAATACAGGACTGGGACAGAGGCGTCATCGTTGGTCGCCGTTCGTTTGGTAAAGGTCTGGTACAAAGAGAAATGACTCTCACAGACGGTTCTATCGTCCGCCTGACAATTGCACGCTACTACACCCCGTCGGGTCGTTGCATTCAGAAGCCGTACAGCAGTTACGAAGAGTACAACAAGGACTTGCTCAACCGCTACAACCACGGCGAATACTACCACAAGGACAGCATCAAGTTCAACGACAGTCTGAAATACAACACATTGAAGTACAAGCGCACCGTATATGGCGGTGGCGGTATTATGCCAGACGAATTTGTTCCGCTCGACACCACCCTGCGTTCCGACTACCATCTGGCATTGCAGCGCAAGAACATTTTCTTCCCGACAATTTCGGAATACATTGACAAGCACAAGGATGAACTGAAGAAGAAATACGGCGATGTAGAAAACTTTGCCAAGAACTTTGTCGTTCCCGAAGACTTTATGAAAACTATGCTCGCAAAGGCCAAGGATGCAAAAATCAACGTCGATTCGCTGCCGAAAGCCACACCAGCACAGGAAATTTATCTAAAAAATCATATCAAGTCGTCGATGGCAAGCGACATCTGGGGCAACTCTGCATTCTGGGTAATCTTCAACCAGCAAGACCCGACCGTAAAACGAGCCTTTGAAATTATTGGTGACGACAAATTGTACAATTCGTTGCTGAAGAAGAAATAGAAGAAAATTGGATTTGATAATTTGATGATTTTCTGGCTGACGGTCTTGCAGTCTAACAGTCCAATGCCTTGCGACAGACAGACTGGTCTTCTGTTAGACTGGTCTTCCGCTAACCTTTTAGTCCATTGTACATTATCAATTATCCATTGTCAATTATCCATTATCCATTGTCAATTCATACATCACGCACACGCAATGGCACACCTTTCCGCACATAGGACACGAATATCCCTTCTCTATGCTATCCTTTAGCCAATAATCTGGTATTTCACGAACAGGAACGAACCCATTTCTACGGAAAATAACATCTGAATTTACCACTCCATCGTGCTTCCACAAAGGAGAAAAAATGCTTTTGACGCCAAGACCTTCCAGATAATCAACAGCCTTAGCCACCAAAGCAGTACCTATCCCCCGCCCCGAAAATTCCTGCGCAACCGCAACTGTCCTCACATACGACTTGCCATCTTTTGCACCAACGAGAACTATACAAAAGCCAACTATTCTGCCAAGTTCACCATCCTCTGCGACAAAGACTTTTCCCTCCGACAAATCAGTTTCTGTTATATAGTTTTCACCAAGCAGAACATTCGCTATCGCTATAACTCCAACAACATCGGCACTGCGCAAATTTCTAATTTCTACCATACAAAATCATTCGGATGCAAAATTACAGAAATAAAAAACACTAAATGCATCTACTCTTTTTATAGTTAACAAAAAAAGGTATCTGGTTAACAAAAGAACGGTTTGCAAAAATGCAATGTTACCTTTTTATTTTCTAAATTTGCAGACATTATTTAAAAAAAACAAAACAACATACAAATGAAGAAATTCACACTAATTGCAATCCTATTAGCACTAGCAACAACGGTTTTTGCAAAGCATGTGCCAATGGAAACTGCAAAGTCGGTTGCAAAGACTTTTTGGGAACAGAACGTACAAAAAGGCAACATTTTTAAGGCAGGAAATGTTTTCAACGACATATCTGGTCAAACGGAATTTACAAATCTATACATCTTCAACACCAATGGTGGATTTGTAATCGTTTCGGCAGACGATGCAGCCAAACCAATACTCGGCTACTCGCAGCAGGGCAGTTTCGACCCTAACAACATCCCTGTAAATGCTCGCGCATGGCTCAAAGGCTACAACAGCGAAATACAGTACGCAATCGACAACAACATCGAAGCAGGCGAAGAAACCCATAATACTTGGAACAACCTGCGCAACGGCAACGGACTTGCCCCAAAAAGCACAAGGGCAATTTCGCAGATGCTCACAACGACTTGGAACCAAGCTCCATACTATAACAACTTGTGCCCCTACGATGAAGAAAATGATGGTCGTTCTGTCACTGGCTGCGTAGCAACGGCAATGGCACAGGTTATGAAATACTGGAACTGGCCAGTACGCGGAACAGGTTCGCACTCGTACACATCTGACGAACACCCAGAATACGGCACTATGTCGGCTAATTTCGGCAACACCACCTACGACTGGGACAATATGCCGAATGCATTGTCATCCTCAAGCTCAAGCACAGAGATAAACGCTATAGCTACGCTTATGTACCATTGCGGTGTAGCTGTAGAAATGGAATACAGTGCTACAGGAAGCGGCGCATATACAATATCATACGGCGGTCACTTTGAATATTGCGCCGAAAGTGCATTTCGCAACTTCTTCGGATACAGTAGCGACCTTTATGGATTGTATCGTACAACCAGATACATAGATAACGGTGACACTCTTACTTATGAAGCATACCCCTATTCTGAGTGGGTATCTATGCTGAAAGACGAACTTGATGCCTATCGTCCTATACTTTACGCAGGTGCAGGACCAGATGGCGGTCACGCATTTGTATTCGACGGCTACGACAACAACGACCTTTTCCACATCAACTGGGGTTGGGGAAGCTGGGAAGACGGATACTTCTCTATAGATGCCCTTGAACCAGCTGCCGGTGGCATTGGCGGTGGCAGCTACCAGTTCAACATTGACCAGAAAGCGATTTTTGGCGTAGAACCAGCATACACAAACTTAACCCTATCGACAAACACCTTGACAATTGACCAGAATGGAGGCTCCGCCACATTCACAGTCATGGCTAGCAACAACAACTCACAATGCTACTTATATACCGATGCTTCGTGGCTCACACTATCAAGTACTACGGCAAACGGCAACAGTGCTTCCACACCAATAACCGTTACAGCCCAACCATTGTCATCGGGCAACAGAAGCGCAACAATAACAGTTACACAAGGCAACCAAACGGCAACATTAACAGTATCGCAAAGAGTTGCTTACCAAGGTGGTCCTTTCTGGCAGTGTACTTTCGAGGAAACCTCCACACTATACACCACAGGTCAGGTATCATCAAGCAGCGCCAACTGGGAACAAAGGGAAATCTCCTATTCTGATGGAGGCACCTATTACTACAACTTAAACTACCATGTTGAAAACGAAGAAGATGTAACAAACAGCGAAACTCCTCAGCACTGGATGATAATAGATGGTGGTGGTGCAATACGTCAAGGCTACGACTTCGATTCCTACATGATGTTTACAGGAATTGACCTCACCGATGCCGAGTATCCGCAGATTGGCTTCTACGAATACAGACGACTGGTGAACATTCCGCCAGCAATGGAAGCTACTGTAGTTGAAGTTTCTATAAATGGTGGTACCACATGGACAAAACACGTTGTAGGATGCGAAGAGCTGTCAGAGCATTCGTATGGTTATCAACTCGTTCCTATTTTCGAGGCAGCTGGTCACAACAATGTTGTTATCCGCTTCCGTGCAAATAGACGTTTAAGCGTTTTGCAAAGCACATTTGGTGCAGGCGTTAACTACAATTCTGCAAATTTCTATACTATCTGGCAGGTTGATGACATCGCAATCACCGAAACCCCTGCTTTCGACCTTGTTATTACCGATGTAAGAATGAATGACGGCCGTTGCGACTTATACTCGAATCCTAATGCCCTAGCGGCTGGATATACATCAAGTCACTATCAGCTACATCCTATGTTTGGACAGACTCCGCGTTCAGAATGGACAAGTTCCAATAAGTTTGCTTCATTCAACGTTGCAGTAGAAAACAAGGGCGCTGAACCTGTCGAGCCGATTGTTCATATTACAGTGACATCACCGAGCGGCGAGGAAATCTGGTCCACTGACTTTGAAGCAGCCGAAATAGGCCCTTACCAACGTGATACTATTGATGTAATTGAATTTATTGGAGAGGGAGAAAATATGTCCATTGCAAATGTATTCTTCTTCAATGACGAACAAATGCAGAACATTGCTGTTGGCGAATATACGGTTACCTATACTGTAAGTACAGAAGCTGGCGATGACCCAACTCCTAACAACAATGAAAAATCTCATCCTTTCTACATTACAGAAAGCGCATACTCACCTGCAACACCTAATATTACAAAAACAAGCGGACCTAACACTTGGGGTAGGTTTGTAGAAGGTGACGAAATCGTAGCAATATTCGAATACAATACATTGCCACAAGGAGATGTTCCCATATATGTTTACATTCACGAGGAAACAAACCCAGGAACTGCCATTGTAGCTAACATCTACGAATACAGCGCAGAAAGCGATGGTTTTGAATTGTCTCTTTCGTCAGGTACACACACTATAACTGCTGATGAAATAGGCAAATGGATTGAAGTTCCATTCGGTACAGACACTCATTTCACAATAGAAGAGTATGATCCTGAATCAAACACAAAGACCGTTGAAATCGGTATAGCATTCTACGAAAACGAAGATACGTTGAAACTTGGAGCAAGCAACGATATGCCAAACAAAGGATGGATTTGCCGTTACATCATGGGAGGTGTAGGTCCTTCTGCATATAATGTAAGTAGCGAATCTGTTGCTCCTGCAATCTGCCTTGGTAATCCAAATCCAGAAGCAAACTACACTATAACAGTTAATTCGGCAGACGAAGAAATGGGTACTGCAACAGGTGGTGGCGAATTCGCAAATGGCACACAGATACAAATCTCGGCAACGCCAAACGATGGCTTCCGTTTCACCAGATGGAATGATGGCAGGTCTGCAAATCCACGCAATATAACCGTAACAAGAAATGCAACCTACACTGCATATTTCGAGGCATTGCCAGTTGAATATACAATAACAGTAGTTTCGAATGATGAAGAAATGGGGGTTGCAACTGGTGGTGGAAACTTCTACGAGGGCGAACAGGTTACAATTTCGGCTACACCGAACAACGGCTATCGTTTCACCCAATGGCAAGACGGCAACACCGAAAATCCTCGCACAATTACCGTTGCTGGAAATTCAACATACACTGCATATTTCGAGGCAATGCCAGTTGAATATACAATAACAGTAGTTTCGAATGATGAAGAAATGGGGTATGCAACTGGTGGTGGAAGTTTCTACGAGGGCGAACAGGTTACAATTTCGGCTACACCGAACAACGGCTATCGGTTCACCCAATGGCAAGACAACAACACCGAAAATCCTCGCACAATTATCGTGACAGGAAATGCAACATACATTGCAAGCTTTGAGGCTTTGCCAAACCAATACACAATAACGGTACTTTCGGCTAACGAAACTATGGGTACGGTAAATGGTGGTGGTGTCTTCTCTGAAGGAGACGAAATTAGAATCTCCGCGGCGGCACGCGACGGCTACAACTTTATCGGATGGAACGACAACAACAACGAAAATCCTCGCACAATTACCGTGACAGGAAATGCAACATACATTGCAAGCTTTGAGACTTTGCCAAACCAATACACAATAACAGTACTTTCAGCTAACGAAACTATGGGTACGGTAAATGGCAGTGGAGTCTTCTCTGAAGGAGACGAAATTAGAATCTCCGCGACGGCACGCGACGGCTACAACTTTATCGGATGGAACGACAACAACACCGACAATCCTCGCACAATCGTAGTTATTGGAAATGCTACATTCATCGCATCGTTTGTTCATACTACAGGCATTGTAGATAATACAACTCCCGAAATTAAAATCTTCCCCAACCCGACAAGCGACCGTATCTACATAAGCTCATCGGAAACAATTTCCAGAATAGAAATTATATCTATCACTGGAAAGATCGTTGCCCAGATGGAAATCGGCAGCGACAATGCAACCTTAAACGTTTCCGACTTATCTAACGGAATGTATTTCGTAAGAATCTTGGGAAGCAAAAACAACAATGTCTCTGTAAAGAAACTCGTAAAGGAATAATTTAACATTACAATATACCAAACAACAATGAAAGTAAGAGATTTAGTTTCTGAACTTGAAAAATATGCGCCACCATCGCTCCAAGAAAGCTACGACAATGCTGGCCTGAATGTAGGTTTTCCAGATTTAGAGATTTATGGTGTGCTGATTTGTATTGATGTTGTACCAGAAGTAATTGATGAAGCCATCGACAAATCATGCAACATGATAGTAGCGCATCATCCACTTATCTTTCCTAATATAAGGAAAATAACTGGAAGCAACATTATAGAGAAATCAATAGTAAAAGCCATACAAAACAACATCTCTATTTTTTGCGGGCATACCAATTTCGACAAAACACAAAATGGTGTCAGCATGAAGATGTGCGAAAAGCTCGGACTAAAGAAGTGTTCCGTAATTGATGCCGAAAGCAATTTGATTAGGAAAATTGTTGTATATGCCCCCGAACAACATGCAGAAACAGTACGCAACGCTATGTTTTCTGCCGGAGCAGGATGCATTGGCGATTACAACGAATGCAGTTTTAATATGAATGGCATTGGCACTTTCCGTGCTAGCGAAACCTGCAATCCGTATGTTGGTAAAATCGGCGAAAGACATTACGAAAACGAAACAAGGATAGAGGTTGTATGTCCATCGTACTTACAGTCGAAGATTATCTCTGCAATGCTAAAAGTTCATCCATACGAAGAACCAGCTTTTGACATATATCAAATCGAAAACAAGTGGGAACAAATTGGACTTGGTGCAATTGGTGAATTGCCAGATGAAATTACCGAAAACGAACTTCTTGAAACCGTAAAGCAAACATTCAACGTAGGGAACATCCGCCATAGTGAAAAAATAGGTAGAAAAATTCGTCGCATTGCTGTATGCGGAGGTAGCGGTGCTTCATATATTCGCAGGGCAATGGCCTTGAATGCAGATGCCTACATTACTGCTGACATAAAATATCACGACTGGTTCCTTGCCGAAAGAAAAATTCTTATACTTGACATCGGGCACTACGAAAGCGAGCAATTCACGAAAGATATTTTTTATGACATAATCGCTAAGAATGACAAAGGTTTTAAAATATGTTTGTCCGACATAAATACTAATCCTATAAATAATTATTAACACATTAGAATTTGCACTATTAAAAAAATCAAATAATCTTTTGCCATTAAAAAAAAACGCATTACCTTTGCACCCGTGTTTGCCCAGGTGGTGAAATTGGTAGACACGCCAGCTTGAGGGGCTGGTGCTCGCAAAGGGCGTGCAGGTTCAAGTCCTGTCCTGGGCACAAAAAAGCGAAATAGATTCGCTTTTTTTGTATTTATAATTTTACTAATTGGTTCAACAGAAGGTCAAATCAAAAAAAGACCTGTTCAAAAATATTAGTATAATATTCTGAAAAATCATTATCTTAACAACCTAAAAACAAGAATGACATGTTAAGCGAAAACGAAATAGCACGGCAGAAAAGCCTTTTGGCAGGAGAAGGAAACTTTGTTGACATTGTTGCCCCAGCCACACCAAAGAATGGTATAACAATTATCGACAACCAGCAGCATTATATCGACTGCTACGACAATAAAAGCAATAACTACACTATAGAAAAGTTCGTCCCTGCATCTGGTGCTGCAACCAGAATGTTCAAAAGACTAATAGCATTCAACAACGAGCCGACCCTAAAGAATCTCCACGATGGCGACAACTATTCGGTAAAGGCGACAATAGACGCACTGCCGAAGTTCGCATTCTTCGACACCTTGAAAGACAGCATCAAAAATACAGAAAACTTGGAGAATATATCTGACAAGATTCTGCACGAGCCACTCAACTATGCTGGATTACCCAAAGGTCTTATAGAATTTCACAAATATGATGGCTTTTCAAGAACCGCTTTCGAGGAACAGATTTTCGAGGGTATGGCAATGAACAATTCCGACAAGCCTGCAAAACTCGAATTCACGGTTTCGGAAGAACACTATGCAATGTTCAAATCATTGCTTGACAAAATATTGCAAAAAAATAAGCTGAACGTTGAAGTGAAATTCTCATTTCAGGAGAAATCGACAAACACAGTTGCAATATACAACGACGGCACCCTTGTAACCACCGATTCGGGAGAACTTTTCACCCGTCCGGGCGGACACGGCTCGCTGTTGCAGAACCTTAACCAGATTGATGCCGACATTATCTTCATCAAGAACATCGACAACATTGTGCATCAAGACTACATGTCTGAAACATTGCCTTACAAGAAATTGCTTGGCGGCGTACTCATTGAAACCGCCGAAAATATAAAGTCGTATATGCAGAGCCTTGAGATTGACAATTCGGAAGAAAACTGCAACCGCATAGCCGATAACCTTGAAGAAACATTTTACACATCTTTTACACGCAATGAAAATCTTTACGATACACTTGTCAATTTTATGAATCGACCAATCCGTGTATGCGGAATGGTAAAAAATACTGGCGAGCCAGGCGGAGGCCCATTCCTTGTTAGAAAAGACGGAAATATTTCGCTCCAGATTGTAGAAAAAGCCCAAATTAATCTTACCGACGAAATCCAGAAAAAACATTTCGACAACTCAACGCATTTCAATCCTGTCGATCTGGTTTGCTACACGAAAAATTACAAAGGCGACAAATTTAATCTAAACAAGTTCGTAGATTCATCTACTTGTTTTATCTCCGAAAAGACATACAATGGCAAACCTATAAGAGTTTTAGAACATCCTGGGCTTTGGAATGGTTCTATGTCCGACTGGCTCACAATCTTCGTTGAGGTGCCTCTGATTACCTTCAATCCTGTAAAAGAAGTTAACGATCTTCTCAGAAAGGAACATCAGCCCAAAAAGTAATGGCTACACAACGGCAATAGGATATTAGATTCCAAACAACAAAAAAACTAAAGGACGGAACTTTTAAATTCCGCCCTTTAAAAATGAGAGTAGAGTATGCGTTTTTAATAGATTATTGTAACTGTGCCTTCGTATGGCTCCTCGTCGTTGAACAAGTCGATTATGTACATATACGTTCCTGCTGGTACAAAGTGTCCACGATATCTACCATCCCACGGTTCAGTATATCCCTTCGATGTAAACATCAACTGACCCCAACGGTTGAAGACGTAAATCTCAGCTTCCTGGAACATCTCAATGTTCACGATTTCCCAAATATCGTTCACACCGTCACCGTTTGGAGTAAATACATTAGGAATACGCAGACAAGGAACATCAACATCCGTAAGGGTGATGGTTATTTCTTCTGACTTACATTCGTTACCGTCTATAACTCCAACTACATATTCACCAGCATACATATTCTGCATAATTGACACATCACCCTTGCTATTGTTCCAGAAGTACATATAAGGCTCCGTACCACCTATAGCCTTCAATTCGATGCTACCTGTACGGCTACCACGGCAGAACGGATGCTCAATCAAAGTTTCTAACTGCAATGCATCTGGCTGGCTCAACAACGTTGGCTTGATAGCAACACATCCATTATTATCAACAACCTTTATAGTATAATAGCCCGCAGTCATATTGTTGAATACATTATTAGTTGACGGAGCAGCAAGACCCTCAATCAAATAGTTATAAGGTTCAACACCACCAGAAACCTCAACCTCAATCTTTCCGTCCTTATCACCGTTACACTTAATATCACTTGCAGTTGTTTCTACCAACATTTCGGATGGGGCCTCAAGCGTTAGGCTCTTTACAGACGAGCATCCTACTGCATCAGAAATCGTGAGCGAATATGTACCCATTCCAACATTGGCAAGTTCATTTTCTGTTGAAGATGTATTCCACAGATAAGTGTATGGAGCGACACCGCCGAATGCAGTAGCGACAATCTTACCGTCTCGCGAATTGTAACACAACGGAGCCTCAATATATGTCTGTACATTCATTTCTGGAGGAGAAACAAGGTTAACTCCGGCCTGTCCCGTACATCCCCAAGCATCGGTTACGGTTACCATATATGACCCCTCAAACAGGTTGTATATTTCAGGAGACGCATTGCCTGTACTCCAAGCAAAGAATACGGGTTCTGTTGCATTTGGACATTCGGCAGAAGCAATACCATCGTTGTATCCATGACAACTTATCTGCTGTGTAACGTGTGCATTAACAGAAAGCATACCCTGCTTCGAAACCTGAGCGCTGGCAGTTGCCATACAGGAGTTGTCATCGACAACAGTAAGCCCATACTGACCAACCATAACATTGGTATTCTCGACAACATTTATACCATTCGACCAAATGTAATTGTAAGGTTGAGTACCTCCGACAACAACTGCATTAAGCGAACCCTGAGAAACACCACATATAAGGTCGCGAGAAACAATAGATACTTCAAGTCTCATAGGCTGATTGATATTGCAGTGCAAAACGGCAGAGCAACCTCCCGAATCATGTACCGTAACTACATAGTTACCTGCAAGAAGACCTGTAGCTGTCTGGGTATTTTGTCCGTTGCTCCACTGATAGCTGTAAATAGGATTACCGCCACTTGCAGTAACTGTAGCAGATGTCGATTCGCCATAGCAAGCTATTGTTCCGATTGATGAAATTTCTGCATTGAAAACTGGAGCCTGCCCAATTGTAACAACACCCGTATCAGAACATCCATTAGCTGCGGTCACTGTTACTGTATAAGGACCAGGAGCAGAGATGGTATTGGTTTGCGACATAGTACCATCGTTCCAAACATACGACTGTCCACCATGAGCAGTAATCTCAATTGATGTTGTTAAACAGTTCAATTCAAGCGTACCTGTATTATTTTCAAATGAAACAATAGGCGTAGCTAAATCTTCTGTTATGACAATAGCCGCCGTTGCTATACAACCATTAGCACCAGTTGCTGTTACCATATATTGACCATGAGAATAGAATGTGCGTTCGCTTGTCGTATATCCGTCAGCCCAAAGGTAATTTGCCTCCTGTCCCGTCATAACCACATGAATCTGCGGGTTGTTGCAATCGATTACAGTAGTACCCGTTTCGTTGGAGATTCTAATGTCTGGAGGTGTATTATTCATAACTATTGAAACAGTAGCAGTATTAGTACACCCGTTGGCACCTGTTGATGTTACAGTATATGTACCAGCCTCAACAAATGTGTTAGTATAAGAAAGATGTGGAGTTAAACCTCCCGACCATTCATACGACACTCCATTTCCACTTGCTGTAACGTTAACCTGCGATGTAGAACAATTCAATTCGAACAGATTATTAATGTTATTGATATTTACTGTTGGTGGATCATTTTCGTCTCTAATAGTTATTGATGCAGAAGCAGTACAACCATTATTAGCTGTAACAGTTACAGTGTAAATACCAGGATTGCTAATTGTCTGCGAAGGTCCGCCGCCCCACAATTGATTGTCCCATGCATATTGGGCTCCTCCCTGAGCAATGACATCTATCGAAGATACATTACAACTTAAACTATAAGTTCCCGCCATATTATCAATATATGCGTTAGGAGCATTATTGTCAGCACGGATAACCATATCAGCCACACCTGGACATCCATTTATTCCAGTAGCAGTTACTGTATATGTGCCTGGAGTATTAATAGTTATACTTGGAGTTACCTCACCATTATGATTCCAAACGTATGAGATACCTCCTTCTGCTGTAAGAACAATTTCACGGTTATTACAATCAAGTACAGACAGCTGGGTTCCCGTTGTAATTGTTGGTGTAGCCGGAGTAAAGTCTTCAGTAATAACTACGTATGCAGTATTAGAACAGCCATTTGCACCATAAGCTGTTACTGTATATGGCCCAGCAGCAGTCAGATCAATCTCAGGTCCATTGTATCCACCTGGCCAAGTATATGAAACACCTGTTCCTGTCGCAATAACATGAACATAAGTAGAATTACAATCTATCTGGTTGAATCCGCTCTCGTTTCTTATTGAAACTGTTGGAGGAGTAAGGTTTTCGGTAATTGATATTGACGCAACTGCCGTACATCCGTTGGTCGCGGTAGCCGTAACAGTGTAAACTCCTGTGGACATCGCAACATTATCGGGATTATCTGGATACAAACCATTAGACCATGCAAAAGTTACATTTCCATCTTCTGGCAAAGCTGTAGCACTAATAGGCAATCCTGTTTCTAATGTTGTACAAGTAAGTTCTGTGTTAGTAGCAACGATAGACGGATGCGGCCTACCCATGGTTTCTCCAATATCAATATGTTCAGTAGCGGTACAACCATTGTCGGCTGTTGCAGTAACATAGTACACACCCGGAGCTGTAATTTCGTTCGATGCCTGATTGGTATATGTACCACCCGACCAGCTATATGAAACAACACGTGCCGAACCTTCTGCTGTCAAATATATGGTTGAAATGTCGCAGGAAAGCTGTGTTGTTCCTGTATTGTTTGTTATAGAAACTGTCGGGTCTTCAACATCCGCTGTAATATGAATCTCAGCTTCAGAAGTACATCCGTTAGGAGCAGTTGCCGTAACATAATAGTAACCTGGGCTTGTGAACGAGTTACCAGTACCAGTCAAGTTTTCCCCACCCGACCATACATAGTCGTCGGCATCGCTGTCGTCGATTAGAGTTACCGAAATCGAAGGTCCTGCACAAGTCAAAACGTTAGTATTCGAGTTGTTTCCTATTGCAACATTAGGTTCTTCAACATCCTCCGTTATTATAATCGTAGCTTCCGAAAAACATCCGTTTGGTGATGATGCCGTAACAGTATATGGTCCTGGAGCCAATACCGGATTAGTAGCAGGACTTGCACTGCTGACACCATCCGTCCACGAAAGCGTAGCACCATCAGTTGTTGATGTAGCTACAAGTTCGATAGGTATATCATAATTGCTATCTTGTGAGGAAGAATTATGACATGTAAGTATCGTGGTTGCTGGTGGTGTTATTGCAACATTCGGACTTTCCCTATCCTCATTAACCGTTGCCGTTGCCACCCTCTGGCAACCGTTAGGTGCTGTTACTGTAACGCTGTATTGTGTCGGTTCCGTTATGTTAGTAGGATCAACCCCATCTCCCCACGAAATCGTATTCTCAGGTGCTGTAAGAGCCGTAAGCACTACAGAGGGTGTCGAACAAGTAAGCGTTGCCATAATTGGATCTATCGAAACATCAGGCAATCCGGCATCCTGACTAATTGTAATAATTTCCGAATCTGTGCAACCGTTTGCCGCAGTTCCAACTACCGTATATTCTCCGCCTTCTGTTATTGTCAGCGATGCACCAGTATGGTCGCCATTCCATACATAGTTTGCAGCACCGTTTGCCTGCAAAGTTATAGCGTGAACTGTACAAGTAAGAGCAGGTGCACTTGATGTTATTCCAACATTTGGCACCTCGTCATCCCTGCCGATAAATATTTCATCAGATGAGACACAACCATTGCTACCAGTTGCATATACAACATAGTGACCATCGGTGTAGCTGTTGAGAGATGCCACATTTGACGGAGACCAAGTAAGTTCTCCATCTCCTGTTGCTGTAAGAGTTATTGACCTATTTGTACAGGTTAGAGTGTTTGTTGACGGCTCGTCAATAGACACATAAGGCACTTCATCATCGCTATATATTTCAATTTCATAAGAAGCGGAACAACCATTTGTACGTGTTGCAACTACTGAATATATGCCAGGTGTTGATATTTCACGTATAGCCTGATCCCACGAAAGTGTAGCATCTGACGTTGTAGTACTTGCCTCCAATGTAATTGTCTGACCAGAACATGAAGCAAGTTGTGTTGAAGGACTTGCGGTAATCAATACATCTGGCAATTCATCATCACGGGAAATTGGGTACGAGACAGATGCTGTACATGCATTCAAATCAGTTACGGTCACGGTATATACACCTTCTGTTGTGACAGTAATTTGAGCATCTTCAACACCATTTGACCACAAGTAAGAAGATGGATTTTCAGTAGATTCCGAACCATCGGATGCCTGCAGAACAATTCCTTGTATAGGCGGGCAATTAATTGTTGTGGCTCCTCCGCTAAGATTAATAATATTTGGCTTTGGATTTACGTTTACAGCAACTGTTACATCATCATCAAAATAAAGTTCTTCACCACCACCACAAGCTGTCGTTGTAAGCCTTACACTATACGTATAGTTACCATAATCAGGAGTCACTGTAATTCTTTCGCCAGTGGTAGTCGTCAAACCGGAACCTACAGTAGGAGATGCCGACCATTCCAAAGTATAATTTGTTCCAGCATTGTGAACGTTGGCGATAAGAACATCCTCATCTCCCAAACATATCATAGTATTAGCGACTGCCTCTACACTTGGTGCAGCACCAATCTGAATTTCCACTTCGTCAGATGCAGAGCAACCGTTCTCGTCGGTAACTGTTACCGAATAAGGAGTCTCTGTTGTCAAGTTAGGTGTTGTAATCTCCGTACCATCAGCACCATTTGACCACAAATAACCAATAGTTCCTTCGCACCCTGAAGCGTGTGCTGTAAGTGTCGTATTCGTACCTTCGCAAATTGAAAGCGGTCCCGATATGTCAACACTCGGACTTGACTGGTTATCGCCAATTGTTATTGTCTGCTCGGTAATACAGATGCCAAGAGTCGATTCGTTAGTAATAGTTACGTTATAAGAACCTGCTTCAAGAGCACCAAACACTACGGAAGCACCTGTTGTCGTCTGTGAAGTCTGACCAGTTACCGCAACAGTATAGGTTGAACCAGCAAGTCCACCTGCAAAGTTGCTTACCGTAATAGAACCATTGTAAGGTTCTGTACACCTTGTATTATCGTCCTTCACGACATCTGCCGTCGGTGTTGCCGATACCGTGATAATTTGCTGAACTTCGGCAGAACAACTGTTTCCATCGGTAACACGCAAGTTGTATTCAACATCGGTGCTACCTGGTGTTACCGTTGGGTTAACCGAGATATCAGATACTGTTACCGAAGTAGGCAAACCAGGAGAAACCGTATAGGTTGCATCACTTGCGGTATTGCAAGACCAACGGTAAGTGCTGAATGTTGCAGGCTGCGACGACAAGTTGACAGAAGAACCGTTGCAGATTTCGGTTGCGCTTGCGTTTATCGAAACATCAGGAGTATCATAAACGTTTATCGTAACAGGGAATGATTTTTCTTCGCATGGATTCCACGATTCGGAAGAACCAGTTGTTGTTACTGTGATACTAAACGGTCCTCCCGCCGCAGTTGGATGTCCGTGTATTGTAAGAGTATGTGCTGCGTCATCAGTATCAGCCAATACCCCAGCAGGCAAATCACCAGTTACCGAAACGCCAGTCGCACCGCCACCGTATGTGAAGACAATGTCGCTCAAATCGTTTCCAAGACAGAACGACTGGTTGCGGTTGCCAGTTACAACAAGCGTTGGCTCGATACCGATAGTAAGTTCACCAGATGCACTAGCTGGCTTACACGCATCAATAGTACCTGTTGTTACAATTGAATAATAGTATTGACCAACTTCCGAAGGTACACCAGCAATAGTTACTGTATGAGCAGCAGTATTTACATTTGTAGAAATACCCTCAGGTTCAGACGACCACGATACATTCGCACCTGTTGCACCACCACCGTATGTATATACTATTGTAGAGAACGTCTGGTTAGGCAGACAAAGTTCCTGAAGATCAGTTTCTGCAGCAGATGTAAGGATAAGTGTTGCATTTGTTGAAATTTCAATTGTACCAGTAAGAGAGGCTGGCGGACACGGCGACGAAGCATCCGAAGTTGTGGTTATAGTATAGACATAAGGACCTTCGCCATCAGTAGCCGTTCCATATATTGTTACAACATTTCCTTCTACTGAATATGTTAATCCAGCAGGAAGACCCGTTACTGTAGCACCTGTTGCAGTACCACCAAATTCGTACTGGATATTTTCTTCCCAGTCTGCGCCCTGACAAAGAACAGCATCAGGAGAAAGTGAAAGCAGAGTCAACTCGGCAGGATTAGTAATAACTATCGTGCCTGTCAAACTTACATCACCGCAAGGAGCAGTCACATTGCTTGTTGTTACGATGAATGTACCTTCTTCTGTCGGGTTTCCAGAGATTGTAAGCGTATGGTTAGTAGTATTTTGTGTTGCAGTAAGTCCGCTTGGCAAGTTGGAAGCAGTTGCTCCTCCTGCGCTACCTCCGTATGTATATACGAAGTTGACAGCGTCGCCTTCGCACACAGTCTGTGTCTGGTTGCCACTTGTAAGGACAAGCGTTGCCGGCTCTACTATCGTTATTGTACGGTCAAGAGAAAGATTTGTACAAGGACTTGTAGCACCAGTAGTAGTTATTGTGTAACTGTATGTTCTTGCATCCGCTGTTGGAGTTCCAGAGATTACAATCTGATGTGCAGCAGCGTCTGTGTTGAATTCCATTCCAGCAGGAAGGCCAGTAACATCGGCACCATTTGCACCGCCACCGTATGTGAATACAATGTTTGCATTGGTTTCGCCCTTGCATAAGGTTTCGCTTCCCGAAGTATATTCCAAGGTTGGCAAAGGATTTACTACAATTTGCATAGTAGTTATTGTCGCACACTGACCAGGATCTGGAGTAAATGTATAAGTATTAGGGCTGTTAGTAATTTCTGGCGACCACGAACCTGTTATGCCGTTGTTCGAAGTTGTTGGTAAAGCATTAACAGTAGAACCTTCGCAGTATGGCCCTGCCTGAGTGAATGTAGGCAAAATATTACCTTCGTTTACAATTATTCGACCTGTAGCAGTATGCTCGTTACAATTAAGACCTGTCTGGCTAACTGTAGTAATAGTATAATTATAGGTATTGTGTGTTGTAGGCGCACCCGAAATGGTAACCGTATTTCCAGAGACATTCATAGCAACGCCCTCAGGAGCACTAGGAGTCCACGATATAGTAGCGCCAACAGCAACACCTCCTAAATTATATACTATATCGTTTATTTGCTGACCTTCGCAAACCGGCTGGATTTCATTTCCTGAATTTGCATCATGAGAAATGGTTGGTTCTACCGAAGTGTAAGTGAGGGCAATCGGTGTTGTACAACCAAGGTTGTCAGAAAGGATTATGTTGCACGACTGTTCTATATTATTAGCAGTCTGCGGTGCAACTATAAGGTTATTGCCAGATACGGTAGCAATACTTCCGCAATCGTTCGATACACCGTCCAAAGCTACAGTATAGTCCCAGTTGCTTGGCAAGAGGTCTTCGGAGAGAGCAATTTCCCAATCAAATACATAACCGTTGTCCTTAGCCCAACTGTCGCATACCGAAATCGTCCAGGTTCCGTTTAACGGGCATCCAGCAAGATCACCAAAATTCTGGAACGGGCGATACATCTGAGTTCCTGCCTCCACATTAGATGGGATGACATGGTGAAGCGTATTTGTCGAAGATGTTCCGTTGTTATAAACAGTTGTTGAAGACGACATATTTGCCGCGTCATATACATAACCTACTGTTGTATATTGCGAATTGCTTGTCCATGCGTAATCGTATCCTACCCCTGAAATGTTATGTGGGTCGGAACCATCACATATTTCAGTTGATGTCAGGTTTTCTGAGTCAACAACATCATATATATCCGGCTCACCAAAATAAATACGGGTATAACTGTTAGTCGTGTATGACGAAACAACACCGTTTCCGCCAAGCACTGTGTTAACGTAGTACTGAGCCCCCTCCTGTGTCAAGAACGTATAGGCATCGTTTCCCGTAGAAGATGTGTCATTTGTCATCCATACATAATACCTTGTCGAACCACTGTCGTCGGTAACAGTATAACCAATAGCAAAAAATTCACCTGAATTTATTGAATAAACAGTATATTCATTACCTGTATAATATAATTCAAGATATGTACGTACATAATTCCAAGCTTCCGCAGCAGTCGGGAACGTTAGAAGATAATAGGTATATCCATTATTGGTATATGTTGCCCCCTCCGGACTATTATAAATACGACCAATCATGTGATCGCCTGTATAATAAGAAGTAGAACTTGAACCCACACGCCAGTGAGTAGTCGATGTCATATCTGGCCAAGTGTAAGTATATGCATCGATTGCATTGCCACTATAAATACTGCTGTTCACATCGTTGCTGTAGTAGTCCTGAAGTATTATCGCAGAACGATTGTTAGGACATGTTATTTTTATCTGCATATCGCCTATGAACGAATGTTCGGTGTTAAGCCTGATATACTTTATTGCATCGGCATTAGTAACCATTGCTCCATCATCAAAATCGTAGAAGGTTACAGACGACTCGTAGCACTGAGTTGAGCAGCTCAAACCATCTGGAATGAATGTTTCTTCAGCATGACCGAGCGAAGTCTCAATGGTATGAGGCTCGGGGTTTACCTGAATGTCGGAACCTGCGCCACCAATTGTAATATCACGGCTGTCGCCTACGCAGATTTGACCAAGAGCATAATCGGTAACACTTGTTGTCAACCCACCCGAAACACGGATACGTCCGTACACTACCGATGAGCATCGTCCTTCCGAAACAGTAAGCGAAACATCGTAGCCCTGCTCGGCATTCGGTGTATATGATGCCAAAGAGGTCGGTCCTGGATCCGTATTTATTATATATGGCTCAATACCACCGTGAGGATTTATGCTCCAGCGCCACGACGGATTAGTATATCCGGTTTGTGTTCCACCCATATTTACACCAGTGCCAAGACATACATCAAAATAGTATCTGCCATCAATAATCTCATCGTAGTTTGTCATTTCAACCGTAGCTGGCGGACAGTCGATTTCGCATAGTGGAGCATTGATGTATGCAGGTTTATCGCAGTTGACGGTTGACGAAGCGAATTCTGCCATTATTGTATGAGAAGCTCCGTCGCCAGGTATTCCACTTAATGAATAGGAAATCGGGCTTTCAAATGGAGGATAGAAAACCTGCGATATATTGCCATCCCATATAGTAAGAGTACCATCTGTTGGAGGTTCGATAAAGTTGATGTTACCGCTGACAGTAAATGTCTGGTCGGCAGCACAATCTCCAACTATTGTAGTAATACTTGTAATTTCGCAGTCGTTTACTATGGAACAGTCGGAACGTCCTGCACTGGGGTTGTTTATATTCGACTGCGTCATAGATATGTTACCGGAGCAATTCGCATAATTTGCTACCAGCAGCACATAAATCTGGCCAACCTGCGCATTTGGAATCTGCAAATATTCCACAGCCGAAGTTGAACCTCCAAAATCGACCAAGTTGCCAACAGGCTGTGCCAATGCGTATGTACTACAAATTGGAGAAGACGTTGTGGTTGAAGAAGATGGTGTGGTTCCATTATAGCTTGCACCCCAAGCTTGCGGATCACTATAAGTATAGAAAGTAAGACCTGAAGGTGTTGACAAATCGTTTGTAATGTCACAAGTTGGATTCTCAAAAGGTCCCCAGCATCCGAAATCGACATCTCCGCAGGATGATATTGTCATTTCAACAGGACCTGCCTGCGATATACGCAGATACCACCAAGTTGGATTAACAAAGAAGGAACACATTCCATCCAAATTGTCAATCTCTGGATCATTTGAATTTACAGTCAAATTATAACCATTCACTTCGTTTGTAGCACAGAAAGCCATTGCCGATTCGCAGTCGGAACTACCAGTGATAATTTCCTGCTCGGGAGCACACCCAATAATTGTTGCCTCCCAACCATCCCTAACAGCAGAACCATCTGACGACCATACAATTGTCATTCTTCCGCTATTAGCTGTTATTGTGCCTGGATTAGCCGTTCCACTATATTCGTTCAAAAGTACAGTTCCTGACGTGGTTCCATCATATATGGTAATCTCATCGTATCCCGATTCGGTATTGAACGTAGAAAAAGACACAGCTATCGGTCCGGATGATGTAAATACGGCCGTATAAGATTCGCTGTTGGAATACTGCCCGTTTTCTCCTCCCGCATCATAAAAACAATAAGTTGTTCCACAGACTATAGACCTTGTAATATTTCCCATATTGATTGACGACGAACAAACAGGGCTAGCCACAATCAACATGTAGTCCTCGAACTCACCAGTACTTGCACTACAAGGATTAGAAGGATTACTTCCAAGAAAATCACTTACAATCCTCATTCTGTAACTACCGCCGGCAATACCAGCTGGAATCGAAAAACTTCCAGTATGTGGAGAAGACGCGTATGATGTCGTGTTATAAACTCTTTCATCGGATGTGAAGACTCCATCGTTATTCCAGTCAACCCATATTGCAGAACCGTGAGTGCCACCGCCAGCAATAGTTATTGTGAAATTTAAAGTCGAACCAGGTGCTGCTGTTGCAGAATATGTATTGTAAAAATTAGAATACGAACTACCTGCACCAGATGTTGTATTATTGATGTTGGAAGAGCCTCCTGTTGTCGTGAAGTTACTGATATAGTAGGTTGTCGTCGTACTTGTCAATGTCGGAGTACATGGACCCGTTGAAGAATCCTGATACCTGTAAGCAAGTGTATAAGAACCATAATTGCTGTTATATCCTGTTATATACAAAGAAGTCCATCCTGTTTCAGTAGCTGTATAAGTAATTATTGACTGTGTCCCACTACAGCCATCGTCATTATAAGCCACGTAATCTGAATTAGTCGCAGAACTGCCATAACACCCCCATGTATCCCCATATATAGCCATATATGTATCAAAATTTGCAGTTCCTCCCCCTTCACCTTCAGGGCAAAGTGAAAAAACATAAGTTCTCCCTTCCGTTAGGTAGAAATCATAACGATGGTAAGTACTTCCATCCGGAAGGGAGCCGCTTACTGTCTGCCAACTAGCGGTCGCCGTACTGGGGTCTCCTTGATACGAACATGTTTCACTGGAGAATTGCGAGGCTTGCGCATAACCCCATTGCGGAGCAAGCAAACACCCCGAAAGCATCACAAACAATGCTACAAACGCCATACGTTTTCGCATCGGCGTCATCTTATTATTTATATGGTATATATTTTTCATAGTTGTATATTTATCTGTTCTTTATATTTCCGTTATTTTTTGCCGTAGAAGTATTTTCTAATTTTTTGGCATTGACTCCGTTATCCTCCGTTGGAGCGACCTGCCGTACTTCCTCTACAGGAGTTGCACCTACCTGTCGTTCTCCGTTCTTTGATACAGAATTTTTCTCGATTGCCTCAGACTTCTGATTTACACCACCTGTCGGATGCGACTTCGAATCGGAATTTGTCATGTGTGGAGTTACAATCACATTTGACTTCGGCTTTGAAGTACTTTTCGGATCTTTTGCTGGGAAATCACCTACATGTACCCTATACTCGGCCAGAGCATCGTTTACGGCATCCACAACCATATCAGGTTCAATTCGTTGCAAACCCTCATACATGAAAGTTTCTCCGTTTGTGTATATTGCAGCCCTGTTTATATCTGGATTCTCAAGCACAATCTTTATAACAAAATCGCGCATTTCATCAGAGTTCGGAAAACCAGCCATTTTGAAATATGTAATGCGCGTTCCGTTATCATAAAATTTGGTAACACCGCTGTCAGAAAGCTTAACTTGCGAGAAAACAGGCAAATATATAGACATAACTGCTATGCCCAAAATCAGTCTTGATAAATATTTCTCCATACTCTACTTCTTTAATAATCAACAATAAATATACAATCTACTCTATATCTTTATACAATTCCGAACCATAAAAATATAGTTACAGAATTAACGACCAAATTTACAGAAAGATTTTTAAAATGCAAAAGAAAATTTAATTATTTTTAAGATTCCTTTAATCCCATACAAAAAGAGTGGCTCCAACTAACGATATTTTTGTTCCTATAATTGTTCAAAAAGTAAACCAAAAAACAATAATTTATTCTACTACCCCGTTTCCTCAAATTGAATATATTGGTATTTTTGCAAAAATTTTTTTGAAATGAAGATTAGGTATATCATACTGATTATAAATATATTAATCTCCGCAATGGCTTTAGGGCAGAAGTTCACCATAAGTGGATATGTGCAGGATTCGGCAAGCGGAGAGAAACTTTTTGGGGCAAACGTGTATGATACGCGCTCGCATTTGGGCGTTGCAACCAATGAATACGGATTTTTCAGTCTTACACTTCCGCAGGACAGCGTGAGTCTTGTGGTGTCGTACATCGGTTATGGTGCATACAGTCACAATTTCTACATTGACCAAGATATACGGCTAAACATAAAACTCAACTCAGCCAATATGCTGAGCGAGGTCGTCATCACCGAAAGCAAGTCGGACCAGATGGTGAAGGATGTGCAGATGAGCATTGTGCGGCTGCCTGTGGAGCAACTGAAGACCTTGCCTGTGTTTATGGGCGAAGCCGACGTTATGAAAACCTTGCAGTTGATGCCAGGCGTACAGTCGGGAAATGAAGGGACTAGCGGAATTTATGTGCGCGGGGGCGGTCCCGACCAGAACCTGATTCTTCTTGATGGAGTGCCAGTTTACAACGCCAATCACCTTTTCGGATTCTTCTCGGTGTTCAACCCCGATGCAATTTCAAGCATCAACCTTATAAAAGGCGGATTCCCGGCACAATACAGCGGACGTCTTTCGTCGGTAATCGACATAAGGCTCAAGGAAGGTAACGACAAGAAATACGGCGGAGAATTTTCAATCGGTTCAATCGCCGCAAAGTTTATGGTTGAGGGACCTATATGGAAAGACCATACATCGTTTATTCTGAGTGCAAGGCGCACATATATAGATGTGCTGGCAGCTCCTGTAATCGCTCTGATAAACAAGACCAATGGTGGTGGCGAGAAACTTCGTGCCGGCTACTACTTTTACGATGCAAACTTGAAACTGAACCACAAGTTCAGCGACAAGGACAGGCTTTTCCTAAGCGGATATTTCGGTCGCGACAAGGCATACATCAGAAACGAAGAGGAATGGTTCTACTACGACACCCTCTACAACGAAAAAAGCGACATGGGTCTGTACTGGGGCAACATCACAACTTCGTTGCGTTGGAACCATGTGTTCGACCAGAAGCTGTTCTCGAACGTAACACTCATATACTCAAACTACAAGTTTGATACTTACATGAAATATGAGGATTTGATAAACAAGCAGACATCGGAGAAATATTCGTTCGACTACTTCTCGGGCATCAACGACTACGGAGCAAAAATCGACCTCAACTACTACCCTGCCTCAAGGCATGAACTGAAACTAGGAACATCTTTGACTTACCATGTGTTCAAACCGGGAGTAACAGCATTGAAGCAAACGGTAGGTACTGCCGACGGTCTGGACATGAAAACTGGTGCACGCGAAATATATGGCACCGAGATAAATGTTTACGCTTCGGACAACATTACCATTACAGGAAGGCTGAAAGCCGATGTTGGTGTGAACTATTCGGGGTTCATCGTCAAGAAACATTACTACCAGTCGGTTGAACCGCGCGTATCGGCACGATTCCTAATTACCGAGGAATTTTCGATGAAAGCAGCCTACACCATGATGACGCAGTATGTCCATCTGCTTACAAACAGCACAATAGGCTTGCCAACCGACCTTTGGCTGCCTTCCACCGACACCATCCGTCCGCAGCATAGCCAGCAGGGCGCACTCGGTTTCGCATACAACCTTCACAACAAGTGGGATTTCAGCATCGAGGGCTTCTACAAGGACATGAAGGGACTTATCGAATACAAGGAAGGTGCCAGTTTCCTAAATATGACCGATGACTGGGAATCGAAAATTGAGATGGGACGCGGATGGTCGTATGGCGTTGAGTTCCTTGCCCGTAAGACAACCGGAAAAATCACCGGCTGGGTTGGCTACACGCTGTCGTGGGCTTGGCGCAAATTCGATAACCTCAATTTCGGAGAAAAGTTCCCATACAAGTACGACCGCCGTCACGACATAGCCATTGCCTTGATTTACAACAAGAGCGAAAACTTCGATTTCGGTATGACTTGGGTATTTGGCACTGGCAATGCAGTTACCCTTGCATACGGACGCTACTACGGACTTAACGGAGCAGAAATCGGCGAATACGGTGGACGAAATTCGTTCAGGGCGCCAGCCTACCATCGTTTGGACTTCAACTTCAACTTCAAGAAGCAAAACAAGTTGGGCGAAAGAATCTGGAGCCTCGGCGTTTACAATGCATACTGCCGTCAGAATCCGTTCTACCTGTATTTCGGCTACGACAATGGCAACAGATGCCTGAAACAGATTAGCCTATTCCCTATTATGCCATCAATAAAATTCTCACAAACATTCTAAAACAGGAAAGAAATGAAAAAGTTGATATACATAATAATAGCATCTGCAATCGCACTTGCCGCCTGTGAAAAGACGCTTGATTTCCCATTCGAGTACAAGCAGCCAAAATTGGTTCTCAACTGCGTACTTTCCAACAATAGCGAAATAAACTTTACAGTAAGCCGCAGTATGCACATCCTTGATTCAAAGGATATTGTAATGATTCCCGATGCCGATGTGATTATATTCGAGGACGACAAGCCATTGCAGGTTGTGCCGGTTTCCGATGGCGAAGGTCATTATCACGCATCCTATACTCCCATGATTGGCCACACCTACAAGTTCCAAATATCCAAGGATGGATTCGAGACAATAGAGGCAGAGGCTACATTGCTAGACCCTACGACAATAAACAGCTTCTCGTGCAATGCCAAAGTTAGCGACTACGATGACATCTACTATGGAAACGGCAATTACAGTATCAGCGTTAACTTCAACGACAACCAACAGCAGGAAAATTACTATATGATAAAAATGTCTGGTGAATTTCCACAGGATATGAAAGACTATTTAAGCGGAAATTACGAAGATAACTATCTGGCGTACCAGATACTTGACAGTACCTACGAGTTGTTTCTCGAGTGCAACGACCAGTCGGTAGGTCGTAACAGTGCTGGCACGTCGCTATTTATATCGGACGAAATCATTGGCGGAGGCAACTATACGGTAAAGTTCAATGCATACGACTACAGGGACTTGTACGGAATCTTTTACGATATGTCATATTATGATTCTATTGAAGATACTACTGAAAATCAGGGTAATGGCATTGAGAATCTCCCATTTTACCGAGAATATGAATACAATATTATAGTTCACCTGCAGGTTGTAAACAAGGACTACTACCAGTACGAGAAATCGTACTATTTATATAACGAAAACGATGGCAATCCTTTTGCCGAACCAACCCTTGTAAAAACTAACGTAAAGAACGGACTTGGAATCCTTGGCACAAGTTGCGAAGTGACCGACACGGTTAAGTTTGTGATAAAGAATCCGTATGTGGAGGAGGAGAACAGATAAGCCATATAAACGTGTTCTTCAACTTCGCTTTCTTCAGCAAGCTTAGCAAACATAGAAACTTATAAACGGCTTTAGCCACCAAAACGTGAATGTCGTACTTCGACTGCCCTTCGACTCCACACAGGGAGCAGCTCAGCACAAGTAGCCCTCAACGAAGTTAAACATAGAAACTCTCAAACGGCGAAGCATCTGAAACGGGGCACTTCTACTGCGCTCAGCAACCGCTAGCCACAGAACCATTTGGGGGCTAAAAGACTAATAGAAGACCAGTCTTGATGTCGAACAGAAGACCGATCCAGCAGTCTGCAAGACCGTTAGACTGTTAGAGTGTGGGACTGTTAGCCTTCGAGCCTGCAAGCCCAAAACATATAAACTTTCAAACGCAGAAGGCATTCAAACTGGCGTAAGCACAAAAAAAACTGCGTAGCACATATGCACCACGCAGTCCATTTATGAATCACTTACTTTTCTATACCAATCCTGAGAATCCCATGAAAGCGAGAGCAAGGATACCAGCAACTACGAGAGCTGCAGGAACACCCTTCATACCTTCTGGAATCGGGAGCTTTGCCATGTGTTCGCGGATACCTGCGAAGATTACCAATGCAAGCATAAAGCCCAAAGCGGTACCTATTGCGAATACTATTGCCGGCAAAAGCGATGTTGCATCGAGTCCCATCGAGTTGTATGTTCCGTTGCCAACCAATATTGCAACACCAAGTATTGCGCAGTTGGTGGTAATCAGCGGAAGGAAAATACCGAGTGCCTGATACAGCGACGGGCTTATCTTCTTGAGGATAATCTCGACCATCTGTACGAGGGCAGCAATGATGAGGATGAATGCAACTGTCTGCATAAACTGAATTCCCAACGGATTGAGGATGTAGGTCTGCACGAGCCATGTCACAATGGTTGCAAGAGTCATTACGAACAGGACTGCGCTTCCCATTCCTACAGCCGTCTTAACCTTTCCCGATACGCCAAGGAACGGGCATATTCCGAGAAACTGAGCAAGCACGATATTATTTACGAGCATTGCCGATATTATGATGAGTATGTATGCCATAGTCGTAAATTTTATTTGTTAAACCTTCTTACTACTGCTATAAAATATGCCAATCCGAAGAATGCACCCGGAGCAAGCACGAATACGAGAATTCCGTCGGCCTGAATGAACTGCCATCCGAAGATTGACAGGCTACCGAGGACTTCGCGAACAGCACCCAATATCATAAGTGCAAGTGCGTATCCGAGACCCATTCCCAAACCATCGACACAGGATGCCCAAACGCCGTTCTTCGATGCAAAAGCTTCGGCACGACCGAGAACTATGCAGTTTACAACGATAAGCGGAATGAACAATCCCAATGTCTCGTAAATGCCCGGCAAGTAGGCCTGCATAAGCAGGTCGATTACCGTTACGAACGATGCGATTACAACAATGTACGATGGAATACGCACCTTGTCGGGGATAAGGTTCTTGATTAGCGATATTACTATGTTGGAGCATACGAGGACGAATGTCGTCGCAAGACCCATGCTCAAGCCGTTGATTGCCGATGTGGTGGTTCCCAGTGTCGGGCAGCAGCCGAGCAGCATTACCAATACGGGGTTCTCCTTTATGAAACCCTTAGTGAAATTCTTCCAGTTATTCATTGTCTTGTCCTCCTTCTTCTTTAAGAGTAACCTCAATACTGTTTTCTCCAGACTTGCATACCATCGAAACATTTGTTAATGTATCGCAACCTTTACTATCTTTAACGATTAAGGTATCGGTAGATACGCAAGTGCCAACTGTATTAACATAGGTTGCGTAAGCCTTGTTGAGAGCATCGCAGAAAGCACGCGACGAGATTGTTGCTGCTGTGATAGCGTCAACATCGCCACCGTCCTTGCTAACCTTTGCTGGGGTAGAAAGGTCTTTGCCGATTACATTGCCCTTTCCGCCTTCCTGGAACCAGTCGCCCATCTTCGAACCAAGACCGGCGGTTTCCTTATGTTCCAAAACGGTGTATCCGAAAATCTTGCCTTCGGTATCGAAACCGACCAAAACCTTTACATCGCCGCCGAAACCCTTGTCGGTAACAACCTCGACAGCTGTTCCAACTAACTGTTCGTTAGCGTCGAATGCCTTGTAGGTTGGAACGCCTTCAACTTCTTCGGCTACCTGATGGTCGAATGCCGGGAGCACCTTCATAAGACCTTCGTTCAACTTCTTTTCTTTCACCTGTGCAATAGGCTCCTGGGTAAAGTAATATACGAAACCGAGAGCCACGGCTGCCACTACTGTAATCACGAACAGCGTGAGCACCATATTTATTAAAGAACTTTGTTTCTTTGCCATGATAATTCTTTTTTAGGTTCCACAATTATTTCTTTACCTCTTCCTTTGGCGGTTTTACTACCTCGCCGAAACGCTTCGGCTTGCACCAGTTGTTAATCAGCGGAACAAGTGCGTTCATAATAAGAATTGCGAACGACATACCCTCCGGATACGAACCCCAGGTTCTGATTAAGATGGTGATGATACCGATACCAACACCGTAAACCAACATTCCCTTGCCAGTCATTGGCGAAGTTACCATATCGGTTGCCATGTAGATAGCACCGAGCAGGGCACCACCGGCGAGTATATGGAACAGCGGGTCGGCGTACTTGGTCGGGTCAACGCCCCAAAGTATAGCCGAGAAAGCAGCCATAGTTCCGAGAACTGCAACTGGAATATGCCAAGTTATAACCTTGCGGATAAGCAGGAAGATACCGCCAAGTAGCAGTGCTATTGCCGACATTTCGCCGAGCGAACCGCCCATGTTGCCGATAAACATATCCATATAGTTGTAATCAACCATCTGACCTTCGTTGAGAAGTCCAAGTGGAGTAGGACCTGTTACTGCATCGAGAGCCTTGATGTCCCAAATCGGTTCCGGAGTCGGCCAGGTGGTCATCTGCGACGGGAACGAAATGAGCAAGAATACACGACCTACGATTGCTGGGTTGAACGGGTTATTGCCCAATCCGCCGAAAGTCATCTTTGCAATTCCTATTGCTACGATTGCACCTATAACAATAATCCACCAGTCGAGGTTTGCCGGAACGTTGAATGCCAGAAGCATACCTGTAACGATTGCAGAACCGTCGAAAATAGTGGTCTTTCCCTTCAATAAGAACTTCTGAATCAGCCATTCAACAGCCATACAAGCAACTATCGAGATTAATGTAACCCTGATAGCGTTGAGTCCGAAGAAGTAAACCGATACGCAGAAGGCTGGTAACAGCGCAATTACCACGCTGTACATTATCTTTTTCACCGACTCGTTGCTGTGAACGTGCGGTGACATTGCGATTGCTAATCTATTTTCTGCCATAGCTGTTACTATTTTTTAGACCTTAAAATTTTTGTTACTGTCGCTTTACCGTAGCGGATGTAGTCGGTAATAGGAATTCCTGCAGGGCAGGTGAAGCTGCACGAACCGCATTCGATGCAGTCGAGCACTCTTTCTTCCTTCAAAGCGTCGAAGTCGCGAATCTTGGCGAGGTTCTTGAGCAAGTAAGGTTCAAGACCCATACAGCAAGCGCTTACGCACTTTCCGCAGCGGATGCAAGCATTTTCTTCCATACGGACGCTTTCGCTCTCCTTGAACATCAGCACACCTGATGTACCCTTTGTTACAGGTACTTCCAACGACTTAACTGCCTTACCCATCATAGGTCCGCCGTTTACTACCTTGCCGGTGTCTTCGGGCAAACCGCCAACTGCTGCAATGAGGTGGCTCAATGGAGT